>Ga0209721_1000325_pt1 | contig 45320 bp, 43 predicted proteins | sample TshhotsprinmetaG_FD_184139 | JGI IMG/M metagenome (GOLD analysis project Ga0209721, IMG submission 184139) | Hot spring microbial communities from South Africa to study Microbial Dark Matter (Phase II) - Tshipise hot spring metaG (SPAdes)... | ecosystem: Environmental > Aquatic > Thermal springs...
ACCGTTGACCCCTGTGGAGATTATTCGCTTTTCGCACTTGCCGGCGAGATCAGGGCCCGATCGGTTTCCTCGATCTCTTCATAGATCTTCTTGACTTCCTGTTTGATCTCCTCGGGGACACCCACGGTTTGTGGCAGAAATTTGATCAGATCGCGTGCTTGCCGTAGGAGATCGCGCACCTGAGCAATGTACGAAAGATCATTGCGTCCCAATTCTGGTGGGAGGGGCAAACGGCGGGCCTGTTCGATCAAGCGGCGGGCTTGGGCGATGCGTTCAGCAGCAGAACGGGGTTTTGGCATGCGCTCTCCTGATCGGAGGGATGAATGTCACTTTCATTGGATTAGCAGAGGCATTATAATCAAAGTAATCTCGCTTTTTCCCCATACAAGGAGAATCGTATGAAAGGCAACGAACGAATTATTGCCCTGTTAAATGACCTGTTGGCCGACGAGTTGACCGCCATCAACCAGTACATCGTCCACTCGGAGATGTGTGCTAATTGGGGATACGACCGGTTGCACGAAAAGATTGAAGCACGGGCGATTCAGGAGATGAAGCATGCAGAGCGATTGATCGCCCGAATTTTGTTCTTAGAGGGGATGCCGATCGTAGGCCGTCTCAACACGATCAAAATCGGCGCAACTGTGGAGGCTCAATTAGAAAACGACCGAGCGGCCGAGGCCGAGGCGATTCAGGCCTACAACGAAGGAATTCGCCTCTGCCTGGAGCTCGGCGACAACGGCTCTCGTGAGCTGATCGAAGACAACCTCGAAGATGAAGAAGCCCATCTCGACTGGTTGGAAACACAACTCGATCAGATCAAGCAGATGGGTCTTCAGAACTACTTACTTGGCCAGATCGAAGAGAAAGAATAGGCAAAACACGGCTAAGACAAACGCAGAGCGGGCGAGAGAGGATCGCCCGCTCTTAATTTGCAGGATAGATTCAGCGGAGGGGCCGATTAGCATTCCGAATATCCACAGGCATAGCATTTGCGACAGCCCTCTTCGCTGACCACAGCCGCTTCGCCACACTCTGGACACAGGTCGCCAATACGTAGGGGATTGCTGACTTCATGCTCGAGCGCATGGCCGCCATTGTGACCGTGTTGACCGGGATCGGTCACAGAGAGGCCTTCTTTCTCGCGTAGATAATCATTGAGCACTTGGCCAATTCCATCGGGCAACGATCGAACCCGATTCGGGCCGAAGCCGAGCGGGCGCCCGCCGCCGATGCCGGTCAATTGCCGGACGACTTCTTTGAGCCGCTCCATAGGAGCGATGGGGCTGGTCATGCGCAGGATGTAGGAGATGAGGCGGCCAATTGCTTCGGAAACGGCTGCGGTCTCGGAGCCGGCCTTGGCGGTGTTGATGAACACCTCGAAAGGTTGTTGGCCGCCGTTTTCGTTGATGGTGATAAAGGCTTTGCCGACCGGAGTCTCGATCCGATAGGTGCGGCCCGGCAACACACTCGGACGGGGCTTCTTGGTGTCGTGCCACATGGTGAGTTGTTCGCTCGGCTCTTTCTTGGAGGCTGTGGCCTTGGTTTCGAGGACCACCTTGTTGCGCGAGCCGGTGACGTATACTGTGATCCCCTTGCAACCCAGCTCCCAGGCCAAAAGGTAGGCTTGGGCTACATCTTCTACGGTGGCCGTTTCGGGAAAGTTGATGGTTTTCGAGATCGAGTTGTCTACAAAGGCTTGCAAGGCAGCTTGCATGTAAACGTGCTCTTCGGCGCTGATGTCCATCGAGACGACAAATACCTCTCGAACCGATTTGGGCAGCTCGTCAATATGCTGACAGGTGCCCTGGAGCATCACCTGTTCGATGATCTCCTGCTGTTTTTCGGGACTAAAGCCAAGTGATTTGAGTGCTTGTTCAAAGCGCGGACTGGCATAGGTGAGCTGCAAATCTTTGCCGTTGTCGTTGACATGCCGGATGTAGGTCAGGGCAAAGACCGGTTCGCAGCCATATCCTTCACAGCCGGCTACCGTGGCGATGGTGCCAGTGGGCGCGATGGTGGTCTGGGCGGCGTTGCGAATGCCGTGCTGGCGGATGCCCTCCACGATGGATGACCAATCGATGGGGGGACGTCCCCAATTGCGTCGGTAGGGGGTGAGCGGAGTGGGAGGCGTCCAGGTGAGATGGTCCGGATCGTAGATGCTGCCTTCGATGGCCGGGAAGGGGCCGCGCTCTTGGGCGAGTGCAATGCTGGTCTTCATCGCATGGTAGCGCACAAATTCCATCATCTGAGACGCAAATTCTTGCCCTTCCTCGGAACCGTAACGTACGCCGACATGGTACATGAGATCGGCAAGCCCCATAATCCCTAGTCCGATGCGTCGTGAGCGGTGAGCCGCTTCTTGGAGTTGGGGTACAGCCGGCACGTAGGCGTTGGCTTCTACTACATCGTCCAGGAATCGCGTGGCGGTCACAACGCTCTGGCGCAAGGTCTCCCAGTCCACGGTTCCGTTGGGGCCGCAGTGCTCGTTTAGGTTGATAGAACCCAAGCAACAGTTTTCGTAGGGCCCTAGCCACTGCTCTCCACACGGGTTGGTGGCTTCGAGCGTATACAGGTGGGGCACCGGATTGGAGCGATTGGCGGTATCCAGAAACAAGACGCCCGGCTCGCCGTTGTGATGTGCTTGCTGAACAATTTTATTGAACAGGTCGCGGGCTCGGACTTTTTTGTATACCTTTATCGGAATGCCGTTCTTCTCAGCCTCTTCCAAGGAGCCGCTCCAGCCGCTGTATTCGGGAGCGGTGACATCTGGAAAGCGCAGTTCCCATTCTTCGTCGTTCTTCACGGCGCGCATAAACGCATCGGTGATCCCTACCGAAATGTTGAAATTGGTGATCTGATTTTCGTCGGTTTTACAGGTAATAAACTCTTCCACATCGGGATGGTCAACGCGCAAGACCGCCATATTGGCGCCTCGACGCGTCCCCCCCTGAGCGATCTCGCCAAACGCGTGATCGTACACCCGCAAGAATCCCACCGGGCCCGTGGCTTGCCCGGCCGACGACTTGACCAATGCTCCCTTCGGGCGTAGCCGCGAGAACGAGAAGCCGTTTCCCCCACCGGTTTGTTGGATCAACGCAGCATCGCGCAAGGTCTGGAAGATACCGGCTCGATCGCGACCCATGTCATCTGTAATCGGAAGAACAAAGCAGGCAGCCAGTTGCCCTAGCGGGGTGCCAGCGCCGGTAAACGTAGGCGAGTTGGGAAAGAATTTCTTCGAGGTGAGCAGGCGATAGAACTCGACAGCACGCTGTTCTGGGTGGCCGTTCCATTTCTCCTCGACCTTTGCGACGTGCCATGCCACGCGCCAGAACATCTCTTCGATGGTTTCTATCGGCTGCCCATCTTCGCCGCGGCGCAAGTAGCGCTTGGTGAGCACTTTACGGCTGTTTTCGCTCAGGGCGACTTTGGGCAAGCCCGTCGGTAGAGGTGGTGTGGGCAATAAACCGGTTTTGGCTGGCGGGACGGCTTTTGAGATCATGGCAGCTCCTCTCTAAAGGGGTGTTCGGTGGATAGAGACAATAACGCCGACAAGGACGCCTCCTCCTGGCGTGCCGAGCCGGCGGGATTAACCTTCGAGCAAGCGATTGATTTCGTCGCGCAGGGCGTAGAGGTCGTCTAGGCGCAGGTAGACGATGGCGTAGCGGATGTAGGCAATCTGATCCAGTTCCTTCAAGCCCTTGATAACCAGGTCGCCCACCACGCGCGAGGAGACCTCGGCTTTTCCCATCTTCTGCAGTTCGCTTTCCACCTGGCCAACCAGGCGTTCGATATCGGATGCAGAGACCGGGCGCTTGGCGCAGGCGATGCGAATGCCACGCGCCAGTTTCTCGCGATCGAATTCTTCGCGGGTGCCATCCTGCTTGATGATCAGCGGGGTCGCCAGCAGCGGACGCTCATAGCTGCTGAAACGTTGATTGCATTTCAGGCATTGGCGGCGGCGGCGGATTCCGCCGTGACTATCGTGGAATGTGTCAAGCACTTTGGAGTCGTTGTGTTGGCAATAGGGACAGCGCATAGAAACACCATTTTTAGAACAAATATAGCCGCCATATATGGGTGTTTCAGCTCTGCATCCCCGTACATATGGCGATGTAGGCGGCATTCTAGCATAGGTGTGAGAGGACGACAAGGGTAGTATGAGCGAAACGACCTTAAAATATGGGTCAGGGGACTCTAACGAAAAAAGGTGGGGAGGAGAAAGTATGGCGAAAGGACAGAAGCTGAGGAAGGATCGTTGTGTTACAATGGAGTTATGGCAAATGAGATCAAGGTTGTTGCAACCAATCGTAAGGCATCGTTTGAGTATTTCTTGCTCGAGATATTTGAGGCCGGCCTGGCTTTGCAAGGCTCGGAGATCAAGTCCATCCGGGCCGGCAAGATGAGCTTGGCCGAGGCCTATGTGGATATTCAGAACGGCGAGGCCTGGCTGCGTGGGGCGCACATCGCGCCGTACGATCAGGCCGGCCGCTTTAACCACGACCCGCTGCGACCGCGCCGACTTTTGCTGACTAAACGAGAGATCCGTTATTTGGCCAATGCTGTTCGACAGAAGGGGATGACCATCGTCCCGACGCGTGTGTACTTGAAGAAAGGGCGCGCCAAGATTGAGATCGCCCTGGCGCGCGGCAAGAAGCTTTACGACAAACGCGCAGCCATTGCTCAGCGCGATGCTGAACGCCATCTGGAGCGAGAGATGCGGATACGGTAGAACAAGCTATGGCTCCCTCGACGATCGGTAGCATCAATGCTCTTCCAGAAGACGAGAAGCGCGCGATTTATCTGCGTATCCTCCCGCCGGCGTTGTTTGAGCGCTTCAAGCTGCCGGCCCCAGATTCGCAGCGCATCAAGAAGTTCACCCGCTTTCGTTTTGACCCCGGCAGCAGCGATGTGGAGTTGTATCTCTTCCACCAGGAGCGTTTTCCCGATCCGATCCTCTATGGCCATCTGACCGATACCTTGAACGGGCAAATCCATGTGTTGCTGTATATCATGAACGATCCCTATTCGCCGCGCTTTGATGTGGATGTCATGCCCGACGGCCGGCCAACACGCTTTGGCATTCTTTGTCGCAACATCGAGGCCGAGTTGGCCGCCATGCAGGCCGGCTTGGCGCCAGGCCAGACGCGGCGCGGCTTGGGGATGTTGGCCGAAGCCATGCAAGCCTTCGAGCGATTTGTACGTAGTTTGGGCCATGATCTGTATTTTGCCGAACCGCTCTATTATCACAATGCGGTGATCTTTGAACGCTATGGTTTCGGCTATCAGGAAGGTCGGCGTCTTATGGAACGGATTCAGGCCGGGTTTTCAGAAGGGGGAGATTTGTTGAAGCGTTTGGATGCACCGTTCCGTCGGCCCGAGGCGGCAAGCAGCATCCGTCTGCGCTCGTGGGCCATTCATGACGGCATTTTGGGGGAACCGTTTACGAATGTGACGATGTATAAGCAGGTGGGAAGATCGGCCGGGGTAAATACCTGCCCAGAGGTGCGCTGGTGACGTTCAGAGGGAGTAGATCTCCGGCCGCCGATCGTTTAAGATGGGAATTTTTTGCCTGACCTGGTGCACTTTCGATAGATCCACAGTAACGGTGAGCAGGTCTTCGTCCTCACCGCCTTCGATCAGGACCTCGCCCCAGGGGTCTACCGCCAAGGAGTGACCGAAGAAGCGGTTGGACGGGTCGCTGCCCACACGGTTGCAGGCGAAGATGAACATCTGGTTTTCGATGGCTCGGGCGCGAACCAGGGTTTGCCAGTGGGTCAGGCGTGGATGGGGCCACTCGGCAGGGAGGAAGACCATTTGGGCGCCGGCCAGAGCATAGCTGCGAAACAGTTCGGGGAAGCGCAAGTCGTAGCAGATGGCCAGGCCGGCCCGGCCGAACGGCAGGTTTACGGTCGCCGCTTGGTTGCCGGGGGTGAGATATTGCTCTTCGTTCATCAAGCGGAAGAGGTGGGTTTTGGAGTAGTGAGCCAGGAGCGATCCGTCGGGAGCGAAGACGGTCAGGGTGTTGCCGTATTGGTCAGGGCCGAGCAGGGACAGGGTGGAGCCGAGCAGGTAAATGCCCGTACGGCGCGCTAAGGCCGATAGATCGGCAAACAGGCCAGAGGTTAGGGGGGAAGCGTAGCGCGAGGCGTTGGGGAGGTCGTAGGCGGTGGACCAGAGTTCGGGGAGCAGGAGCAGGTCCGAGCCGCGGCGTTTGGCTTCTTCGGTCAATTGGGTGGCTTTCTCGAGGTTGGCCGATGGATCGCCAAAGCGAACGTCCATTTGTCCGAGGGAAACGGTGAGCAGCATGGTTCAATTATAATCGGAGAAAACGTTCAGGAGCAGCATCATGGAACGAGTGGGTTTCATTGGACTGGGAATCATGGGAGGCGGGATGACCCGCAATTTGTTGAAGGCCGGGCATGCTGTGACCGTGTGGAATCGCACCGCGGCGCGCATGGAGGAGTTTGTCGCCTTAGGGGCGCAACGGGCTGCTTCGCCGGCCGATTTGGCAGTACGCTGTGATGTGATCTTGATCTGCGTGAGCAATACGCCGGATGTGGAGCAGGTGTTGTTTGGGCCGCAGGGCGTGGCCGAAGGGGCTCGGCCGGGGACGCTGGTGGTGGATCACAGCACGATCAGCCCGCGCCGAACGGCGGAGATGGCCCGGCGCTTGGCCGAGCAAAGGGTGGCGTTTTTGGACGCGCCGGTGAGCGGGGGGAGCGAAGGGGCGGCGCGCGGCACGCTGTCAATCATGATCGGTGGGGAGGCTAAGGATGTGGAGCGGGCCTTGCCGATCTTACGGGCGTATGGGAAGACGATCACCCATGTGGGTCCGCATGGGGCCGGCCAGATGACGAAGTTGGTCAATCAGATTCTGGTGGTGGTCAATCAGTTGGCGGCCAGCGAAGCCTTGCTCTTCGCGCAGGCCGGCGGCTTGGATTTGACCAAGACGATCGAGGCGGTGAAAGACGGCGCCGGCGGATCGTGGATGTTGGCCCATCGCGGACCTCAGATGATCGTGCGCGATTTTCGCCCAGGGTTTACCATTGATCTCCAACAGAAGGATTTACGTTTGGTGTTGGAGGCGGCCGACGAGATGGGAGTGCCGCTGCTGGGCACCAGCTTGGTGTTTCAGTTATATCGCACCTTGCAGGCGCAAGGTTTGGGCGGCGAGGGCAACCATGCCCTGGTTAAGGCGCTGGAACGGTTGATGGGGGTGGAGTTGGGCGGCGAGAAGGATCGGTAGGAGAGGGGCAAGACGGTGTGATCGGGAATTGAGAAGCATAGAGTGGCCGGCTCAAGAGGTTGAGTCGACCACTCATTCGCCATAAGGAGAGAAGCTTCAATGGATTATTTGGACTTCTTTTCTTTCTTAATCTCGATGATCTCACGTCCCTGGTAATGACCGCAGTTCGGGCAAACCGCGTGCGGCAGGCGCATCGAGCCGCAGTTAGAACAGAGCACGAGGTTTTTGACAGAAAGGGCATCGTGAGCGCGGCGACGATCGCGGCGACCCTTGGAGAGTTTTCGTTTTGGGTGTGGGGGCATCTCTTTCTCCTTCTTTGACAAACCATCGCCGGGATAGGGGGTGCCCGGTCATTTCCCGGCGTTGTGTTCAGATAGCGGGCGGGATTATATATGCAGAAATCAGTGACGTCAAGTCCGAACGGCCTTGTTCAATAAGCACCCTTGACGCGAAAGGATAGCCCGGTAGAGCAGGCATGGAAGGGGATCAGCGATGGAATCAGTCGCCGATTCAAGGGTCAAACGGCCTTCTTATGGCTCTTCTAGAGACAGTTCATACCGTCCAAAGAGGCTTATTGAACAAGGCCAGTCCGAACGGGCTTGTTCAATAAATCGTTCTCTGGGCAAGTTTTCCATGGTAGAAGAGCAGTCGGAGAAGGAGCGCAAAAAGAGTGAGGGAAATGCGCAGGTTGTAACACAGGGCTTCCAAAATTGCCTTCTTCATAGCCATCTTGTCAATCCGTTCGCGGAACGGCCCATTTCGCCCAGTCTTCGTCCCCCAAAAGACCCCTTCGGCCACGGCCCGCAGGCGGTAGACCTGCCGGTCGAAGCGCTCTTGGGCCTGCCGTCGGCGGGGATGCCTTCAAGTTCCTACCGGATGGGCAAGGCCTAATGGCTCGACTCAGGAACCATAGGCCATTGGGAACACGCGCTAGGAGGGGGATTTTTTCACACAGAGACACAAAGACACGGGGAGGCTCTGTGGTCTACGCGTTGTGTTCCCATACGACTTGCGTTGCACGGCAGGGTGGAGGCAGGTCCCAAGCACAGGCCGACCCCGAAGGGAAGAACGCCGAGTGAGGCCAGGATCTCGCTCGCCTGGCGCGACGCTCGCGCTGTTTTTCGCGTGGTCCAGAAGCCGGGAAGGCGGCCTGGAAGATTTTTCTGTACTGCTTCCACTGCCGTCCATGGCGCAAGCAGCGTTTTCCGAACTATCCCGCTCATGTGTTTCAGCTTACCAACCCATAATTTAGCCGCTCCCAGGAGAAGGACTGTGCAACCGTTAGAGATGACCTCAGGTATAATTTGACTTATGTTGGAATTGATCGCTCTCGAACCAGTGGATTATCTCGTGATCGGTCACCTAGCGCGCGATCTGACCCCAAGCGGCCCACGGCTCGGCGGAACGGCAGCCTACGCGGCATTGACGGCGCGAGCCCTAGGATTGCGGGTGGGGATTGTGACCAGTGTGGGGAACGATGTGGCTCTGGACGCTCTGAACGGCATTCCGATGGTGACTATTCCGAGCCAGCATAGCACGACGTTTGAGAACATTTATCATGCTTCTGGGCGCACGCAGTTGCTGCATCAGCGCGCTACCCCGATCGATCTGAATGTAACGCCGGAGGTGTGGCGCCGGGCGGCTATCCTTCATCTCGGGCCAATCGCCGATGAGATGAGTCCAACGTTGCCTGGCGGCTTTTCGGCGTCGCTGATCGGCTTGACGGCCCAGGGATGGATGCGCGCTTGGGACGAGAGCGGGCGCGTTTCGCCCAAGAGGTGGGACGATCGCCAATCGTTACAGACAGCCGGCGCTGTGGTGATCAGCATCGAAGACGTGGGCGGAGATATGGAGTATGTGGAGCACTTGGCCCAATATGCGCGGCTGCTGGTGGTGACCGAGGGTGCAGCCGGCTGTGTGCTGTACTGGCATGGCGATCGTCGCCGTTTGCGCGCCCCCCAGACAGCGGAGGTGGATGCCACTGGCGCCGGCGATATCTTCGCCGCAGCGTTTTTCATCCGCCTGTATACGACGCGCGACCCGTGGGAGGCGGCACGCTTTGCTACCCTGCTGGCCGCGTATTCGGTGGGCCGGCCGGGGCTGGAGGGCATTCCCACCCAGAAGGAAATTCAAGCCTGCTTGGTAGAAGTGCTCCCCTAATTCTGAGAAGCGCTCAACCTGCTTATAAATGTTGCAAGTAAGACAATGACACGCATATATACTTTCGTCAATCAGAAGGGTGGGGTGGGGAAAACCACCACGGCCATCAACTTAGGAGCCTACCTAGCCCAGTTTGGTCAACGCGTGCTGGTGGTGGATCTCGACCCCCAAGCCAACGCTACGTCTTCCTTGGGAGCGGACAAGAACGCTGTTCGTGGCGGCACCTACGACGCGTTGCTGGGCTTGCTCCCGCCGGAGGCCTTGGTGTTGCACAACGAGCGGCTAAAGTTATCTTTGTTGCCCTCTTCGCCAGCCCTGGCTGGAGCCGAGGTGGAACTGGTGAACGAGTTGGCGCGCGAAAGCCGCTTGAAGCAGGCACTCGCTGAGCTGGATGGACGCTACGACTATATCTTGATTGACTGTCCGCCGTCCTTAGGCCTGCTGACGATCAACGGCATGGTAGCTGCTCGCGATGGTGTCATTATCCCTGTCCAGTGTGAATATCTGGCCTTGGAAGGATTGGGCCTGCTCACTCAGACCATTCAACGCATTCGCTCGGTTCTCTTTCCGGACCTCAGGGTGCGCGGCCTAGTCCTGACGATGTTCGATCCCCGGACCAACCTTGCCGCCGATGTGGTGCGTGAGGTGAAAAAGCATTTCCCCGAGCAGACCTTTCAGACCATCATCCCGCGCAGCACGCGGCTGGCTGAGGCACCCTCGTATGGCCTGCCGATCTCGGTCTATGCGCCTTCTTCGGCCGGCGCAAAAGCCTACGAGTTGTTGGCGCGCGAGGTGCTGCAAGGAGACGGAATCCAAGTTGTGTAATGTTCTCGTCATCGTTGCTGCGGCGATGTTAATGTAAAATAAAGACGGCGCCTTGCCTTCCCACCTTGGGTTGGTTACGGTGCTGTTTCAATCTCTGCTCCACAGGAGAACCTATGCCTCAGCGTAGTGGCCTTGGCAAAGGTTTGGATGCTCTGATCCCGGTTCAGGAGGCATCAGCGACGGCCGGCGGTGTGCTCCACGTATCGGTGGAGAGCATCGTCCGCAACCCGCGCCAGCCTCGGGTGCAGATGGACCCCCAGGAGTTGGAAGAGCTGACGGCCTCGATTCGCGAGCACGGCATTCTGCAGCCCCTGATTGTCTCGCCTGGTGAGGAGGGGAAATATGTGTTGATCGCCGGCGAACGACGTTGGCAAGCAGCCGGGAAGGCCGGCCTCAAGATGGTGCCGGTGATCGTGCGCCAAGCCGATGATCGCCAACATCTAGAACTAGCCCTGATCGAAAACCTGCAACGCGCCGACTTGAACCCGCTCGAGGCGGCTCAAGCCTATCGTCATTTGATCGATGAGTTTGGCCTCTCGCAAGAACAGGTGGCCGAGCGGGTTGGAAAAAGCCGGGTGGCCGTGACCAATACGTTGCGGCTGCTGGCTTTGGCGCCGGCAGTCAAGCAGGCGTTGCTCCAGAGTCAGATCAGTGAAGGGCATGCTCGAGCGCTCTTAGGTCTGCCCTCGGAGAAAGCCCAAGAAGCTGCTTTGCAGACCGTGCTGCGGTTGGAGCTCTCGGTGCGGCAGACCGAGGCGCTAGTGCGCAAGTGGAGTGAACACAAACCGATCGTCCGAGCTAAGAAATCGTCTCCTCCTGAGGTGGCCGATCTAGAGCGACGCTTGCAAACCAGCTTGGGCACGAAGGTATCTTTGCGGCACAGCAAAAAGGGCGGCGCCATCACAATTTACTATTATTCTGACGAAGAGTTAAACGCCCTGTTGGAGCGTTTATTATGATGAAACGATCCGAGAGGTTCGGGACGTTCATCCCTTGAATTTCTGATCGGCGGTTTAACCGTGAAACTACTGTACAACGCCCGTATCTACACCTTTGATCCACGCCGAGAAGTCGCTTCAGCGCTGCTCGTTCAGCATGGACGGATCCAGGCCGTTGGCGGAGAGGAATTGCTAGAGGTGCCCGCTGAACGGATGGACCTTCAAGGCAAAGTGGTTCTTCCTGGTTTGACCGATGCTCATATTCACCTCCAACAATACGCTCTGGCCCTGCAAAAAGTGGATTGCCAGACGGCAACCTTGGAGGAATGCCTGCAACGCGTGGCCCAGCGCGCTGCCGAGGCAAGAGCGGGGGAATGGATTTTGGGCCACGGTTGGGATCAGAATGTGTGGGATCTCCTCCAGGGGGGCTGGCCCCATGCTGCTCATCTCGACGCCGTAGCCCAGGATCGTCCGGTCTATCTAACGGCCAAATCGCTTCATGCGGCTTGGGCAAACAGCGCTGCGCTGGCGCGGGCCGGCATCACCGCAGCCACACCGAATCCGCCAAACGGCGAGATCCAGCGCGATTCCCAGGGCCGGCCAACCGGCATCCTGTTTGAGGCTGCCATGAACCTGGTAGCCGCCCACATCCCACAACCAACGGTGGCAAGTGTGGCTGAGGCCATTCAGGCTGCCCAGGCCGTCCTGTGGAAAATGGGGGTGACTGGCGTACACGACTTTGATCGTCGTTCATGTTTCCTGGCGCTTCAAGAACTGCATCAGCACGGCGAGCTACGCCTACGGGTGGTGAAGAGCGTGCCGGTGGAAGACCTGGAGCATGCCTGGGCGATTGGGCTGCGGAGCGGTTTCGGGGATGACCTGCTGCGAATCGGGCCGGTCAAGGCTTTTATGGATGGGGCATTGGGCCCCCGCACCGCTGCCATGTTCCACCCATACGAAGGGGAACCCGATAATCGCGGCATATTGAATATGGATGGCGAAACCTTGTTCGAGATCGCCCGGCGCGCTGTCGAGGTGGGGCTGGCCATGGCCGTGCACGCAATTGGCGATCGCGCCAATCATGAGGTGTTGAACGCCTATGCCCAACTCCGTCGCTACGAACAAGAACACGGCCTCCCCCCTCTTCGCCATCGCATCGAACACGTTCAGCTTCTTCACCCGGCCGATACAGCACGGCTGGCGCAACTGCACGTGATCGCTTCGATGCAACCCATTCATGCCACTTCGGATATGCTTATGGCCGATCGCTACTGGGGGGAGCGCGTACGATGGGCCTACGCCTGGCGCACCCAATGGGAACACGGAGCGCGCTTGGCATTTGGCTCGGATGCGCCGGTGGAGTCGCCCAATCCTTTCCTAGGGTTGTTCGCGGCGATCACCCGTCGCCGCCCCGATGGGACAGGAGGGCCCCAAGGATGGGTACCGCAGGAGAAGTTGACCTTGCGCCAAGCTCTGGAGGCCTACACAGTTGGCGCCGCCTATGCGGCCGGCCTAGAAGGCCGCCTGGGACGCCTGTCTCCAGGCTACCTGGCCGATCTGATCGTCCTGGACAACGATCCGTTCGATGTTCCTCCTGAAGAATTGCTTTCCACGCAACCTCGAGCAACCATGGTTGGGGGAGAATGGGTATGGAGGTCCCTATGACAACCCAGCCGCTTCGTCTCAGTCCAGAAATGCTCGTGCCACGTCTTGGGGAATCTCTAGTCAAAAAGGGATTGATCACTGAGGCCGATCTGCAAAAGGCGCTAGCCTACCAGCAGGAGCAGTTGGCTCAAGGATGCCCCTGTCTTTTAGGGCAAGCCCTAGTGGAATTGAATTTGATTAGCCAGAACACGCTCGATCAGGTTGTGACCGAGCAAATCATCCAGCTGCGCAATGCGTTGCAAGCGGCTAATCGCAGCCTAGAACAACGCGTGCAACAACGCACAGCAGAACTGCAACGCGCCTTGGAGCGGCTTTCGGAATTGAGCCAGATGAAGGCCAATTTCGTCGCCAACATTTCTCATGAGTTGCGCACCCCTCTCACTCACATCAAGGGCTATATCGAATTGATGCTAAGCGAGTCCCTAGGCCCAGTTACTCCTGAACAAAAACACGCTCTCCAGGTGAGCCAACAAGCGACTACGCGTCTAGAGGGGTTGATCAATGATTTGATCATGTTCTCTCTCGCCTCGCGCGGCGAGCTGAGCCTGAAGCTCGAAGCAGTGGATATTGCCCGTCTAGCCAATTTGAGCGTGCGGACAGCCGAGCCCAAAGCCAAGAGCCGCGGGGTCAGTGTCCATGCCGTGTTGGATAAAGACCTGCCTCTGGTCCAAGCGGACTCGCAGAAGATCGCCTGGGTGTTGGGACAGTTGTTGGATAACGCCATCAAGTTTACGGCAGCTGGAGGGCGGGTGGTCCTGAACGTTTCTTGCGAAACGGCCCACTTGGTAATGATTTCCGTCACCGATACAGGTACCGGCATCCCTCCCCATCGCATCGAGGAGATTTTTGAGCCGTTCCACCAATTGGATAGTTCGTCTACCCGAAAGCACAGCGGCGCTGGCATTGGCCTGTCCTTGGTCCGGCAGATTGTCGAGGCGCACGGGTCGGTTTTGGAAGTCATCTCCGCTGAGGGAAAGGGTTCTACCTTTCGCTTCCCTCTGCTCACGGCCGAGGAGGAGTAAATGAGCCATGGGGTAGACCTTACGACACTTAATGCTCTTCTGTCCCTTTTTCGCAAAGCGTCCACCCAGGCCAGCTGGCGATCGGCTCTAGAAGTCCTGATGGTGGAACTGCGATCTTTTTTTATCTTTGACAACATTGCCATTTACTCGTCGAGCGAAGCGGAAAGCGGTGCGCTCGAAGTTATCTATGCGCGTGCGCTAGGTCGTGGCAAGAGCGCCGAAGCGGACGCGGCTTGGGGCGAGCGCGTGGCCGGCGAAGTGATCGCCAATGCTCAAATTCTTTTGCAAATCCCCCCTCGTTCTAATCTACCCAATACTGGCCGCTTGGAACTACCCTACACGTTAGGTTTGCCATTGTTGAGTGGCGCACGGGTTCTTGGAGCGATGATCTTCATCCGCTTTGGAGGTCCACCCTTTGAAGCCGATCAGATTCATCTCGCGGCTCTGATCTCAGCATGGGCCTCTTGTCTGTTAGAGCGTCGTAGTTGGGAGGAGACGTATCGTCAGCTCAATGAAGTTCAGTATCGTATTCGGTTGCAAGACGACTTCTTGGCCACCGTTTCACATGAACTCCGCACACCGTTAGGCTTTATCAAGGGATATTCCACCACCCTATTGCGCCAAGATACGAAATGGGACGAAGCCACCCAGCGAGAGTTTCTGACCGTGATCGATGAAGAGACCGATCGCCTGGCGCAGCTGATCGACGACCTACTCGAGTCGGCGCGCTTGCAAAGCAAAACGCTGAATTTCAAGTTTCAACCGATGCGCGTGGACGCCTTGATTCGCGATGCCGTTATCCGCTTTCATCAACGTCATCCCGAAGTGGTTGTCCGATTAGATATTTCACCGCTCCCTCCCATTCTCGGCGATACCATCCATCTGATGCGCGTGCTGGAGAATTTGTTCAGCAATGCCGTCAAGTACGCTCCAGGATCGGATATTGAGATTTCTGTGGAACAACGAGGAAACATGGTCCATGTTCGCTTTAGCGATCATGGGCCGGGCATTCCCCCGGAGCATCAGGCGATGATTTTTGAGCGCTTCTATCGGGTGCCCGGTTCTCATGCTTCCAGCACAGGCACAGGTCTTGGCCTGTATATCTGCAAACAAATTGTGACCGCCCACCGTGGTAAGATGTGGGTAGAATCAGAACCAGGACACGGTGCCACTTTCCACATTCAACTTCCGCTCCAACCCGATGAACCCAGAGAGAAAGGAGATGCCTTATGTCCAAGCGTGTGCTGATCGTAGATGACGAACCTCGCTACCTGCGTTTGTTGGAAGCCAACTTGCGCACCGAGGGATACGATGTGGTGACAGCTCAAGATGGCGAGCAGGCTTTGGAAGTGTTTTCTCTCCAACCGGTAGATCTGATCTTGCTAGACATCATGATGCCGCGCTTGGATGGATTCGGTGTGACTCAACGCATTCGCCAGTTCTCAAACGTCCCGATCATCATCTTAACCGCCAAAGGAGAAGAACGGGATCGTGTGCGTGGGCTCGATCTGGGCGCCGACGATTATCTGGTAAAGCCCTTCTCGGCCACTGAGCTCCTAGCACGGGTGCGCGCTGTGCTACGCCGTGTACAACCCTCTCCGCCAGTTGGACAGAACCGTTTTTTTACCCATGGCGACCTAAGAATCGATTTTGCTCGAGCCGAAGTTTGGCGCGGCGATCAGGAGCTCTCGCTCTCGGCGACCGAATATCGCCTCTTGCTTCAATTTGTCCACAATGTCGGTCGTATTCTCACCTCTGAGGAACTTCTTTCAAATGTATGGGGTGCCGAATACAAGGATGAAAAAGAGATCTTATGGGTAAGCATTGCTCGGCTGCGGCAAAAGCTCGAGGAAGATCCTCACAACCCGAAGCACATCGTCACTCGCTCTGGACTAGGATATCTGATGCCTCCGGTAGAAAGCTGATGTCTCATGGTCAAAGGTCAGATTCTGGTGGTCGATAGCAACACAGCAAGCCGTACATTTCTAATGCGCTTGTTGGAGCAGAAGGGCTATCGCACCTTGGCGAGTTCGTTGGGCAAGGAAGGGTTGATCTACGCGTGGCGCGATCGTCCGGATTTGATCTTGTTCGATTCTGGCTTGGCGGATTTGGGAGGAGAGGCCTTCCTCTATAAGTTGCGCAGTGATCGACGCACGGCTAGAACACCGATCATCGTCCTAGGGAATTCCCCCCAAGAGGAGGCTCGCTATCGAGAGGCCGGCGCAAACATCTACTTGGTCAAATCGGCCGAAGCAGTGCCCCTTCTGCTGAACGCAATTGAGAAACTTCTCCATCCTGATGCAGAATTTGAGGCCCCGAAGCCAGTGAAAGGAGGCTATTTGATCCCATTCCTGAGCGCCAAAGGCGGCACAGGCACATCCTCGCTTTGTGTCAATCTAGCTATGGCCATCAGCTTGCAGATGCCAGAGGCGCAAACGGTGGTTCTGGATAGCGTCCTGCCCATCGGTTCGGTAGCTGCCATTGTGGGATATGATGGCGCCACCAACCTGGTTTCGATCTCCACCATGCCCATGGAACAGATCACGGCGGCCTTTCTGCGTGAAGCTCTGCCCAAATGGGCTGCATGGCAATTCCATCTCCTGGCCGGCTCTCCTGATCCACAACAGGCGCAACAATTACGCGCTGAGCAAGTAGAGCATATCTCAAAGATGCTCTGTTTGGCGTATGACTATATCTTCGTGGACGTGGGACGTTCGCTGTCGAATCTAGTCTTGCCGATTATCCAGCAGGCAGATTTGATCGCCTTGGTAATCAGCGCCGATCTTGAAGCAGTACGTCTGACGCGCCTAATCTTGAAGTACCTCCAGATCAAGGGGGTTTCAGATCATCGTCTGTTTCCGATCCTAAATCGTGTGGTGGGGTTTGAAGGTGTGACCAAAGCGGATATTGAGGGAATGTTGAATCTCTCGATTCGCATGACCATGCCGTATCTTGGGGGCGACTTTTCCCTAGCCAACAATCAACATGTGCCGTTGTTGCGCAAGTTCCCTCGCGAGACAGCGGCCATGATTATCAAGGAGGCTGCTTCCCAGATGGTTAGCATGGCTCATCGTGCTCGCGAGTTGGCGGAGTCGGCCTAACCCAACGCGCTGCTGATTAATCGCCTCTCATAGCTGCGTGATACACTGATCTCATGGATAGACGTGCCAAGATAAGCCTTCTCCTTTTCATGGCATTTACGACGATCTTGCTGGTTTGGCAAGTGCCTGGGTTGAGAGAACGATTGTTGTGGCGCTATGAGGTGTGGGCCACCCGGTTGACGAATGCGCTCCATCCGGTGAGTGTTCCTACGCCCGTGCCTTCCACCCCTTTGCCTACGTTCACGCCTCTTCCTCCGACTTCGACGCCGACAGCGACGCCCTCGCTTTTGCCCACCCCTTCGCCGTTCCCAACGCAAGTGATCCTCCCTTCTCCGCCTTATGAACGGCAGGATATGAACAATTGTGGGCCGGCCACGTTGTCAATGCTGTTGCATATGTATGGTTGGAAAGGCAACCAACACGACATTGCGCGGATTGTCAAGCCCGTTCGGCAGGATCGAAATGTCAATCCGGAAGAGCTGCGCTACTATGTGCTGAATTATGCTGGCTGGCTACGAGCCGAGTATCGGGTGGCCGGCGATGTGGAGTTGCTGAAGCGGTTGCTCGCTGCCTACTATCCTGTGCTGATTGAGGCCGCTACACCCCTGCGGCCAGAAGATGCCGCCGGCCCCAATGACGACCTCTGGTCAGCTCATTATCTGGTCATCACCGGTTACGATGACCTCGAAGGCGTGGTGATCGCTCAAGATCCTCTGCGCGGTCCCGATAAACGCATTCCCTATGCTCAACTCATGAGCGATTGGAAGCCCTTTAATTACTTGTATCTGGTCGTATACTTTCCCCAATACGAGGAAGAAATTCGATCCCTGTTGGGCCCAGACTGGGACGTGAGCGCCAATCGTCAGCGTGCCTTGGACATGGCCTCGGCCGATGTCGCTACCGATCCCAACGATGCGTTTGCCTGGTTCAACTTAGGGGCCGGTTTGACATATTTTGAACGCTATTCGGAGGCCGCCCAAGCCTTTGATCGCGCGTTTACCATCGGCTTGCCGCAGCGAATGACCCGCTATCAGTTCTGGCCATTTTTCGCCTACTTCCATGCCGACCGAATTGATTACTTGCTCGAACTGACCGAGAGCACTTATCGGGCCATCAACGGTTGGTATTCCGAAGAAGCGTTGCTCTGGAACGGCTGGGGATTATGGCGTAAGGGCGATCTTTCGGGAGCGATTGCTCGCTGGCGTAAAGCGCTCGAAGTACGCCCTGGCTATGCCGATGCCTTGTATGCTTTGCGATTCGTCGGTGCGCAACCATAAATTGTTCCAGTCGGCGTCCCAACCGTTCCCATTTTTGTTATACTGGGCCTAAATTCTCTTGGAGCCAGCCATGGTCGTCATTCAACAAGTAGATACCAGCAACAAAAAGCAGGTCAGGCAATTTGTAGAATTCCCCTATCGCCTGTATCAAACGTGTCCCCAATGGGTGCCCCCGCTTTATATTGACGCTTATTTGCCGCTAAATCGTGCAAAGCATCCTTTTTTTGAACATTCCGAAGCAGATTTTTTCATTGCGCTGCGCAACGGAGAAGTCGTCGGCCGAATCTGCGTGGGGATCAACAAACCATTCAATGCTTATCACAGAACAAAGAAGGCCCAATTTTCTTACTTTGAAAGCATAGACGATCAAGAAGTAGCCAGGGCCCTATTTGAAGCAGCCTGGGATTGGGCACGTAAGCGCGGGATGGACGCCTTGATCGGTCCTAAGGGGCTTTCCGCCTTTGAAGGATATGGCATTCTTGAGAAAGGCTTCGAGCATCGTCAAATGATGACGATGACCAACTACAATTATGCCTATTATCCCAAATTGCTTGAAAGCCTGGGATTTGAAAAAGAAGTGGACTTCGTATCCTGCTATCTTCCTTCCACGGCATTTCATATTCCGGAACGGGTGGAGCGAATCGCCAAGCGTGTGCTCCAGCGCGGCAAGCTATGGGTCAAGAATTTTTCTAGCAAGCGAGAGCTGTTGCATTGGGCGCCGCGCATTGGTAAAACCTACAACAGGGCGTTTGTCAATAACTGGGAGTATTATCCCTTCTCACTGCGCGAGATCCAATATGCGGTGGATAACGTTTTTCTGGTGGCCAATCCGCGTCTGATCAAGCTGATCATGCACGAAGAGGAGATTGTGGGCTTCCTCTTCGCTTTTCCGGATGTATCGGCGGCCATGCAACGTGCCCGTGGACAGCTCTTCCCCTTTGGATTGGTCGATATTCTGCTCGAGATGAGACGCACCAAATCGGTCAGCGCCAATGGGATGGGCATCTTGCCAGAGTATCAGGGCATGGGCGGCAACGCTGTGTTGTATTATGAGACGGGGAAAACGCTGATGAGATTCCGCCGCTTTGAGCACGTGGAGATGACCCAGGTTGCCGAGACGGCTACTCAAATGCGCGCTGACTTGAAAAACTTAAACGGCGTGGAGTATAAAAACCATCGCGTCTATCGGATCGGGTTATAAAAGCTCCTCCTGAGCTAGGAGGTGGCAAGTTGAGTAATGAGGATCGATCGGTTTTCCGCTGCCGGGAAAACAGAGCTCGGTTATTGGATATTTGCAGCAGAAAGCTCTTCCAAGCTGAGGGTAGGGTGAAGCAGATAGATTGGGAACTATCGAGGTGAGGAAGCAGATGGCAATAGGAATCCCCCACCCATTGCCGCTACCATTCATCCTTTCCTTACCTAAAACAAAAAAAAGCAGGAGAGGGGATCTCCTGCTGGATACGGAGCGACAACAGAGTGTAGCAAGCAGGCTAGCGGTTGGAAGCGGCCGAGGCGCTGCGGGCTTTGGCAATCGCTTTCATGAGCCGTGATTTACGACGTGCAGCATTGCGCCAGTGAATCACGCCTTTTTCAGCCGCTTTGTCCAAGGCGCTAATCGCCTTGCGCAGCGCTTCTTCGGTCATTTCCTGGCGGGCTTTTTTCACGGCCGTGCGCGCCGCACCGCGAATCATGCGATTGCGAAGTCTTCGCTTCTCGTTTTGTTTGATGCGCTTGATTTGTGATTTGATGTTTGCCACAGGTCCTTCTCCAGAAAGACAATCCAACGTTTTGTGTCGTTTACGCTTTGTCGATGAGCGACATTGGCCATTTCTTCAATGCGGGGCAAGATTTTACGTGAGAAGTGCGAATTTGTCCAGCGTTTTTGATATCCTTTTTGCCATCCGACAGTTTTAGGGGGCAGCAAAGACAACCACATAGTAACCGAAGTTGTTGAAGAAAGCATACGCCACGCCGATCTCTTTGTAGGTCGTACTGAGCAAGTTCTGGTTGTGTTGTGGGTTGGCCTGATCGGTCCTCCACCAGTACACAACGACCTGGGGGGTTAGGGGCGGCCAACTGCCATAGGCGTTTTCCGAGACTCGGCTAGCGCGATAGCCAGTGTCGGCCACGCGCGAGGTCGGCGTAGAGCCATCGGAGCCGGTATGGCCAAAGAGTTGATTGCAGGCCATATCGGCGGCGTGGCGTTCTGCAGCTTGCTTGAGGAGCGAGTTTACGGTGTAGGCCGGCAAGTTGTTCTGGGCTCGATAGGCATTGATGGCGCTGATCACTCCTTGCACGCGGGCCGGCTCGGTCGTGAAGGCGCAAGGGGCTGTCCCGCCACCTGAAGACGAGGTAGCGGTGGGCGTTATTGTCGGGTTGAGGGGAGCCGGAAAGGTGGGCGTAAAGGTGATCGGCGTGCTGGTCGGTGGGCGGGTGGCAGTAGGGGTCAGTAAATTGACGGGGATGACCAGCTCTTGGTAAGCTTGGAGCAGGTTGGGATTCTCGATCTTGTTCTCGGCAAGGATGGCTTCGACAGTGCTGTTGAACTTGGCGGCGATGCCGGCCAGGGTATCTCCAGGCAGGACGATGTACGTGATCTTGGTGCCACGCCTGAGCGTAGGCGGGATCGGGGTAGCAGTGGGCATGCGCATATCAGGATTGGGGATCCAGATCACCTGGCCGGGGAAGATGATCCCTCGGTTTCGAACGATCTCAGGGTTGAGGGACAGGATGAGCGCAATGCCGTCTTCAGCCAATTGAAACTTTTGGGCGATCAGGATCAGGTTGTCGCCTTCCTGAATCGTGTATTGAAAGGGTGCCGAAGGAGTGGGGGTGCCGGTGATAGTGGGTGTGACGGTTTGAGTAGCGGAGGCTGTAGCCGTAGCCGTCGGGGTGGAAGTTGAAGTCATCGTCGGTGTGGGAGTGTCGGTGGCGAAGAGGGCGTTCAGCGGCCGGCCAGGTGCCATCAATGAGGAAACGATCAGCGCCACGCCAGCCACAATTGCTGTCGCCGCCAAAATTATTAATACTCTCGGGCCAATCGAACGGCGGCGTTTTCGCGAAGTAATGGGGCGAAACGAGGGAGGAGTTGCAGAAGGGTTCATGAGCTGTTCCTTTCGCAAGGGGAACGATCGTCCCAGACAATTTTACCCTGAAAGTTGTGGATAGAGTCGGCCGCCGCTGCAAGCGTTGAGCATCAGACGGGGAAGAGATAGCGCCTCAGGAACTGGCCGGTGTAGGAGTGTGCCACTTGGGCTATCTGCTCGGGGGTTCCTTCGGCTACAATCTCACCGCCGCCATCGCCGCCTTCGGGCCCCAAGTCAATGATCCAGTCGGCCACCTTGATGATGTCGAGGTTGTGCTCGATGATCAGGACAGAGTTGCCGGCCTCTACAAGACGCTGAAGCACCTCGATCAGCTTATGCACATCTGCCGCGTGCAATCCCACCGAAGGTTCGTCAAGCACGTAGAGGGTCCGGCCGGTGGCCCGTCGTGAGAGTTCGCGGGCCAATTTCACACGTTGCGCTTCACCGCCGGAGAGGGTCGTTGCCGGTTGGCCAATGCGGATGTATCCCAGACCGACTTCTTGCAAAAGTTTGAGCTTGTTCACCATCTGCGGGAAGGCTGCAAATACGGCGAGGGCGTGATCCACGGTCATATTCAGCACATCGGCAATGTTATAACCCTTGAAGCGCACCTGGAGCGTCTCGCGATTGAAGCGCTTGCCGTGACATACTTCGCAGGGCACGTATACATCGGGCAGGAATTGCATCTCTATGCGAAATTCGCCTTGTCCTTGGCAGGCCTCGCAGCGTCCACCGTGAACGTTGAACGAGAAACGCCCTGGTTTATAGCCACGGACCTTGCTTTCGGGCAGTTGGGCGAACAGCTTGCGCACTTCGTCCCACAGGCCAGTGTAGGTGGCTGGGTTGGAGCGCGGCGTGCGTCCAATCGGGGATTGATCGATGTTGATGATCTTGTCGAGATATTGAATTCCTTCGATGTGTTTGTATTCCCCAGGCTGGGTGTGGGCACCCATCAGTTTCTCGGCTAACGCTCGGTAGAGCACGTCGATCATCAACGTGGATTTTCCTGAACCGCTGACGCCGGTGATGCAGACCAGCTTTCCCAACGGGATGGTGACGTCTATTCCTTTGAGGTTGTTGGCGCGTGCTCCGATGATGCGCAGGAACTTGCCGTTGCCGGTCCGTCTTTGCTTGGGTAGCGGGACCTGTTTGCGCCCGGCCAAGTAGGCGCCGGTCAGCGAGGTAGGATGTTCGAGAATCTGGGCCGGCGTACCCTCGGCCACCACACGCCCACCGTGTTCGCCCGCGCCGGGCCCCAAGTCGATCACCCAATCGGCGGTCAGGATCGTCTCGGTATCGTGTTCGACCACAAGCACCGTGTTGCCTAGATCGCGCAGGCCCTTAAGCGTGTTGAGCAAACGTGCGTTGTCTCGCGGGTGCAGACCGATTGACGGCTCATCGAGCACATAGAGCACACCCACCAGCCGAGAACCTACTTGCGTGGCCAAGCGGATGCGTTGAGCCTCTCCGCCCGAGAGTGTGGAGGCCGATCGACTTAGGGTAAGATAATCCAAACCGACGTTGACCAGGAAGGTCAGGCGTTCCACGATTTCCTTCAAAATGCGCTCGGCAATCGCCCGCTGGCGGGCGTTCAGTTTTCGGTTCAGATTCTGGGCCCATTCCAGGGTGCGCAGCACCGGCCAGGAAGTAACGTCAATAATGTTGACGCCATCCACAGTGACGGCCAGCGCTTCGGGACGCAGACGCTTGCCGTTGCAGGTTGGGCAGGGTTTGTTGGACATGAATTCACTGATGCGGGCGCGAATCCATTCCGATTGGGTTTCGTAATAGCGGCGCTCGAGGTTGGGGATCACGCCCTCAAAGGGAAGGATTATCTTGAACTGACCAACGCCGATGCCCCGATAGACCGTCGCCACTTGCTGGCTATTCGTGCCGTATAAAATTAGGTTCAACTGCTCTTCGGGCAAGTCTTTGACCGGTTTGTTCAGGTCAATGTGATATGCCCGCGCCGCCGCCTCTAAGCTTTTCCAGTAATAGCCTCCTTCTTCGCGCCCCCCGTTCCACTCCAAGGCAACAATCGCTCCCTCGTTCAGAGAGCGCTCCTTGTCCGGAATTACCCGATCGGGATCGATCTCTAGCCGTGTGCCCAATCCCTGGCAATCTGGACAAGCACCATGAGGCGTATTGAAGGAGAAGATGCGTGGTTCGATCTCGGGGATAGATACACCATGCTTTGGGCAGGCCAGATGTTCGGAGAAGAACAGGTCGCGGGCCGGCAAGGCCGCTTTCTCGCCGGGGAAGGAAGCGCCGGTCTTTTGCGACTCGGAGGCGCTGTTCACCAAGGCAACGGTGACGTATCCATCGCCGAATTTCAAAGCGGTTTCCACCGAGTCGGTCAGGCGGGTGCGATTGGCTTTTCGCTCCTCCTCCTCTTCAGGATGGGTGATCACGAGTCGGTCCACAACTGCTTCGATGGTGTGCGTCTTGTAGCGGTCAAGCTCGATCTCTTCATCTAGGGAGCGAACCACGCCATCCACTCGCACGCGCGCAAAGCCGGTCTTGCGGATCTCCTCGAAGACCGCCTGATAGGTGCCTTTACGACCGCGCACCACTGGCGCCAGGATCAAGATGCGACTGCCCTCCGGCAGGGCTTCGAGCGCTTCTACAATTTCTTGAGCCGATTGTTTGATCACCTCTCGTCCGCAAACCGGGCAGTGGGGAACGCCGATGCGAGCAAACAGCAAGCGCAGGTAATCGTAGATTTCAGTGACTGTGCCGACCGTCGAGCGCGGATTATGGCTGGTGGATTTTTGGTCAATCGACACGGCCGGCGATAACCCTTCAATATAGTCCACATCGGGTTTTTCCATCTGATCGATAAACTGCCGCGCATAGGCCGAGAGCGACTCAACATAACGGCGCTGTCCTTCAGCAAAAATGGTATCAAAGGCCAGCGACGACTTGCCCGATCCTGATAAACCCGTGATCACTACCAATTTGTTGCGCGGGATTTCTACCGTGATGTTCTTGAGGTTGTGCACGCGCGCACCGACTACCCGAATGACATTCGAAGACATAGCTCTTTCTAGCTCACATTTTCCACATCATGCGTTTCGATTGCGATGCGCCTCCAGGCCGGCCCTTGCCGGCCCATGACCAATCGCCTCAAAGGGTGGCTCTGTAGAGCCAAATGACGCCGTTCCTTCCCCATCGCCGATGTTTCGAGACAACGGGAAAAGCGTGAGGGAAAATTATAGCATATCGCTTTGGCGCTTCTGATAAGCACCGCCGTCCTGAGAGTGGATAAATGTGTTTCAGTTTATCAACCCATAATTTAGCCGCTCCCCGCCGTCCTGCCCAGAGCGGAGCACAACAAAAGAACACAGAGATCACAGCGCCTCCCGAGCCCCATACCTCCGGATGAAAACATCCCTTTTTACCCGCTCTTCTAACGCCTGTGGCCATTTCTCCGAGGTTGCTTGTTTCCTTGCACCTCAGCAGCAGATTTTCTCGCTCTTTATGGTATGCTTAACCTGTCCCGGCCGGCCCAGGGCCCTCAGATGGGACGGCTTGTCCCAGCGCCGGCCTGCATTCCCATACCCTCGCTGTTTAGGAAGGAGTGTCCTAGGAAGCCCATGTACATCGCCATCGAAGGAGTGATCGGCGTCGGGAAGACCACGTTGGCCCGTTTGCTGCAGCCGGCCTTTCAGGCCGAGCTTGTGCTCGAGATCTTCGAGGAGAACCCTTTTCTCTCCGACTTCTATGCCGATCGCGCTCGCTACGCCTTTCAGACGCAGATCTTCTTTCTTCTCTCGCGCTATCGCCAGCAGCGGCAGAATGTGGCCATGGCCCTGGCGACCGGTAAAAACCTGATCACCGATTACACCTTTGCCAAGGACTCGATTTTTGCTCGCATCAATCTCTGTGGCGATGAGCTGGAGATGTACCACCGCGTACACGAAGCGCTGGCCGAAAAGATCCCTCAACCCGACCTGGTTGTATACCTGCGTGCCGATACCGACGTCCTCATGCAACGCATTGCCCTGCGCGATCGCCCCTACGAGCGTCACATGGAACGGACCTACATCGAGGAACTCCACCGTGCCTACGAAGAATTCTTCTCCAAACCATACGATCATACCCCCGTGTTGGCGATTGACACCAATCATCTGAATGTTGTCCAGAACCCTGAGCATCTTCGGCATATCGAAAACCGAATTCGTCAGGTGTTGGGAATTCCCCCTTACCAGCCCACTTTGCCGATCGAAACCGATAGACCACCTCGATCCTAACTTTCTCAGGATGGGATACCCATGCGTGTAACTCGCGAAACCTTGATCCGCATCGCACAAGAAACGACCAAGGTGCGCACCTCAGAGCAGAAAGACATTCTAGCTGCCTACCTGATCGGTTCCTTGCTTAGCGAAGAGCCGTTCTTGGGCGGCTTGACCGATATAGACCTGGTGTTCATCACAGAAGGCACGCCTCCCCGCACGCGCGAAATCGTCCGATTGACCGGCGATTTTCATTTGGATATCACCTATCACGCTCGGGTTGAGTTTGACTCGCCGCGCCAGGTGCGGGTGAATCCCTGGCTAGGCCCAGAAATCTATGCGCCAATGCTCTTGTATGATCGCGATAAGTTCTTTGATTTTGTGCAAGCAGCCGTGCGGGCCGGCTCCGAGTTCTCCAGCCCGGCATCCGTCTTACGACGTTGTCATACCTTGCTCGCCCATGGACGTGGCATCTGGACCGATTTGGTGGATCTGCAGAGTCCGATCGGCCCACATGAAGTAGCTCATTACTTGAAAGCGGTCTATCATGCTGCTTGTGCAATCGCCGAGCTGAACGGCAACCCCCTGGCCGAGCGACGCTTACTACTCGAATTTCCCAAGCGTGCTGAACAGGCCGGCCGACCTCAGCTGGCGGGAAGTCTGGCCGAATTGGTGGGTGGGCTTACCCTGGAAACCGGCTTGCCGGCCGAATGGCTCCCCCTCTGGCAACAAGACTTCATAGCCGCCGCTGAAAGCGGGCGCGCCGAACCTCGCATTCATCCGGCCCGTCTGAACTACTATCGCCGCGCTTATGAAACCCTCGAAGGCATCGCCGGCCTCTGGCCGTTGCTGCACACCTGGACCTTCGCTGCCATGGTTCTCCCGCCCGACCAGCGCCACCATTGGCAAACCGCAATTTCCCAACTCGGCTTGGTCGGAGAAGCATTCCATGAGAAGGTCGCTGCTCTGGACCATTTCCTAGACGAAGTGGAGATCCTGCTGGATGAGATCGCGCTGGCCAACGGGCTGGAGCCTTCGTCCAGCTTAGTGTAAATGATGCGGATCCTCCCCGACTAGCGGGCGATCAGGGAGAGCAGCCAGACGATGAGCGGGGCCGCGAACAGGGCCGGCAGAAAATTTCCCACCCGGATCGGCTTGATCTCCAGCAAGCTGCTGATGGCTAGACCCATCAGCAACACGCCTCCAACGGCGGTCATCTCTAACACGTGCGGATCTGATCGGATGGCCGCCTGGGTGGCCTCGCTCAGTGCCGAGCCGAACAAGGCAACGCCGAACTGGGCTGCAACCAGGCTGATGCCCCCTTGCACGACCAGCACAGTTAACGCCGAGAACAAGACCCCTATGCCCAGCGTGGAAGCAAAAGCCAAGGCGGCGAATCCATCCAAGATGGACTTAACCGCCAAGAGTTGGTAGTTGCCCGTCAACCCATCTTGAATCGAGCCGAGGATGGTCATCGGCCCCACACAGAACAGCAACGAGGCCGTCAGAAAGCCGCGGATGAAGCGCGCCGAACCCTCGGCCGAGTTGTTTTGGGCAAAGCGCCTTTCTAGAACGGTTCCCACGTTGCGCAAACCGTCCTCGATTCGCCACCACTCGCCCAATAGGACGCCGATCAACAAAGCTCCTAGAACGATCAGGGGGTTTTGGGTTTGGAGGAACATCTGCACCCCCATGCCGAAGGTGAATAACCCCATGCCGGCGATCACCGTCCCCTTGAATCGTTCTGGGATGCGTGCTCCAAAGAGCAGACCCAACATCCCGCCGATCAATACTGTGCTTATGTTGAGAAAGGTGCCAGTCATTGCGAACGCCTCACTCGTCGTCTTGACGTTGCTTTGCAATAAACATCATTCCATGGCCAGAGGGTGTCCGTCTGCCAAACAGTGGTGTGTCGACTCTTCTGGTAATCGGTTCCCTTGGACAATCGATCAGGATGCGGAGAGGCCATCCTGGCGATGAGAGATTACCCATTCGCTTCCTTTGCCAGCGTCGTCTTCTTTCCTGCAGCGGTGTTTTCGACCAGTTCTAACACAAAGCACAGCGAGGAGAGGCGATTCAAGTAGCGAATCAGCTCAGGATTGCTCACCTCATCGGTATCGAGCAATTCCACCATGCGTCGCTCAGCACGACGGATCACGGCGCGGGCCATCGAGAGGGCTGCGCCGGCCGCGCTATCACCAGGCAGGATGAAGCCAGATGGCATAGGGATCGTGGCCGCCAGGTTGTTGATTTGATCTTCCACCCAAACAACGCGGTTCGAGTCGATCGAGCGAAAGCGGGGAGCGTTTTCAGGCGTTGCGGCAACCTCGGCCATCAACCGGTAGAGATCGCGTTGAGCTTCGAGCAGGATGTGCATCGTTCGAGGGTCTTGTGCTTGGGCACGTGCCCAGCCCAGGGTGGCGGTGGATTCGTCGAGCGCACCTAGGGCCTCGATCCGCGGATGCGTCTTGCGGACGCGTCCTTCCCCCAGAAGACCAGTGTTGCCGTCGTCACCAGTGCCAGTGTAAAATTCCATATGGGCAATTATAAACGCTGTTCTCAACAGAACACGACTCTGGTCACTGTAACAAATTTGGTAGGCAAAAATACGACTGACCAGGTGATGACGCACAATTTCTTCAACCGTTCGCTTTGCTGACTTTGCCCGACCCCGTCGGGGGAATGCCGAAAGGTCTTCCCGCAGTCATAACAACGATACCGCTATACGGTTACTTGCCCGAGACGAGGGTCTTTCACCACCTTGTTTACCTCTGTGGGCAAGGGATGGTGGGCCTGGGTCCTACAGCCAAGAGCGATGCGCCTTCGTGTATTCGTTGTCCCACGTCGTTGACGGCTTTGCTCGCCATCGAACGGCCTAGCATTTGATCCCTCCCCAAACCCACCAAAAATGCAGTGTCCTGTTGTAAAATTTAGGAAGTATGGAAGTGCAGATTGCAGTAGCGAAGATCAATAAATATGCGGTATCGGAAAGCGGCGACACGCTTGAAGTGGTGGAGCGCCCAAACGGCGGATTGTCGGTGGTGCTGGCCGATGGTCAGTCCAGTGGCCGCGGTGCTAAGGCGGTCTCGATGATGGTGGTGCGGAAGGTGATCGGGCTGCTGGCCGAAGGGGTGCGAGACGGAGCCGCAGCGCGCGCAGCGTCGGACGCGTTGTACACCGATAAAGGAGGCAAGGTTTCCTGTACGCTCAACATCGCTTCGGTGGATTTGGCAACCAACACCATCGTTTTGACCTGCAACAATCCTGTGCCGATCGCGATCTGTCGCAATGGCTTGGTGGATTGTGTGGCCTCCGAAAGCGTTCCTTTGGGCACGGCCCGGGATATTCGTCCGGTGATCACCGAGATCAACATCGAGCCTGGCATCCTGATCGTGGTATACACCGATGGTTTGGCTTATGCCGGCTCACGACGTGGCCGGCCCATGGAAGTCTGCACTGTACTTCAGGCCATGCTAGATGATCAGGACCCCAGCCCGCAGGAGATCGTCGATGAGTTGCTGGCCCATGCCATTCGCCTGGACGAAGGGCGGCCGGCCGACGACATGAGCGTTGTGGTGCTCAAGGTCTCGCCTCGCATCGGCGACTCAGTGCGACGAATGACTGTGCGCTTGCCGATCGAATGAATCAGGTGCTGCGTCGCACCCTACGCTATTGGCGTGCTTCTTGGCGAGATACTAGCCTACTATTAGGCGAATTTCGCCTGCCCTTGATCCTCTTTTTGCTGGCCATTCTGGGGGGAGGTGGATTGTATTTTGTAATCGCCCGAGCGGTGGGAGAAGCGGTGAGTTCGTTGTCGGAAGCCGTCTATCTGGTGCTGACCATGGTGTTTTTGCAGCCCAACAGCGCCTTTCCACGCAGCCCGTTGTTGCAGGTGTTTTATTTTGTCATGCCGATCGTTGGACTTGGGCTGTTGGCGCAGGGGTTGGCCGATTTTGGCATTTTGTTGTTCAACCGCCGCGCTCGCAGCCGCGAATGGGAGGTGGCCGTGGCCTCAACGTTGGAGAACCATCATGTCTTGGTTGGCTTAGGGCATCTGGGTTTTCGGGTCGTTCGTTTCCTTCATGAGATGGGCGAGCCGATAGTGGTGATCGAACGTGAACCACAGACCAATCTGGTCACTTCGGTGCGGAAGATGGACATTCCGGTCATCATTGGAGATGCCAGTCTTGAGGAAGTGTTGCGAGATGCCCATATTAGCCGAGCTCGCTCAATCATTTTATGCGTGCAGAACGATGCGCTTAACTTGAAGATAGCGCTAAAAGCCCGTTCCATTCGTCCTGACATTCGAGTGGTGATCCGAATTTTTGACGACGATTTTGCCGATGAGCTGCATACCCAGTTTGGCTTTCATGCCTTGAGTGCTACGGCGATTGCCGCGCCGGCCTTTGCCGCTTCGGCGGCCGGGGCCGATATCAGCCATCCCATCCATGTGGAGGGTGAAGCCCTCAGTCTGGCACGCTTGAAGGTGTTGCCACGCTCGGAATTGGACGGAAAGACGGTGGGAGAGGTGGAAGATCGGTATAGTGTTAGCATCGTTCTCGTCCGGGATGATCGCCAATCGCAGATCCATCCTACCGACAGGTTGCAACTGAAGGGAGGGGATAGTGTGGTGGTGTTGGGACGCCCAGACAAGTTGAACGCCCTCGTCCATGCCAGCCAGTAGTCCGTTGATCGGCGTGGTTGGGCCTTGTGGCTCGGGCAAGTCCACCTTGATCGCTCGCTTGGAGCAGCGGGGATTCACCTGTCGTCACATCGCCCAGGAACATTCCTATGTAAAGGACATGTGGAAGCGCATCACCAATCCAGACGTGCTGATCTTTTTACAGGCTTCGTATCCTGTATGCTCAGCACGGCGGGCTTTAAATTGGACGGAGGAAGAATATTTGGAACAGCAGCGCCGCTTGGAGCACGCATGCGCTCATGCCGATTTGGTGATCGATACCGACTCGCTCACCCCAGACGAAGTCTTTGAACGGGTGATGGCTTTTCTCAACTCAAAAGTGTGAAGGAGATGGATCACCCAAGGATATGCAGATCGCAGGCCTCCCCCATGTCGTCAGGTCTCGAGGTGAAAAACTTCCCAAACAATCTCGACCGCTCCATTTTTGGTAAAATCAAATTCAGTGCATCTCAATGCGCCCCTTTCTTCGTGGGTTGTGGGGTGGTTTTCGGCCTGCTTCACAACCGTTTAATCACACTTTTACCAACTTTAGAACAATCATCGGATCACTTTTCTCCTGACGAATTCGCCATCCCGTAGTATAATCTTCTTCTGCCTGCCCTGCGCAGGCATTTTTGTGAGTGGAGAATCGCGTCCATGCGAAATCTGACAACCCGACTGATTTTCATCGCTCTCATCCTCGCCTTGGCGTTGTGGATTGATCTCAGCCAGGAAATCCGCATCGCGAATCCCTTTAACGATGAAGTCCTCTGGCGTCGCGAGGTCAGCCCAAAGTTGGGCTTGGATTTGCGCGGCGGATTGCAAGTGGTGCTAGAAGCCGACCTGCCCGAGAGTACGCCGATCAGCCGTGAACAAATGGAAACGGCGCGGTTGATTTTGGAAAACCGCACCAACGCTCTGGGAGTCAATGAGAGCATCTTGCAAGTGGCCGGCAGCCGCCGCATTGTCGGCGAATTCCCCGGCGTTGCCGATCCAGACCAAGTACGGGCCACCCTGGGACAAACCGGTCGTCTGGAGTTCGTGGACTTTGGCCCTACGCCGCTTCTGGAAGGGACGCGCATCGTGACCGACGTGGATGGTCCGGTGGAGACCGATCCCAACGACCCGAACGCCCCTACGGTATATCACACGGTTATGACCGGCGATAAGATCGAATCGGCCCTCGCTACCCGCGACGAATTTGGCCGCTATGTGGTGGACTTTACTCTCACCGCAGAAGGAGCCCAGATCTTTGCTGATCACACCACCACCCACACCGGCCAATATTTGGGCATTGTCCTGGACAAAGTGGTCATCTCTTCACCTCGGATCAACGAACCGATCACTGAAGGGCAGGGGCAGATCACCGGCAACTTCACCTACGAAACAGCCAACGCCCTGGCCATCCAACTACGCTACGGTTCGTTGCCCATTCCCTTCGAGATCGTGGAGAGCCGCGTCGTCGGTCCCACCCTAGGGCAGGATTCATTGCAAAAATCGCTGGTGGCCGGCCTGATCGGCATCACCATCGTATTCCTCTTCATGGCCATCTACTATCGCCTGCCGGGCATCCTAGCCGATGTGGCTATTGTGATATATGCCCTGATTGCTTTTGCCGTATTCAAATACATTCCGGTCACCCTCACCCTGGCCGGCATCGCTGGCTTCCTGCTCTCCACTGGCGCCGCCCTCGATGCCAACATCCTGATCTTCGAGCGCATGAAAGAAGAACTGCGGGCAGGGCGCAACCTGCGAACCGCAGTGGACTTAGGATGGTCTCGGGCCTGGTCCTCGATCCGCGATTCCAACCTGGCGACCCTGATCACGTCGGTCATTCTCTTCTGGTTTGGGTCTACGTTTGGCGCCACCATCGTCAAGGGATTTGCGCTCACCTTGGCGTTGGGTGTAGGCATCTCTTTGTTTACGGCCCTGGTCATCACTCGCACCCTGCTCGGCCTGGTGATCCACTCCATCAAGCCCGGCACCGAACGCCTCTCCTGGTTCGGCCTATGATTGAGGAGAACCTATGAACATCCTCGGGAAACGCTACTGGTATTTTGCCTTTTCCCTGCTCATCATCCTGCCCGGGTTGGCCCTGATCGCCCTCGAAGGCCTGCCCTTGGCGATCGATTTCACCGGCGGGTCCATCTTAGAAGTGCGTTTTGCCGGCCCTATGCCCGCTCCAGCCGCTGTCCTGGCCGCCTATGCTGAACTCGGCATCAAAGACGCCCAGGTGCAAACCACAGGCAGTGGAACGCTACAGATTCGCTCCTCGTTCCTAGAGGAAGAGGCGAGCGTGGCCGTTCAAAATGCCCTCAAAGAGCGCTTTGGCGAGTTGACCGTCGAGCGCTTCGATAGCGTAGGTCCTTCCATTGGCGCTCAAGTCACTCAGCGCGCTGCGCTCACCGTAGCGATTGCGGCTCTAGCGGTGATCCTCTACATCACCTTCGCCTTCCGCGGTTTGGAACATGCCCTGCGCTACGGCATCATTGCGATTATCGCCATGATTCACGACGTGGCCATCGTCCTCTCGATGACGGCCATTGGGGGACGCTTCTGGGGTTGGCAAGTGGATGCTCTCTTCCTCACGGCCTTGCTGACGGTGATCGGCTTCTCGGTGCAAGACAAGATCGTGGTCTTCGATCGCATTCGCGAAAACTCGAACATTTATCGTCGTCTACCGTTTGAAACGCTGACCAATCACTCGATCGTTCAGACCCTACAGCGTTCCATCAACACCCAACTGATGACAGTGCAATTCATGCTGCTGGCGCTGGCCTTGTTTGGCGGCATCACCCTGCGTGAGTTCGCCGTCATCATGTTGATCGGCTTGTTCAGCGGCACCTACTCTTCGATTTTCATTGCTGCGCCGCTGCTGGTGGTTTGGCAAAACCAGGAGTGGAAGACCTGGTTCCGCCGGCCGGCTGCTGCCTAGGTAAGAGATGCCGATGATCGACCTTCGTTCAGACACCGTCACTCGACCTACCCCTGCCATGCGCGAAGCCATGGCGCGAGCCGAGGTGGGAGACGATGTCTATGGCGAAGACCCAACGGTCAATCGCCTGCAGGAGATAGCTGCGGCCCGCATGGGCAAAGAAGCGGCCCTGTTTGTTCCTAGCGGCACCATGGGCAACTTGGTGGCCATCCTAGCTCATTGTCAGCGCGGCGATGAAGTCATGTTGGGGGACAAATCGCATACCTTCTTGTACGAGGTCGGCGGGATCTCGGCCCTGGGCGGCATCCACTCTCGCCAAATCCCGAACCAACCCGACGGTTCGCTACACCTCCAGGACCTCGAAGCCGGGTTGCGCGGCCCCGACGTGCACTTTCCCCCCTCGCGTTTGATCTGCTTGGAGAACACCCACAACCGCTGCGGCGGAACCTACCAGACGCCGGAGTACACGCGTCAGGTAGCCGAATTTGCCCATGCGCATGGCGTCGCGGTGCATCTAGACGGCGCACGGCTATTCAACGCTGCCATCGCCCAAGGCGTAGATGTGAAAGAGTTTACCCAACACGTCGACTCGGTGACCTTTTGCCTGAGCAAGGGCTTGGCTGCACCGGTGGGCTCTGTGATGTGTGGCACTCGCGAGTTTATTCGCAAAGCGCATCGGGTGCGCAAGATGTTGGGCGGGGGCATGCGTCAGGCTGGGGTGTTGGCTGCGGCCGGAATCGTGGCGCTAGAGACCATGGTCGATCGTCTGGCGGAGGATCACACCCGAGCGCGGCGCTTGGCCGAAGGGTTGGCTTCCCTCCCCGGCGTGACGCTAGATTATGGCCTGCCGGCCACCAACATGGTCTTCCTTTCCCTGAGCGACGATGTCCCGCTCTCGGCCAAACAGATGGCGGAGCGGATCAAGGCCTGCGGCGTCCTGGTGGGGGTGATCGGCCAGCGTCAGTTCCGCTTGGTGACCCACTATGAGGTGGACGATTCGGGCGTGGAACAAGCGATAGAGGCGTTTCGCAGCGTCTTAACTTCGCTTGGTTGATTCTTGCTCGGTCAGGTAAGGATCGAGCGCTCCTTCTTCGAACAACTGGAGCAGGGTTTCAACCACTTGGGGGTCAAACAGGATGCCGGCCTGCTCGCGTAGGTAGTCGAGCGCTTCCTCGACCCTGATGCGTGTCCGATAGGGACGATCGCTGATCAGGGCGTCAAAGGCATCGGCCACAGCAAAGATGCGCGCCAGGTAAGGGATATCTTTGCCGCTCAATCCCATCGGATAACCGCTTCCATCCCATCGCTCCTGATGATAGCGGATCACCGCAAGAGCATCCTGTAGGAAAGGAATGCGCTCCACGATCCGTGCGCCGATCTCCGGGTGTAAGCGCATGATTTTCCATTCTTCAGCGCTCAGGAGAGCTGGTTTGTGCAGGATGGTGTCGCTTATGCCGATCTTGCCCAGGTCATGGAGCAGGGAGCCGCGTTCGAGGGCTTTCAGTTGGGCCGGCGAGAGGCCGAGGCGTCGGCCGAGCAGGCAGGCGATCTGAGCGACGCGTGAGCTGTGGCCTTCGGTTTCACGATCGCGGGCGTCGAGCGCGGCCATCAGAGCGGCCAGGGTTTGATCGTAGGTGTTCTCGAGTTCGCGGTAGGCGGTTTCGATTTGGCGGGCTTGCTGGCGCAATTCGACCAGCAGGATGGTGCGCTCCAGGGCAATGGCTGCTTGGTTGGCCAAGGTTTGCAAATTGGTCGAAAAACGCGACACATCTTGCTCGGGGAGTTCCAGCCACAGGCTGCCATACGTTCGCCTGGGTGTTTTGAGGGGAAAGCAAATTAAGATGGTGTCGTTTGCCGAGGAGAGGAAGATGCTTTGTCCGCTTTCCATCGAGCGGTGGATCAGGTCCATCGGATGGGCAGGGACAACATGGCTACCATTCGCGTTGAGCTGGGCTTCGGCTTCGATCTCTCCTTGCGGCGTAAATAGGACGATTCCACTTGCTTTGGCGGAACAGACTTTTTGGGCGGCTTCGGCTACTTGGCGCACCGCATCGTTCAACTCCTGGGCCTGGATGATCTGGAAGCTCAGCTGATGCAACTGGATCGTGCTGAGTAGGTTGGTACGCAGTTCGTGGGAAAGCCATGCGCTTTCAATCGCAGCGGCGGCCTGATAGGAAAGCAAGCCGGCCAAGGATTCATCGTTTTCGGTGAAGAAAATCTCGCCGTGTTTGCCAAAGGCCAACATGGCGCCTACGCTCAGACGATGCAGACGGATCGGTACGGCGATCATGCTGCGCAGGATCGGAAAGTCAATCTCCAGGTGGGAGGCGCGCTTGTAGCGGCGCAGGTCGCGAATGCGGAAGGGGTGCCTGGCACGCAGGGCGGCTTGAATCAGCGGTTCGTTCTCCAGGCTTTGTTGGAGAGATCTCAGCAAACGTGGGGCATGGCCGGCCCAGGCGGTGCGCGGGAGGTTGCCATCCTGATCCAGCAAGGCAACGAAGGTGAAGCGCGCCCGAAGCGTTTGCCGAGCCAATCGGGCCACCTCCTGCAGCGTCGTTTGCGGGTCCGACTGTGCTGTGAGGGAGATGCCGGCTTGAATGAGTTCGGTGAGCCGTTGGCGGTATTCGGATCGTTCCCAGGCACGCAACAGTTCGGCAGCGATCGCTTCCGCAGCCTGGATGTCGAGGCTGTTAAAGGCGTTCACCCGACGATCGCTGATCTCAAGGATAGCCTTGAGATGGCCGTGGTCGATCATCGGGACCACGATAACCGAGCGAGTCTCATCTTCGTCGCTGAGGCGGATGAAATCTCGATCCTGGAGGGCATTGTTCACGATCTGGGTTTTTCGCAATCGAGCGGCACGTCCAAGGACGCCCAGATTGACATTTTGTCGGTAGGAGGGGGACAGCAGGTTGATGCGCGGGCCGGCTGCGGCGAGGGCCGCCAGTTCGCGCCGCTCCGATTCATGCAGGTAAAGCACCACCCGATCGCAGTTAAGGGCGCGTTGCAGATGGTTGACGGCCAATTGAGAGGCAACCGGAATATCCAGGGGGTGTTCAAGTTGCTGGCTAAGTTCGGCCAACAGCAGCAGTTGCGTCGAGCGGCGTCGTTCATTGGCCAGCTGCTCCTCGAGGAGCATAATGCGCTGGAGAAACGCTTGGCCGTGCGAGAGAGCGGTGGATTTTGGCCGTAGCCAGGAGAACCACTTCTGGAAGAGCCAAGCAGGGACGGGTTTCTGGGCCGGCACCGAAACGCTCGATAATGGAGAGGGGGAGGCCAGAGTCTGTTTCTGCTTGTTGAGCACCAACAGCATAGAGGTCAGGCTATAGGCGAGCATGGCCTCGGTGCTCAGTAGGAGCATAAAGACTGCCTTGCGCAGGTCAAATGTCCAGATTCCCCAGCCGCTCAGGCTGGAGACTTGGGTGGGGTTGGTGTTCTCCAGTAGGAAGGCGATGACCAGAAGAAGGGCGCTCTGAACACTGACGACTAGGGCGATCGTCCGTTTGGCGAAGCGATCGTCGGCGGGGAGTTTGAGCTGCTCCCAGGGCAAGGCTGGCAGGACGATCAGGCTCAGCGCCAGGCTTAAGGCCGGAATCAACGCCAGTAGGTCATGCTGTAGGGCGGCGAGCATCCCCCCGCCTAGCCAGGGCAAGGCCAGGATGTAGCCCATCAGCCGCTTGTCGGCCCAGGCGGCGCGCAGAGAGACCAGGCCGCCCAACCAGGCAGAGACCACGAAGAAGGCACCGAAATATGGGCGAAGAAAAACAATCGGGCGGTAATTTTCGGCCATTGGCATGGATGTCCATGCCAGGAGAGCCAGCCCGATCGCCAGGTTGAGCCAACCGATAAAGGCCACCGGAAGCGAGATGGCGTTCGTTGTATTGCGTTCGGTGATGATCAGGGTGACCGGGATCAGAAAGGCCAGTGCTACCAACAAGGACGTTCCTATCAGACGCTCTTCGCTCAGGTAAAGCCAGGCCAGTAGAAGGAGACAGATGGTCAAAACCGCGTACAGCGTGCTGAAGCTCCGGCGTTGGAAAGGAATGGCAATCGAAACCAGCGAGAGCGCAGCGGTCAGGCGAAAGAGTATCCCTAAGAGCAGAGTGGTCACTCGGGGGAGTTGGACATTGAGACTGCCTAGGTGGTGGGGGAGGATAAGAAACGCTAACCCGAAGAGAAGCAGCAAAACGCCGATGAGCGCTGTAAGATGCTCAAGGGAATGATTTTTCATTGGGGGTAAGGATAGCACAAATATCGCTTGTTGACCACTCTGATTGGGCTAGTTCAATAAATCGTTCTCTGGGCAAGTTTTCCATGGTAGAAGAGCAGTCGGAGAAGGAGCACAAAAAGAGTGAGGGAAATGCGCAGGTTGTAACACAGGGCTTCCAAAATCGCCTTCTTCATGGCCATCTTGTCAATCAGCTCGCGGAACGGCCCATTTTGCCCAGTCTTCATCCCCCCAAAGACCCCTTCGGCCACGGCCCGCAGGCGGTAGACCTGCCGGTCGAAGCGCTCTTGGGCCTGCCGTCGGCGGGGATGTCGGACTGTCCCGCCGCGTTTGAGGCGGATCATCGCCTGCCACCCAGCCTGCTCGGCTTGTTCGAAGACCGGCCCGGCATCAAACCCGGCATCCGCCAACAAGATGCCCTTCCCCAACCTCTCCTGCGCCAATGCCTTCTGACCTAACCTGGTGTCCGACGCATAGCCCGGTCCGACCTGCACCGCTTGGATAACCAGCAACCGAGCGTGCCGAACATAGCGCATCAGCAGGCACACCCGAATGTGCGCTCTCATCACCCTAAGCCACTTTCCCCGATACCATTCCAGGAGTTGGCTCTTGGCGCGATAGGCCAACCCACTCGTGTCAAGCACCCACAACGCCCCCTCTTCCTGGGGCAGCAGGGGGGCCAGTTGTCGTTTCAGCTGCTGGAACAGGCGTCGCAGCAGCGGCCAAGACGCTTTACTCTGCAGAAACCAATGCAGGGCAGGAAAACTGGGACAGACTAGTTCCGGAAAGAGGTCCTGGATCATCGGCCGAACGGCTCGATAGGGGAGCGAAAAATACACCCGAAACAGCAACAGGGCCACATCCAGACGTTTCGGGTAAATCGGCGGCCTTCCCCTGCTTTTCCGCTTCTCTCGACCGATCTGGCCGGCCAGTCTCAGGCTTGCTATCTTACAACGAAGAGGCTTATTGAACAAGGCCATACCATCTTGACGTCCACGCCATATATGCTTAAAATGTCGATTGCAAGTGCCTCTGTAGCTCAGTGGACAGAGCGTTTGGTTGCGGACCAAAAGGTCGCGTGTTCGAGTCACGCCAGAGGCGCTATTCGAGGAGCGGAGAACCGCTCCTTTTTTCTTGGAATGGCCTATGAAAAAACGACAAATCCTCCTCACCAATGATGATGGAATCCGTTCCCCCGGCCTATGGGCTGCTGCCGAAGCGCTAGCTCCCCTAGGATACATCACCGTAGCCGCCCCGCGCGAACAATCGTCTGGCATGGGACGTAGCTTGCCAATCACCTCCAGCGGCATCATCACCCCAGAGACCCTGATCGTTCACGGCCAAGAATGGACGGTTTATGCCGTCAGCGGCAGTCCGGCTCAGGCTGTGCTATACGCTGTGCTCGAGATCATGCCCCAGCCACCCGATCTGGTGGTCTCCGGCATCAACTACGGCGAAAATGTTGGCCTATCAGTCACGGTCTCTGGCACGGTAGGGGCTGCCATGGAGGCTGCTGCTCTCGGTTTCCCCGCCCTTGCCGTCTCTCTGGAGACCGACCAAAAATATCACCTCTCCTATTCACTCGACATAGACTTCTCGGCGGCAGCTGCCTTTACCGTCTATTTTGCCCGCCAACTGCTCGAAAAGCGCTTTCCCGACGATGTCTACCTGCTCAAAGTGGACATCCCTGCTAATGCTACCCCAACCACCCCTTGGGAGATCACTCGCCTAGCCCTTCAACGCTACTACGAGCCCGTCCCGCCAAATCGGCCTTCCTGGGACGTGCCAGCCCCAGTGGGTTACCGAGAGGCCGCCCGCCTCACCGCCGAGCCCGAAGATACCGATGTCTTCGTCCTACGCAGGAAGCGTCGTGTCGCCGTCACCCCTCTCAGCCTTGATCTGACCTCTCGTGTTGACCTGCGCGCCCTAGAAACCTTGTTGCGCCAAGAGAAAGCATGACAGAAACCTTCCGCTACGACGAACTCACCTGGCCTGAAGTAGAAGCGCTGCCCCGAGATGTTCCCCTGCTCCTGCCGCTCGCTTCCTCCTTCGACTCGGCGCGGGGCGCGGCCGCCCTGGGCTATCCTCCCCGCCTGGGCGTCCTCCCTTCCTTCCCCTTTGGCTGGTGCGGCAGCGGTTTGGCTGTCTCGCCCTCCTTGCTCTCGCCTTGCCTCACCAACCTGCTGGACGGCCTGCACCAAGATGGATTCACCCGCCTCTACGTCTTTGCCCCTGCCGAGGCCGGCCTCGACATTCCTTACCCCATCTTGAACGACGAAAGCCTGCTTCCCTCCATGGCGCCTTTGCCCCCCGACTCTGCACAAGACAAGGTGATTCTCATCCCCATCGGCCACACCGAACAACACGGCCTCCACTTGCCGCTCTTGGTGGACACCATCATCATCGAGGCCATCGCCCAAGGGACGGTTGCCCGCCTTCCTCGCCTGGCGTATGCCTTGCCCGTCATGCCCTACGGCGTGAGCACCCATCGTACCTCCTTCTCCGGCACACTCAACGTCGGCGGACGAGCGTTTGAAGACTTCTGGCTGGGAGTGATAGAGGCTCTGGTGGAGCGTGGGTTTGACCGCTTCTACTTCTTGAGCGGTCATGGCGGCAACATGTCCTTCCTGGTCAACGTCGTCAAATATGCCGGCGAACGTCACCGGCGTATCTTCTGTGCCACGGCGTTCCTCCACACCGCCGGCCGGCTCGGCGCGGCTGCGCTCGAGCGCTACCGCACCTCTCCCATCGGCGGCATGGGCCATGCCGGTGAATTGGAGACCTCCTACCTGCTTTACCTGCGGCCCGATCTTTGTCATATGGAGCGCGTGGTGGATGAAATGGACTTCATTTCCACTCCTGACTACTACATGGACTGGATCGAGGGCGGCAGCCTGATCGCCAATCCCCCCTGGGAGGACGATACGCGCAGCGGCGCATACGGGGCCGGCAGCCATGCCGCTGCCGAAAAAGGCCGCCTCTGGCTTGAAGTTGCCATTGAAGAAAAAGTAGACCACGTCCTACAAATTCACGAGCAGCACCGTCGTCGCGAAGAACGCCGTCGCTCCGGTTGGGGACGATGGGAGAAACGGCTATAATTAAAACATGTCCACTTTCCACTTCTACCACCCCATCGAGATCCGCTACGGGGACCTTGATCCCCAAGGGCACCTCAACAATGCTGCCTATCTGACCCTGTTTGAGCAAGCGCGCATCTGCTACCTGCGGCGCCTTGGCCTATTTCGAGAGGGGCAATTCTTCCTCGATATCGGCGTCATCCTGGCCGATGTACACATCGCCTTCAAGAAGCCGGTGGAATGGGGCATGCCGGTTCGAGTAGGAGTGCATATCGTCAAGATCGGCAACAAGTCCATCACCGTCGAGCAAAACATCGTCCATGCCGAGACTGGCGAAGTGTTCGCCGCTGGCGAAGTGGTGATGGTCACGTATGATTACCGCACCGGCCGATCGATACCGGTCCCGCCTGAATGGCGAGAGATTATCCAACGCTTCGAGGACCTATGAAACTAGATGCTGCCCTCCCTCCCATCCACCTAAGCCATGTGTCGACCATCGCCCAAGCGGCCGAAACCATTGGCTTCGACGCCTTGTGGACCCAAGAAACCCAACACGATCCCTTTCTGCCCTGCGCCCTGATTGCCGAACACACCCGCCGCCTGCAGATCGGCACCGCCATTGCTGTCTCATTCGCTCGCTCGCCTGCCACCCTGGCCTACACCGCCTGGGACCTGGCTGCCCTTTCCGGCGGACGTTTCATCCTCGGTCTGGGCACCCAGGTGAAAGCCCACATCGAACGCCGTTTCGGCATGCCCTGGCCCGATTCGGTCACCGGCAAACTGCGCGAACAGATTCAAGCCATCCGCGCCTTTTGGGACTGTTGGCAGAACGGCACCAAGCTGGATGTGCGCGGAACATATTACAAAATCACCTTGATGTCGCCCTTTTTCAACCCAGGGCCGCTTCCTTCCTCATGCCTGACCAACTCAAGTGGACTGGGGCCTATTCCCATCTACATCGCTGGTGTAAATACCGGCCTGGCCAAGCTGGCTGGAGAGCTATGCGAAGGCTTCCACGTCCATCCTTTCCACAGCGTTCGCTACCTGCGAGAAGTTATCCTGCCGGCGATCCGTCAAGGGGAACAACAGGCAGGGCGCGCTAGCCCCTCGGTGACCATCTCCGTGACTGCTTTTGTAGCCACCTCCCCAGAGGAAGTAACCTTTGCCCGATCGCAAATCGCCTTCTATGCTTCTACCCCCTCCTATCGGGCCGTGATGGATCTTCACGGTTGGGGCGAAATCGCTGCTCAACTTTCTGCACGCGCCGCTCGCAGCCAATGGGCCGAGATGCCCAGCTTGATCGCTGACGAGATGCTCGACGCATTCTGCCTGCGAACCACGCCCGAGCGCCTCGCCGCTGACCTCGAGGCCCGCTACCAAGGTCTGGCAGACCGCCTGACGCTATATACTCCCTTCCAGCCGGGCGAACGAGATGCTTGGTGGCGAGAACTCATCCGAGCGTTTCACGACCAAGCATTCGATCCCCTTCTGAACCTATGACTGACCGACGAACGTCCTCCCCTCCTAGCGAGAAAACGGTGACCGGGGCCGTCTGGGAAGAGATGTCGTTCCAAAGCACTACACCTTCTCCTGCCAACCGGAGGAAGATCGCCTTTGGCGGCGCAGGGGACGGGCCGGCGGCGTTTCAACGTGCTTTTCCAGAACACCGTTGCTCTCTGAAAATCGGATGTTCTAGGTAAGAGTTTTGGTATACTTTGGCGCAGAAGGAGAACAGGCGATGAAAGTGAATGTATATGCCACACTGCGCAGCATTGTCGGTAAAAAGACCATAGAGATCGATTATCAGCCGAACATGACGGCCATGGATGTTGTGCACAAAGTAGTGGAGCTTTACCCAGCTCTGGCGAACGAACTGTTTGATCCGGAAAATCGCTTCCAGCGCCACATGAAATTTTTCATTAATGGTCGAGAAGCGGAATGGATGGATAGCAAAATGAGTACCGTGATCCAGCCAGAAGACAAGATTGACATCTTTCCACCGGTCGGCGGTGGCTCACGCTAATGATCACGGTTGTCCGCGAAATACGCAGTATCCCCCCATTCCTGTTGAGAGAATATCTCCAGGAATTGGGTGGTGTCCTTTTTTCTGAGGACCAGGTTCAAGGTCCGGGTTGGAGCGTGCGCCTGGAGCCAATGGAACCATTTCGCCTAGGATCGCTGGAAGTGGGTCAGACGCGCCTGATCATGGAGTTTGCAGGAGACGACATCGCCCAGGGCTTCTTAGAGCGGTTTGCGATCAAAACCCTACGGGGCGGCGGTTAAGAAACACTGCGCGCCCAAGACGGGCGCGCAGGAACACATGATGATGGGGGGGAACGCCGAGATCAGATGATCTCTAGCTCTTTGAGTTTCTCCTCCGGCACCACACCGTTGACCCAGCCGCGCTTGGCGTAGTACTCCTCGAGCATCTTATCCAGCTCGCAGACGTGCCCTTCCGAGCCGGCCATGGTGGAGGGCTCTTCGAGGAAGCGCTTGGGCAGGTAGTCGCTGCCTTCGCGGAAGCCGGCCAGGTTGTTGTAATAGCGCTCTAGGTTGTAGATGCGCTCGCCGGTCTTCAACACGTCCTCCGCTGTGAAGGGGATGCCGACGATCGCCGAGTATTGCGCAGCATATTCCTCTGGACCTTCGGCGAAAGCGCTGAACTTGCACAGATCCAGGCTGTCAGAGAAGGCATGGACGTTTTGGAAGACCACCGTCAATTCACCTTTTCCTTTCCACTCGAGCGGATCTACCTTGAGCGAGTTGAACGGCATCACACCCAGTTCGGCGGCCGGGGTGTAGGCGCGCAGGTGGCAAGCGCCGCGGTTGGAGGTGGCGTAAGCAATGCCCATACCCTTCAGGCCGCGCGGATCGTACGCTGGGATGGCCATGCCTTTCACCGTCATGGCAATCTCTGGGTGCCCGAAGGCTTTCGCGGCGCGCTCTGTACCCTCGGCCAAAATGTCGCCTACGCCTTCACGGGCAGCGATCTTGTCGATCAGGGCTACCATGCCGGCCGCGTCGCCCCATTCAAGCTTGTTGCCGTTGGCGTATCCGCGCTGGCAGGCTTCCATATACACGGCGATCACGTTGCCCATCTCAATCGTATCGAAGCCGTAGTCATTGCACTGATCGATCATCTTGGCAATCGCATTAACATCGCTGTTGTCGCAATTGGCGCCCAACGCCCAGGCCGACTCATACTCGACGGACTCCATCCGCAACCCTTTCCACGGCCCTTCTTTGACTTCCACTTCCTTCTTGCAAGCCACTGGGCATGCGTGACAGGTGGGATCGTTCACCAGAATGTGCTCTTTGACGTATTCGCCGCTGATCTTCTCGGCAAACTCGCCAAAGGAAGTGACTTGAGCGTTGCGGGTGGGCAGAGCGCCGATGCCGCTAGTGATGTTCATCAACACGTTGGTGCCATACACCGAGAGGCCACCCTTGCGCGGGCTGGTGATGTTTTGCTCGGCCATGATGGTGTAGAGAGCGCGTTCGTGGGCCTTCTTCCAAGCCTCGCGATCGGTTGCCTTGGGGATTTGCTTCTCCTGCTTGATCACGACCGCCTTCAACAGTTTCGAACCGCCCACACAACCCGTGCCACCGCGACCGCTGGCGCGATCGTTCTCGTTCACCCAGCATGCGAAGCGCGCCAACTTCTCGCCGGCCTGGCCGATGGCGATCACCGAGAGATCCTTCTCCCCATATTTCTCCTGGAAGTACTTCACCGTCTCATGAACGCCCTTTCCCCACACTTCTGAAGCATCCAGCAGCTCCACCTGGCCGTTGTGCACGAAGGCATAGGTAGGCTTATCGGCCTTGCCCTTGAAGATCAGGCCATCAAAGCCGGCCCAGCGCAGGCGTGCCGCCGACCAGCCGCCATGGTGCGAGTCGACCACCGTACCCGTGAGGGGCGATTTGGTCACAATCGCCATGCGCCCGCTCATGTTGGCTTCCGAGCCAGTGAGGGGTCCATTCATAAAGCAGAGAATGTTGTCGGGGGAAAGCGGATCTACTTGGGGGCCGTTATCGAAGACAAACTTTACGCCTAACCCACGTCCACCAATATACTTGCGCGCTAAATCTTCCGGTAGGGGCTTGTATTCGACGGTGCCTGTGGTTAGATCCACCCATGCAATCCGATTTGCATAACCACCGAGAGCCATGGTTCTTCTCCTTTCTTGTAGACCATACGAGATGCCCAGGATACAGGGTCAATCCAGATAACATCTAAGTCTTGTAGACCATACGAGATGCCTGAGATACAGAGTCAATCCAGACAACATCTAAGAGATACTATCGGCTTCGCTGTTAGCGCATCACCTCCTTTCTGAACTCGATCAAAAAGCAGACTGACCACTTGTCCTCAATTGCTATTCCACTCTTGTCTGTTCAACCAGGCGCACCCTGCCTTGAAAGATGCCCCCTTCTTGCCCACAAAGGCGGTTATGCTGCGGCCGGCCCAGAATAGCAACTGGACAGATATTATAGAGATAGGCTCTTCGTGAAAGCCTTCTCTGCCATGTATTCGGTGGTTGTTGCAAGGACAATTTGTTGTATTATAGCTAGTTTTGCAATGAATGCAAGAGAAAATTTAATTTTTGGAACAATTCCTCGCCGAACTGGCGAAACTTCTACCCTAAAACTCTTTCAAACGAAGCAAAACCTCCTCATCATCCCAGCCTTCGACCTGCGGGGAATGGCTAAATTGTGGGTTGATAAACTGAAACACATGAGCGGGATAGTTCGGAAAACGCTGCTTGCGCCATGGACGGCAGTGGAAGCAGTACAGAAAAATCTTCCAGGCTGCCTTCCAGGCTTCTGGACCACGCGAAAAA
>Ga0209721_1000328_pt1 | contig 45049 bp, 46 predicted proteins | sample TshhotsprinmetaG_FD_184139 | JGI IMG/M metagenome (GOLD analysis project Ga0209721, IMG submission 184139) | Hot spring microbial communities from South Africa to study Microbial Dark Matter (Phase II) - Tshipise hot spring metaG (SPAdes)... | ecosystem: Environmental > Aquatic > Thermal springs...
GTTTCAACACCAACTCCAAGTCCTACTCAAAAACAAAGTCCTGAATCCTCTCTGACAGAAGAGGTGACTCCTACTCCATCTCCAACACCAGAACCATCCTAATTTCGAAGGGGTCGGACCTCTGTGAACGGCTACTGCTGCTAACTAACATGCCGAGAGCCTTAAGAAATTTTGTAAATGGAGAAATTTACCACGTAGTGTTAAGACGAATGGGGAATGAACTGCTTTTTGGTGATGTTGATGATTATTATCGCGGAATTTTCTCTATTTACGAATGCAACACTTCCAAGCCCATTACTATAAGAGAACGGCGCATAGCCAGAAATCAATTTAAAAAGTCCCACAGAGGTCAGACCTCTGCAGATAGCTGGAAGGATGAAAGGGATTTTTTAGTTGAGGTTTTTGCTTTTTGTCTGATGCCCAACCATATCCATTTGCTTTTGCGTCAAATCAGAGACGGAGGGATTAGTAAATATATTCAAAAAATCGGGTCTGGCTATCCGCTTTATTTTAAGCAAAAATATAAAATTTCTTTAAAGGGACATTTCTTTCAAGATCGGTTTTATGCGGTTCATATAAACAACGACGATTATTTACGAACTGTCTTAACCTATATTCACACAAACCCGACTTTGTTGGTTGAGCCAGACTGGAAAGGAAAAGGGGTAGAAAACCCCCAAAGAGTGATAGAGTTTTTAGAAAATTATAAATGGTCAAGTTATCAAGATTATTTAGGAAAGAAAGGCTTTCCATCTGTGACCCAAAGAGATCTTGTTTTAAAAATTATGGGAGGGCAGCAAGGATGCAAGGAGTGGGTTGAGGGCTGGATCAAATATAAAGGTGAAGTTAAAAAAATAATGGAAAGGAACGCCTTTCTCTTCTTAGATTAATCTTAACCTCTCCAGAGGTCCGACCCCTGGCCGCTGGTTTTGGAAATTGAGGAAGGTTTCTAAAGTTATTATTTATCTTTTGGTTTTTGTTTTGCCAAATTTCAGTTTGTTTTTAGCAAACGAGCTTTTAGATTTTGAAAAACAGGCGGTTTTATTTTTGGGCGTTTTTTTAGCTTTGTTTTTTTGGTTAATTGAATCTATTTTAGAACAAAAAATTATTTTGAAAGCCAGAATTTTTAATTTGCTCTTTCTCTCTTTCTTTTTTATTCTCGCTATCTCTACTTATTTTTCTCTATCGCCAGAAGGCAGTTTTTGGGGAAGGTCTTTGCCAACTGCCTCTTCTTTTTTGGCTTCTTTTTTGTTTTTACTTTTTTCTTTTCTAGTTTTTAATATTTTTCAAAAAGAAGAAATTTTTTGGCTTTCTTTTGTTTTTTCTTTGAGTTGTTTTTTTGTAATTTTGCTTTCTCTTTTTCAAGTTTTTAACAAAATTGCTTTTGTCTCTGAAATTTTTCCTCAAATTAATTTTGAATTTATTGGCCCACCAAAAAATCTAGCCATTTTTGTTGCCTCTCTTTTGCCAATTTTGATTTCTTTCTTTTTGATTTCAAGAAGATTGATAAAACTCTTTTTTGGAATTTTTTTGTTTTTAGCCTTGATTTTGATTTTTCTCCTCAATGTTAGTCTGGCCTGGATTTCAATTTTAATTTCAGCTCTTGTTTTTTGGCTTTTTCTCTTTTTAAAAAGAAAAACTTTTTCATTCTTTTTCTTGGTTTTTATTGTTTTTCTTTTAACCTCTTCAATTGTTTTTGGCGTTTTGAAGATTAAGGTTTTTAACTTAAATCTGCCAGATGAATTATCTTTATCTTTTAATCATTCTTTTGAGGTGGCAAAAAAATCTTTAGTTGAAAGAGGAATAAAAGACATTTTTTTTGGTTCCGGCCCGGGTACTTTTGTTTTTAATTATTCAAAGTTCAAACCAGTTGTAATAAATTTGACCAATAAGTGGGACTTGAGGTTTTTCCATCCTTCTTCCTTTTTGATTGAATTATTAATTGAATTTGGTCTTTTGGGATTTTTGATTTTTTTGGCAATTTTGGTTTTTGGTCTTTTTTCAGCGATTTTTTATTTTTTCAATCCTCAAAAGAGAGAAAAAGAAGAGATTTTGGCAGTTGGGATTTTGGCTAGTTTTTTGGCGATTTTAATAGTTTTTGTTTCTCATCCCGGAAATTTAATGATTAGATTTTTGTTTTGGTTTTTCTTGGCAATAATAGTTTTGCTTAATGATTTTAAAAAAGAGATTTTTTCTTTCAATCCGGCAAAGATCTTTTTTTTGTCTTTAATTTCCTTTTTAGTTTTGATTTTAATTTTTACTGGCAGCATTTCTCTTTATCGGCGTATTTTAGCTGAAAAAAATTATCAAGAAGGGAAAAGGGCTTTGGCAGGCGAAGATTATCAAGAGGCAATTGAAAAATTGGTTCTTGCTAAAGATTTAGTCAAAGAAAAAGAAGATCTTTATTTAAGAGATTTAGCTCAGACCTATCTTTTGAAAGGAAAAGAAGAGCTTGAGAAAGGGAATTTGAGCCAAAAAGAAATTGAAAACTTAATTACTCCTCTTTTTCGTTCTGCCAATTCTTTTGCCAAAAAAGCCGTCGAGCTTTCACCAAATAATGTTGCCAATTGGGCAATAAGAGGATTTATTTATCAATCTCTGATTAATCTTGCCAAAGGAGCGGAAGATTTTGCTATCCAAAACTATCAAAAAGCCTCAGAACTTGAACCAACCAATCCTTATTTTTTCACTCAAATTGGAGCTATTTTTTTGGTCAAAAATGAGATAGAAAGAGCCAGAGAGAGTTTAGAAAAAGCAGTTAATTTAAAACCTGATTTTCCGCCAGCTCATTTTCAGATGGCAATTTTATTTAAAAAAGAAGGGAAGGTTAAAGAAGCAATTGAAAAACTTGAAGAGTTAAAGCTTATTTTTCCTGAAGATAAAAATTTAGCCTTTCAATTTGGGGTTTTTTACTATCAGGAAAAGCAATTTGAAAAAGCCAAAGCTGAATTTGAAAGGGCAATTTTAATTGATCCTGATTATTCTAATGCCAGATATTATCTCGGCTTAATTTATGACAAAGAGGGCAAAAAAGATTTAGCCATTGAGCAATTTGAAAGAATCGAAAAATTTAATCCCGATCATTCTTTAGTCAAAGAAATCCTTCAAAGATTAAGAGAAGGAAAACCAGCCCGAGAAGAAATGCCAACCCAAATCCCCATCGAAGAAAAACTCCCTGAAAGAATTCCTTAGATATTAGCTCAGATTAGAAAATAGAGTACCAAAACAAAAAACTCCTCAAAAAACAAAAAATATTAACCGTAAAATCATTGCCATGGCTTTTTTATTACAGTTTCCTTGTTGTTGGAGGGTATTGTCTAATATGTTATGGGACTTATGGGCCCATTTTTTATTTGCTTGAAAATAAGATATAATGAAGAAAACTGCTTTTTCGATTATGCCGAGATATTTTTATACTGCTAAATCTTTAGATGGTGAGAAAAAAACCGGCACAATTGAAGTCAAAGATACTCATCAATTGGTCAGAATTTTGAAAGAAGAAGGTCTAATTTTAATTCAGGCAGTACCTGAAGAAAAAAAATTAAAAAAAGGCTTTCAACCCCTCCCTTTTTTTGGAGGTGTTCCATTGACTGAGAAGATGTTTTTTACCCGAAATCTTCAGGTGATGATTTTTGCTGGTCTTTCTTTAGCTGAAGCTTTGACAACCTTAACTTTACAAGCCAAAAATAAAAGATTTAAAATGGCTTTAACAAAGATTAGAGAAGAAATTGTTAAAGGTCAAAGCTTTTCAGCTTCTTTGGCGAAACATCCGAATATTTTTTCTGAGTTTTTTCAAAGTTTAGTTAAGGTGGGAGAAGAAACCGGAAATTTAGAAGAGGTCTTAAAAATTTTATCTCGCCAGATGGAAAAGGAACACGATTTAAAATCAAAAATTAAAGGAGCAATGATTTATCCAGCGGTAATAGTTTGCGCCATGATTGGGATTGGAATTTTGATGCTGATTTTAGTTATCCCCCAATTAGCAGCTACCTTTAAAGAACTGGAAATAAAACTGCCAATGACTACCCAAATTGTCATTGGCCTGGGAACTTTTTTGAGTCAAAGATGGTATTTTTTGATTATTTTTTTACTTTTTTTATTTCTCTTTTTTTGGTACTTTCAGAAAACAAAAATTGGAAAGAAAATCATCGACACCCTCACCCTCAAAATTCCCATTTTTTCTTCAATTATCAGAAATTCAAATTCGGCTTATACCGTGAGGAGCTTAGGTTCACTTATTTCAGCTGGTTTGCCCCTTCCCCGTTCTCTGGAAATTACTGCCGGAATTCTTGGCAATTCTTATTACAAGAACGCCCTCCTTGAATCAGCTGAAAAAGTAAGAAGAGGGGCGAAACTCTCTGAATCTCTAAAACCATATTCTAATATTTATCCTTTAACTATTATTCAGATGATTGCTGTCGGCGAAGAGACCGGCGAGACTTCAACCATTTTAGAAAAATTAGCCGATTTTTATGAAGAGGAGGTTTCAAATTTGACAAAGAATTTGGCTTCAGCTCTTGAACCGATTTTAATGCTGATTATTGGCGGAGCGGTTGGTTTTTTTGCCGTTTCAATGGTTCAACCAATGTATTCGATGCTGGGAGCGATTAAGTAAATTCAAAAATCAAAATGAAAAATTGCAATTTAAAGCCCAAAATTGATATTAGATTAGATGTTATAGATTTGGTCTTTGACTGATTGATTTTATTGAGAGCTTACCCACAAAAAGCCTTTTTTGTCATAAGTGATCAATTTTGAGAACAGAGAGAAGTGTTAGAGCAAATTTAATTGAAGCCAAGGTTGCGAACTCAAGAGCCAAAATACAAAAGATTTTGCGAAATTGCTTTAAAATCGGCTAATGAAACAAAATATTGGCTTGGTCTTTTGAGAGATTCCGGCAAAGCGGATAAAGAAAAAACCAATGAGATTTTAAGGGAAGTCACTGAAATTGCCAAAATTCTAGCTTTCAGAATAATAACTTTAAAAAAGAAAAAGTTTTAAATTTTAACTTCCAATTTTGACTTTTGTCTTTTAAATTATGAGGGGTTTTACATTAATAGAAGTTTTAGTTGGCGCCTTTTTGATTTTAATTGTTTTTTTGGGAATTTTTGGTGCTTATCAGTTAGGGGCAAAAGTAATTGGTTTAAATCAAAGAAAAATTACCGCCACCGCCATTGCTCAGGGTCAAATTGAAAAAATTAGAAATTTACCTTATTTGTCAATTGGAACAATAAATGCCTCATTGCCTTATGCTGAAGGAATTTTAGAGCCGATAACTACCAAGGTTCTTAATAATATTGAATACCAGATTGAAACTAAAGTAAAATTTATTGTTGATCCAGCTGATGGAGTCGGAACTGAGGATGCCTGCAACTGGGATTATAAAAGAGTGGGAGTTAAAGTGTCTTGGTCGGGAAGATTGTCAGGGGAACTACAACTAATTACCGATGTTGCTCCCAAAGATAAAGTGGAGGAAATTCAAACCTGCCAAGAACAACCAGGTGGAATTTTATCAATCTTGGTTTTTGATGCCCGAGGGATAATGGTTCCTTCACCCTTGATTGAGATTTTTGATCCCTCCACCGGCAGTTTAATTGATTCAGCCACTTCCTCTGATGGCCAACATGATTTTCCGCTGACAGCCGGAATTTATAAAGTTGTTGTATCAAAATCAGGATATTCAAGCGAGAGAACTTATGGCATTGATGAAACTGCCATTCCCCAAAAACCCCACCCCATTGTTTTAGAAGGTCAAATTGTCCCAATTAGTTTTTCCATTGATAAGTTGAGCTCTTTTTCTATTCAAACCCTTTCTCCCTGGGGAACTGATTATTTTTCTGATTCTTTTTCTGATGAAAGCAAAATTTCGGAAAAATCTGATGTGATTATTGATGGGGGAAAAGTAACCTTGGCCACTTCAGAAGGAAGCTATTTGTCTTCAGGTTTTTTGGTTTCAGTTGCCATTTCGCCAGTCAATGTTATTCAGTGGGAAAAATTTTCTTTTAGCGATGAAGAACCGGCTGAAACTGATTTGAAATATCAAATCTATTATCTTTCAGGAGGGAATTGGGTTTTGGTTCCTGATAGTGATTTGCCGGGAAATTCAACTGGTTTTGATTCTTCGCCAGTGGATTTGCGAAATCTTTCTTCTCATTATTCTCAATTAAAAGTCAGGGCCAATTTTTCAACCAACGATTCTTCAGTTAGTCCCACTCTTTTTGATTGGCAGATTTCCTGGATGAGTAGTCAATCAACTCCCATTGGTAATGTCGCCTTTAATTTAAGAGGAGAAAAATTAATTGGTCACGATAGTAATGAAGAACCGGTTTACAAATACAACCAGAATCATCAAACTAACTCTCAAGGCGAAAAAGAAATTTCAAATTTGGAATGGGATAATTATAATTTTTCAATTGACCCAGCAGAAGGTTTAGATTTGGTCAATATTGATCCTTCCCCTCAACCAATTTCTTTAGCTCCAGATACCAATTTAACTGTAAAATTATATTTTGAAGCCCAAAATTCCCTCTTGGTTACTATTCAAAACGAAGAAACATTAGAACCAATCTTTTCAGCCACTGTCAGATTATTTAAATCTGGCTATGACCAAACCCAATATACTGATAAGAAGGGCCAAACCTTATTTATTCCTTTAGAGGTTGGAAATTATAATTTAGAAGTTTCAGCTCCAGGATACGAGACAGAATCAACAACAATTTATCTCTCTCAAGACGTGAGAGAGACAATTAGATTGACACAGATTGAGTGACAGAAAACTTAAAAAAAGCAAAAAAGCCGGCGAAAAAATATGAACAAATTTCGGAATTATCTCAGGGTTTCAGGAAAAAAGGTTGAAATTTTGGATTTGCCTGGTTTTAGTTTATTGGAAGCCATTATTGTCATTTTTATTTTTGCCTTAATGATGGCTGTGCTTTCAGGTCTAGTTTTAATGCTTTATCAAACCCATTCTTATGAATGGCAACAATCAATAGCTCTTGGGGAAGCCAGAAAAGGGATTGAGATAATGGTTAAAGAAATTAGAGAGGCAAGGCAGGGAGAAAATGGCGCTTTTCCGATTGAAAAAGCCGGAGACAAAGAATTTATTTTTTATTCTGATATAGACAATGATGGGAAAACAGAAAGAGTGAGATATTTTTTAGGCCAAATCATCTCAGAAACCTTTGTCCAAAAATGCGTTACTTTTACTGCTGGCGGTAGTTGTAGCGTTAACTTTTCTAACTTTTTAAAAGGGACTTTAAAATCAGCCCAGTTGAAAGTTTCAGTGGAAGGGGATTTGGGAGCTTCCAATGAGTATGTTGAAATTTTTGCTGACGGAACAAAATTGGGAGATGTTTGCCGAACCGACTGTTCAGATTGTGCCGGCACCTGGCAGGGGACAACAATTTTTGATGTCTTTTCCCAAGCCAGCGATGGTAGCATTACTTTTTTGGCCGATGCTACCTCAAGAGTGGATTCAAATTGTAACTGGGAAGAGTCAAATTATAAAATGAAAGCTAATTTTGAATTTTCTATCACCCAGGAAATTCAGGGTACAGAATTTAAAAAAGGGGTAGTCAAATCGGTTGGAATACCACCCAGTTATCCTTTGAGCCAAGAAGAAGTTTCAGTCATTACCTTTTATGTCAGAAACGCTCCACCAATTTTTGAATATTTTGATCAGAATGGAAACAAAATCACTGAGTATCCAGCCAGATTAAAAGATGCAAAATTAATGAAGGTTTATTTGGTGATTAATGTTGACCCCAATCGGCCGCCAGATGATTTTGAGTTAGAATCTTATATTCAGCTGAGAAATTTGAAATTAGAATAAAATGAAAAAAGGAATTATTACAACATATGTTTTAGTTTTTGGTGCCATCTTTCTCATAATGTTGGTGGGACTTTTGAGTTTTATTTTAATGCAACTAAGGATAATAAATCAAAAAGTTGCCTGGAACCAAGCCTTAGGAATTGCTGAAGCGGGGATGAGTTATTACCGCTGGTGCTTAAATAATGAAGTGGCCGAGAATTGCCTTTTGAATAGGGAATATCAAGATTTAACTGGAAATTCAATTGGTGAATTTTCTTTAAATAGTGATATTACTCAAAACTGTGGAATAACTGGTTTGGTAAAAATTGTTTCCAGCGGCTGGACACATAAATTCCCAGACCTAAAAAGAAAAATTAGTGTTTTTTATGGTCGGGAATCAGTGGCAAAATATTCTTATATTATCAATGATAATCTTTGGATTGGCCAAGACCACGAGATTAGAGGACATTTTCATTCTAACGGTGGAATTAGGTTTGATGGCGAGAATCAATCTCTCGTCACCTCGACTAAAGAAAATTGGGTTTGTACTGAATCTTTTGGTTGTTCTCCTTGTCCCACTACTTATGGCTGTAAAGTAATTGGCTCAAATTGTCTTTGCCCGGGAGTTTTCACCACCACTAAAAATTCAAATCCTAATTTATTTTCCTTTCCTGTTCCTCCTTTTGATTTTACCGGCATTACTATTGATTTAGCTCAACTGAAAACTTTTGCCCAAAACTCTGGGATTTACCTTCAACCATCTAAAAACATTAATCCCCAAGGAAAAGGGTATCGTTTGAGATTTTTTAGAGACCCAACCACTGGAACAGGAAAGGTGGAAGTAAGAATTATTACCAATCTTTCGCCAACTTGGGCCTATTCCCTACAAGAGGGTTGGCATTATAATTATTTCACAATCACCTCTGAATATACTTTCAATACCTATACCATTCCCACTGCCTGCCCAGCAATTTTTGTTGAAGATAATTTATGGCCGGAAGGAAAAATTAAAGGAAAAATAATTGTTGCCTCGGCAAACTTGATTGACCCAAATTTAGATACTGACGTTATTTTACAAGCAAACATTGACTATTTAGTGAAAGATGGTTCAGATGGTTTAACTTTAATCGGAGAGAGAAATATCTTAATTGGGCCAGATTCTCCTAATAAAATGGAATTGAGGGGAATTTTCGTTGCTCAAAAGGGTAGATTTGGAAGGAATCATTATCCCCAAAACTTTCGGGAAAAATTGGAAATTTATGGTTCAATCGTTAGTAATGGAAGAGTGGGAACACAGTGGACTTCCGGAAGTCAAGTTGTTTCTGGCTATTTAAAAAGAGAAACTTATGTTGATCCTTATTTACTCTACGATCCACCGGTTTTTACTCCTTTTATTGGGTCTCAATATAAAATTATAAGATGGGAAGAGTTATAAAGACCACCCCAATTACGAAATTTTTTAAATCAGTGTATAATAAATAGATATGGAGTTTTTATCTCTTAAACCAGAAGCCTTTGGTTTAGATATTTCTGATTTGTCCTTAAAGATAGTAAAACTTAAACCTTGGAAGAAAAGAACGTCCATTCTCTGGCCCGAAAAAGAGAAAAGGTTTTTTGAACTTGCTTCTATTGGTGAAGAAAAAATCAAGCCGGGCATTGTCGAGGCGGGAGAAGTAAAAAATGAGCAGAAGTTAGCCGAGACAATTAAAGAGGCGCTAAAGAAAGTTAGAGGTGAAAGACTAAAAACAAACTATGTCATTGCTTCTCTTCCGGAAGAAAAAGCCTTTTTGCAAGTTATTCAGATGCCTCGTTTGCCGGAAGAAGATTTGAGATCAGCCGTCATTTACGAGGCTGAAAATTATATTCCTTTGCCCATTGAGGAAGTTTATTTAGATTATCAGATTGTTCCACCGGTTTATAACCATTTGGACCATTTGGACCTTCTTATCGCTGCCATACCTAAAAAAATTGTTGACCTTTATCTTTCTTCTTTGAAATTAGCCGGACTTTTTCCTTTAGCCTTTGAAATTGAATCTCAGGCTATTGCCCGAGCCTTAATTCAAAGAGAAATTAGCACTTGCCCTCTTCTTTTAATTGATTTAGGAGCAACCAGAACCAGCTTTATTATTTTTTCTGGTTATTCTTTAAGACTTACTTCTTCAACCTTGATTTCTTCGCAAACCTTTAACGAGCTCATTGCCAAATACTTAAAAGTCTCTTTAGCTGAAGCTGAAAGATTAAAGATAAAGCATGGATTGGGAGGAAAAAAAGAATTTGAGTTTAAAAAGAAGACAAAAGAAGGAAAAATCTTTGAGGCATTGGTGCCGGCTTTGGTTGACTTAGTTCAACAAATCAGGAGGCATTTAGACTATTATCAAACCCATACCTCCCACGAACATTTACCGCCCAATAGTAAAGCAGTTGCAAAAATTTTGCTTTGTGGTGGCGGAGCTAATTTAAAAGGGCTTCCAGAATTTCTCTCTATGGAACTGGGATTATCGGTCGAAATGGGAAATCCTTGGGTTAATATTTTGCCGAAAGAAAAAATGAGTAGCCCCTCTATACCAATTTCCGAATCATTAAAATATACCACTGCTTTGGGATTAGCTTTGCGAGGGGCAAGAGAATAAATATGATTAATCTTCTTCCTCCCCAACAAAAAGAAGAGGTTTTATTAAGGAAGTATCTAGCCCTGATCTTAGTTTGGGAAATTTTGATTTTCGCTTTCTTAATTTCTTTTGCTTTGACCTTGTCTTTGGTGAAAATTTTTATTAACAGAGATTTAATAATTGAGAAGATTTATCTTGAAAAAAAAGAGAAAGAGGCCTTTTTGAGTAAAGATCTGGAAGAGAAAATAAAGAATTTTAATTTTAATTTTTCTCAATTAAATTCTTTCTATCAGAACCAAGTAAGTTTGACTGAAATTTTAGAAAAAATTTCCCAAACCATTCCACCAGAAGTTTCCCTGACAAATTTTAATTTCTCAACTCTTAAGGAAAAGGAAAAAGAAAAAGTCAACCAGATTTTTCTTTCTGGATTTGCTTCCAATCGTGAATTATTACTTTTATTTAAAAAAAATCTTGAAAATCAAGAAGAAATTTTTGAAATCAATTTTTCGCCCGAAAGTTGGATTAGTCCGACCGATATTAATTTTAATCTTAGTTTTAAACTAAAATGAAAATAACACCAAAAATAAAAATTTATTTATCAATTTTATTTTCTTTAGTTTTAGATTTAATTTTGATTTTTTTAATCATTTTGCCCCTTTGGAAAGGCATTACCAAGAGCTCAAAAGAATTAGTTTTGGCAAGGGGAAAATCGATTCTTTTGGAAAGCCAACTTAAAAACATTGGCGAGCTGAGAGCGGTTGAAAAGAAAATAGAACCGACCATTGAAAAAATTGAAAACTCTTTTGTTAGTTTGGAAACACCAGTCGAGTTTATCAGTTTTTTGGAAAACCTTTCTCAAAGTTGCCAGGTTGATCTTAAAATTTCTCCTCCTTTTTTTGACAAAACCAAAAATGAAGCCTGGCCATTTCTTCGATTGCAACTCACCCTAGCTGGCTCTTTTCCCAATATTTCTCGCTTTTTGGGAAAATTAGAGGTTGCACCATACTTAATTAAAATTGAAACTTTCAATATTGCTAAATTGAGCGAGAAAGAATTAAGTTTAAAGGAGCTCGAAAGATTTTCTCCCGGAGATGTCAAAGCTAATTTTATTTTAAAAGTTTATGGCAAATAATTAATGATTAATTTATGGTTTTTTTAAAAAAAATTAAATTTGAAAAGTTGAAAAATTTGCCTATTATTCTTGCCCAAAGAGCTTTTTTAACTTTTTTTGTCTTATTCATTTTTTCTTTAATTATTAGCGGAATGATTTTTTATCAATATAGTGTTTTGGCTAAAAAGAAAGTGCCGGCAGGGAGCGAAAAATTGCTTAAATTTGAAGAAAAAACTTATCAGGAGATTTTAAAAATCTGGGAAGAGAGAGAAAAGAAATTTCAAGAAGCCGATTTAAAGACATATTCTAACCCTTTTTACTAATTTACATCCTCAGCTAACTTAAGAAGGGATTGTCTCAAAGCATCTTAATTGTTTCAAAGTCCTAGCAGTTAGCGGAGGACTGTCTTTTGTTAGTTGAAATACTTTCATTTTTTGGTGGCTATTTTCTAACGGTTGATTTTTATTCTTTTTGAGATATAATAAAAAAGCTCAATTGTCTGTCCCCGTAGCTCAATTGGATAGAGCAAGGGGTTTCTAACCCCTAGGTTGCGTGTTCGACTCACGCCGGGGACACCACCTCGATATAAAATTTTTATCTCAGATTATTCCGACGAAAAATTGGTAGAAAAATTTTTAAAAAGCAACAAAGAATCTTTATGAATTATTAGAGAGGCAGGATATAGCCAATTTTTTAGATAAAGCATTAGAAAAACTCTCTCCTCAATCTCGTCTGGTATTATTGCTTCGCTATAATGACCATCTTATATTTCGAGAAATTGCTGAAATTTTAGGGGAATCAGTTAATACGGTTAAAAGCCGGCATCGACGGGCTATAATTTTACTTAAAAAGTTTTTATCTAAATCATAAAAGAGTGCTCTAGAGCTTATAAAATAACTAAAAGCACCCAAATGGGCGCTTTTTTCGTATTAATAAGTAGAGAAAAAGGTCGGTTATTTCAAAATTAAGGGAAAAACTATGAGAAAGAAAATTTTGACTTTAGCCTTTTTGTTAGGCTGGAGCGTTCGTCTTTTTACTCTCAGATTATTCTTGTATAGAAAAAAATTATTCCTTGGGTATTTTGGCTATTTATTAAATAATAATAATTAAGAGAAATGGCTGAAAATCAACAAAAAGATATTTTAAAATGGATTATTGGAGGATTGTTTGCGGTTATGGTGGCGATTTTGATTTTGGCAATTGGTATTAAAATTGGCGAGCGGAGGGCAAAATTTTCTTATCGTTGGGCAAAAGATTATCATAGAATGTTTGCCGGCCCGCCAGGCGGTTTTTTTTGGTAATTGGCGAAGTTTCCCCGAGGAGAATTTATTGAAGCCACGGAAATTTCGGAGAAATTATTGAAATTAAAGAAAATGAATTTGTCATCAAGGGAAGAGGAGATGTTAAAAAATTATTTTAAATTACCGATAAAACAATAATTTGGAAGGGAAGAGAAAAGGTGAAAAGAGAAGATTAAAGGTAGGAAAATTTGTGGTGATTATTGGCTTACCTAAGGAAGAAGGGAAAATTGAAGCCAAGTCATTCGAATTTTTAACGGAAAACAAAAATGTCCTCCAATGCTATTTAAATCGAAGCAATTTCCATTTTTCTAATCTATACCAAAAATTTTTAAAAACAAATTGATAATGGGAATAATTTTAGTCTTAATTTGTCTTGGCGGATATTTTAGTTATGGAAGATTGCAAAAAAAGGAAAATCAAACCCAATATCTTCTTTCAGCTCTTGAGAAATGGTCAATGTTGTTTCAATTTCTAGTTCGGGACAGATTGAAAGTTTAGAGGAAATTGAATCACTCCCAAAGTTTCAGCCGAGCTTAAAAAAATATATGTGAACAAAAACCAAGAGGTAAGGATGGGTCAAATTCTTTTTGAGTTAGAAACCGAGAAGGCAGAAGAAGAGATAAAAGATTTAGAATTCAATCTAAGTTAAAGATTAGCTTTTAATCCTTTGAGCAATTCAAATCTTTTACTTAGTTTATTTTTTGATATAATTAAGAAGAGGCGGTGGCTGTAGCTCAATTGGTTAGAGCTTCGCGCTGTGGCCGCGAAGGTTGCGCGTTCGAGTCGCGTCAGCCACCCAACAAAAAACGGCTTATATTCTTAGCCGTTTTCAATTATTATTAGATTATTTATTTTTTTTCTTCTAATTTTACTTTTAAGTTTATTTCCTTTTTTTCTCTTAAAACTTTTAAGGAAATTTCATCTCCGATTTTATATTTTTGTAAAATATCGGTTAGAGGGTTTTCTTCGGTGATTTTTTCTCCGCTAATTTCCAAAATTATATCATATTCTCTTAAACCTGCCTTGTCAGCTGCCGACCCTTTTATCACTGCCGGTTCTCCGAAACTTTCTCTGACAATTAAGGCGCCAACATCTACTGGAAGTTTATTGGCTTTAGCTATTTCTTGATTTAAAATCACATATCTGATACCCAAAAATGGCCTCCTAATTTTTCCATATCGCATCACTTCATCTAAAACTCGTTTGGCATAGTTTATTGGAATGGCAAAGCCAATATTCTGGGCCCCCATCACCATTGCCGTATTAATTCCGATAACTTTTGCTTGAATATTTACCAGCGGACCTCCACTATTGCCAGGATTGATGGCCGCATCGGTCTGGATTAATCCCCTTAAACTGGTGGCTTTAAAAGGGATGCCACCATAAGCTGTAATTTTTCTCGAGAGTCCAGAAATAATACCAGCTGAAAGCGTATCTTCAAATTCTCCCAGGGGATTACCGATAGCGATAACTGTTTCGCCAAGTTCAATTTTTGCTGAATCCCCAAATTCTAAAAAAGGAAGATTTTCTTCATCAATTTTTAAAACAGCAATATCAATTAGAGGGTCTTTTTCCAAAATTTTGGCGGGATATTTGTGTTGGGGATCTAAAATCACAGTATAATCAGCATTTGGGTCTTCGACTACATGATTACAAGTGAGAATGTAACCATTAGGGGAGACAATAAAACCAGAACCTCCGCCAATCCTTGTTTTTTCTTTTTTTCCTTTTTCCACCTGGGGAATGATGAATTGGTGTTCACCAAAAGGGAAAAAATAAAAACCCTCGACTTTGGGAAGGTCTCGGGAAACAACAATAGTAATGACTGCCGGACAGGCCTTTTTTGCCACTTTAACAATTGGCGATTTTTCCATGCCTTTATAAATTCATTTTATCATCAAGCAAGCTTGTCAACAAGTGGAAAAGTTGATATACTTTAAGTGTTGCTTTGCCCTCGTAGCTCAATTGGATAGAGCAAGACACTCCTAACGTCTAGGTTAGAGGTTCAATTCCTCTCGAGGGCACCATTTAGGAAATTGCAAGTTTGAGACGCCCGCCTCGCTCCGCTCGGCGGTTAAAACGTATTGGATTTTGGACTCAAAAATGAATTGGCGGTTTTGCATTCGGGGAAAAGAAAATTTTTTAATCATACGAATTTGAGTCCAAGAGACGGCGATTTGCCGTCTCTTGACTTTTATTGCGTAATATGTTAATATATAATCGAGCCATAGTGGCTTGATCGCACATTCCAAACCAAATACAGGAGGTAGTCGGATGGAAATCCTGCTCATGATTAGCAAAGTTCTTCTTGTCCTGCTCGCGGTCGGTGGGGTCGCCATGACGCTCATCGCCGAACGGCGCAACTACAAGTTCGTCTGGTCGGTGTGGCGGCGGTTCCGGATCAAGATGTTCTTCGAGTGTCTGGGCATTGTTACACTGACAATCGCGATTATGGTTGCGCTGTGGCAAGTACCCGGCCTCAACTACGGCTGGATCAATCTCTTCTTTGGCGAGAGCGGAAACATGCTCATCAAGCCGATTCAGGAGGGCTCCGATTCCGCCAACGTCTTGGTTCGTATGATGGTTCCGATGTTCTTCGTCGCTCTTGCTTTTGTACTCCCATTCTTGGCGCGATCCGAGGAGAGGAGTTTCCGCAAGGGATACAATGACTGGGGTTCCATCACCAAGCAGTCGGTCAAGTTTGGCCTTGTACATTGCTTGGTCGGCCTTCCGCTCGCGACCGGAATCGCGCTCATCATCCCGGGTCTGTTCCTCGGACTCAAGTACAAGCGTGCGTTCGACCGCAACGTGAACTACATGGGCTACTGGCGAGCCGAAGACGAGGCGGTGATGGTCAGCACCACGTATCACACGATGTACAACATGATTTTGATACCGATCCCATTCTTTCTAGCACTCCTGGCGATCTAAAAATGGTCGCCGTACAACCACGGGCGTGGCACTACAAGTGTTCCGCCCCTTTTCTTTTTCTTCAATTTTTTGATAAAATAAATTCATAAGGAAATGCAGGAAATGCCGCCAAAGAAAAACTTGAAATTGTCAGCGGTGCGGCTTCGCCGCCTTTCGGATTTTTCGCGGGGGTTCTCGCCGCCGCAGGCGGCGAAATGGGTTCGCACTAATTCAAGAATAGAGTATAGTAAAAATGAGGGCCCATGGCGCAGTGGATAGCGCGTCGGTATGGCATACCGAAGGTCGTGGGTTCAAATCCCACTGGGTCCAGAGATTGGCCGGAGTGGTGTAGGGGTCTGCACAGGTCTCTGAAAAAGATCTGGTGCCAGTTCGACTCTGGCCTCCGGCATTGCGGGTGTCGTATAACGGTTATTACGAGACATTGCCAATGTCTAAAAGAGGGTTCGACTCCCTTCACCCGCTCAACGGAAAAAGCAAAACTAGGTCCAATCTTATTTCAATTTCCTCCTTCTTTCAAAGCCTCCCCATCTAGCATTAACAGATTAGAAACCTTCCTAAAAACCTCCCAACAGAAGACAACCTTCCACCAGGCGGTGGAGTTGAGAGATAGGGGTGGTGTGAAGAAAATGGATACCAAAAACCTTCTTGCTCAGTTGCTGACTTTTTAGAAAGATTATTCTAGGTTTTAGAAGGTTATTTCTTAAAGGGTCTACACGATAATGATTCTGCTTTCCAAAAATAATTCCTCCAAGTCTGTCACTGATCCAGACCCTTAACCCTTACTGACAATCCAATCAACGAAAACCTTAACAGTACCCTTAAGAGAGAGTTCTTCAAGAGTAGTTTTACCAGAAAACAGCAAAAATATTACCTATGTTTCCGTCTCGTGTGTGTTCTTGACAGGGCTTTTTGAATTTGCTATTATATTTCAACTTGTTTAGATTTGGCGAAACTCTTTTTTAAAGTTTAAATATGAAAAACCTCTTAAAACGCCCAAAAATTTGGGAATTTATTGTCTTAATTTCTCTAATATTTTTGGGATTTTTTGTTGAATTCTCATTCTTCACCTCTTCAGAGGCTCATAGGATTGAAGCCAATTTATTATTTGAAGAATTTCCTTCCATAGCCACTTTTCAAGATAATACTCTTTTGGCTTTTCCAAACCCCGCCAATCCTCCTCCTCCACCACCACCAGCCCCTGAAAGGTTATGGGTGATAGCCACCGCCTATTCTTCTACTCCTTGTCAAACCGATGAAGACCCTTATATTACTGCTGCCGGTACTTGGGTTAGAGAAGGAGTGGTGGCGAATAATCTTTTGCCTTTAGGGACCAAAATCAAGATACCCGAATTATTTGGGGACCAAATCTTTGTTGTTGAAGATAGGATGCATTGGCAAAAAGGGAACTATCATATTGACATTTGGTTCCCTGATTACTGGCAGGCATTATCATTTGGAGTAAAGGAAACTTATATTGAAATTATTGAAGGTTAATTTAAGGCTTAGTTAATTTCGACCAGAATTTCTTTAAAAAAGAAAAAAAGTGGGCATTTAGCCCACTTTTTCAGGTGTAAAAAAGTTAAAGTTTGTACTGTTTTACCTGGCGCGAGATTTCTTCTCCGCCGCCGGGGCGAAGAAAAAAGAATTCTAGTTGGATGAGTTCGATGCCGGGAAGAGATTTGGCTACTGCCAGTTCCCTGGCAAGAGCTGCTTTGTTAATAGTTTTCTTGGTATTGACGAATTCGTCTAAGCCCATAGCCTCAAGCTTCGAGATGACCTCTCTCTCGTTTTTTATGAGGCGGACGGTAGGTTTTCCTCGTCGCCAACCGAGAACGCCGGTTGACCATTTTATTATTTTTCGTTTTCCTTGTTGGGTCAATTCTTGGCGGTGGGTTGAGGCGTAAGAATAGCAGGCTTCGACGAGACAGTTAAGCTCTTCGATTAAAGGTGTGATTTTCGTCTCTAACCGCGTTTTCAATTGAGCAACCTTTTCTTCGTTAGTATTCCTAATTTTGACAATTGTTCGTTGAAGCTGACCAATCCGGTTCAAAAGCTGTTTTACCTCTTCCTCATTTTGAGGAGTTGAAACAGTCGCCAGGAAACTCACTTTTTTACTTTCTGCCTTTTGTCTCTTCCTTTTTTCCATTTTTCCCTCCTTTCTGAAAATTTTTTTGGTACCAAATTTATAGTATAAAAACTTTCTAAAAAGTCAAATTGGGTAAAAATAAGTTAAAGATTGCTTTTTTCTGTGCCGAGGGAGGGACTTGCACCCTCACGGAGATTAAATCTCCAACGGATTTTAAGTCCGTACTGTCTTCTAGTTCCAGCACCTCGGCAGAAATTTGAGGCCTGGGCGAGAATTGCACTCGCGTATAACTCTTTTGCAGAGAGTTGCCTTGCTTCTTGGCTACCAGGCCAGTTTTTATTTTATCTTATTTTTTTCTTTTTTCAATTGTTCTAAGATTAATTCAATCTTACCCGCCTCAGCCGTTTTTCTTTCTTTAAGAAATGAGATTTTGGGGATTGGTTTCATTTTTAATCTTTGATTCAATTTTTGTTGGAAAAAATAAACTTTTTCAGTTAAATTCTTCAAAATTTTTTTGCCCTTTTCTTCTGGCCAGACACTGATAAAAACCCTGCTTTCTCTTAAATCAGTTGTTGTTTCGATTCTAGTTATGGTTACTAAAATCTCCGGCGGGAAATCACCTTCACGCAAAAGAATTTGCGAGAGCTCTTTTTTTATTAATTGGTTAACCCGAGCAATTCTTTTTCTCATTTTTAGAAATGTTTTTTTTCTCTTTTGTGTAAATTATTAATATATCTCCTTTTTCTATTTTTTGCTCTCCTTCATAGAGAATTCCTACTTCTTCGCCTACTTTTGCTTTTTCAATGTCCCTTTTGTCTCTTTGGAGGTTAACCATTTTTCCCTGGCCGATGATTTTATCACCCCTTAAAATTTCAATTAAAGCTCCTTTTTTGATTTCGCCTTCAATAACTTTTCCGCCGACAATCTGTCGGTTTTTTTCGGACCAAAAATCAACTAAAGCCTTTATTTTTCCCAAATCGATTCTGATAATTTCTGGCTCTAAGGTTTTTTCCATCAATTTTCTTACTCCTTCAACCAAATCATAGATAATCTCAAAATTTATTATTTTGATTTTTTCTCTCTGTGCCAAATCTCTTGCCAGTGGATTTATTTTCGTCCGAAATCCTAAGATGAAAGCTCGACCGCTTTTGGCGAGTTCAATATCGTTCGGATTGATCTCTCCCGCCTCCGATTTTAGAAACCTTAAAATAACTTTTTCTTGAGGCAAAGTTTTTAGTATTTCTTCAATAGCCTCAGTTGAACCTAAAACATCAGCTTTTAGAATTAAATTCAGGACCTTCTGTTCTGGTTTAATTTCTAAAACTCTGCCTTTGTTCTTTTTTTCGGCAATGAGCGATATTTTAGCTTGTTCAAAATTAGAAAAGGTTTTTACTTTTTCTCCAACCTTTGGCACTTTTTCAAAACCAATCAAGCAGACGGGTTGAGAAGGTTCAGCCCTTTCAATTCTTTTCCCTTGAAAATCCTCTAAGCTTTTTACTTTTCCTAAAGTTGAAGAGGTGGCTAAAATATCACCTAATTTTAGTTCTCCCTGACTTAAAATTAAAGTAGCAATTGGCCCTCTTTTTGAATCCAAATAGGCTTCAATAACCACTCCTTCGGTTGGGCCTGAAATTTCAGCTGACAAATTTTCCATTTCAGCCAAAAGCAATATTAATTCCAAAAGCTCTTCAATTCCCTGACCAGTTTTTGCTGAAGTAGTGACGACTGGAACTTTTCCACCAAATTCTTCAATTAAGACTCTTTCTTTTTGGAGCTCTCTTTTAGCTTTTTCCGGATCAGCATCAGGATGGTCAATTTTATTTAAAGCAACAATGATAGGAATATTGGCTAACTTTGCTTGAGTAATCGCCTCTTTAGTTTGGGCTTGCACTCCTTGAGTGCTATCAACAACTAAAATAGCGATATCAGCTACTTTTGCCCCCCTTGTTCTCATTGCCGAAAATGCTTCATGACCTGGAGTGTCAATAAAGGTAATTTTTTTATTTTGATGGACAATTTGATAGGCTCCAATATGTTGGGTAATACCTCCAACCTCTTTCTCGGCAACTCGAGTTTTCCTAATATAATCCAAAATTGAAGTCTTGCCGGCATCAACGTGACCCAACACCACTACTATCGGCGCTCTTGTTGCCTGGTCCATCTTTTCCATCTTTTTTCTCTCTTCCGGCACTGTTAAATTGGTTAAGTTTTGGTTTTCTTCTTTTTGCATATTCAATAGCTTGTTTTTCTTCTTCTGATAGTAAATATTCCGACCCCCCTTCTTTAATTGGTTTTCCGTAGATTCTGTTTCCTTCTTTTCCATATAAACTGGTAATAACTACGCCATTATCTTTGCCATCCAAAATGGCTATGGAAAAACTTTGATTTCCGCCCATTTCTTGAAAAGGGTTAAACCTAACTATACCAATCTTCTGGATATTAAATTGATTTTTATTTTCCAAATCCTCTAATTTTTTGGCAACTTTTTCAAAACTCTTTTTTAATTCTTCAAATTGGGCTAAAAGTTCTTTGGAATTTTGCGGTGTTTTTTCCTTTTTTTTGAAAAATTTCAACATAGTTTTTAATCTTTCAAGAAAGCGGTGGGGGCGAGACTCGAACTCGCAAGGGTATTTTTACCCGCCGCTTTTCGAGAGCGGTACCTTACCAATTCGGTACACCCCACCATATTTTCATTGGATAGATCTCCAAACTTTTTTAAAATAACATTTTTTTTATTAAAAATCAATTATGATATAATGAAGGAGCTTATGAGAATAGTTATTGTAGGAATTGGGGGGAGGACAGGAACTATGTTTGCTTTTGAACTTCAAAAGGTGGCTGAAGTTTTGGGAATTGGCAGAACAAGAGAGGTAAAAATGATTCAGGAAAAAAGACTTTATGTAAGAAAAGACGGAAAACCATTTTTATTTGAAGGAAAGGTTATTCAAGAATCAGAATTTTCAAAGGATTTTTTGCCCGAGATGATATTTTTTGCCATTAAAAATCCGGTTGGTCCAGCTATTAGATATTATTATCAAAAAATTAAAGATGAAAAAAAGCTTCCGGATTTGATTTTGTCTCAAAATGGAATAGTAGCTATAAGAGAGGCGGAAAAGGCTTTAAGGGATGTTTTGGGAAGGAGGATAGAGGAGGTTAGGATAACAAGAGTTTCTCTTTTTAATCCGGTGGATATTCAAGAAAGCAATGGAAAATTTTATGTAGATTATTTTTCTCCGGTGAGAATAGCTTTTAGTATTGAAGACGATTCAAAAGAAAAAGGTGATATTAAAGAGGTTTTTGGAAGGGCCGGAATTGAAGCTGAAGAGATTCCCTGGAAAAAGGTTGAGAGCATGGAGTTTTCTAAACTTTTTATGAATTTAATTGGGATGGCCAGCGCATCTAAAGGCCTTTCTATTGAGAAGGGCCTTGAAGATAAGGAAACATTTAAAGAAGAGATTATGGCTTTGAGGGAGTATATTAAGGTTGTTAGAAGAAAGAAAGGCGGGTTTTTAAATTTCCGCCATTATCCGATAAAACTATTTGCCTTTCTGACTGATTTCTTACCAATAGCAATTTTATCTCTTTTTAGAGAAAAATTAGCCAGGGTAATAACCAAAGAGAGAGAAGGAAAGCTAAAAGGTAATTTAGATGAAATTGATTATTACAATGGCGAGATAATAAAATTAGGGAAAGAATTGGGAATAGACACCCCCTTTAATCAAAAAATTTACCAAAAAATGAAAGAGAGATTATTATATCAACCTCCCTCAAGTGTTAAAATTTCTCAATAACAATAACAAGATGTGGGCGGTATAGGATTCGAACCTATAACCTTCTGAATGTAAATCAGACGCTCTACCATTGAGCTAACCGCCCCATTTTAGTAAAGGTATCATTTGACTAAGCTTTGGTAGATAGTTTAGAGAATAGATATCGGTTGATAATATTGTTTTATAAATAGTATTTAGGACAGTGAAAAGAAGTAGGCCGACAACTCCTCCTAAAAAGATAATCAGAGCCGGTTCTAAGATGGTGGAAAAATTATTAATGGTTCTTTCAACTTCTTTTTCATAAAAATTGGCTATATTCAATAAAGATTTAGCTAAGGCACCACTTTTTTCGCCGACTGTTACAATTTGGTTGAAAAAAGGGGGAAAGAGCTCGGGATAGTTTTTTAAGACACTAGAAATTTGATCGCCGCTCCGGACAGCATCTTTAGCCATAAAGATGATTTCTTTGTAGAGAGAACTGTTCACTACTTCACTGCTAATTTCCAAAGCTTGGCCAATGGGAATGCCTCCAGAAATAAGGGTAGAGAGATTCTCTCCAAATCGGCAAAGATTAATCATTTTCAAAAAAGAACCAATTAAAGGTAACTTAAGGGAAAACCGAGCGATAGCCTCTTTGCCTTCTGGTGTTTTAAAATAGACAATCAAAGCGCTTATTATTCCAATCAGAAAGATAATTAAAATAACCCCCCATTCCTTTAAGAATCTTCCGATTCCCAAAAGAACTTGAACAAATATTGGTGGTTCTACTCCTAAGCCGGCCGTAAATTCAGATAATCTAGGAACAATGACGAACAGGACCAAAAAGAAAACCACCAAGCTGGCAATGATAACCAAAATGGGATAAAATAGGGCACCCCGGATTCTGGAATTAAAATGGTAATTCCTTTCGATATTTTCCGCCAAGACATCTAAAGCCTTAGGAAGCTCTCCGGAAATTTCTCCACTTTTTACCATCGAGATATAAAATGGGGAAAAGGTCTCAGGATAACGAGAAAGAGCAGCCGATAGGGTGGTACCTCCTTCTACTTCTCGGGCCAAATCAAGAAATATCTCTTTCAATTTAGGATTTTTAGTTTCTTTGGCAATAGTGCTCAAGGCGTCAATAAAAGGAACTCCCGAGCGAAACATAATAGCTAGCTCCCGAGAAGCAATGACTATATCTTTAGCCGAGATTTTTTTGAAAAGAGCTATTTCCCTCGCATAAAATGGAAGACTTACCTCTTCAACAAAGGTAGGATAGAGACCGTGTTTTTGTAAAAGAGCAACCGCCGCTTCCTTAGAAAAAGCTTCAACCTGGCCGATTCTGATTTCTCCTTCTTTAGTTCTAGCTTGATAATTAAATTTCATTTTTTTGAACCGTCGTTGTATTAATCATCAAAGATATGGTTGTTTAAGAAGTAATTTTAATTCAGCCGGATTGGGCGAATAATTTAAAGCACTTTCTAAAAAGACTTCTTTTGCCTTGACTAAATTGGCTAAATATCTATTTAAAGAAATCATTCCTATTTCGGCTGATGTTTCAATAACCATGGGAATTTCATGGATTTTATTTTCTCGAATTAAATTGGCAATAGCCGGGGTCATTAACATTATTTCGCAAGCCGGGATTAATCCACCATTAATTCGAGGGATTAGCCTTTGAGAAATAATGCCCAAAAGCGATCCTGATAGTTGAGCTCTAATTTGACTTTGTTGTTCTGGCGGAAAAGAATCAACGATTCGGTGAATTGTTTGAGCGGCTGAATTTGTATGGAGGGTGGCAAAAACTAAATGTCCGGTTTCAGCCGCCGTGATAGCGGTAGCCATTGTTTCTGGATCTCTCATTTCTCCAATCATAATGACATCAGGGTCTTGACGAAAGGTAGAACGAAGAGCTTGAGCAAAAGAGAGGGTATCCTGATAGAGTTCCCTTTGGTCAATCATTGCTTTGTCGGGTTCAAAAACATATTCGATTGGATCTTCGATTGTGATGATGTGTTCATTCCGGGTATGATTTATTTCGTCGATTAGAGCAGCCAAAGTTGTTGACTTGCCATGGGAGGATGGTCCGCAGATTAAAAAGAATCCCTGACTTGGTTTGGTAAAAGAATGCAAAATAGGGGGAAGGTTTAACTCTTCAATTGTTCTAATTCTAGTTTGAATCAACCTGAGGGCAACGGAAATATATCCCCTTTGAAAAAAAACATTGACTCTAAAACGAGCTTTGTCTCCTAAATTATAAGAAAAGTCAATTTCTTTTTTCCGGAGAAATCTTTCTCTTTGTTCAGTCGTCATTAAGGCAAAAGCTAAATTCTGAGAATCCTCGGGAGACAATTTTTTTTCCTTGGTCAGAGGAACAAGTTCACCAGCTATTCTTAAAATTGGAGGATAACCAACCCCTAAATGTAAATCAGATGCCTCTTCCTTAATTGTTATTTCTAGTAATTTCTTTAGTTGGAGAAAATAACTGCCTATCATAATATCATAATAGAATATCGGATTTTAATTTATTCAAATTTGTTTTAAAACAGAGGACGACGAATTAAGTTTACTCTCTTATTTTAGCAAATTTTTTATTTCTTCCATCACTTCCGACGGTGTATAATGGGCTTTGATTAAATACTTGTTGCCCCCCAGCTTTAAACCTTTTTCTACTTCTTCTTTTTGGCCAAGATTAGAAAGAACTACAATTTTTAAATTTTGAAAATTTCCTTCTCTTTCTCTTTCATTTTTGATTTTTTCCAAAATTTCCCAACCATCAAAGTGAGGCATAACGATATCCAAGACTAAAAGGTCAAAATTTTCTTCTTTTAATTTTTTTAAACAATCTTGGCCGGTAGTAGCTATATCAACCGTAAAACCAAATTCTTTCATTTTTGTAGTATAAATATCAATTAAAAATGGGTCATCCTCAACTAATAAAATCTTTTGCATATTGATTTTTATTCTTCTATTGCCATAGCCATCTTCAAAACTTCTTCCAGAGTTGTAATTCCCTCTAAAACTTTAAGTAAGCCATCCTGTTTCATTGTTATCATTCCTTGCCTTTCTGCCTCTTTTAAAATTTTTATTTCCGAAGGCTCTTTTAAAATTATCTCTCCAAGCTCGGGCGTCATTTCTAAAACCTCAAAAAGAGCAATACGGCCGGAGAAGCCTTCCTTATGACACTCAGGGCAACCTTCGGGTTTCCAAATGTAAATTGGTTCTTTAATTTCATTTTTAATTGCCATTGGAAAATTTTCTAATTCTTTTAAAATTAAATCTTTTATTTCCTTGTCGGGCTTTATTCTTTTTTTGCATTTATGACATAACTTTCTGACCAGTCTTTGGGCTAAGGCTATACTAAGGGTTGGAGGAATTAAAAAAGGCTGGATTCCTAAATCAACTAATCTAGGGATCACTCCTATGGCATTATTGGTGTGAAGGGTGGACAAAACAATGTGTCCGGTCAAAGCGGCATGGGTGGCTAGGCTGGCCGTTTCTTGATCTCTAATCTCTCCGACCATAATAATGTCTGGATTTTGTCTCAAGATATGACGAAGGCCGCGGGCAAAATCATAACCTATCTCTGGTTTAATTTGAGATTGGTTGATACCCTCAATAAAATATTCTACCGGATCTTCTAAGGTAACAATATTTACTCCTTCTTGATTAAGGATTTGCAAAATGGCATAGAGGGTAGTAGTTTTTCCACAGCCAGTTGGACCGGTAGCTAAAATCATTCCGTAAGGCTTTTGGGTTGCCCGTTTTATTATTTCATAATTTCTTCCCGATAAACCCAATTCTTCAAATTTTTTTAAACCTAGTCGCGGATCTAAAACACGGATAGCCACTTTCTCTCCAATAGAAGTAGGAAAAGTTGAAACCCGGAAATCGATATCTCGTCCTTCGGCTTTAATTGAAAATCGGCCGTCTTGGGGAATTCTTGTTTCATCAATTCTTAAATTTGATAGAATCTTCACCCTGGCAACAATAGCCGGCAAAATCTTTATTGGTAGAAAAAATGAAGTGTGTAATATCCCCAATCTTCTAAAGCGAATTCTTAATTTATCTCTTAATGGTTCAATATGAATATCTGAGGCTTCTCCCTCAACTGCATATTTTAAAATCACGGCCACAATCTTAGAAATAGGCGCTTCTTCTTCAAGTGCCCCTTCCACTTCAGCTAATTTCGAGATTTTTTCAGGTTTTAACATCTCTTCCATTTCAACTAAAACCTTTTCTACTTCCTGTTTGGGCTGACTATAGCGGGCCAAAATGTTTTTGAAAGTGCTTGGGGTAATAAGAAAAACTCGATAGTTAAAGTTTTCAATTCTTGATAAAAAATTCAACACCTCCTGAGCATTTAAATTTTCAGGATAGACCATTCCTACAGTTAAGGTTTCCCCCGTTTTTTCTAAAGGAACTATTTTATAATATTTGGCTGTTTCTTCCGGTATTATTTTTAAAACCTCGGGAGAAATTTCTTCTGGCAATATTTTTTTTAAAGGAATTTTTAAAATCTCAGATTTTAGCTCAAAGAGCTTATCTTCTGGCAAAATCTCCTTTTCCAAAATTATCTCTTCCTCGTTTTTGCCTAAACTTCTAAGCTCTTCGATTAAAGCCAAACCTTTTTCTTTATCTAAAATTCCTTTCTGGACGAGTTGTTCTATCAGAGCCATGTTTTATTTGTTGAATTGGCGAAAATGGATTTTCTCGACCAATTCCAGTTTCCAGAGGAATGATTTTTTCAATAGGATAGAGAGTTTCTAATGACCGGCTTTCCAAAAGCTTAAAATCTATCTCAATTTTTCTAATTGGCTTTGGAAGAATATCTAATTCGGGAGCTTCCTCTTTTAGAAAGAAATTTCGGCCAATGATAAAAATTCCAATAATCAATAGGGCCAGAAGCAAGAAAAAGAGAAAATATTGAGTTTTTAATCTTTCTTTGAAGATAATTGCCATAAGATTATCAATAGCTATATACTTTTATTTTTAAATTAAATTCAAATGGATTTTTTTCCTTTTCCTGGGGAGTAGAAAAAGAGATATTTTCAACCTCAATTAATCTGGCTGATTTTTCTAATGCTGAAAGAAAATTTTTAAGAGCGGAATAATCTCCCTCCAAGTTTATTGTTGTTCTTGTTTCTTTTAATCGACTATTTGGCAAGGGGGTTGTGGAAATCGAACCTATTTTTGCCAACAAAAGTCCTGAGGTAGAAGAGAAGTTTTTAATTAAATGAAAAAGTTCTGGTATGGAAGGGTTGGAGGGGAGAGCCGAATCAATCTTTGAAAGAGGATCTTTATATTTTTCTAAATTAACAGCAATTTTTTTGATTTCTTCAAAATAATTTTCTTGATTTTGCAATTCGATTTTTAGCTCATCCACCCTTTGCTTTAAAAAGCTCCAATTTTGGTATTGGGGAAAAACCAAAAGAAGAATTATCAAAATAGAAACGAAGAAAAAAAATATTGTAAATAATTGTTCGTTTTTCATTTTGCTATTATTGTTGGGTTATTTTTGGGGAAAAAGAAAAATTCAAAACGAAATCAATTTTTCCTTCTTTGCCAATAGCCAGCTGGTCTAACTTTAACTCTGAAATTAAGGGTTCTTGCTCTAAAATTAATAATTGTTGACCTAGTATGAAGAAATTATCTGTTTGCCCTGATAGATCAACCATTGATTTTTCCAAATCTAAATTAATCTCGGTAAAGAAAACTTGGGGATGGGTTTTTTCTTCGAGGAATTTTAAAAAATTAGAAGCCAAAATGTGTTTTTTTAAAAGAGGAGTAAAGTCTTTAATCTTCTTTTCATAATTTTCGACTTTTTCTTTCAAGGAAATAATTTCAGCTGGTGTCTCTTTTTGAATTTGGTCTAGCAAGTTTTGACGAGTAGTTTCAGCTCTTTTTTGGAGAGAGAAGAAAACGAAATAGGAGATAATGCTTAGGACTAAAAATAAGATGGAGATGTAAAACAAAATCCCGACTTCCTGAGATTCTTTTTCGGTTGACCTTGGAACGATTTCTACCATAAATTTTAACCTTATATTATTAAGTTAAACCACGAAGAGCCATGCCGACGGCGATGGCAAATAATGGGCCGATTTTTTTTAAAGTCTCTTTTAAGGGTGAGGGGTAAAAGATATTTGAAAAAGGATTTGCCAGCTCTACCTCCTTTTTAAAATAATTTTGGAAAATCGACAATACCCCTGGCATCAATCCCACTCCACCCGCTAAGATTATTTTATCAATTTCTTTTTCCTCTTTCAAATAGAAGCCATTGAAGATTTTACTAACTTCTTGAAGAAGGGGATTGACGGTAGAAATTAAAATTTCTTTAAATGATTCTTGCGTTTCTGCATCCCAGCCAGAGGGAGGATTTGAAATTCCATATTCTCTTTTTAATTTTTCTGCCAACTCCCACTCAATTTCCAACTCTCTAGCTATTTTTTCGGTCAAGAAACTACCCGAAACGTTAAGACTATGATAGACCCTTAAAACACCTTTTTCCACAATGCTGCAGGTTGTGCTTCTGGCGCCCATATCGATTAAACCGATTAATTTTTCCTCTTCTTTTTTAATTAGAGCCCTAATAAGTCCAAAAATTTCCGCTTCCATGACAAGAAGTTTTAAATTAGCCAGAATGGCAATTTGCTGACATTTATAGATGATTTCGTTTGGAACGGCCACCAAGAAAATGGTTATACTTTTTTTTCTTTGTTTGTCAAACTCTACTTCTCTCAAATGCCAGTCTAAGGTTACTTCTTTCAAGGGAAGGGGAATATATTTTCTTGCCTCATTTTTTACTGCCTGAGCCAATTCCTCTTTGGTCATTTTCGGTAGATCAAAAGCGGTGAAGAAGGTGAGGAAATCGGGTATTGAAATAACACAGTCTCTAGTCTTTATTTTAGCTTTTGATAATGCCGTTTTTATTGCTTCTGCAATATCTTCGCTTGGAAGAAAAATGACGCTTTTCTCTGGTGTTTGAAACTGTCTTTGTTGAAAGTTGGAGGTTGGAAGCTCGACATAGTTTTCCAACTTTATTCTTCTGGCAAAAGCTGACAGTTCAACTATTTTGATAGCTGAAGTACCGATGTCTATTCCTAAAAAACTTTTGGGGAGTAAATTCGGGGTCATTCTCTCATTATACTTGATTTTCTTGAAATGAGGTAGAAGTTTTTCCACAACTATTGTATTATATCAGAATGTTTAATAAAAGTAAAAAATTTTTTCTTGAACTATTTTTTCCCCAATTTTGTCTTGGTTGTCAAAAAGAAGGCATTTATCTTTGCCAAGATTGCCGAGCTATTTTAGAAGTTTCTACGCTGCATCAGGTTTTTCAAACAGAAAATCTTAATGATCTTTATTTTGCCTGTAATTATCAAAACTCCCTCCTCCAAAAAATAATTCAGAAGTTTAAGTATCCGCCCTTTGTTAGGGAATTATCTACCTCTCTTTCTTCTCTTATCATAGACCATTTTCAATTAATTGATAATCCTCCGGCCTTTCTGCAAGAAAAAAAAGAAGATTTTATTCTTTGCCCCATTCCCTTGGAGAGAAAAAAATTAAAATGGCGTGGATTTAATCAAGCCGAAGAAATTGGTAAAGAAATAGCCCAATTTTTAAAAATTCCCTTAATTAATGATGCCTTATTTAAAATAAAGGAAACAGCTCCTCAGGTTGAGCTTTCAGAAAAAGAAAGAAAAGAAAATGTCTTAGGAGCTTTTGTTTGTCAAAATAAAGAAAAAATTAAAGAGAAAAAAATTTTGCTGGTTGACGATGTTTATACCACCGGTTCAACGATGGAAGAAGCGGCTAAGACGTTGAGAATGGCCGGAGCAAAAGAGATTGTGGGAATTACCGTTGCCCGGGCCAATCCCGGCCAAGATCGTTTTCAAAATATTTAAAACCGGCTCGGCCGGTTTTGCAGTGTATTCTTAAAATAGCTTGAATCGAATTCCCTCGCCGCGCTTCCCGTGGCTCGGATGTGGCGGGGCAAAAATGAGCGGTCCGCCGCGAACATTAGCAATTCGCCACAGTGAAGCTTAGGAAACCGGGCGTGATTTTCTAGGGTTTAGGGTAGCAGCCCCTTCCTTCTATCCATGTATATCCTTGTTTTGCTAGACAACAGTCATAATCTGAACCTGCAACACACCACGAAGGACACACGCCATCAGGAACCACGTCGCATTTTGAACCCTCTGTGGCTGTCAGTTTTTTCTCCCAGTAATCAAAACACTGTTCAGGTTCTTGCTTGCAATTTACTTTAGTTTCCGGTATCAACACCCGACCTTCTGCCAATAGATAATTTCCTGCTTTTTCAAGAACCCGCTTCAATGTTTGGTCAGTATTGCATTTTCTTGTTGAAGTGTTACGTTTTCTTGTTGAAGTGCTACATTTTTCTGCTCAAGCTCGACAACATTTCTTCTTAATTTAGCATTTTTCACCCATAAAAGAGATAACAATATAACGCTAAGGATGACGAGTATACTTAATACGATAATTAAGATCTTCATAACTATCTTAGATATAGTAGAGCTATATCGACTTTTATTAAAATTGATAAAAATTTCTTTTGCCCTTATTGATAAATGCATTTCGTTTTCGCCTAAAAATGAATACAAATTGGCCGCCGAGCGAAGCGAGGCGGCCTCCAATCACTTGAAAAATCATGACACTGGCGGAGGAGGTGGGACTCGAACCCACAAACGGTTTTTTAAGCCGTTATGGCTTAGCAAGCCACTGCCCAACCATTAGGCGACTCCTCCAATATCTCAATTTTACCTTCTTTTGAAAATTGCGTCAATTTGAGTAATTTTTCAATATTGTTCAATTTTTAAATCCAATTTTTCACTCATCATTATTCTTAATAATTTCACCTACGTGTATTTATTAAGACATCAGATATCGAAGAATTTTCTCAAGAATTTATCATCTTCTAATTTAGTAACTTCTAAAAATTGGAGTTGTTTTTTATTTACTCCCAAAAACTCCCGGAGCAATTCTACTTCCGCCCTACAATCAAATGCCTGTACCCAGACGCTTTTTTGGAGAGGATAAAATCCCCACTCTTTCAATTTCCTTCTTAAAACGTCCCGGATAAATCTGCTCTTGTTGGGAATATCAAAAATAACTAATCTGTATTTTTTATCCCATTTTTTTGGTCGTTCAATCTTTAAATCATCTATTTGATATTTTCCAGCCAGTTTTTTCCCTTCCTCAGTTAAAGTCATTATAACATCGTGCCCTTCCCTTTTTATTTCAATTAATCCTCTCTTTTTTAAATAATTAAAGGTATTAGATACTTTCTTTTTAGTTAAGCCTCCTTTTATCCTAGAAATATTTTTAGTTAATTTTAGCGCAAAATAAGGAGAAGAGGCGGCAACGTAAATTGCTCCAGCCAAGAGCAAATATTTTAAAATCTCTTTAGAATAATATCTTATTTTTATTTTTGTAATTTCCCTCATTGTCTAAATAATTTCACCTACGCCTATTTATTCAGATTAGCTGTTTGTAGATTGTTTATCAAGGGTATACAAAAATCAAGAATATCGAAATAAATATAAATTAATATAAATATAAAAATATACAAATACAAAAATATACAAAATACAAAAAATAACGAAAACAACAAGAATTTTGGAGATTAATTGATTTTAGTTAAATCTTGTGATAACCTGAATCTAGCTTACGTCCTCTCGAGAAATGTCCCCATAGCTCAACGGATAGAGCGCAGCCCTGCGGAGGCTGATATGAAGGTTCAATTCCTTCTGGGGACACAATTTCTTAGGGTAAACCATGAATCTTTCTACGCCAATTGAGGAAATTCCTAGAATAGGTCCTCAATACCAAAAAAAATTAAAAAAACTTGGAATTAAAAACTTTAAAGACCTTCTTTTTCATTTCCCTCATCGTTATGAGGATTTTTCCAATTTAATGACGATTTCTGAAGTTAGAACAAATGAAAGGGCCTGTATTCAGGGAGAAATTTTAGAAATAGAGAACACCAAAACCTGGAGAAAAAGAATGATTTTAACCCAAGCAATAATTAAAGATGACTCTGGCTCAATAAAAGTAGTCTGGTTTAATCAGCCATATTTAATCAATGTTTTAAAAAAGGGAGATTTTGTCTGTTTGGCAGGTAAAATTACTTTTGATAAATATGGTTTATATTTATCAAACCCTGCCTATGAAAAAATAGGCAAATATGGATTAAAAAATAAAAATTATGAATTAATTCACACCGGGAGATTGGTTCCTGTTTACCCAGAAACCGAAGGTCTATCTTCACGTTGGCTGAGGTCTATTTTAAGACCGATTTTAATAAATTTAAAAAATAAAATCAAAGATTTTTTGCCAGAGAAAATAATAAAAAAATATGATTTTTTGCCACTTCAAAAAGCCCTGTGGCAAATCCATTTTCCTGATTCTTTAGAGTTAGCCAAAAAGGCCAGAGAAAGATTTTCCTTTGAAGAACTTTTTTTACTTCAGCTTTATATTTTAAAAGAAAGATTGGCTTTAAAAAAAGAAAAAGCTTTTTCTATTCCTCTCAATCTGGAATTAGTCCAGAGCTTCGTGAAATCCCTTCCTTTTAATTTAACCACAGCTCAAAAAAAATGTGCCTTTCAAGTTTTGAAAGATTTGGAGAAGCCCCGACCAATGAATAGATTGTTAGAAGGCGATGTCGGTTCGGGCAAAACGATAGTGGCGATGATAGCGGCTTTAAATGTGGCCAAAGCTGGCTATCAAGTTACGTTGATGGCACCAACGGAAATTTTAGCCAAACAGCATTTTAAAAATTTTAATCAACTTTTAAAAAATTTTAATTTAAAAATCGGACTTTTAACTGGCGGAGATTGTAAAATATCTGGAAGAAAAAATTCAAAAAAGCAAATGCTGGAAAAACTGAAAAAGGGAAAAGTTGATATCTTAATAGGTACCCATGCCCTCATCCAAGAAGGAATAAAATTTGGTGAATTAGCCTTGGTTATTTTAGATGAACAACATCGTTTTGGTGTTGAACAACGGGCAAAACTAGTTGCTGGGGGGCCAGAGGGAGAAATAAAAATTCCTCATTTATTATCAATGACCGCCACTCCCATTCCGAGAACTTTAGCCCTAACTTTATACGGCGATTTGGATTTATCTTTACTAGACGAACTGCCCAAAGGGAGAAAAAAAATTATTACTAAAATTATTCAACCAGAAGAAAGAAAAGAAACCTATCAGTTTATTAGAGAAGAAGTGAAAAAAGGTAGGCAGGTATTTGTAATTTGTCCCAGAATTGAACCCAGCACCAACCACCAACCGATGGCAAATGAAAAAAAAGTTATAAGTTGGGCGGAAGTGAAGGCGGTTAAAGAGGAATACCAAAGGCTCTCAAAAGTAATATTTCCTGATTTAAAAGTGGGGATGCTTCACGGGAAAATGAAAAGCGAAGAAAAAGAAAAAATAATGGAAGATTTTAAAAGAAGAAAGATTGACATTTTGGTTTCAACTTCGGTTATTGAAGTTGGCATTGATGTTCCCAATGCCACTTTAATGATCATCGAAGGAGCGGAGAGATTTGGGCTGGCTCAACTTCATCAGTTTCGAGGAAGAGTAGGAAGGGGCAGTAATCAATCTTTTTGCTTTCTTTTTACTGATTCACCGGCCAAAAAAACCAGCCAGAGACTAGCCGCTCTTTTAAGCTCGGAAAGTGGTTTTGAATTGGCTGAAAAGGATTTAAAAATTAGAGGTCCGGGGGAAATTTTTGGTATCAGACAATGGGGAATTCCTGATATGGCAATGGAATCTTTGAGAGATATTTTCTTGGTTGAAAAAGCCAAAAATAGCGCTAAAGAAATCTTAGAAAAAGATTGGCAATTAAAACAACATCCCCTTCTCAGAGAAAAATTACTGGAATTTGAAAAAAAGATTCATTTAGAGTAATAGACGGGACGTTTCCTTTCGCTATTTTCCTAGCTAGAAAAGATAAAAATGAAATTTTCCAAACTTTGACGGCCGCAAAGAAGTTGAACTTTCTTAATTTGGCCACTGCTCTATCATCAGAAAACTTTTTTTATTTTTAATTGGAAATCTTTGATAAATCTCTTCAGTAATGAAAGGCATAAAGGGATGTAACAATTTTAAATTAGTTTTCAAAATTTCTAAAATGAGGTATTGACTTTTTTGGCGGATTTTTTGGTTAGGATTGTGAAGAAAAGGCTTTTGCTCCTCAATAATTTTGTCGCAGAAGGTATGCCAAAAATAATGGTAGATCTTTTCGGCTGCGCGATAAAACTTAAAAGAATCCATCAATTTGGTTATTTCTTTATTAAAACTTCTTAAATTGTTAAGAATTTTTTTCTCTTTCGGTCCTAGTTTTGGTTTGCTTTCAGGGTTAAATCCAGCCAGATTCATTAAGACAAAACGGCTGGCATTCCAGATTTTATTAGCAAAGTTGCGATAACCCCGAATTTTTTCTTCGTAAATTATTGGGTCAGAGCCAGGACTATTTCCCACTATCAAAGCCATTCGGAGGGCGTCAGCGCCATAGAGATCAATTACTCCTAAGGGATCGATAACATTGCCTTTTGATTTGGACATTTTTTGGCGATCTTTGTCACGAACGAGGCCGTGTAAATAAACATATCGAAAAGGTACCTTTCCGGTAAAATATAGTCCTAACATAATCATTCTCGCCACCCAAAAGAAAAGAATATCCCAACCCGTTTCCATCACATTGGTTGGATAATATTTCTTGAAATCTCCACTTTTAGTCGTCATTAAAGTGGCAAAGGGCCATAAAGCCGACGAAAACCAGGTGTCAAAAACATCTCCTCTGAGATTTTCCTTATCCGGAATTTTAATTCCCCAGACAATTTGTCGGGAAATATTCCAATCTTTAATATTTTTCATCCAATGAAAGAAAATTTTTTCAAAACGTCTGGGAACAAATTTAACCTTACCTTGCCGAACCGTCTTTACGGCCATCTCGCTTAAGGATAATTTTTTAGATTTTGGTATCTTGCGCATTTTGATAAACCATTGATCATCTAAAACCATCGGCTCAATCACTGTTCCGCATTTATAGCAGAGAGCAACTCGATGTTGGTAATGGGGATTAATTTTTTCCACCAAATTCATTTTCATTAAGTCAGCGACCACTCTTTTTCTTGCCTCTTTAATAGTTAAGCCAGCATAGGGACCGGTTTTTTCATTAAGACAGCCGTTGAAATTAATGACCTGACGGATTTCTAAATTGTGTCTTTGGCCAATTTCAAAATCAAGAGGATCATGGGCTGGCGTAACCTTGACTACTCCCGTACCGAAATTAGGATCGACAACCTCATCAGCAATAACCTTAATTTTAAAGGAGCCCAAAAGCCCTTGAGCCTCAATTGTTTTTCCGATATATTTTTGATATCTTTTGTCTTTGGGATTAACAGCCAAGGCGGTGTCGCCAAACTTGGTTTCCGGTCGAACAGTAGCCAAAACTAAAGGGCCATATTTGATATAATAGAGGGGATCTTCTCTTTGTTGGTATTTTAATTCTAGGTCGGAAAGAGAAGTTTGGTGATATGGACACCAATTGATAATTCTTTTTCCTTTATAAAGAAGACCGTCTTCTTTTAACTTTTCAAAAACTTGATAGACAATTTTGACAATATCTGGGTCTAAGGTAAATTTTTCTCTTGACCAATCACAAGAAGCACCCAGTTTCCTTAATTGTTTTTCCATTATTTTTTTGTTTTCTAAAGTAAATTTTAAAATGTCTTGGTAAAGTTTTTCTCTGGGAATTTGAAATCTTGAACGACCTTCTTTTTCCAACTTTTGGTCAAAGACTACTTGGGTTTCAAAGCCAGCATGGTCAACTCCCGGTAACCATAAAGTTTTTTTTCCTCGCATCCTTTGATATCGAATCATAATGTCTTGTAGGGTGACAAAGACGGCATGCCCAATGTGAAGAGGACCATTGGCATTTGGTGGCGGCATAATAATGGTAAAAGCCATTTTTCTCTTTCCCGGCAATTTGTCAGGATCAAAAAAACCACTCCTTTCCCAGAGGTTATAAATTCGATTTTCTACTTTTTTTGGGTTGTAGATCTTAGAAAGTCTAGTTTGCATAATTTTTCATTCTTACTTAAAATATCATTTTTCTTGCTCTTTTTCAATTTTTTGCTAAAATTTATTTATATTAATACTAGGCCCCATCGTCTATCGGTTAGGACACTAGCCTTTCGAGCTGGTAAGATGGGTTCAATTCCCATTGGGGCCACCTGGTTTATGGTAAATCCTGAGATTGATTATTTAAATATTGCTCGGGTTGAAGATTTAAAAAGAAAGAAAGAAAAAATTTTTTATCGCTGCCTGGAAAGTCTGCCAGGATTTTTATCTTTAACTACTATATTCTTGGCAATAATTTTATCTTGGTTAAGACCAGTGGCGATAGCTATTTTTATTATCCTTTTTGATCTTTATTGGCTTATTAAGGTTGTTTATCTATCATTTCATCAGGTTTCTTCTTTTTTGACGATGAAAAGAAATTTAAAAATCAATTGGTTAGAAAAAATCAAGAAGATACCCAACTGGGAAAAAATTTATCATCTCGTCATTTTGCCCTTCTATAAAGAAGAAAAAGAAATAATTAAGGAATCTTTAAATTCTCTTTTTAATTCTTATTATCCAAAAAATAAGCTGATTGTTGTTTTATCCGGAGAAGAGAGAGCAGGAGAGGAGGCAAAAGAAATAGCTAAAGAAATTGAAAGAGAATTTTCGGGAAAATTTTTTCAGTTTTTAGTGACAATTCATCCAAAAAATATTGAGGGAGAAATCGCCGGTAAGGGTTCAAATTTCGCCTGGGCTTTTAAAGAAGTCAAAGAAAAAATAATTCAACCTCTTAAAATTCCTTCAGAAAACATTATTGTTTCTAATTTTGATATTGATACTAAACCTTACCCCCATTATTTTTCTTCTCTCGCCTACCATTATCTGACAACCAAAAATCCCGAAAGAGCTTCTTATCAACCAATTCCAATTTATAACAATAATATCTGGCTGGCTCCGGCTTTTTCAAGGGTAGTGGCTACTTCTGGCACTTTTTGGCAAATGATGCAGCAAGAAAGGCCAGAGCAACTGGTGACTTATTCTTCTCACTCTCTACCCTTTAAAGTTTTAGAGGAAATTCATTATCCTTCAAATGTGGTTTCAGACGATTCAAGAATTTTTTGGAAATCTTATCTTTACTATAATGGAGACTATCGGGTCGTCCCTCTTTATTATCCTGTTTCGATGGATGCTGTTTTGGCTAAAAATCTTTTTAGAACAATTGTTAGTCAATATAAACAACAGAGGCGTTGGGCTTGGGGAGTGGAAAATATTCCTTATCTAATTTTTGGCTTTTTCAAGAATAAAAAAATTCCTCTTTTCGAAAAAATTCGCCACAGTTTCATCATCTTTGAAGGCTTTTGGTCTTGGGCAACGGTTGCTCTTTTAATTTTCTTTTTAGGCTGGTTGCCTTTAGTTTTAGGTGGGGCAGATTTCAATACCACTTTGATTTCTTATAACTTACCACGAATAACCCGAAATCTAATGACCATGGCAATCTTGGGTATGATTGTTTCTGCCATTTTGAGTCTTTTAATTTTGCCACCCAAACCTAAAAATTTTGGTCGTCTCAAAAAACTTTCAATAATACTCCAGTGGCTATTGTTGCCCCTAACCTTGATTGTTTTTGGATCAATTCCTGCCTTGGAGGCTCAAATTAGATTACTTCTTAGAAAATATTTAGGTTTTTGGTCAACCGAAAAAACCAGGGACCAAAAAATAGAAGTTAAAGAGTCAGAGCTTTCGCCAAAATTTGAGATATGATTTCTGTCTTCAATTACCCTCTTTATATTTTTTTTGCTGTTTTACCAAGCCTTGCCTGGTTAAATTTCTATTTAAGAAAAGACAATCGACCGGAGCCAAAAAGGATGATTCTAAAGGTTTTCTTTTTTGGGCTAATAATTGTTCTACCAGCAATTTTTCTTGAGATAGGAATTTTTAAGACAATTGAAGAATTTTCTCTTTCTCCCTCTCTTTTACTTTTTTTAAATACTTTTTTAGGAGTAGCTTTAATCGAGGAGGTTTTGAAATTTTTGGTCATCAAAGAAAAAGTTTTGTCTTTCCCGGAATTTGATGAGCCTGTTGATGCTATGATCTATTCAATCGTTGCTGCTTTGGGTTTTGCTGCCGGAGAAAACCTTTTGATTTTTCTACCTTCAAAAATTATTCTTTTTCGGGAAATGTTAGGAATTTCTCTTTTGAGGTTTTTAGGAGCTACTTTCTTGCACGCCCTTTGTGCTGCTGTTTTTGGTTTTTTCATCGGACTCTCCTTTTTTAAAAAAGAAAAGATGTCAGGGCTTGTTTTCCTTGGTTTATTTTTAGCCATCCTCTTGCACGGCACTTATAATCTTGCTATAAATAAACTTAAGGAAGACTTAAAATATTTATATTTACCCATTTTTCTTTTAGTCACTGTCGCCATATTGGTTTCTTTTGGATTTAAAAAGCTTAAAACACTAAAAAATTACTAAAATTTTTCAAAAATTATGCCAAGTTTTTTAGAAAAATTGAAAAAAGGAATGGGAATCGAGGAGATAAAAATTGAAAAAGAGGAAAGAGAAGAAAAAATTATTAAGGAAACACCCTCAGCACAAGTCAAGACAAAAACAAAAGAAATTCAGCTTAAAAAAGAAGAACCTTCTCTGCCGGGAGTTAGGCCGCCGGAATTAAAGAAAACAGAAGAGAAAGAGCTAAAAGAAAAGAAGGAAATTTCAAAAAAAGAAGAATCTTGGCTGGAACCGGAAGGTCAGTTGGTGGTTGATATTTTTCAAACGGAAACAGATTTATTCATTCAATCGCCCATTGCTGGAATTAAAGCCGAAGATTTAGATATTCAAATTGAAGGTGACCTGATTACTATTAGAGGAGAGAGACAAAAACCCTTTCAAGAAAAAGCAGATTATTTTACTCAAGAGTGTTATTGGGGAAAATTTTCCCGTCAGATTATCCTGCCGGTTGAAGTAGATCCTAATAGGATTGAAGCCGCTCTTAAAGAGGGAATTTTAACTATCAAAATCCCCAAACTTTTAAAAGAGAAAAAAAGAAAAATTATCCCTAAAGAATAATAGCTAACTAAAATTAAACCGCCATTTTGGCGGTTTTTTGATTCTTACTGACAAGAGGATTTGAATCCCAAACTTTAAAAAATCTCCCGGCCTTTTGGTGTCCCCGGTAGGATTTGAACCTACACCCTTTTGGGATGTGGTCCTAAACCACACGTGTCTGCCAATTCCACCACGGGGACAGAAAATATCTTTCATCTCCCGGCTAAATAACTGTATATCAAGTTGACAATTCCGAAAGCCACTGCTCCAATTACTATTCCAATTAAAGAAAAAATAACCATTTTTTTAGCGGTCTCAATTTTATTTGGATCGCCACTAGCGGTGACGAAATTAATTCCGCCCCAGAGAACAAAAACGAAAGCCAACAAGACCAAAATATAGAAAAGAATGTCGCCTAATCGCCTTATCACTCTTGCTATCGGGATGGTTGGTAAGGTAAGAATGTCGGTTGCCTGAACAAAAAAAGGCAAAAATAAAATCAACAAGATTAAAAAGAGAAATCTTTTGACCATTTTGAAATATTTTAGTAAATTAACCTTCCCAAAAATCTGAGGGGAAGGGGGGAGTAAAACTTAACTTCCCCCCAAAATAATCTTTTACTATCTTACTCTTGCAATATAGGATGCTACCATATTCACTAATCCCCAGGAAATTGCTCCAACCGCAATGGCAATCAGGGCATACATAATCATATGACGGGCCAAATCTACTTTGGCTGGATCTCCACCTGCTGTTGCCATCACAACTCCACCCCAGATAACCATAATGAAAGCAATCAAAGCCAAAAGATAAAAAATTACATTGGCTATTCTTACTACTGTTGCTTCCAGTCCTACTGTTGGAAAAGTAAGTCCTGGTGTAGCTCCTCCCCAAGGTAAAGTATCAGTCACACCACCTCCAGCTAATGCTACCTGACAAAAGAGAAAAGCTAAACTGAGTACAACTAAAGCTAACAAAATTCCTTTTTTAGCCATAAATTTAAGTATTTTTTAATAGCTTTTTCGACCTTTAACCAAATCTTTTTTAAAGATCGGCTTTTATCTTACTTCTAATGCCTGTCTCATTAAAGCAATTAATCCTCTTGCTGCCAGAAGAATAATAAAACCAATCAGGCTATAAATGATAATTTTTTTTCCTTTGGCAATCTGTTCCGGATTACCAGCAGCCGTCACAAAGAAAATTCCGCCGACAACAATTACTACTGGAAGAGCATAAAGAGCAAGGGTAAAGAAGAAATTAGCAAGATTTTCTAAAACCTGAGGAATACTGGTGGCAGTAATAGGAGGAGTGAGTTGAACTCCGGCTTGACCGAAACCAGGAAAAATCAGGCTTATTAGAATTAAAATTAAATAAGTTTCCTTCATTAAATTATTTTACCAAATATTCAATTAAAGCCATAATTCCCTTGCTCATCAATACAATGAGGAAACCAATTAAGGTGTAAGTAATGATTTTTTTTCCACTTTCAATCTGAGCTTCACTTCCACCTGCCGTCACCATAATGATTCCTCCTACCACTATCATTACTACCGTCAGAGGCAGAGAGAGGGTAAAAATGACATTGATAGTATTTTCAACGAGCCTTTGAAAAGATGCAGACCTTAAGGGATTTGTGAATGTTATGGTTTGAGCCAAAACCCAACTGGGAAAAGTTACCATCAACAAAAACAGTAAAAATTTTTTCATTTTTCTATTATTGCAGATTAAAAAAAACAGTCAAGCGGAAAACCGGTAAATTATTCTTTGGTTAAAATTAGACCCCAGTGATAAGAACCGGCTTCAAACTCTTCTTTTATTGTCAAATTTAATTCTTGGGCTATTTTTTTTACTTCTTCAATTGAACAAAATTCAATCTCTTTGGTTAAAGGATTGTCTTTCTGCCAGTCAACAATTAAAATTTGACCCCCTTTTTTTAAAACTCTTTTTCCTTCCTCCAAGACCGCCTTTTTGTTTTCGCATTCAAACAACAAATTGGTCATTAAAACTAAATGGCAACTCTCACTTAATAAGGTTGTTCCCCTTTCCACATTTGCTTTTAGGGTGTCAATATTGAAAACTTTCTCTAATTTCATTTTCGCCCTTAAGGCAGAAAGCGGTTCTTCTAAGATATCAATAGCATAAACCCTACCTTCTTTTAAGATTTTTGCCAAGGGTATTGTCCAACCTCCAGAACCTGAACCAAAATCAGCCGCAATCAGATTTTCTTTTAGATTTAATTGGTTTAAAACCTTGACTGGATTGAGAAATTCAGTAGGCATTTTATTTAGAGGCAGGTGGCTGATGCCACCTTATCTCCTTCTTCTAATTTCATTATTCTCACTCCCTGGGTGGCTCGGGATAGTTTTGGAATCTGGGAAATTTTTATTCTAATTACCTGGCCTTTTTGAGAAATGACAATTAAATCCTCTTCTTCTCCGAGTAAGACCTTGGAAGCCATCAAATGGCTAGTTTTTTCTGTCACCTTGGCCGTTTTTATTCCCGCTCCGCCTCTTTTTTGTAATCTGTATTCTTTTAAATTCGTCCTTTTTCCGTAGCCCTTTTCTGTCACTACTAACAAATACTGTTTTTCTGTTTTTTGGTTTTTCTGTTTTTCAGTTTTAATTACCTCCATCCCTATTACCTCATCATCTTTTTTTAACCTGATTCCTTTAATTCCGGCCGCCGTCCTTCTCATTGACCTTACCTCTCTTTCCTTAAATCTAATTGCCTGACCTTTTTTTGTTAGCAAAAGAATTTCATCTTCACCACTGGTTTTGCAAACTTTTTTTAATAAATCTCCTTTCTTTAATAAAATGGCAATTAGCCCTGAACGACGGATATTTTCAAATTCTGCCAAGGCTGTTTTTTTAATTATACCATTTTTTGTAACCATCACTAAATATTTTGTTTCTTCTTTTTTGCTAAGAGGAATTAAAGATAAAACCTTTTCTTGGGGAGAAATTTCTAAAAAGTTGAGAAGCCCCCGGCCCTTAGCCAATCTTTGAGCCTCAGGGATTTCATAGACAAAAGTCTGGAAAACCTTTCCTGAATCAGTGAAAAAGAGAAGCTTGTCATGAGTGTTGGCAGTGATGAGATGTTCGACCACATCTTCGCCAATTGTTTTTGTCCCCACCATTCCTTTTCCCCCTCTTTTTTGAATTTTATAAGTTTTAGGATTGATTCTTTTAATGTAACCTCCTTGGGTTAGAGTGATAGTTGTTTCTTCTGAAGGAATTAATTCTTCCTCTGAGATTTCACCGATTTTTTGGAGATGAACTTTTGTCCTTCTTTCATCGCCAAAACTTTCTCTTAAAGAGCTAAGCTCTTTTTTGATTATCTCTTTTATTTTTTTTGGGCTTTTCAAAGTTTCAGTCAGCTCTTTGATTTTGACTTTTAATTCTTTTAATTCTTCTTCAATTTTCTTTCTTTCTAACTTTGCTAAAGACGCTAATTTAGTATCCAAGATGGCATTAGCCTGAATTTCATCTAACCGAAAGCGTTTCATCAGTCTCTTTTTAGCTTCTTCTCGGTCGGTTGAAGTTTTAATTAATCTGATTACCTCATCAATTTTACCTAAACATTTTTCTAACCCCTCTAAAATATGAGCTCTTTCTTTTGCTTTTTCCAAATCGTGCTTTGTTTTTCGCCAGACAACTTCTTTTCGGTGTTCAAGAAAATAATTTAACAAATCCACCAAATTCAATACCCGCGGTTGAATCCCTTCTACTAAAGCTAAAAGATTGAGATGAAAAGTTTTTTCTAAATCACTAAATTTATAAAGTTGATTTAAAACCCTTTTGGGGTTAGCTTCGCGGGAGAGTTCAATGACAATTCTTAAACCTTCTTTATCAGACTCATCCCTGATATTTTTGATTCCCTCAATCTTTTTCTCCTGAACCAGATTGGCAAATTGTTCAAGGAGGACCGATTTTTGAACCTGAAAAGGTATTTCTTTGATAATAATTTGAAATTTTCCACCGCTAATTTCTTCAATTTCTGCTCGTCCGCGGGTCAAAATTGGACCTTTACCTTGAGAATAGGCCTGGATGATTCCTTTTTGGTCAAAAATTTCACCACCAGTAGGAAAGTCTGGCCCCTTAATAAATTGAAAAAGATTTTCGGTGTCAGCCTTGGGGTGGGAGAGTAAATAAATCAAGGCATCACAAACCTCTTTCAAATTATGGGGAGGGATATTAGTTGCCATCCCGACGGCAATTCCCAGAGAACCATTGAGTAAAAGCTGGGGGAGAGGGGAGGGCAAAACTATCGGTTCTTTTCTTGTCCCGTCGTAGTTATCTATGAAATCAACCGTTTCTTTTTCGATGTCTTTGAGCATCTCTTGACCAATTTTGGATAGACGACATTCGGTATATCTCATCGCCGCATATTCTGATGGGTCATCAATTGACCCCCAGTTTCCCTGGCCTTCGATTAAAGGATATCTTAATGAAAAATCTTGGGCCATTCTGGCAAGGGCATCATAAACCGCTATATCTCCATGAGGGTGATAACGACCCAAACAACTGCCGACGACAGTGGCTGATTTTCTAAATTTTGCCTCATGCCTCAATCCATCTTCATGCATTGTATATAAAATCCTTCTATGAACTGGTTTTAAACCATCTCTAACATCAGGCAAGGCCCGAGAGACAATGACTGACATTGCGTAGTCAATATAGGACTCTTTCATTTCCTCGCTAATTTCTCGAGGCAAAACTTTACCAACCTTATTGAGTTGGATTTTTTCCTTCTTCATTTTTTTGAAGGTTTTCATAAAATTTTTTCAATACTTCTTCCCACTCTTTTAATAATCCTTCTGTACTTTTATTCAATTCGGCTTCTAATTTTTCAAACTGAAATTGTTCTTTTAATTTCTCTTCCTCTAATTTTTTTTCTGTAAGAGTTTTGACCTTTTTTTGAATATCGGCAATATAAAATTTCAAAAGTAAAACACCCAAGATTATTACTGCCAACCAAACGATGAGTTTTTTCCTTCTCTCTGGCCATTGCTGAATTTTTTCTAAAAGATTCATACATTGATTATAGACTGTAAGACTTCAAGCCCTCCAACACTTTTTTTAATTCTCCAGGTAGATCCGATTTAAATTCCCTTTCCTTACCATCAGGACATTTAATTTTTAAAAAAGAAGCATGCAAAAAATGCCTTTTCAATCCGGGGGGGGGGCAAAATTTGATTTTTAAAACCATAAATTTTGTCACCAACAACCGGATGGCCTAAATAACTGAAATGGACTCTGATTTGATGCTTTCGGCCGGTTTTAGGAATGACCTCGCAAAGAGTGTAACTTTGAAATCTTTTTAAAACCTGATATTCAGTTATTGCTTTTCTCTTTCCTTTTAATCTTGGCTCAAAAGGTAAATAAACTTTTTGCTTTTTGCCATTTTTTGGGGATCGACCCACTAAAGTTTCAATTCGACCAAAACTTTCTTTTAATATTCCTTCCACTAAGGCAAGATATTTTTTAATTACTTTTCTGGTTTTAAATTGTTTTTGGAAAAAAGACAAGGCTTTATCATTTTTAGCCACTAGCAAAACTCCGGAAGTTTCTTTGTCTAAACGGTGGACTATACCATACCTTGGTGATTTTCCGACGTCTTTTAAACCGGGATATTTTTTTAAGAGGAGATTAATTAAGGTTTCTTCTGTTTTTTCTTTTTCTGGAAAAACAATCACTCCTGCCGGTTTTTCCAAAACCAACAAATCCTCATCTTCATAGATGATATTCAACTTCATAGAATCAATTTTAATCTTTTTAATTTCAAAAATCAACCCCTAATACCGTCCCCAGTTAGAAAGCCACATCCTTGAAGTAAAAGCTGATTTGTCCAATGGAATGGCATAACTAAAAGGCAAAAAATAAACAAAAGCAGCTAAGATCAAAATTAAAATGCCAAAAAATAGAATATTGGAAATTAAGGGAGTAGTCTTTTTCAAGAGCTCAGTTGAAAAAATGGCAAAAACAATAATGGCAAAAACAAGGGCAGCGAGATAATGATAAAGCAAGGTAAATCTTTCAATTATGGCAAAAGGAAAGAAATAGGTTAAATAACCCAAAAGTAAAAGTCGGCAGTTTGGGTGATAAAAGTTGGGAGAAAGGTTCATTTTAAAATGATAAAAACAATTTCTCACTATTAAATAAAAATAGCTCAATACTCCAATTGTGCTTAGCCACCAAACAAATGGATTCCCAAAAAAGAAAAGGAGGGAAGCTTTTTTCTCGCCTTGGGCTTCAAAAAAATATCCAATTGGTCTTATCATAAAAGGCCAGCTATACCATTTACTCTCCCAGTAAAAAGTA
>Ga0209721_1000333_pt1 | contig 44552 bp, 51 predicted proteins | sample TshhotsprinmetaG_FD_184139 | JGI IMG/M metagenome (GOLD analysis project Ga0209721, IMG submission 184139) | Hot spring microbial communities from South Africa to study Microbial Dark Matter (Phase II) - Tshipise hot spring metaG (SPAdes)... | ecosystem: Environmental > Aquatic > Thermal springs...
AAGTGACTGGCAAAATCCAAGACGGTTAATAAGAAGAATTGAGATCCTAACTTATCAAAAAAAAGAAAAATTAAAAAATAAAGAAAAAAATAATCTTCCAGATTTTAAAATTATTGGTTTAGTTTTCAAAGATAAAGAAAAATTAAAAGAAAAAATTAAAGATAGAGTTTATCAACGATTAAAAAATGGAGCTATTGATGAAGTTAAAAAATTAATTAGTTTAGGTTATAAAAAAACTGATCCCGGTTTAATTACTATTGGCTATAAACAAATAATTGGGTTTTTAGAAGGAAAAATTAGCAAAGAAAAAATGATTGAAAACTGGATTAATGCTGAAACCCAATACGCCCAAAGACAATATGTTTTTATGAAAAAAGATAAAAACATTAACTGGAGAGAGATTTAAAATCAATTAAAATCAGTTGAATCAGTCAAAGTTAGTTGAAATTAGTTTATGCGTTTATAAGTTAACGGGTTACGAGTTAATATGTCACTAGTTTATAAAATTACGGGTTACGTGTTTGTAAGTTACAAGTTAATAAGTTAATGTGTTTTAGTAGTTAGTAGTCATTAGTTAGAAGTTAGATGTTTGATGTTAGATGTTTATATTTATACCAAGCCGTGCAAGCCGTGGGTGAACCTGACAGGTTCACTGAGATATTTATGACTAGATTTTGAATTTTTAATTTTATCTGTGATTTAGTATTTAGGATTTAGGATTTTTGTTTATAGTATAACCGAGTCGGTTGTAGGGGTGGCAAAATATGTTATAATTGTTAATCTATTACCAATTTAGTATTAGTTTAATAAATATGAACACCGATGATCTAATTAAAATTAAAACTAAAAAAACTAATTTGCCTGTATCTAATTTTTTTAAAAATCGTTTTAGTCCAAGAGTTTTTTCTTCAAAAATACCAAAAGATAAAGATATTAAAACAATTTTTGAGGCAGTAAAATTCACTCCCTCTTCTTATAATCGTCAACCATGGTTTTTTTATTTAGCAAAAAACGGGTCTAAAAGATTTTTAAAATTAATTAATTGTTTAATGTCTGGAAATGATTGGGCGAATAATGTCCCAATTTTAATTTTGGCTTGTTATATAAACCCTGATGAAAAAGGTGACAATAACTATGCTCAATATGACTTAGGTCAAGCTGTTGCTACTCTGGTTTATCAAGCACAAATCTTAGGTTATTATACTCATCAAATAGCTGGATTTTATAAAGAAAAACTATTAGATTTAGTTGAAAAAAATCAACATCCTCATGTTTTAATTACTTTAGGAAAGATTGGTGATTATCAAAAAGCAGAAAAAAGATTAGTAAAAATTGACTCTCAACCTCCAATAAGAAAACAAATCTTATATCAGATAATTTAATATTCTCTCTTGTAATAAATATATTAATAATTGTCAATTATTGTGGAAAAATATTTTATTAACTTTTAAATGTTTACCAAGAATTAAGTTTCTCTATTGTCTAAAAAAAGAAAAAGACTGTTAACCAATTAATTGAATTATCTCATTATCTTAATTATCAGTTTCTTAATATTTAGAAAAATTAAAGAGTTGTTATTTAGTAAAAACTGAAAAAAAGAAAGATACATCTATTATCAATTAAAAAATAAATTAGAAATCAAATCGCTAATCAGTTATTAGTTTTATCAAAAAAGTCATTTTTATTATCTAAGTGTTTAGAAAAAATTTTATCTATTGATAAAAATTTAATGACTTTTATACCATGTGGATTAGTTATATTAAAAAAAATTAAGAAGCTGAAGTTGGTTTAGTTAATCTTAATCTAAAACCTAATGAAGAAATGATTCAAGAAACTAATCAGATGAAAATCTCAGCTAAAGAAATAGTCTTTGTAATGATGATCAGAAATCTCTTAAGATTTAATAAGGAGCGCTTAAAAAATCTATTAAAAATTTAAAAAAACTTGTTTTTTAAAAACCAATCCAAATTTTTAAGTTCTTTTCTTAAAATCTTTAAATTTTTTTTACCATAAGAAAAACTTATTGATCCAATAATCATCATTAATAAATAATAATAAATAATTTTTTTAGTAATTTTTTTATTTTTTTCTTCTAAATCATTTAAGTATAAATCAATAAATTGATCTTGAATTTTTTTATTTTTAAAAAAAGAAATTTTTATCGTTACTGCCAAATCCCAAAAAATATCTCCAATAAAAGCATGCTCAAAATCCCAAATTTTTTTTATTTTAAGTGTTTGATTATCAAAAAGAATATTTGATAAATGAAAATCATTATGAATTAAGCCAATTTTTGGTTGATAATTTCTATAATCTTTAATCATTTGATAATAAAGTTTATTAACTAAATTAAAATATTGACAATCAATTTTTTCTAGAATTTTAAGATCGTATTTAAACCAAGGCCTTATGTAATCGTTTAACCAAGAACCTTTATCTAAATAAAAACTATTATCTTTAGTAAAAATTAAAAAAAATCTATTAATCGATATAGAATGAATTTTTTTTAACCAAAATGTCATCTCCTTAATTACGGATTCCAAAAGATTATTAACTGACTTTTCTATAACTAAACCATGATAAAATTTTCTTATTATTAAAAAATTTTCTTTATTAAATTTTTTAATACTTAAAAACCTTACTACAGGAAAGTTTAAGTTTTTTAGAAGATTATTAATTCTAATATCTCTTTGCGAATAGATTATATTTTTAATCCTAACTAATTTTACTAAAAAATTATTCCTCTGATTACCTATATGAAATACTTTATTTTCAGAATAAGTATTTTTTTCAATTAAATAATTAGGAAAATATTTTACTTTTTTGATTAAAAAATTTAATAAATCAGATTGACAATTTATATCAATAACCGGTTGATCACTTCCATAATTTAAAACTACAAAATAACCATTTTTCTTTAAAATACTAGTAATCGAACAGTTACTGATTGTCTTTCTCGAATAAAAATTAAAAAAATCATCACCGACTATTAATCTTAAAAATATTTCAATATTTATCATATGAGTTATCAAGATTAAAAAATCAAAATCTAGTTTTTTTATTTTGTCAACAAATGAGATTATTCTTTTCTTAACATCAAAAATTGACTCTCCATTTGGAAATTTTGTCTTCAATCGATCCTTCAAAAAGTTTTGCCACCAATGATAATGAGTCTTTTCTATCTTAAAATAAGACTTTCTTTCAAAATCTCCATAATCTATATCATTTAATCTATTATCAAAAAATAACTTTCCTTTAATAATTTTTTCAAATTTAATTGCTGTCTCAACTACTCTTTTCACTCGTGAAGAAAAAATCAAAATAGAACCATCTAGATTCAAAAATTTTTTTGCTGTTTTTTTCGCCTGAGATAAACCTTTATTAGTTAAAGAAGAATCATCTTTTTGTCCTAGAAATAACCCCTTTTTTTCTCCTTGTAAATTACCAAAAGATTGACCATGTCTAACTAAATAAATAATCATGTTAATTTCATATTATAATATCTAAATAATGAAAAAATTTCCGATAATAAAAAACCAAAATATTTTAGGTATATTTGCTCATCCTGACGATGATGCTTTTGGTCCATCGGGATTACTATATTCTTTGGCTCAAAATAATAATGTTTTTGAAATTTTTATCACTAGTGGCGATGCCGGCAAATCAAGTATAAAAATTAATAAACCATTATATAAAGTAAGAGAAAAAGAAGTTTTAAAGGCAGGAAAATTAATGAACATTAAAAAAATTTATTTTCTAAGATATAAAGACGGAGCTTTGTCAAATAATTTATATTACGAGATTGTCAACAAAATTAATTTAATCATCAAAAAAGATAAAATTAAAGTTTTAATTACCTATAGCCAAAATGGTGTTAGCGGTCATATTGATCATATTTTTACCAGTTTAATAACTACCTACATTGCTCAAAAAAATAATAATTTAACTCTTTATTATTTTTGTCTATCAAAAAAACAACGAAGTTTAATTAAAGATTATTTTATTTATTTTCCAGATGGACTTGATGAAAAAAATATTGACTATTATTTTGATTATTCATCGATAATTAATGAAAAGATAAAAATTATTAAATGTCATCATACTCAAAAACATGATATAAACTCTGTTTTAAAAAATTTAAAAAATTTTGTATTTAAAAAAGAGTATTATATTAAGTTCAAAAAAATTTATTAAACTATTTAATATGGAAAAAACCCTAAAAAAACTAAGAAAAATTCGCTCGCTTTTTGGTTATTATTACAAAAAGTTAGAATATATTGACCGACAATGGAAAGAAAGTAAAGAGTTTGGATCAATTTTAATTTTATCTTTGGTTGAAGAATTAGGCGAAATGGCCAGAGCCTATTTAGCTTGTCATGGAAAAAAACCACAAAATATTGCTGCTCAAAAAGATGAAAGATATGACCAGGAATTAGGTGATATTTTGGTGGCAATTTTACGATTTGCTCGGATAAAAAATATTGATCTTCACAAAAGAATTATGTACTCAATTAACAAAATCAAAAAAAGACAAAAAACTCCAAAAGCTTAATTAATTTTTTTTACCTTAAAAATAATCTTCTCTTTTTCTAAATCAACCATTACTTTATCTTTAGAAGAAATCTTTCCTTCAACCATTTGTAATGCTAATTCATCAACAATTAAATCATTAATTATTCTTTTCAATGGCCGAGCGCCAAAAATCTTATCAAAACCAATCTTAACTAAATAATTTTTTATTTTATCCTCAATTATTAACTCAATCCTTTGACTATGAGCTCTTTTTTTTATCTCTCTCAATTGAATATCAACAATCTGTCTCATCATCTGCTCGTTTAGCTGATTGAAAATAATAATTGAGTCTAATCGATTAATAAACTCAGGTTTAAGAAAACGATTAATAGCTTCTAAAATTTTTTTTCTTTTCTCTTCTTCAGAAATTGACTGTTGATAAACTTCACTTCCCAAATTAGAGGTTAAAATAATAATCGTATTTTTAAAATTAATAACCTTTCCTTTTCCATCGGTTAGTCGACCATCATCTAAGATCTGTAAAAAAATATTAAAAACTTGGGGATGGGCTTTTTCAACTTCATCAAAAAGGATAACACTGTAAGGTTTTCTTCTTACTACCTCGGTTAACTGACCTCCTTCTTCATAACCCACATAACCAGGAGGAGCGCCAATTAGTCGAGCGACATTGTGAGATTCTTGATACTCACTCATATCAATTCTTATTAACGCCTTTTCATCATTAAATAAAACTCTTGCTAAAGATTTCGCTGTCTCAGTTTTCCCTACTCCGGTTGGTCCTAAAAATAAAAATGAACCAATCGGTCTTAACTCATCTGATAACCCAACTCGATTTCTTCTTATTGCTCTACTAATTTTTATTAATGGTTCATCTTGACCAACAACAAACTTTTTTAACTCTTCCTCTAAATTAACTAGCTTTTCACTTTCTGATTGAAGTAGACGACTAACTGGAACTCCTGTCCATTTAGAGACAATTTTTGCCACATCTTCATCGGTAACTGCTTCTTTTAATAGTTTTTTTTCATTAGGAATTTTACTCCATTTATTTTCTAAATCTTTTAATTTACCCTCTATTTGAGGAATTTTTCCATACTTTAACTCAGCGGCCCTATCAAGCAACACTTCTCTTTGGGCTCTTTCTAATTCAAAACGTAGACTATCAAGTTCTTCCCGGGTTTTTTGTAGTTGAGAAACAATCTTTTTTTGACTCTCCCAGTCTTCTTTTAATTGATTAAACTTTTCTTTCAGTTCCCTTTTTTCCTTTTCTAACTTTTGTTTTCTTGCTTCTAGTCCTTTTTCTTTTTTTAAAGCCGCCAACTCCATATCAATTTGAAGTAATCTTCTTTTTATCTCATCTAAAGATGTTGGCATTGAGTCAATCTCAATTTTTACTGATGAGGCTGCCTCATCAATTAAATCAATTGCCTTATCGGGTAAATAACGATCAGATATATAGCGAATTGATAAATTCACTGCTGATAATAAAGCATCATCGGTAATTTTAATTCCATGATGAAGTTCGTATTTTTCTTTAATTCCTCGCAAAATTGTTAAACTATCCTCAGGAGTTGGTTCATCAACATAAACTGGTTGAAATCGACGCTCTAAAGCCGCATCTCTTTCAATATGCTGTCGATATTCTTTAACAGTGGTCGCTCCAATCACTCTTATTAAACCTCTGGCTAAAGCTGGTTTTAACATATTAGAAGCATCAACGGTTCCTTCAACTCCACCAGCACCAACAATAGTATGAAGCTCATCAATAAATAAAATGTGCCGACCATCGCTTTTTTCAATCTCTTGTAAAACTTTTTTTAGTCGGTCTTCAAACTCACCTCGAAAAGCTGATCCAGCTAAAAGTCCAGCTAAGTCTAAAATTAAAATCTCTTTATTTTTTAAAGTGTCAGGAACATCACCATCAGCAATCCGCTGAGCTAAGCCTTCAACAATAGCAGTCTTTCCTACTCCTGGATCACCTAATAAAACTGGATTATTTTTTAATCTTCGCGATAATATCTGAATTACTCTTCTTATCTCATTATCCCGACCAATTACTGGATCAAGTTTTCCTAATTTAGCCTTTTCTGTCAAGTTAATAGTGTATTTTTCTAAAGGCTTATCCTCAGTTGGTGGTTGATAATTAATATTAATCATATAAATAAATTATAACTAAATTAGCAGATTTATCAATAGTCTGCTAACTTAAGACTATCTTCTATTGCCAAAAGCTGGATTAATCTGAATATTATCAGCATTAATTGAACCATCAGAGCTCTCAGTTCCAAAAACCATTATTCTCTCACCTTTTTTTAAATCTTTTTTATCAGTTTTTTCTACTTTATTAATCTCGGTTTTTTCTGATAAGATAATGATCTTACTTGAACCGTCTGGCAATTTAACTGTAATTGATTTATCATCAATCTCAGCAATCTCACCAGCTACTGGTCTTAAACCTCTTTGATTGCTAAATCCTGTCTGTTCTGAAGTTCTTCTTTGGCCTTGTTGAAAATTAAAATTACGAAAATTAGTTAATCTTTTACTTTCTTGATATTTTAAACCTGCAAAAAAACCGGCTCCTGCCAAAACTAAACTAACAATAATCGTTAGCAACCAGTTATTCTTCATATTTCTCACCTCCTATCTCATTCATATCTTAAAGCTTCAATTGGTAATAAATCAGCTGCTTTTTTAGCTGGATACCAACCAAAAATTACTCCAATTAAAACCGAGACTGTAAAGGCTAAGATAACAGAAAATAACGAGACAGCAAAAGCCAAACTCATTAATTTAGATAAAATAAAGGAGACAAAAAATCCAAAAATTATCCCAATTAAACCACCAATAAAGGTTAAAATAACTGCCTCAGTTAAAAACTGACTAATAATGGTTTTGTTCTTTGCTCCTAAGGCTTTACGCAATCCAATCTCTTTGGTTCTCTCTGTCACTGTCACCAACATAATATTCATAATGCCAATTCCACCAACAACTAAAGAAATACCAGCAATTCCTGTTAAAAGAGTGCTAAAGGTTGAGGTAATTGAGGTCGCAGTTGATAAAATATCATTTTGAGAAATAATTGAAAAATCAGCCTCAGCCGGATCAGAAAGCTTATGTTTTTCCAGTAAAAAATAGCCGATCTGATTTTGGGCTTCGGTCATTAACTCTTTTGACTTTACCTCAACGGCAATTGATGATAAATAATCAACTCCAAAAACCTGTTTCATTGCTGTTGATAAAGGAATAAAGATGACATCGTCTTGATTTTGAAAACCACTACCGCCTTTACTTTGGGTTACTCCAACAACCTTAAACTTTTGATTATTTATCTTAATGGTTTTACCAATTGGATTAACTCCTTCGCCAAAAAGATCGGTTACTACTTGCGGTCCTAAAACTGCTACCTTTCGATAACTATCAACATCTATCTGATTAATAAAAACCCCTGATGATAAAGTAATCTTTCTTATTGTTTGATAACTCGGATAAACACCGGTAATTGAGGTATTAGTGTTATTTCTTTCAAAAACCACCTGTGATCGTCTTTGCAACTCTGGAGAGATATCAACCAAAACATCTTTAAACTGATTATCATTTTTTAACGCTTTATAATCATCTAAAGTTAGAGTGATGCCTGAGCCAAAAGCACCTCTAACCATGGTTGTCCTTGAAGGTCGAGACATAATAATTAATAAATTTGACCCTAAAGACTCAATACTTTGTTCAATTAATCTTTGACTGCCTTGACCTAATGATATTAAAGCAATCACACTGCTTATACCAATAACAATTCCTAAAATCGCTAAACTAGTTCGTAATTTATTAGTTAATAAAATCTTAACTGCCTCACTAATAGTTTCTTTTAAATCAAGTAAGCTCATAATTAGTTTTTTACTAACTGACCATCCTTTAATTTAATAACTCTTTGAGTATAACCAGCAATGTCTTCTTCATGAGTAACAATAATAATTGTCTGACCTTGTTGATTTAACTGAGTAAAAATCTTCATAATCTCTTTTGCTTGAACACTAGCTAAATTACCAGTTGGTTCATCAGCTAAAATTATTGATGGCTCCATTATTAAAGCTCTGGCAATCGCCACCCGCTGTTGTTGACCACCAGAGATCTGATTAGGATAACTGTTTATTTTATCTGCCAATCCAACCATTTTTAAATATTTAACTGCCTTTTCCACTCGGTTTTTTTTCTCTATCTGACCATATCTAGCTGGTAAAATCACATTTTCTAAAACTGTCAGTCTTGGCAGAAGATTAAAAGACTGAAAAACAAAACCAATTTTTTTATTTCTTAACTCTGCTAACTGATCATCGGTTAATTTATAAGTATTAATTTCTTCTAAGAAATAATCTCCGGTTGATGGTCTATCTAATAATCCTAAAATATGCATTAAGGTTGACTTACCTGACCCAGATGGTCCCATAATTGCAAGATACTCACCTTTTTTTATCTCTAAACTAATATTTTTCAAAGCCAATGTCTCAATCTCACCAGCTTGATAAACTTTAGAAATGTTTTTTAACTTAATCATAGTTTTATCGGTTAATTCTCAGTCCTGCTCCACCACCAAAACCACTAAAAGGAGAGGTAGTTTGTCGAGTATTTCTATTTGTTTGTAAGTTATCAATAACACTAACAACTACAGTCTCACCCTCATTTAAACCGCTAACCACCTCTGTTTTTTCATCATTGGCAAGACCAGTTTCTATAACCACAGTTTTTAATTGATTGTTTTTTAAGACTTGAACTGTTTTTTCTCCAGTCTCAGACTCTTTGACTGCCGAGTTGGGAACCATTAAGACATCGGTTTTCGTCTCAATAATTATATTGACATTAGCCGTCATCTTGGTAAGAATCTGATCTATCTCTTCATCTAAACTAATATAAACTGGATAGCTAACCACTCCTGATGAAGAGACTCCTAATAAATCAAGACTATAGACTTTACCAATAAATGTTTTATCTTTTATCGCATCAAACTCAATAATGGCTTTATCACCAACCTTAACCTTAGGAATGTCCACCTCTGATAAATTAACAACAATCACTGGTTTTAAAGAGGTTTTAATTAGTCCAATTTTAAACAAAGAACTATCACCAGAAGAGTTTGTGGTTGAAGTATCAATAACCATTCCCGGTTGGATTGAAAAACCAACCAATGTTCCTGAAATTGGTGCATAAATATAGGGTGATGATTGTTGATAAGACAACCAACTGCTTGTTAAAGACACTTCAGCCTGCTTAACTGCTTTTTCTTTTAATTTATAATTTGCCTCAGCTGATAACCAGTCATTCTGAGTTTTTAAAAAATCCAAACTGTGATTTCTTTCCTCAGTTTTTGGTTTGCCATCAGAACCCATATAACGATCACTTTGAGCTAAGTTAAAATATGTCTGCCAGTTAGTAAATAACTCATTTTGAGCTGAATATAAAGAGTTTTTAGCCTGTTCAAGCGAGTTTTGGGCTGATAAATAACTCGCATAAGCTTGATTAAACTTTTGTTTTCCTTCACTATCCAACTCAAGCTCAGCTATTAACTCTCCTTGTTTAACTAATTGACCATCTTTAACATAGGTTTTTTTCACTACACCAGTTGCCGAGGTGGTAATCTCCTTATAATTAGTTGAGCTAACGGCTCCGGTTGCCGAGATAGAAACAACTAAATTTCCTTTTTCTACTTTTGCTGTCTGATATTGAAAAGTTTTTTTAGCTGAAGAAAAAAGATATTTATAACCTAAAAATCCTAAAAAGATAACTAATAACCCAAAAACAACTTTTTTTAACAAACTAATTTTTTGCCATTGCTCAATAATTTTTTTCATATAAAAATATGATAATAATTAAAAACTCTTAATTTTTCCTGAATTTTGAAAATGACAAAATCACCGTAGTTCCTTTATTTATCTTACTTTCTACACTAATTTTTCCTTGATGATCCTCAATAATTTTTTTCGCAATTGAAAGACCTAAACCAAAACCGTCTTTTTTTTCTTTTAATCTGGCTTTGTCTGCCCGATAAAATCGATTAAAAATAAATGGAAGATCTTTTTTATCAATACCAATTCCTTGGTCTTTAATATAAAGATTTATTAACCGATTTTTTTCCTCTAAATAAATTAAAACTGTTTTATTATTACTGCTGTATTTAATAGCATTGTCTAAAACTATTGTTAATAAATCAACTAAACTTTCTTTGTTGCCAACTAATAAATAATCATTACTAACCTGATTTTTTATCTTAATCTTTTTTTTGTAAGCTAAGTTCTTCACTCTTGAGATAGCTTTACTGATAACTTCCTGAAGAAAAACCTCTTCTGAATAATTAGTGTTTTTGTATTGAGACAAGGTTAATAAACTATCAGTTAGTCGCTGAAGATGATTAACCTCATCTAAGGACTCTTTTAATAAATCTTTTGTTTCTTTATTTACATCTTTATTTTTCAATCCTAATTCTAAACCGATTTTTAATGAGGTCAACGGTGTTCTTAACTCATGTGAAGCATCAGAGATAAACCGGTTTTGTTCCTCAATCATCTCCTCAATTGGTTTTAAAGTCTTGCCGGCTAAAAAATAACCTAATAAAACTGTTAATAATAAAATACCTCCATTTAAGATTAACAGATTAATAATCACTCTTTTTTTCAACTGATCGCCTAACTCTTTATTAAAAAATTGGGGAGGAAATCTTTTTTCTCTAAAAGGCTCAACTATTTTAAATCTTTCTCTTATTGAAAAACGATTTATCTCTTTAACAAACTGACGATAAATAATTAAACTAAAAAAAATATTGACAAAAATAATTACTAATAAATACCAGATTGTTAGTTTGATTCGGGCTTTTTTAAACATAAACTACTCAATTTTATAACCAAAACCTTTAACTGTTTTAATAATTGATTGTTCGTTTTGATTATCAATCTTTCTTCTTATTTTCTTTATAAACACCTCAACTGTATTGAATAAAATATCAGCATCATAGTCCCAGACATTCTCAATTAACTCGGTTTTCGAAACTACTTGACCTTTATTTTTAAGTAAATACTCAAGAATTAAAAACTCTTTTTTTGTTAAATAAATTAATTTATTTTCTTTTTTAATCTCAAAGGTTTTCCGATTTAAAACCAAGTTTTTATACTTTATTTCATCAGGTAAAATTGGTTTTTGGCGTCGAGTTAAAGCTCGAATTCTTGCTAAAAGCTCATCAAAAAAAAATGGCTTAACTAAATAGTCATCAGCCCCCGCATCTAAGCCATTAACCTTGTCTTCGGTTTGACCTTTGGCAGTTAGAATTAAAATCGGTGTCTCGCTTTTTTCTTGACGAAGTTTTTTAACGAGATCAATTCCATTAATCTTTGGTATCATCAGATCAACGATTATTAAACTATACTTTTCTGTGGTTGCTAAATCAAAACCAGTCTCTCCATCATAAGCTAAATCAACAACATAAGCTTGGGCTTTTAATCCTTTACTGATTAAACGGGCAATCCGCTGATTATCCTCAATTAAAAGAATCTTCATTAAAGTTAATGATAGTTTAATTATCTGAATTTTTTCTTAATTTTTAGTTTGACTGAGTGCTAATAATCTTTGGACTTATTACTGTTTTGGAAAAACTCGTATCTCATCAACCTCTCTTATCTCTTTTAAATCTTTATCCCAGACTCCTTTAACTCTTACTCGATCACCAATCTTTAGATCAGAAAAATTTATCTCCTTTTTATCATGAGATAAAAGTTTAGTTGAGGCGCTAATATAAACTGTTAATTCTCCCCGAGAAATTGTTTTAATAACAAAACTTAGGTCTGCTTTTGAAACTACCTCGCCAAAAAAAACTCCCCATCTTTTTTGAATTGATAGGTTTCTTATCAATCTTGCCTCAATTATCATTTTTGCCTCATCAGTATATTGACCAAAAACCACAACTTTATTACCAATTTTAAATTCATTAATATTTGAAACACCTCCAAATCTTCTAACAAACTTTGTTCCTTCAGAAAATTTAATCTGATAAGAATTTCCTTGACTGTCTTTAACTTGCAAACTATTACTTGTTATTTCTTCAATTGTTCCTTCAACTTTTGTTTTGGAACTTAATTTTTCCTTAATCTGATTTTTAATCTTATCTAACACTCCTTGATTTCTCTCTTTAATCTCATTTTTAATCTCTCGTCTTATTTGATTAACGTATCCTGATGGAGAAATTGTTGCTCCAGTTTCATTTTGAAGTTGAAGTTTTAAATTCTCTCTAGTTTTTTCTCTTACATTTTGCAAGTTAAACTTAGCTTCAACTGATAAAGGAAAAAGAAAAATTATTAAAAACAAGGTAATTTTTTTCATATTTTTTATAACTTTTAACTTCTATATTTATATGCAAAAACTTATAAAAAGGTTGCCTTTATAATGATTCATAAGTGATGATTAATGTTTTTTCTAGATAGTTTCCCTGACTATCATTAACAACAATAATTAACTCATTCTCTCCTTCTGTTAAAGAATAATCTAAAGAAAAATTTCCTTGGTTATCAGATTTAGTCTCTTTTTCATTAACAAAAACCTCAGCATTAGCAGCAGTTTTGCCAATAATCTTAATTAAAGAATTATTAACCGTGGTTTGATTTTGAGGTGAAATAATTTCTAAAAATATCTTGCCTGATTTTTCTTCAGTTATTTGAGTATTCTTTTCATTTGATAAATCGGTCTCTTTTTGCTTCTGATTAACATTCTGATTAATTTCTGACTGGTTTTTTATAACTTCTAATTCTTTTTGCCAAATAGTTTTATCTTTAATTAAAAAATAACCAGCAAAAAAAATTATTATTAAAAACAAAACTCCCAAAAAAATTTTTTTCATATTTTTTTAAAAAACTTATAAATTGCTTTCAATTTATTTATAGTCTTTTTGTAATTTTTTTTCAAATTAATAAAAAATCTTATTAAAAAAATTATTAAAACCAAAAGTATTAATAAAATTAACTTTGGTATTTCTTCAAAAAAAACTAATAAATTATCAAAAAAATATTTTTTACCGACTTCAAAAGTTTCTCTGAAAAAAAATAATAGATCAAATGACTGTTGTTCTTTTAAAATCTCAATTAAACTAATAAAAAATAAGTAAATAAATAAAATTAAAGTAGTAAAAGTTAAACCTTTAAAGACAATTTCAAAAACTGTTTTTTTAGTTTCTAATTGATAAACTTTTTTTAAAATTTTTTCCTTATTGTTTTTCATTTTTCATTCTTTTAATTTTTAATCTTAATCTTCTTATAATTGATTTTACTGTATTTAAAGGAATTTTTAACTTTTGACCAATTTCCTGATAACGATAACCAGTTAATAATAAATCAATAATTCTTTTTTCTTTCTCATTTAAAAATATTTTTTCTAAAAGACTCTCTTGATTAATAATTTTTTCTAAAAAATCATCATCACCAACCTTAATATTTTCATTCAAAGACAAAGTTTTTTTATATCTTCGATAATACATCTTTAACTCGTTTAAAACAATTTGATATAAATATGGCTTAACTGGTTTTAACTGATTAAACTTATTTATATTTTTGTAAAAACCAATGAAAACATTTTGCGTTAAATCATCAATATCATCAATATTAAAAACTTTTCTTTTAATCAGTTGATAAACAAAAGAATAATATCGATCAACAATATATTTATAATAATCAATTTCTCCGCTTTTGATTTTTAAAATAATCTCTTTATCAGTCATTAATAAAATTATATCCTATGATAAAATTAGTTTATGAAAAGATATTGTTTTATAGACGCTTCTAATCTTTTTTATGGAGGAGAAAAAAGTTTGGGTTGGAAGATTGATTATAAAAAACTTATTAGGTACATAAAAGAAAAATATAGGGTTAAAAAAGTTTTCTATTATGGAGGTGTAGAACTAAACGGATTTCCTTACTCTGTTTTAGATAAAAAACCATTAAATCTAAAAAAACTTTTAAAATATCTTAATAAAAAAAAATCTGTTAGTGAAAAAATAATTAAAAAAATAAAGTTTTATTTAAAACTTAATTCATTTGGTTATACTTTAAAATTAAAACCTGTAAAAATTTTTAAAGATGTTAATAATAACATTATAAAAAAGGCTAATTGTGATGTTGATATGACATTTGATTTAATGTTTTATTTTAATAAATATTCTTCTGTGTTAATTCTTTCTGGTGATGGTGATTTTACTACTGTCTTAAAATATTTAATTAGTATTGATAAAGAAGTTATTATTCTTGCCCGTGGTGAAAGAACAGCTAAGGAACTAAAACAATTAGTTAAAGGTAATTTTAAAGATTTTAGCAGATTAAAAAATGTTCTTGAATTTATTAAAAAATAATGGAGAGGACATACGAAATATCCTCTCCCTGTTTAGTAAATTAATTATAAAACCATAATATCTATATGTCAAGTTTTAAATACGGTAAAATATTACTTTTAGGTCGACCAAATGTTGGCAAGTCAACTTTTGTTAATAATTTAATTGGTCAAAAAGTTGCTATCACCTCACCTAAACCTCAAACGACTCGTTTTCCTATTAAAGCAGTTTATCAAGAAGAAAGAGGAACATTAATCTTTGCTGATACGCCAGGAATTTTTGGCAAAGCCGAAGACTATCTTTCTAAAAAAATTAATGAAAATACTTTAAAAATAATCAATGAAAAAATCGATTTGTTAATTTATATGGTCGATCATACGCGAAAACGAGATTTTGAAGAAGGAAAAGTTTTGGGAATTGCCAGAAAAATTGATAAACCAAAGATATTAGTAATTAATAAAATTGATCTTCAAGAAAAAAGTTATTTACCCCAATACGAGTTTTTAAGAGATGAGTTTCTTTTTTATTTTGAAATTTCAGCTTTAAAAAAGATTAATTTTAAACCATTAATCGATAAAATTTTCCAGCTTTTACCAAAAAAAACCACTATTGAAAAAGAAGAAATAAAATCTTTTAACCAACTAATTTATCCTATTTTAAATATAGATAGTAAGACTTTTATTGCTGAGTTAATCAGAGAAAAAGTCTTTTTAATGACAGGAGAAGAAATTCCTTATACCACCACAGCAGTTGTTGAAGAAATTAGCGAAAGAGAAAATGGAATAATTTATATTAAAGCCAAAATTTTGACCACTAATGATCGTTATAAAAAAATGTTAATCGGTAAACAAGGTCGAAAAATTAAAGAAATTGGTAGTTTTGCCCGTAAAGAAATTGCTTTGGCAATTAATAAAAAAGTCTATTTAGACTTAACTGTTGAAACCGATCCCCATTGGCAAGAAGTTTATTATTAAGTTAAAACCTTAATTCTTTTTAAACACTCTTCTTTTCCTAAAATCTCCATTGATTCATTTAATGGAGGACTGATTTTTTTACCCATTATTGCTACTCTTAAAATCATAAAAAACTGACTATTTTTAATATTTAATTTTTTCGCTAAATTAACCATTGCCTCACCAATATTAGCTGCTTTCCAGGAAGAGAGTTTTTCTAATTTATAAAAAACCTCTTTAAAAAGATCTTTTTTATTATATAAATTAATTTCATAAGAAACAGGTCTTTCAAAAAAAAATTGACAATAATCCCAGTAGTCAGCTAATTTTTTAATTCGCTCTTGTATTAAAGGAATGGTTTTTTCTATAACTTTTTCTGATAATTTATTTTGATAAAAATCAACAATTTTTAATTTTAAATCTTGAACTTTTAACTTCCTAATGTATTCTCCATTTAACCACTCAAGTTTAACTGGGTCAAAAATTGGCGCGGTCTTTTGAACATCCTTAATATCAAAAACTCTAATATACTCATCTAGATTAAAAATCTCTTTTCCTTCAGGATGGCTCCAACCCATCAAAGCCAAATAGTTAAGTAAGGCTTGAGGTAAAATTCCTTGATTTAAATACCAAGAAGTCCAAACAGGATTTTTTCTTTTGGAGAGTTTTGATCTATCAGGATTACGAAGAAGAGAAATGTGAGCATAATAAGGAAGAGGCCAATCAAAAGCTTGATAAAGTATAATGTGTTTTGGTGTTGACGGCAACCACTCTTCACCTCTTATCACATGAGTTATCTTCATTAAATAATCATCGATCACCACTGCTAAATGATAGGTCGGATAACCATCTGATTTTAATAACACCTGATCGTCAATATTGTTAGTTTCAAACTTTACTTGGCCTCTTATTAAATCATTAACAACAATAGTTTGGTCTTCCGGCACTTTTAAACGAATCACATATTTTTCTCCTTGATTAACTTTTTTAAACACTTCGTCTTGATAAGCTAAACAATGCCGATCATATCGAGGAACTTTTTTTTCTACCAACTGTTTTTTTCTTAACTCTTCTAATCTTTCTGGTGAACACAAACAATAATAAGCAAAACCTTTTTTTATTAATTCTTGAACATATTTTTTATAAATCTCTAATCTCTCTGACTGTCGATATGGACCATATGGTCCGCCAACTCTTGGTGACTCATCAGCAAGAATACCGATTTTTTCTAAACTGTCTAAAATTCTTTTTTCTGCTCCTTTAATTAATCTCTTTCTATCAGTATCCTCAATCCGGACAATAAACTGTCCTTGATGTTTTTTTGCCCAAGCATAGTTAATTAAGGCAGTGGTAATTGAACCAACATGAAGATCTACACCAGTTGGTGAAGGAGCAATTCTCGTCCTTATCATAAGAAAAATTATATAATAAAAGAATGAAAAATGTTTTTAAGTTTTGCCCTCAATGTCAAAAATCAATTAAAAAAACTAACCGGTTAATTCAATGTCAATATTGCCATTTTAACTTTTATCTCAATCCTGTTCCAACTAATGGTTTAATTTTAGAAAATAATAATGGCGAAATTCTTTTAGTAAAAAGAAAGTTTCCACCAAAAAAAGATTATTGGGATATCCCTGGTGGTTTTATTAATTTTAAAGAAACAGTTGAGGAGTCATTAGTCAGAGAAATTAAAGAAGAGTTAGGAATTAATTTAAATAACTTTGTTTACTTTAGCAGTTGCTATGATAACTATCTTTATAAAAAAATAAACTACCAAACTTTATGTTTAATCTTTGTTAAAAAAAACTTTCAAGGAGAAATTATTACCAACGATGATATCTCTCAAGCAAAATTTTTTAAAAAATCAGAAATTAACTTTAAAAAAATTGCTTTTAAAGGTATTGCCAAAGCCTTAAAAAACTATTTAACGATTTCCTTTTAATACTTTAATCAATCCAAAGATCAAAAATATTATTGGTAAGAATCCGATTGATAGATATTTTAAAACTTCTTTTTGATACTGATTATCAAAATAAGTTAGTTGGTAAACATTAACTGTTCTTTGCTTGATCCCAGCTAAAACACCTTGAGAAGTAAGATCATACAAAACATTTAAAACAAACTTTAAATTTTCCTCATCTTTTCCAGAAAACTTATCAGAAAGAAAACGAGAAGATGGAATTACTAAAAAATCAAGGTTGTTTTTTCTTTTGACTTTAGCGGTTAGTAAATACTGATTATATGATTTCGGTTGATTAATACTATTGGGATTAAGATTAATATTATCTTTTACCTGCCAAGACTTATTGGTTGAATAAACCAACTCTTCGTACTGATGATCTTTTAATTTATTAATCTTTATTGAAGAAACCCAAGGAAACGTCAGACTAGAAACATTAGAAAAATAAGAAGAGTTTTTAGAAAAATTATTGGTCTTTAACCAATAGGGGTAAACTGATAAAAACTGAAAATAATTATTACCAAAACTGACTAACTGAGCACTAGCTGATAAAACTAAATTATTTTCAATATTAATACCAAACTTTTTTAACAACTTATTCCAATCAGTTTTTCCACCGGTTGTGTATAAACTGGTTTCATCAATGGAGAATTTATCAACTAAAAACACGGCTTTGCCACCTTTGATTAAATAATCTTCAATTGTTTTTAACTGTTTATCTTTTATCTCTTTATCACCTTTGCCAATAATGATTAATGTTTTTATTTGTGAATCTATTTGTTTTTCTAAACTCGGATAGTCAACGCTAAACTGATTATTAACCAACTCAAAAAAATTATTTAAATCACTAGTTTCTCCGACAATACCAATTTTCTCTAACTCTTTTTTTGATAATTTATAAATCAATGAGGTTAGGTTAAACTCCAAACTCTCAAGATTATTTAATTGAGGGATTGACTCAGTTTTTCCATCATACTTTATACCAATCCCAAAATGAATTCGTGATACTGAAAACTTATCTTGCTCTAACTGTGATAGTTGAAGCTCGGGAATATAAAACTCTTGAGATAACTTAAAATTATTATCATCTTTAGTTGGATCAATTATTTTTAAAACTATTTTTTTAGATTGATTTTCATACTCTTTTAAAAAATCTAAAACATCGTTTCTAAAAGCTAAAAAACTCGTTGGTAAGTTTTCAGAAACAAAAAAATAAATTTCTAAATTTTTATCGAGTTTTTTTAAGATGTCTTTAGTTGATTTTGAGACTGAATAAGCTTGATTTTTTGATAAATCTAATCTTAAATTAATGGGTTTAAGAAAAATATTACCCAATAAAAATAAGCTAAATACTAAAGCACAAATTGCTTTTTTTTTAAAGTTATTTAGTTTAAAAATTTTTAGTAAACTAATTTTTTTCATTGTTTTTTTTCTAAATCAATAATGGTTAAAAATAAAAACACAGTTGTCGCACTAATAAAATAAAAAACTGACCGCAAATCAATTACGCCTTTACTAAAGTTTTCAAAATGATAAAGAGGTGAAAAATAAATTAACTGATTAATTAAAAATCTCGGCAATAAATTAGCAAAAAAATCAGTTGAGATAACAACTAAAGAAAAGGTGACTAAAATTGTTGATAAAAAAGCCACCACCTGATTTTTAGTCAAATTAGAAAAATAAAGACCAATACTGACAAAAAATCCTGCTAAAAAAATCAGTCCTAAATAACCAACAATTATCTCTGGTAAATAGGTTTTTGCTAAAAAAATTGAAGCAACCGGAAAAAACATTGTTAAAACCAAAGCAATTTTTAAAATCACCAAATGACTAAAAAACTTTCCTAAAATAATCTGAATTTCTGAAACTGGTAAAGTTAATAAGACTTCGATTGTATTTAATCTTTTTTCTTCAGAAAAACTTCTCATTGTCAAAGCCGGAATAAAAATTAAAAATAACCAAGGAATTACTAAGAAAAAACCTTTAAAAGAAAAACTATAACTAACAAAGATATCTTTGATAAATAAAAAATTGGCAAATAAAGAAAATAAAAAAACAATAATATAACCTAAATAATTATTTAAAGCTTGTTTTAACTCCTTAATAAAAATTTCCTTCATAGGTTTTTTTTGATTTTTAATTTAAATAACTTTTCTACTGCTCCCTTTCCTTTAGGTTTTGCTCCATCATATAAAATCTTTCCATAATTGATAATAATTAATCGATTAGCTATATCTTCAACTTCTGATAAAATATGAGTAGAAAAGATAATGATTTTGTTTTTGGAAATTTTTTTTATTAACTCTCTTATTTTTTCCTGTTCAATTGGGTCTAAACCTGAAGTAGGTTCATCTAAAATTAAGATCTCTGGATTACCAAGTAAAGCGGCTCCCAAACCAACTCGTTGTTTATAACCACGTGATAACTCATCAATTTTTTTATTAATTACCTCTTTTAAACCAACCTCATTAACTATCTTTTCAATATTAGAAGCTTTTTTAATTGAAGCAATAAAACTCAAGTAATCGTCAACTCTCATATCTTGATATAAAGGATTATTTTCTGGAAGATAACCAACTTTGGTTAAAACCTCAATTCTTTTTTCAACTGGATTTAAATTATCAATTAATATCTCACCTTTATCTGGTTTTAGATATCCTAAAATTAATCTCATTGTTGTTGTTTTACCAGCTCCATTAGGTCCTACAAAACCTAAAATTTCACCTTTTTTTATTTTAAAAGAAACATTATCAATCACGCTTTTATTATTAAAAGATTTAAAAACAGAAGATAGATTAATCATAAACAATTAAATATTTATAGCAGAAAAAAATATTTTAAACAAGAAGAAAATTATTTAATAGCAATTTTATCTTTATTGTACTGACAATTTGAAATCGCTTGGTGAAAACTTTTTTCTATTATATTCCAGTTCAAATTTTCAAAAAACGCCTCAATATAATAAGCCCGATTGACGCCATAATCAATAAAATAAGCATGTTCGTAGGTATCTAAGGCTAAAATTGGTTTTGCATACCAGACTGGAAAACTATTTTGAGCATCACCAATATAGTTAAAAAGCCGTTTTTCTTTTTCATTCCAAGCAGTCCAAACCCAACCACGAGCTGCTAAACCACTTGCTTTTAAATCTTTTTTATAATTTTCAAAACTACCAAAATCTTTTTCAATCTGTTTTAATAACCTTCCTTTTGGTTGACCACCTTCTCCTCCTAAATGACCAAAGTATATCTCATGATTAACCACTCCTCCCCAGGCAAAAGTTAACTCAACTTTCAGCTCTCTAATCTGAGAATAAACCTGATTGGCACTAGAATAATCACTATCAGTTAAATGAGCTAATTTTTCTTGAATCTCATTGTATTTATTAATATAACCTTGATAAAGTTTTAGATGTTCTTCAGTGGTCTTTTTGGAAATTCCTTTTAAAGAAAAAATTTTTTCTCCAAAATTTTTTGGTTCAAGTTTAATCACTTTCATAGTAAACTAATACTAAATTGGTAATAGTTTAATATTAAATAAAAAAATCAACTCTTGTCAAGAAGAAAAACGAACCTATTTAAAGGTTTCTTTTAATGCTTTCTCTAATCGCCATTCTTCAATTTTTTTTTGATCGCCTGATAATAAAACCTTTGGTGCTTTTAAGTTTTTATAAATCTCAGGTCGAGTATATTGAGGATATTCTAAAAGTTTAATCTTCTCTATTCCTTTTTTTTTAAGTCCCAACAAAATCTTTTTCTTACCTAAAATAGAAATTAAATAATCGATCTCATACTCAGAAAAACTTTCTTTAGAGATAACCTCCTCATCTAAAACTCCAGGTAAAAGCCTTATTATTGAGTCAGAAATAGCAGCAGCGACAATCTCTCCTCCTGTTAAAATAAACTCTCCTAAAGAAACTTCTTCATCAATCAATTTTTTTACTCTCTCATCAACGCCTTCATAATGACCACAGATAATTATTAAATTATCTAACTGACTATATTCTCTGGCTTTGTCTTGATTAAAAAACTTTCCTTTTGGTGAAGTTAAAACTATTTTTAATTTTTTCTTAGACTTTTTAATACTTGATAAAGCTTTATCTATCACATCAACTCGCAACAACATCCCTTTTCCACCACCATAAACCCTATCATCAATTGAGCCTCGTTTATCATAAGCAAAATTTCGCAGATCAATAACTTTTATTTCAACTGCCTTTTTCTCCTGAGCTTTTTTAATAATACTTTCATCAAAAAAACAAGAAACCATCTTAGGAAATGCAGTTAAAATATAGATTGTCATTGTCATTTTACAGTTTTAATTTTTAACATAATCATTTATAATTATAATCTAAATTGTTATTTTTGGGCCCGTAGCTCAACTGGCAGAGCAGCAGCCTTTTAAGCTGTTGGTTCCGAGTTCGAGTCTCGGCGGGCTCACTTTTTTCAATGAAAAAACTTATCATAGGTCTTGGTAATCCTGAGATTAAATATAAAAATACTCGCCATAATATTGGCAAACTTTTAGTCGATTATTTAAAAAAAACAGAAATAAAAAATCAATTTATTCTTTTAAAATCTTCTTTATTTATGAATCAAAGCGGCCAATTTGTTAAAAATATCATTAAAAAATATCAGATCAGTTTAGAAAATCTTTATATTGCTCATGATGACTTAGACATTCCTTTAGGTAAATTTAAAATTAATTTTGCCTCAGGTCCAAAACTTCACAATGGAATAAAATCAATTGAAGAAACACTAGAAACTAATAATTTTTGGCGAATTAGAATCGGTGTTGACAACCGTAATAAAGAAAACTGGATTGATGGTGAAAGTTATGTTTTAGAAAATTTTTTACCTAAAGAAGGAGAGGTCTTAAAAACTCAAGTTTTTCCAAAAATTATCCAACAATTAAAATTAAACAAATGAAAAAATTCATTCTTCAATTAATCAAACTTTATCAAAAAACTAAGTTTTTTCATAAACCTTTGTTTAAAAGTCTGTTTTTAACCGATACTGGTTGTCGATTTACCCCCACCTGTTCCCAATACTCCTATCAAGCTATAGAAAAATACGGAATTGTTAAGGGGATTTTTTTAAGTCTAAAAAGAATTATCCGTTGTCATCCTTGGAGCAAAGGCGGTTATGATCCCATCCTTTAATCTCGCGCCTGAGAAACCTTTTGACATCTTTTTAAAAACGCTTCTTGAGCTTTTAAAACATTTTCTTCTTTTCCTGACCAAGCTTTTAATCCTTCTTGTTGTAAGGCTCTTCCAAAAGAATAACTTAACTGCCATGGTACCTCATCTTTATATATTTTATTCATCATTGCTAAATATTCTGTTGACTCATCTGGTGTCAAACCACCTGATAAAAAGACAATTCCTGGTACTTCTTTTGGCACAGTTTTTTTTAAGACTTCTACAGTTTTTTTTGCCACTTCCTCAACTGATGGTTTATCCTGACAATCTTTTCCTCCTAAAACCATATTTGGTTTTAAAAGGATTCCGGAAAAATCAACTTCAAATCTTTCCAACCACTTAAAAACCTCTTCTAAAACTTTCTCGGTTGCCTCTTCACTAACATCAATTGAATGGCTGCCTTCTAAAACTAATACTTCTGGTTCAACAATTGGCACTAGTCCTGCTTTTTGAGTTATTAAGGCATATTGGGCCAAGCCAATAGCATTAGCTACTCTGGCTGCTTTTGAAGGTAAATCATCACCTACTTTATAAACTGCTCGCCATTTGGCAAAACTTGCTCCTATCTTTAAATACTCTTGATATCTTTTTTCTAACTTATCTAATCCTAAAGTAAAGGTCTCCTCATGAGAATTAAATTTATAAGTTCCTTCATCAGTTTTTATCCCTACTAAAACTCCTTTTTCTTTTAAAATATCTCCAATCATCTTTCTATTGGACAAAGGATTTCTTAAGGTTTCATCATATAAAATAATTCCAGAAATATAGTTTTCAAAACCTGATGTCTCTACCATTATCTGTCGCCAAAGTTGACGGTTTTCCAAAGTCGAATCAACTCCAATTGAAGCTAATCTTTTCGTCATAGTTTTTAAACTCTCATCAGCAGCTAATATTCCTTTTTTAGGAGCAACTAAATTTCTAGCAATAGTTGATAAGTTATTATTTTCCATAATAATAATTTGAAATTTATAATAATATTATTTTATAATGATTAAAAGTAAATTACAAAATATGGATAGAAACCTTGCCTTAGAGTTTATCCGAGTCACTGAAGCAGCAGCAATTGCTTCTTCTTTATGGATTGGTCGAGGAGAAAAGAAAAAAGCTGATGGTGCTGCTGTTAAAGAGATGAGAGAGCGATTTAATCAAATTAACTTTCAAGGAACCGTTGTCATTGGTGAAGGAGAAAAAGACGAAGCACCAATGCTTTATAATGGTGAAAAGGTTGGCAATGGTAAAGGCCCAGAAATGGATTTAGCGATTGATCCTTTAGAATGTACTGACAGTGTTGCTTTTGGCCGGTATAATGCTATTTCCGTTATCGCTGCCGGAAAAAAAGGTAGCCTTCTTAAAGCTCCTGATACTTATATGGAAAAAATCGCTGTTGGTCCTAAAGCAAAAAAAGTAATTAACATTAATTTATCAGTTAAAGAAAACTTAAAAAGAGTAGCTAAAGCCTTAAATAAAAAAGTTGGTGATTTAACCGTGATGGTTTTAGATAGAGACAGACACCAAAAACTAATTGAGGAAATCCGTCAAGCTGGATCAAGGATTAGACTAATTACTGATGGCGATGTCTCAGCGGCGATTGCTACTTGTTTTCCTGACTCAGGAGTTGATATTTATATGGGTATTGGCGGTTCAACTGAAGGTGTATTGGCAGCTGTGGCTATGAAGGTTATGGATGGTGAAATTCTTTGTCGATTTAAACCAAAAAAAGAATCTGATTTAGAAAAAATTAAAAAAATGGGCTTAAGTTTAGATCAGGTCTTTAATGCTGAAACTTTAGCTAAAGGAAAAGAACTTTCTTTTACTGCCACTGGTGTTATTGACGGACCACTGCTTAAAGGAGTAGTTCATGAAAAAGATAAAATCATCACTCGCTCGATGGTTATCCGCGGTGTTTCCGGGACTATAAGATACATTACTACTCATCACCATTTGTATAAAAATTAATAGTTTTTGTTTAAAAATATGAAAAAAATTCGAGTAGGATTAAATGGTTTTGGCCGGATTGGCCGAGCTTTTACGCGAATTGCTTTACAAAAAGAAAATATTGAATTAGTTGCTATCAATACCAGAAAAACTCCAAACTCAATGCTGGTTTATTTACTTCAATACGACTCGGTTTACAAAAGATTTTCCAAAACCGTTAGTGAAGATAAAGATGGAATAATTGTTGATGATAAAAAAATTTTTACTAGTTTAAATGACAAACCAGAAAATATTCCTTGGGATAAATACCAAGTTGATGTGATTATTGATGCTACTGGTGCTTTTACTAAAAAAGTAGATTTAGAAAAACATTTAAAAGGAAGTGTTAAAAAAGTTATTTTAACAGCGCCAGCTAAAGACGATGACACTCCTTTTGTTGTTTTAGGAATCAATGATAATCAGTTTGATTTTAAAAATAACTCGATTATCTCAATGGCCTCTTGTACTACTAACTGTGCAGCACCAATGTTTAAGATATTAAATGATAACTTTAAAGTTGTTAGTGGTTTTTTAACTACTACTCACGCAGTGACTATTAGCCAAAGCATGCTTGACGACGCCTCAAAAAAACCTGATCGCTCAAGAGCGGCTATGATTAATATTGTTCCTTCAACTACCGGAGCAGCCAAAGCCGTGGCAAAAGTAATCCCTGATTTAAAAGGAAAGGTTGATGGGATGTCTTTACGAGTTCCTGTACCAACTGGATCAATTACTGATATCTCTACTGTAGTTGAGAAAAATACCACAGTTGAGGAAGTTAATAGTTTATTTAAAAACGCTTCAGAGACTTATCTAAAAAATATTTTAGGATATGAGGAAACTATTTTAGTTTCTTCTGATTATATTGGCTCTTCCTACTCTTGTATTTTCGATGCTAACTATACTAAAGTTATTAATGGCAATCTAATTAAAGTTTTTGGTTGGTATGATAACGAATGGGGATATAGTAGTCGACTGGTAGATTTGGTTGAAAAATTAGCTAATTATATTTAATACCAATGAACAAAAAGAATAAAAAAATTAATTTTATAGATGAGGTTGAGATAAAAAATAAAACAATCATTTTAAGAGTTGATTTCAATGTCTCCTTAAACTCTGATTTCTCAATTGCTAATGATGAAAGAATAAGACAATCATTATCAACAATTAATTATCTTTTAAAGAAAAATAATCACATCGTTCTTATCTCCCATCTTGGCAGACCCAAAGGTTTTGACAAAAACTACTCATTAAAAGTAGTTGTCAATAGATTAAAACAGTATTTACCAAAGATTAAAATCCAATTATTTATGAATTTAGAAGAGTTAAAAAATGCTTCAGTTGAAATTAAAGTGTTGGAAAACATTAGATTTTTTCCTGAGGAAAAAAACTATTCAACTTTATTTGCTAAAAAATTAGCTTCTTTAGGAGATATTTATGTCAATGATGCTTTTGGCGTCTGTCACCGAGCTGATACTTCAGTTATTGGCATTCCTCAATTTATCCCTTCTTATGGGGGTTTATTATTAAAAAAAGAAATTGCTATCCTTGATAGAGTATTAAAAAATCCAAAAAGACCATTAACTGCCATTATTGGCGGAGCGAAAATCTCAACAAAAATTAGTTTAATAGAAAAACTTGCCAAGCTTACTGATAATCTTATTATTGGCGGTGGTTTAGCTAATACATTTTTAAGCGCTCAAGGAGTAAATATTGGTAATAGCTTGTGTGAGTATGAAGCCACTGAAATAGCCCGAAAATTTTTAGCCAAAAGTCGCTTTAAAAAACCCAACCTTATCTTACCTAAAGATGTTTTAGTTTCTGAAAACAAAAACTCTTCTCAATCGAAAACAGTAAAAATAAAAGGTATTAGATCGAAACAAATGATCTTTGATTTAGGTCCTGAGACATTGGCAGAGATTGGTCAGATTATTGCTCAATCAAAAACCTTAATTTGGAATGGGCCGGTTGGTTATTTTGAAAATCCAGTTTTTAGAAATGGAACTGACTTTATTTATTACTCAATTACTCAAAATTCAGATCTAATATCAATTGTCGGCGGTGGCGATACCTTAGCTGCCATTTCCAAAAAAGAGTATTTAGAAAAAATTACTCATATCTCAACTGGTGGAGGAGCAATGCTTGAGTATATTGAAAAAGGTGCTCTTCCAGGAATTGAAGCATTAAAAAGATAGTTTTAATTCTTAATTTTTAAATATTTAAAAATTAAAAAAAATTATTCAACAATTTCAATCACTTTATCCACAGGAACTGGTGAATTAATTATATAAATCTCTTTAGTTTTTAAAATGCTAGGCAATTTATCTTCTTTAACAATTTTATCATCAACTAACCAATAAATTTTTAAATCTAAATAAGTATTATCATTCCAAAAACTGCGGTAATCTTTGTTAGGAAATATAAAAATCATACCATCAGCGCCTTTTAACTCTTTTTTACTTTTATAAAACATTAATCCTTTTTGCCACTTGCTTTTATTATCAGCCACTAAAAGTTTGTAGTTTTTATCACCGATTTTATAGTCAATCATTTCTTTAGAAAAAAAATTAATTTTTTTAAAGATAAAAAAAAGAATAATTAATATGAAAATTAAAAAAAATATTAAGTTTTTCTTCATGAAGTTTTTTTATTAGTTTAATGTCGGGGATGCCAGACTTGAACTGGCGACCTTACGCTCCCAAAGCGTACGTTCTAGCCATCTGAACTAATCCCCGAAGATAAAATATATTTTACCAAAAATCATCTTAATAACGAAGTTTATTTATCCAATACAACTTGAAAAATAATATCTTTGACTTTGGATAACAACGGTAGTTTTTTAATCTGTTGATAAGTAAACCAATCATAGTCTGATGCCTCTTCATTTAAAATAATTCTTTCATTTAAACTTTTTAACTGACAAAGATAAACTAAAAAAATTAAATGATAATCGCCATGGACTTCTGAGTAAACTTTGGGAATTAATTTTTTAATCTTTATCTCAACTCCTAATTCTTCCTTTACCTCTCTTTTTAAAGCTTCCTCAGGTATCTCTGCAAACTCAACTTCTCCTCCTGGTAACTGCCATTTACCATTAAAATTATCAGTATCAACTCTTTTTGTTAATAAAAATTGGTATTTTTCATTAACAATAACTGCCGAAACAACAACAATAGTTTTTCTCATAATTAATCTTTTAATTATAAATGATAAAATTATTTAATGTGTGATCAGTGTTTGAATAAAATTCCTCTAATTATTTTTTTACTTATCTTAACTTTTTTTTCTTTTATTAATGAAAAACTAAAACTTTTAAAGACTGAAACTAACTCGCCAACCACAATAATAACCAAAATCACTCCAACAGTCACTTTTCAATCAAAAATAACCAACTTAGAAAAAGTCAAAGTAATAAGAGTGATTGACGGTGACACTATTGAAATTGAAAATAAAAAAAAGGTTAGATATATTGGCATTAATACTCCAGAAATCAGTGATAAAAGAAAAACCATTAGTTGTTTTGGTCAAGAAGCTTTTTTAAAAAATAAACAACTAGTTGAAGGAAAAGAGATTTATCTAAAAAAAGATGTTTCTGAAACTGATAAATATAATCGGCTTTTAAGATATATTTTTTTATCAGAAAAAGAAACCACTGATGAGGCCAACTTCGTTAATCTTTTTTTAATTGCCAATGGTTATGCTAACTTAATGACCGTTCCTCCTGATGTTAAATATGAAGAGATTTTTAGAATTGCTCAAAAAAATGCTCGAGAAAAAAAATTAGGTTTATGGAATATGTGTTATGAAAATCATTAAAAAATTTTTTTTATCATTATCGCTGTTTTTCTTTTTCTTCTTTATTTTATTCAGTTATTTAGTAAGTAAAGATATCTTTAACCAATTAGATTTTGACATTACTGTCAAACTACAAAATAAAATTCCGAGAAGTTTAGACTCATATTTATCTTTTCTTTCTATTTTAGGTAGTTTTGAAATTTTAACCGGAATAATTTTTTTAATTATTTTTATTAGAAAAAAACTTATTTCCGTCTTAATTTTTATTCCTTTTGTTATTGCTCATATTATTGAAATTGTTGGTAAGCTATTTTTAGATCATCCAGGTACACCATTTATGTTTCATCGTTATAATCTTGACTTTACCCTTCCTTCTTCATATGTTAAACCAGGTTTTTCTTATCCATCTGGGCATAGTTTAAGAACAGTTTTTATCTCTTTATTATTTTCTTACTTAATAATAAAGTCAAAAAAAATTAATAATTTTTTAAAAATTGTTTTGATTTCTTTTTTATTGATTTTTAACTTTTTAATGCTTTTATCAAGAATTAGCTTAGGAGAACATTGGACAACTGATGTTATCGGTGGGGTTCTTCTTGGTCTATCAATGGCTTTTCTCTCCTACTTGTTTTTATAATCTTCGTTGTTTTAAAACTATAAAATGATTATTGATTATTTTTAAAAATTAATGCTAGTTCTTTCAATTTTTCTTCTGGATTTTTTGCTAAAACAAAAGCTGAAGACAAAATTACTCCTTTTGCGCCTAAAGATAAAACTTGACGAATATCGTCAACGGTTGATATTCCCGCTCCAATTATTAACGGTTTTTTTAAGATCTTAACTAATTTTTTAATATTCTCTATTTCTTGAGTAATCATTGATATTCCTCCACCAATCATATCTTCTCTTTCATAGGATACATAGTCTGGATCCCAAGAATTATACTTAATAACCATCTCGGTATTAAAACCAATAACAACATTTCTTAAGCCGTACTCTTTCGCTTTGTTTAGAATTTTTTTTACTTGATCGTCTGGGTTTTTATGTTCACTATGATTAATCACAACACCAGTTGCTCCTGCATTTTTTAATGAATAAGGAGACAACCAACCAAAGTTTTTTCCTGGATCAATTGGATCCATATGTTGGGCCCAAACCTCAATACCAACTTCTTTCTTTATCCGATAAATATCAGTCGGTTGCACTGCCGGAATAATCTCAACTCCAGTCTCAAAACGAACTTTTTTAATAATTTGCGATAAAAAAACTGCCTTTTCTCCAGTCGCTTCTTTATAAGTTTTAAAAGATAAAATAATCATTAATAAAAATGATATTAAATAAGAAAAAAACTATCAATTGATATTTTGGTAATTTTAAACATTAATCTTTGTTTTTATGAAAAAATCTATTTTTTTGATTATTATTTTTAAAATATTATTCTTGAAAATATTTTCTCATCTGATTTATTTTCAAATTATAAATTAATGTTATGTTTTAAAACTGTAGCCATTTATTAGTTTTTTCCAAGCATTATAAGTCTTTTTTAAAAGTTTCAATCATTATAGTATCTTTAGAATAGTTTGGATCTTTAACATTAGAATTGTCTTGATAACCATTAACTTAATTAAAAAATAATGTTTTAGTTAAAATCAAAAATTATTCTTTAACTCTATGAATCCACATATAGACAACTTCATTTCCATTAATCCAATAAGTTTCATGACCTGCATCTAGTTCAATAAGCTCTTTATCATCATGAAACTTAACATTATGGATATGAAGCTCAAATTTTTGTCCATCAGAAACTTTAATCATTAACTCTCCTACTTTTAAGAGAGCTTCTTTTACATTTTTATACATAATTTTTTAAAAAACTTTTAATAATTTAATTATAAACCTTTTTAAAATAAAAAACAATTATTAATCAAAAGAAGATCGATATTGAAGGGCCTCAGAAATACAAGCAGAATCAATAATCTCAACATTTTTTAAATCAGTAATTGTTTGAGCAATCTTAATGGTTTTAAAATAACTCCTTGCTGATAAGGACAATTTAGAGATTGCCTGTTTTAAAAGATTAGAGGCTTGATCATCCAATCGACAAAACTTTTTAATATCTGAAGAACTCATCTCTGAGTTGGTATAAATATTTAAATCTTTAAAGCGATATTTTTGTCTTTCTCGGGCTGCTATTACCCGAGCTCTAATTGTTTCACTTGACTCTGTTGGTAAATCACTAACTAAATCTAAATCATCAACTGGTGGCACATCAACATATAAATCAATTCTATCAAGTAAAGGCCCCGATAATCTTTTTTTGTATTTTAAAATTGCTCCTGGTAAGCAATGACAGGCTTTTTTCTGATGACCCAGATAACCACATGGGCAAGGATTTGAAGCGGCAATTAATAAAAATCTACTGGGAAAAGTTAATGTCCCTTGAGCTCGAGAAACCGTAATCTCACCATCTTCCATTGGTTGTCGCAATGACTCTAAAACTCCTCTAGGAAACTCAGAGATCTCATCTAAAAACAAAACTCCTCGGTGAGCTAATGAGATCTCACCGGGAGTCGGATTACTACCACCACCAACCAAACCAATCCGAGAGATTGTGTGATGGACTGTCCGAAACGGTCTTTGATCAATAAAAAAAACTCTCTTTTAACAAACCAGCCACCGAGTAAATCTTAGTAACTTCCAAAATCTCTTCTTTCTCCATTGGTGGCAGAATTGAAGAAAAGGCTCTTGATAATAAGGTTTTACCGGTTCCGGGAGGTCCTTTAAATAAAAGATTGTGAAAACCAGCAGCCGCAATCTCACAAGCTCTTTTAGCAACACTCCTGTCCTTTAATATTTTCAAAAACAAGAGAAGGTTTTTTAAAAGGATAATTGTCAATTTTTTTAGAAGTTTTGGGAATAATTATTTTTTCATTATTTAAATATAAAATTAACTCTTCTAAATTTTTAATAGGAAAAACATTAATTCCATCAACCAAACTTGCCTCATAAGAATTTTCATCAGGAAGAAAAAAATTTTCTAATTTTTTTTCTCTGGCTAATAAAGATAAAGAGATTATTCCCGGCACCTTTCTTAATCTTCCTTCAAGGGATAACTCACCAACAAACAAGCTCTTTCTAAAAATTTCTGAACTAACACTCTGGGAAGCAGATAAAATCCCTAAGGCAATTGGTAAATCAAAACCTGAACCAACTTTTTTGATATCAGCTGGAGCTAAATTTACAGTAATTTTTGTATCAGGCATCTTAAAACCAGAGTTAACAATTGCTGATCTGACTCTTTCTTTAGCCTCATCAATAGATTTATCTGGCAGACCAACAATCGTAAACCCCGGAAAGCCCTGACTAGGAATATCAACCTCAACTGAAACCAACACTCCTTCTAAACCAATAGTTGTCCCTGAGTAAATCTTTGATAACATTTTGTCTTATTTTAAATCAATTGGAAAAACCTGTCTGTAGGCTATAATTAACTTTTTTTTATTTTTTAACGATAAAACAATCTAAAAGTTCCAAATAAAACCTATTGCATTTGACAAAATTATTCATTAATATAATTAAGTTATTTTATAAATTAAAAAAAAGAACTATGGTATTAACTATAAATAAAGATTCTTTTCAAAAAGAAGTTTTAGAAAATCAAGGTTTAGTTTTGGTTGATTTTTATGCTGATTGGTGTAGTCCTTGCCGGATGACAGGACCAATTATTGATGAGTTATCAAAAGAGATTAGTGATGTTAGGTTTGTTAAGATCAACGTTGATGAAAATCCTGATTTAGCTTCACAATATCAGGTTTTTTCTATTCCTACCTTTATTGTTTTTAAAAACGGCCAGGCTATTCATCAGTTTGTTGGTGCTTTAAGTAAAGAAGGATTTATTAATGAGATTAATCAAGCAAAAGAAAAATAACTAATCAGTTTTTAAAATCCGAACGACTTTTCCATGAACTACTTTTAAAGCTAAATGGGCTCTGGCTAAAAGATAAACTGCTAAAGTTGCCAACCAACGAAGTGAAGAGGTTATCGGTGCCTTTAAACCAACAATAATTTTTTCATCTGATATAGGTAATTTAATATTTTGATATGAGGAGAAGTTGGTAGTATTTACAGGTTGAAGACCTAATTTTTTCAAATCTGGAGGAAGTTTAATTGTTTCGCTTCTCACAGAAACAAAAGGCTTTATTTCTTTTTCTTCAACTTGATGTTCAACTACTTCTTTTATCTCAAACCTTTCTGGTGAGACTGGTTCAGCCTCTTTAGGAAGAGTTACATTTTTAGTTGTGTTTCTCCTGTGTTTTCTTATTAAGTCATCAATTGGAGTAAAGTTATTTCTCATATATTCTTAGTATAAATAATTTTTAAAGAATTATCTCTTTTTCTTTGTTATAAAAACGAGCATAAGTGAAAAATAAATCAGAAAGTCTATTAAAATAAGGAATTATTAGTTTCCTTTTTGTTTTCACTACTAATCTTTCTGCTCGACGACAAACTGTTCTTAAAATATGAAACCAACAAGACAGCTCGGTTCCGCCGGGTAAAATAAACTTTTTTAAAATCGGTAACTTTGTTGTTAGATTATCAATTTTTTTCTCAAACTCTAAAACTTTTTTTTGACAAAAATCTAAAGAAATCTTTGCTCCTGATAAATATGCCATTATTTGATATAAGTCTTTTTGAATCTCAATAAAAAACTGTTTATCTTTTTTTGACTTAATTTTATTAATTAATAAACCAAGAAAGCTTGATAATTCGTCAATTGCTCCATAAGCAAAAATTGGATCATCAGCTTTAGAGACTTTTTTTCCTCCAAAAATAGAGGTTAGTCCTTGATCACCAGTTCTTGTGTAAATCCTCATATTAACACTCAGAATATCCGCAACTATAACATTTTTTACATCCTTCCTCATGAACCAAGCTTACTTCACCGCAAGAGGGACAGAGATCAAAAAAACCAAATTCCTCATTAATTAATGAATGTTGAGTAGTTTTGGTTAACAACTCTGGTTTGGTTAAAATATCCTCAGATCTTTTTTCTTGGTGATTTAAAGAATTTTTATCATAACCATTCAAACCATAATGGATTGATAAAACCTTAGCAACCGCATCAGGAAGACTTCTAATCTTATCTTTCCCAAAACCACTTATTCTTGCTCCACCAATACCATTTAACTGATTAATAATCTCTTTAACTCTTGTCTCCACTGGTAAATGAGAAGAAAATCTTAAAGCTAAAGATACCATTCTTCCTAACCCTTCTGCCATTGCGTAAACATCACTACCTGCTTTCCCAACTGTTATAAACATCTCTAATGGTTCAGGCGGGTTGCCGCCGTTAGTATTTAAAGTAATAAAGGCCACGCCAACCGGAGTATTTATCTTATAAGTTGATCCATGAACCACCATTGGCCGTGGTTTAATAGTATAAGCTGGAGGTGTTTGAACAACTTTTTCCTCAGTTTTTTTCTCATTATCTTTTCTTTCTAAAACTCCTTGTCTTGACCCTTCTCTCATATAAGTGACTCCTTTACAACCAAGTTTATAAGCTAAGGTATAAAGTTTTTTTACGTTTTCAACAGTATGAGTTTTTGGAGCATTAACAGTTTTTGAAATTGAAGCATCAACATATCTTTGAATCGTTGCTTGAACCTTAACATGATCTTCAGGAATCAAATCATTAGCAGAAACAAACCAATCTGGTTTTTTAATTTTGGTTTCTTTAACTTCTTTTTCATGTTTTTTATACCATTGATCATATAAATAATGTCTAATTAAATGACTCCCTAATCGATCATAACGATAAAACTCAAACTCAAATACCGGTTCAATCCCTGAAGTGGTGCCTGCCATTAAAGAGGTTGATCCTGTTGGTGCCTGCATCAACAAAAGTGAGTTTCTTATACCAAATTTTTTAATAGATTTTTTTATTTTTTCTGGTAGCTGTTTAACAAACCTTCCTTTCAAATATAAACTCTTGTTAAATTTTGGAAAACTGCCTTTTTCTTTAGCAACTAAAGACGAGGCTAAATAAGCCTCATCTCTGATAGTTTTATAAACTTTTTCTATAAATTTTAAAGACTCGTCTGATCCATATCTTAGATGAAGTTTAATTAAGGCATCACCCAACCCCATTGTTCCTAAACCCAATCTTCTTTCTCCTTCAAGTTGAGTGGTTTTAATCTCTCTAAAAATATAAGGATCCATATCAACCACATTATCTTGAAAACGAACTGCTATTCTAACAATCTCTCTTAATCTTTTAAAATCAAATCTTCCTGGTTTTTCAATACTATCTCCTTTAACTAAGGCAGAAAGATTGATTGAACCAAGATTACAAACACCCCAAGCTGGTAAGCCTTCTTCACCGCAAGGATTTACACAAATAACTTTATTCCAGTAGTAATTATTATAAAGTTTATTATAACGCTCTAAAAATACTACTCCTGGTTCAGCTGATCTCCAAGCTGCTTCAGCTATTAAGTCCCAAATTTTTCTGGCTTTGACTGTTTTATAAATAATTACTTTTTTTCCTAATTTTTTCCAGGTTTCAATATCACTATCCCATTTTTCATCATAATCTGGGTCTTTATAATCTGGAAAAACTAACTGCCAATCTTTATCTTTTTCCACGGCTTCCATAAAAGAATCAGAAACTGCTACTGATAAATTAGCCCCATTAATCTTTGTTAAGTCTTGTTTTACTGTAATAAATTCTTCAATATCAGGGTGCCAATCCCAAAGCATTAACATTAAAGCACCTCGTCTCGTTCCCCCTTGTTGAATGATGTCTTTTGTGGCTACAGAAAATAGCTCTGCCCAGTTAACTGGACCTGAGGAAAAACCATTAACCTTTTCTACTCTTGCTCCTCGAGGTCTTAATGTTGATAAATTAATTCCTACTCCGCCACCCCGAGCCATAATCTCAACCATCTGTTTTAATGCCTCTAAAATTCCATCCCTTGAATCTTTAGGAGAAGGAAGAACATAACAGTTATAAAAGGAAACTTCAAAACCTGTCCCTGCTCCTGATAATATTCTTCCTCCAGGAACATATTGAAAATCTTCCATAATCGAATAAAACCTATCCTCCCAATACTCTCTTTTTTCTTTTTTTTCAATCGCGCTAACTGCTTTAGCAATTCTTCTCCACATCTCTTGAGGAGATTTTTCAACTGGATTACCTTTTTTATCTTTTAAGGCGTACCTGTCAAGAAAAACCTTTTCTGAAATCCCTGTTAACTTCATATGAAAACCAAATTATCTAATTAAATTTTTAATTTCTTTTTCAAAATCTTCTAAATCTAAAAATCTTTTAAAAACCGCTGCAAATCTAATATAGGCAATTTTATCAACTTTCTTTAATTTTTTAGCAACTAAATTACCAATTTCCTTGCTTTCAATCTCGGTGGTTTCTTTTTCTTTTAACTCTTTCTCAACCTCTTCAATAATCTCTTCAATTTGTTGACTAGTCACGGTTGTTTTATCTGATGGTAAAACAATACTTCGCCTTAATTTTTCTCGATCAAATCTTTCTCGTCTTCCATCTCTTTTTATAACTAAGATTGGCAGCTCTTCTACTCTTTCATAAGTAGTAAATCTTTTCTTACATTTGGGACACTCTCTTCTTCTTCTTATTGTTGTTCCATCCTCTGATAATCTTGTCTCAATAACCTCAGTGTCGTCATTTTTACAAAAAATACAAAACATATAATTAGTTAATTAGTGTTAATAAACAATTTATTACACTATTGGTAGGATTTCAAGAGGTCAAAATATATAAAAACTATATCAAGGGTTTATTTTAGCCTTGAAGATTTTTTTATTAAAAATTTTCCCAAAAAATTTTTAATCAAAAGTTTAATTTTATATCTTTAAAATAATCTATCTAAGATCATTCTGCCACCAGTCTAACCAACTCGGTTATATAAATAAAACATGAAAGGTGAAACAGTTGAAATCAGTCAAACTAAGTTAGAATCAGTTGAAAACAGTTGAAATAAGTTAAATCGGTAATCAGTTGAATCAGTTAAATCAGTTGGAATCAGAGTCTTATGACAAGTCATGGGTGAACCTGGTAAGTTCACTGAGTACAATTTTTAATTTATTTATGATTTATTTGGGGTTTGGGGTTTTTAAGTTTTTCTTTTATAATAAAATATAATAAAATCAATGTCTTTTCTTGAATTATTTTTTCCTAAACTTTGCTTAAACTGTGGAAAGCTTGGTAATTATTTTTGCCCAAACTGTCAAAAAAAATTAAAACCATTAACTAAAGACTATTGTTTTTATTGTCAAAAACCCAGTCTTTATGGTTTAACTCATTTTGGTTGTCAAAAAAAATTAGGTTTAGATGGAAAAATGTCGATTTTTTATTATAATCCCGTCTTAAAAAAAATTTTAAAAAACATTAAATATCGATTAGTAAAAGAAGTTTGGAATGATTTTTCTAAATCAATTAAACCCGAATATCTTTATAAATTAGATTTTTATAAAAAAACTGGCAACAATTATTTTTTTCAACCAATTCCAATAACCAAAAACAAACTTAAACTTCGGGGCTTTAATCAAGCCTATTTAATAGCTAATTTTTTTCAAAAGTTTTTAAACTTTCCTATCATTGATATTTTAGAAAAAATCAAAGAAACCAAGCCTCAAGCAGAAATAAAAAACTATCAAACAAGAAAATCAAACATTAAAAATGCTTTTCAAATAAAAAACAACTCTTTAACTCTAAATTCAAAAATTATTTTGATTGACGATTTAGTGACAACTGGTGCGACTACTAATGAGGTTTGCCGGACTTTAAAAAAAGCTGGTTTTAAAAAAGTTTATCTTTTAACCCTAGCTCAGGGATAAAATTTGTTATAATTTTCTTATTATGAAAAAAATAAAAATTGAAATCTCTTCAAAAACAATTATTTTTACAATCTTTTTTCTTTTATTTTTAGGATTTTTATGGCAAATAAAAGAATTAATTTTTTCTTTGTTTATTGCTTTTATCATCTCTGGAGCTTTAAAACCAATTATTAATTATTTAGAAACTAAAAAACTACCGCGAACTTTAGCAGTTTTTTTTATTTATTTTGGTTTCATCTCTTTAATTATCTATTTATTTTTATTGGTCTTACCTCCTTTAATTAAAGAAATTTCCTTGTTATTAAAAAATCTTCCTCTGTTAACTAAACAACTTTTTCCTGGTATAACAACCATTATTGATATTAATAATTTTTCTTCTAGTTTTCCTAATTTAGCTAATGATATTTTTAGCTTAATTAAAAATCTATTTTCTAATCTTTTATTTGTAATCTCAACTTTATTTTTTGGCTTTTATTTAACCCTTGACAAAGACTTTATTAAAAACACTTTAAAAAAATTTCTTGAAGATAATCAAGCAGAAAAAATCTCTTATATCATCTCAAAAGCAGAAACTAGAGCCTCATCTTGGTTTTGGGGAGAAATTATTTTAATGATTGTTGTTGGTTTTTTAACTTATACTGGTCTTTTATTAATAGGAATGGAAAAGTATGCTTTAGCTTTGGCAGTTTTAGCAGGATTTTTAGAAATTGTTCCTAATATTGGTCCAATTCTCTCAACAATTCCCGCAACCATTATCGGACTCTCATACTCTTTTTATTTAGGGTTATACAATCTTGGTCTTTATATTTTAATTCAACAATTAGAAAACAACTTAATCGTCCCTCTGATTATGAAAAAAATTATTGGTCTTCATCCAATTACTACTTTGATGGCCTTAATTATTGGCGGAAAATTAGCTGGAGTTTTAGGAATCCTTCTTTCTGTGCCAATAACTATATTTATCGAAACAATTTTAGTTGAGTGGCAAAAAACTAATTTAAAATAATTGCGGTTAATTTGCAAAAAATATGCGGAAAAAAATTGCTATTTTAGGTGGTGGATTAACCGGTTTAACAGCCGGTTATTTTTTAGCAAAAAAAAACTATCAAATTACTATTTTTGAAAAAAAAGAAACTCTTGGCGGACTAGCTTCTGGTTTTAAAAAAAAAGGTTGGCAATGGTACTTGGACTATACCTATCATCATATTTTTTCTAATGACAACGATATTATTGATTTTGCCAAACAGATTAATTTTAATAACTTTTTTTTTAGATCTCTTCAAACCGCCTCAATTTTTGATGACCTAAAAATCAGACCAATTGACACGCCAATTGATTTTTTAAAACTTGATTTTTTAAACATCTTTGATAAGCTTCGGGCTGGTTTAATATTGATATTTTTAAAAATATCACCGTTTTTAAAAGTTTATGAAAACCAAATCTGTGAAAATTTTCTTAAAAAAACCATGGGTAAAATTATTTGGGATAAACTATGGCAAGAACTTTTTCGGAAAAAATTCGGAAAATATGCGGAAAATGTCTTAGCTAGTTTTTTTTGGGCAAGAATTAAAAAAAGAACCAAAAAACTAGGTTATCCAAAAGGAGGGTTTCAAAACTTTATTAATTATATTGAAAAACAGTTAAAAAGTTTAAAGGTTAAAATGTTAAAAAATCATCAGATTAACGAGATAAAAAAAACAGGAAATAAATTTATTATTGATAATAATGAGTTTGATTATGTTATTTCCACTTTACCAACACCAATTTTAATCAAGATTACTGAAAAAATATTTCCCGCAGAATTTCTGCAAAATCTCCGCAAAATCAACTATCTTCATGCAAAAACTCTAATTATTGAGGTTAAAAAACCCTTGCTTGAAAAAATTTACTGGTTAAATGTTAATGCAAAAACAATTCCGATAATGGTTATTGTTGAACATACTAACTTTATTGATAAAAAAAACTATGCAGGAAATCATCTCATTTACTTAGGTTGGTATTTAGAAGAAAAAAATCCTTTTTGGAGTTTAAAAGATAAACAACTACTTAACACGATTTTTCCTTATCTTAAAAAAATAAATCCTTTATTTGAAAAAAAAGATATTATTTTTTTAACATCTTTTCAAGCCAAATATGCTCAACCAATTTTTGATAAAAACTTCATTAACTATAAACCTAACTTTATTACGCCAATAAAAAACTTTCTCATAGCTAATCTTGATATGACTTATCCTTATGATCGGGGAACAAACTATGCAGTAAAAATAGGAAAAAAAGTTAATGATTTAATAAAATAATCAATCAGCGCAGCCTAAACGATAACCACAATGAGGACAGTTTTTATGCCAAGTTTCTGGTTTTCCTTTTAACTCACCTTTAATCTTTCCATGACATTGAGGACACTCATAATCCTCATATCTGTTATTAAATAATAGATCTTTTAAATCTCTTAAACTCGGTATATGAAGTTCTTGCAAAAAATTAGATGTTTCTCTTACTGAAGTAGAACCACAACTACCAGAAATTGATGAAGGAGCATATGAAGAATAAAAATCAATTATTCTTGGATCAAAAACAAAAGTCGGAACTTGTTCAATTAATTGGCTTAAATCATAACTCGCCCTTCTAAAATCATCAGATAAATTTTCTAAAGCAGTAAATAAACGAATAAACTCTGAAATATTGCCTCTTAAATAAGCTTTAACTGCTTGTTCTAATAATGGTCTTAATTGACCATTTTCTCCTAAAGCCTTATTAAAAATCTGAACAACCTCTTTATCAATTGATCCAAAAATTTCAGCAACTATCGCTTCCGGATTTACTATGTCCGCCGACATTAGAAAAGGATTTTCCAAAAACGAAATATCAGATTCATAATTAACTTCCTGACCAAATAACATCTGAGCTAACAATCTAAGACGTTCATAATCTCGTCCTTGATCAATTCTTCTGGCATTCATTGTAATGTGCCAACCATTAAAATCAAAGTTATCAACAACTCCATAAAAAACAAAGGCATAGTCTCCATATCCATCATTTCTTTCTCCTGGAGGACTAATCCAAAAAAAACTTGTTCCTATAAACTCGTCAGGATTTTCTTGCCGTTTTTCTTCTAACATTAACTTAATCTTTTCTAAACCTCTTAATTCAGCTTCTTCTCGTTTAGTTAATTTTCCCTCTTCAAATCTTCTTTGAATAGATCTTATACCCTTATCAATCATTGATTCATTAGTATTTGGATCAACTAAACCTTGTTCTGGTGAAAAATAATATGAATATTGATATAAAGGTAATTGAAATCGGTACTCACCTAAATAAGAAGTTAATAACTGTTCAAAAGATTCAGGTGTTTCTCTTTCTTTTATTTCAAGTGAAAAAGCTTGATTTTTATAATTTTTATAATTATTTTTATAATTAGGATATAATAAAAACGTTTCTGTTTTTGGGGCAACCATATATTTCTCCCTGCTCGGGGTTTTAGGTTCGGGCAGTGTCGGACTTTTACCGTTGCGGCACAGTTACGGATTTCCACCGTTATTCCTACAATCCAAACCAAAAAATTTAAAACAATTAAAGTATAGTCTTAATAGAAAAAAAATCAAGAGAATTTTATTCTTTTAATCTTTTTTTAAAATAATCAACAAAAGGAATAACTTTTGGATCTTGCTCATATAAAACTGATAAATACATTGATAAGTAGCTACCAATTGCCATTAACTCAAACGTTTGCTCAATCTTATTTTTTCCTTGTAATTGATACCATAAGGTCTCAACCTGATTTTGCTCAACCACCTCTTTAGTAATCTTAAATCTTTTTTGAATTTTCTCAGTGTATAAATTTGAAAAGAAAAAAATAAAAATTAACATCTCTTTTAATTTGTCAGGAAATTTTAATCCTTCCATTAAATGATGATTTAACTCAGGAATCACTCGATAACCAGAGATTGATTTAGCTGTCTCATTGGTTTGGTTGGCAATTGCATTACCTACTCCGGTTAAAAACTCTGAGACAATATAATAGGGATATTTTTGATAAAGTTTTAAAGCTAATTTTTTTATTGGATTATTTTCTGCTGGTAGATTAATTCTATAATTATTTGTCAGTTTTTCTAAAAATTTAATCGCTTCAAAAACTAAATCTTTTTCGACTAAAATTAAATTAAGATTAATTAACAATCCCAAATGCCCGCCAACAAAATAACCAAAACCAATTCTTGGTTGTTCAGAAGGATTGTAAACTGGATTAATTAAATAATAAGGATATCGGTTGTCTTCAAAAAACTTTTTTAACTCACCACCAACAGTTAAACCAGTAATTAAACAAGCTTTCTCTTTAGCTTGATAAGCGCAACTTAAAACCTCCTCAGTTGCCCCCGAATAAGAAGATAAAATAACTAAAGTTTTTTCATTGATAAATCCCGGCAAAAAATAATCATCATTAATTAAATAGGGTATTTTCAACTCTTTTTTAAAAAGATTTTTAATAATTAAACTAGGAAATCTTGATCCTCCCATGCCGCAAACAACTACATTATCAATCTTTTGATAACTATCTTTAAAAGATACTTTCAAAGACTCAGTTAATGACTGCTTAAGTTGTTTTGATAAATTATCAATTGAATCAATAACTAAATTACCACCTTGAAGTTGACAAATCTTTTCTTTATCATCAAGATTAATCATAAATTATGATTTTATCAAAAAAATATTATATAATTCAATAAAGAAATGAAGGAAAAAATTCTTCTTTATAGTCGCTTATTTCGGGTTAGTCAATGGATAAAAAATTTAGTAATTTTTACCTCAATTATTTTTGCTGGAAAATTTTTTGATCCCGATCTATTTCTAAAAACTTTTTACGGTTTTTTGATCTTTTGTCTTTTATCATCAACTTCTTATATCTTAAATGACGTTATTGACTATCCTTATGATAAAAAACATCGATTAAAAAAAAATCGTCCCATTGCCTCAGGTGAAATCAGTCTTCCTCAAGCTACTTTTTTAGTTTTTATTATGACTTTAATTTCTTTAATTGTTAGCTTATTTTTTTCTTTACCATTTTTTTTCTTAAGTTTATTTTTTCTCCTTTTACACTTTTTTTATTCTTTATATTTAAAAAAATTTCCTGTTATTGATATTTTTACTATTTCTTTATCTTTTGTTTTAAGAACCTACGCCGGAGTAATCATCACTGGTTATCATATCCCTGTTTGGATGATGTTAACAATCTTTTTCTTATCGCTTTTTATGGCCTCAGTCAAAAGACACGCTGAGTTATCAGCTCAAGGAAAAGAAGCTCGACTCTCTTTATATCAATATAACGAGCATTTTTTAGACTTTGTCACCTATACATCAGCAACAACAGCAATTATTTCTTACTCATTTTACACTTACTTTGAAAAACTGCCACCAGTTGAGACAATCTTTGGTAAACATTTTTCTTTATTTTTTCCTCAGTTAGAAGCAAGAAAACTAATGATGATTACCATTCCCTTAGTAGTCTATGGCATCACTCGTTATGCTCAGCTTTTATATGAAAAATATGAAGGTGAAAGACCAGAAAAATTAATTACCTCAGATATACCATTGATAATTACTATTCTTGTCTGGGGATTAATTATTATTAGTTTAATTTATATTTTTTAGCTTTAAACTGTTGGTTATTTTCCGTTGACAAAATTAAAAATTAATGATAATTATCTTAATTATTAATTTTAAAAAACTATGAAAAACCAAGATCAACAAAAAAAACAAGCGATTAATTTAGCTATTGAGCAAATTCAAAAACAGTTTGGTAAAGGTTCAATTATGCGATTTGGCCAGGGACCAGTAGTGACTGTTGAAGCAATTTCAACAGGAATTATTACTTTAGACCAGGCTTTAGGAGTTAATGGCATACCAAAAGGTAGAATTATTGAGATCTTTGGTCCTGAGTCATCAGGAAAAACGACAATCTGTCTTTCAATTATTGCTCAAGCCCAAAAAACTGGTGGTGTCGCTGCTTTTATTGATGCTGAACATGCTTTAGATCCAGACTGGGCAAAAAAACTTGGTGTTAAACTTGAAGATTTATTAGTTTCCCAACCTGATACTGGTGAACAGGCTTTGGAAATTGCTGAAACTTTAATTAGATCAGGTGGGGTTGATCTAATTGTTATTGACTCAGTGGCTGCTTTAGTACCACGAGCAGAAATTGAAGGCGAGATGGGTGAATCTCAAATTGGTATTCAAGCCAGATTAATGTCTCAAGCTTTAAGAAAGTTAACGGGAATTGTCTCTAAATCAAAAACAACCGTTATTTTTACCAATCAAATTAGATTAAAGGTTGGTATTATGTTTGGTAATCCAGAAACTACTCCCGGTGGCCTAGCCTTAAAATTCTATGCGTCGGTAAGAATGGATGTCAGAAAGATTGAAACTTTGAAAAAAGCTAATCAGGTTTATGGGGCCAGAATAAGAGTAAAAATTGTCAAAAACAAAGTTGCTCCACCTTTTAGAGAAGCAGAGCTTGTGATTACTGGCGATGGGGTTGACAGAGAAGAAGTTTTAATTGATGCTGCAATTTCAAAAGGAGTAATTACCCGATCAGGATCGTTTTTTAAGATAAATGAAAAAATTTTAGGCCAAGGAAAAGAAGAAGTAAAAGCTAATTTAGCAAAAAATGAAAAATTAAAAGAAGAAATCATCAAGCGTTTAAAAAATTAATTTTAAATTTTTAATTTATTTATATCATTTATCATTCAATTATCATTTGTCATTTTTTATTTTTTATTTATTTGTGATTTAGTATTTAAGATTTATTTTTAATGTTAGATGTTAGATGTTAAAAGCAACCTTACAGGTCCATCTATGACTTGTCATAAAACTCTGATTCCAACTGATTCTAACTGTTTCCAACTGTTTTCAACTAACTTTGAC
>Ga0209721_1000335_pt1 | contig 44480 bp, 56 predicted proteins | sample TshhotsprinmetaG_FD_184139 | JGI IMG/M metagenome (GOLD analysis project Ga0209721, IMG submission 184139) | Hot spring microbial communities from South Africa to study Microbial Dark Matter (Phase II) - Tshipise hot spring metaG (SPAdes)... | ecosystem: Environmental > Aquatic > Thermal springs...
TTACCTGACTTCTTGGATTTCCTTTTTCCTTTGCAATTTCGTCTATTTCATTAATTACATCACCACTGATTGTTACTGTAAGTTTTGCTTTACGTAGAGCGCTTGTAGCTGGCATAATTAACCTCCTTTTTATCATACCAATTATAAGATAATTTAACGTTTATTTGTAATAAAAAATTTTACCTGAACCAGTTGCCTATATTTTATTGTAGCATAGAGGATTGAGGGGATTTTTGGGGAATTAAAGCAATTCTAAAAATTCTTCAACTGTTAAGCCAGAATTGCGAATAAGGGCACGAAGTGTGCCAACTGATAGTTCTTTATGTTGAGGTATTGAAAGATTTACCCTGACGCCTTGTTTAGACAATACTACATGACTGCCTACCTGACCGATTATCTGCCATCCAGCTTTTTGAAAAGCCTTAACAGCATCTTTCCCTGAAATATTAGCCAGTCTGCTCATTTAAACCGCTACAACGATGGATTCTTGTGCCTTCTCCTTAGGAAGGGTATAAAGTGTTTTCTGGTCCTCTGCCCACAACCATGCAATGATAGCCTCTTTAATGTTCTCTATGGCTTCTTTTTCATCTTTGCCTTGAGAAACACAGCCGGGGAGTGCAGGGCATTCAGCAACAACCCAACCGTCCTCGGCATGTTCAAGTGTAATATGGAAAATCATGCTTATATCCTCCTCATTATTATCGTCTCTTGTTGTTAATTATACCATACTAAACAGTTCGGGGTGGAAGAATGCGGCGATGTTTTGCAAATTCGCAGTAATATCTATTAAACCATTGCCAAGGAGTTTCTTTGATGGATAGCAGCGTGAAAACAACACCTTCCGTACACTGTGATAGACACAGTAAAGATGATTGTTTTACTTCTCGGGGTGAAATTACCGATGACCGCTGCAAGCGTTTTTGCGGCGAAAACCCTCAATGCTTTGCCGGAAACAACAAGCAAATAGCATGCGTCTCGGACATGGTGATCAGGGCTGTAGAGAAGATGAAGGAAGCAATTGCAGCGCATCCGTTTATGGAGTAGAAGTTTCAATGGGACTTTTACTCCTGAGTTTAATGTTTCGCTGAGTAATATTATTTTTTTTAATTACTTCGCTATTTAACAGGCCCTGCAGAAAAGATTATCTTATCGAACTTGCGTTTAAGGGTTTTGCTTTCGAAGTTCGTCATCTCAACGCCGGGATGTAGAGACATTGTCTGCCCTTTCTTTACCTTCGCCTGCGGTATAGCAACCCATGTTTTCTTGCCGCTTTTCTCGAGGCAGACATAGGTATATCCACCGCTGTTCATGGTTTCTACGACCTTCCCTGTTATTGCAGACATTTCTTGAGAACCTGCGTATATGCCATTTACTGTGAATATGGACATAAAAGCTAAAAACATAACCAGTGCTATCAAAAATCGTTTCATATTCCTCTCCTTAGATTAAAGGCTCCTGCAAATATTTTTGCAGGAGCCTTGATACTATTCAGTACTTTGGTAACCCCTACTCTTTAGCTTCTTCCTGCGGCTTTGTGAATTCCTCTTCCTTTAAAAGCCTCTCCCAGTATTTATCCACATCCTCCTGTGCCCGCTTAAGGAGCCATTCGTTTTCAGGTGCGAATAGGTGTTTGAACCTTCCCTGGGGTTTAAGGAAATCAACAAGCGGCTTCTTCTCTTTTGGTTTTACATTAACCCTTGTCACGCCATTTTCGATTTCATACAGCGGCCAGTAACATGTCTCGACTGCAAGTCTGCTTAAAAGGATTGCATCGTTTGACATCGACCTCCAGCCGCGGTTGCAGGGCGCAATGATATTCATGAACTTCGGGCCTTTTATCTCCAATGCCTTTCTCACCTTTTTCATCAAATCGGACCAGTGGCTCGGTGATGCCTGTGCAACATATGGTATGCCATGGGCAGCCATAATTTTTGTAAGGTCTTTCCTTTCCTGAGGCTTTCCTGGAACAACACTGCCTGCAGGGCATGTGGTTGTATCGGCACCGAGGGGAGTCGCGCTTGAACGCTGAATGCCTGTATTCATATATGCTCCGTTGTCATAGCATATATAAAGCATGTCATGCCCTCTTTCCATTGCGCCCGAAAGGCTCTGGAAGCCGATATCATATGTGCCTCCGTCGCCACTGAATGATATGAATTTTATCTCTTTGTCAATCCTGCCCTGTTTTTTTAGGGACCTGTACATCGTCTCGATGCCTGAAAGCGTAGCTGCCGAGTTTTCAAAGGCGTTGTGCATCCACGGAATCTTCCATGCAGTGTAATCCGATATACAGGTGGATACCTCCAGACAGCCGGTAGAACTCGTAGCCACAACAGGGTAGTCCGATGCAAGAAGTACCATCTTTACAACCAGTGGTGCACCGCAACCTGAACACATCCTGTGGCCTGCTGTTAAAAGCACTTCTTTCTTTGAAAGCTCTTTTAAGCTAAGTGGTGTCGCCATATTACTCCCTCACTCCAATATATTCTTTAAAGGTTTTTACTTTTCCTGTCTTTGCTATCTCTGCAAGTTCATTGAGTACAATCTCTGCATGCTCCGGCATATAGTCCCTTCCGCCGAGTCCGTATATCTTGTTAATGAGTATCGGCTTATCCTTGTAATGATAAATACTGGATGCAATATCCATGAACAAAGGCCCGTAAGAGGCACCAAAGGCATCGGCCCTGTCAAGCACGCATACTGCCTTAAGATGCTTCAATGCCTCGCCTATCTCTTCATAAGGGAACGGCCTATAGAGCCTCGGCTTTAAAAGACCTGCCTTTATGCCCTTATTTCTGAACTCATCAATCACATCCTTTGATGTTCCTGCAGCAGAGTTAAGGATAACCAGTCCTATCTCGGCATCATCGAGCCTGTATGTCTCAAAAAGTCCGTATTTCCTTCCAGATATCTTCTCGAAATCCTTTGCCACGTTCAGAACCACATCGGCGACCTTTGTCATGACCTCTGCCTGCGCCCTTCTGAACTCCATGTAATAATCTGGAAGGATTAACGGCCCATAGCTGACAGGATGCTCTGTATCCAAAAGGGGATTAAGCTGCTTATACTCTCCTACAAAGTTCTTTACCGTGTCGTCATCGAGATACTCTATCCGCTCTATGGAATGGCTTATTATAAAGCCATCGAGACATATCATCACTGGAAGTCTTATATCCATATGCTCTGCAATGCGGAATGCCTGTATTGCATTGTCATATGCCTCCTGTGCATTCTCCGACCATAACTGTATCCAGCCTGAATCACGAGCGCCCATTGCGTCCGAATGGTCGCCGTGAATATTCAGAGGCGCAGAAAGAGACCTGTTCACCACCGGCATTACTATGGGCAGTCTCATGCCGGATGCGACAAACAGCATTTCCCACATGAGGGCAAGTCCAGGGCCGGATGTTGCTGTTGCAACCCTTCCGCCTGCGGCTGCTGAGCCGATGCAGGCGCTCATAGCGCTGTGTTCGCTCTCAACTAATATAAGTTCTGTCTTGACTTTTCCATCACTCACAAAACTCGCAAACCTCTGCATCATATCTGTCTGTGGAGTTATGGGATACGCTGCACAGACATCCGGATTTATCTGCCTAAGGGCATTTGCGACTGCTTCGTTTCCTGTAACTGCGACAACTTTTGACATTATCCCCCCTCCTCTTCCATAACAATTGCCTTGTTGCCTTTCTTTCCGGGACATTCGAGGGCGCAGATGCCGCAGCCCTTGCAGTAGTCGTAATCAAACTCCGCCCTCTTGCCGTCCTTTACCTTTACAGCCATATCAGGGCAATAAATCCAGCAGAACATGCACTGGATGCAGTTTTCCGGTATCCATTTCGGCTTAAACACCCTCCACGAGCCCGTCTTAAACTTCAATGCGCTGCCTGCTTCTGTAATAACAGCGCCTGGTGTAACCTCTTTCCATCCTTTCAGTTTCATCCTTCCCTTACCTCCTCATAACCCCTTTTTACAGCCTCTAAATTACCATCTATTACCTTCTGTGAAAACTTCTTGCCAAAACTCTTTTTCACATCTTCAAGTATTACATCAAGACTTACAATTCCTGAAACCTTTGCAAGAACGCCGACCATTGGTGAATTCGGCATCGGCCTTCCGAAACACTCGATGGCGATCTTTGTGGCATCTACCGTGAACACCTTCTGTGTCGGCTTTGCCTTAAGCTTTTCCCTCAGTTCTTTGGGATCTCTGGAGGAATTAATAATAAAGACAGCATCGTCAAGCGCACCCTCTGTCACATCTATACCGTCAAGCAGCGTTGCATCAACAACTACAACGATATTGGGTCTTAAAACAGGACAGTGCATCCTGAGTTCCTTTGAACTTACTCTATTGTATGCCCTCAGAGGAGCCCCTGACCTTTCAGGGCCGTACTCCGGGAATGCCTGCACATGCCTACCGCCGCTCAGGCATGCGTCGGCAAATACCTTTGCCGCAGTAACAGTGCCCTGGCCTCCTCTGCCGTGCCATCTGATCTCCAAAGTTTCAGCCATCTCTTTCCTCCTATATGTATTCTCAATCTTAAGTTTATTAATCTAACAAATTTTTATTAATTATTCAATAAGTTTAACTATCGATTAATAAAATTAATAGAATTTTTTTATTCGGCACAGCGATAAGCAGGATTGACTTGAGCGAATTGGTATTTTGGAATGCTAAGGATATACTATTGACTCTAATGCATCTAAATCCTTTATGAGAACTTTTCCGTCCTTATTGTCGATAAATCCAGATTTTTTAAACCTGCTCATAACCCTGATAGTCGTCTCTACAGTTGTGCCGACCATCTCGGCGATGTCCTGCTTTGTAAGCCTCATGTTTATAAGTATTGTCTTATCCTTTTTTCACCGGTTTTATCGGCAAGCTTCAGGAGCAGTGCTGCAATTCTCGACTCCACCCTCTCAAGGGCAATGTTTTTAAGTGTATCGTGGAACTCTCTTATCCTGTCTCCAAGGTTGGCTGTCATGTCATACATGACATTGGGGAATCTGTCGATAACTTTAAGCAGGTTATGCCGTGAAATCTTGATGACATTTGAATCTTCTATGGCAACCGCATTGGCGGGGTATGGAAATTCCTTTAGCACAGCAAAACCTCCGAAGAAGTCCGGCGGCGATATTAATTCTATTATTATCTCCCTGCCGTCGACGGACATCTTGGTTATCTTTACCTTTCCGCTGATGAGTATATAAAACCAATCCGAAGGGTCTCCTTCTGAAAATATCTCCTGTTTCTTCTTAAAGTTTTCCCTGCTTAAATAAACAAGACTAGATTTCTTTCAGTTCTTCGTCGCTGAGGGCCGAGAATATGGGGATCTTTTTTAAATCCTCTAATTTTTCACCTTTCACTTTTCACTTCCCACCTTTAGAAATGGTCGGGGCGAGCCGATTCGAACGGCCGACCTCTCGCACCCCAAGCGAGTGCGCTAACCAAGCTGCGCTACGCCCCGAAATTGTTACGGAGTATTTCCCTGAGCCTCATCTTTACCATGGTGATGATTCCTTCGGCATCGATGTTCGGCCCGGTCATTTCTTCAGCTACCCCTTCTCTTTTTACTTCTTCGGTTTCTGCAAAGGCTTCAGCGGCCTGCTCTATATTACCGCCGAGTTTACGCCTCGCACCGTCAATTGTATATTTCTCGTCGTAAAGAAGTCTTTTAATCTGCAGTATCTGGTCGATGTCCTTCTTTGTGTAGATACGCTGACCCGATTTGCTCTTTCTCGGAGCGAGGAACGGAAATTCCGTTTCCCAGTACCTCAGGACATAAGACTCTACACCAACAATTCTGCTGACTTCTCCTATTTTATAAAAAAGCTTTTCAGGGAAGAGTCTCAGCGGCTCCGGCGATTTAAATGCGTCTTGCATCTTTTATCTATCTGCATCTTTTCTATGAGTTCCTTGAGCTGGTTGCTTGCCTTGAATGTCACAACCCTGCGCGGTGTGATCTCCACCTCTTCCTTTGTCTTTGGATTTCTCCCTATCCGTGAATTCTTTTTTCGCACGTTAAAAGTCCCGAAGCCGGAAATCTTTATGAATTCGCCTGCTATCAGTGTTTGCTTTATGGTATCAAAAACAGTCTCTACCATCTCCTGCGCCTCATTTTTAGGAAGCCCTACCTTCTCAAATACAAGATTTACAATGTCGGCCTTTGTCATATACTATCCCTTGTTAAAAAAGGATAAATTATTTTTATCGCTAATTTTATATTACTGTCTTGCCCAATTGTCAAGTGTTTTTCGATTGATGTGGTTTGACTATGCCCTGTATTTTCTGTTATCGTATCCGAACAATCTATCAGAAATCTTAATTAAGAGACACAGAAACATGAAAGGTAAAAATAAAACAAAGTCAGACAAAAACCTCTCTTTGAGGGAAGAAAAGATTCAGGAGATCAAGAAAAACTTGATCAGGCAGAAAGAGGCCCTTCTTTCAGAGGCAGGGGATGCCTTAAATGCACTGCCTGATGAGACCTTATTCCCTGAACTGGGGGATCAGGCATCGGCAGAGATCGACAGGAATTTCATGCTGAGGCTGAAGGGAAGGGAAAGGCAGCTCCTCAAGAAAATAGATGAGGCCATAGAGAAAATCGACAGCGGCACATACGGCATCTGCGAGGTATGCGGCGAGGAGATAAACATCAAAAGACTCGAAGCAAGGCCGGTAACCACCATGTGCATAGAATGCAAGACAGAGCAGGAAGAAGAAGAAAAACTGCGGGAAAGATAAAAATAGTTCACAGTTCACGGTTCACAGCGCATAGTAAAAACTAAAAATTATCGGCTAATTATCCTTAAATTATTTATACCTTTCTTTTAACGACTCTCCCAGCATATTAAAACAAAACGCAGTTATCGATATTGCCAGTCCCGGGAATATTACCATCCATGGCGCGGTAAGAATATAAGCCCTGTTGGCGCTTATCATGGAACCCCATGTTGGAGTTGGAGGCTGTGCCCCAAGCCCCAGAAAGCTCAATGTTGCTTCTGTGATAATAAACCCTCCCAATTTGATCCCCATCATCACAAGACTTAGAGGAAATATGCAAAACGGGTATCCTCAAATTGCTGCACCCCACTGCCCTCGCAGCGTCGACAAAAGGCATGTCTTTAATGGTCAACACGTGTCCCCTTATAAGCCTTGCAAATGATGTCCAGCCCACTGTCGATATGGCGATCATTACTGTGTATATGCCTGGCGGCAATATCACGGATATGGCAATGGCAAGGAGGAGCGACGGAAAAGAAAGGATAAAATCGACCACAGACATGAGCACGGTATCGAGCCTGCCTCCAAAATATCCAGAAGCAATACCGATACCGAAACCGATAAGGGCAGACACGAATGCGGCAACAATTGCAACGCCTATGGATACCTTGCCTCCATAGACAACCCTTGCAAATATATCCCTGCCTTTGCTATCGGTGCCGAATGGATGATCCATGCCCGGCGGTCTTTTTATGGAATCGAGGTCTATTTTATCGGGATCGTAGATAGGGAGAAGGGGAGATAATACAGAGACAGCAAATAATAGAGCAATCACAAGGACCGGCAACAATAATTTCAATGATATCTTACTTTTCTTTGGCATGAAGCCTTATCCTCGGATCAAGATAGTGATAAAGTATATCTGTGATCAGGTTGACAAGCACAAAGACCGCTGTCCCGAAAATTATGCATCCCATTATCACAGGATAGTCCCTCTTTATTATTCCCTCCATTGTGAACCTTCCTATTCCGTCCCATCCGAATATTGTCTCTGTAACAACAGCACCGTTCAGATAACTGCCGAAGTCGAGGCCGATAATGGTGACAATGGGAATGATGGCATTCTTTAAGACATGGACAATGCTTATCTTAATCGATGGCAATCCCTTTGCCCTTGCAGTATTTATATAGGGCATTTTCAGTATGTTCAGGATTGTTGTCCTCGTAACCCTCGATAGCGTTGCCATAGCAGGAATTGACAACACAAAGGCAGGCAAGACCAAAAACCTTATATCTCCTGTGCCTGACGGAGGAAATAACTTTAACTTGAGGCTCAAAAAGAGCATTATGATTATCGCACTCCAGAATATGGGGATGCTCAGGCCGGTAATTGAGACCACATTGATAAGCCTGTCTATAAATCTGCCTCGTTTATAAGCAGATATAAAGCCGAGAACAATACCCAATGGGACTGCAATGAGCATGGCAGCAAATGCGAGCCTCATTGTATTCGGAAATTTCATGACAATATCCTTCAGCACATCCCTGTTTGTGTAATAAGACCTTCCGAAATCCCCATGTGATAAGAGCTTAAGATAACCTATATACTGCCCTATAAAACCTTTATCCACACCTATTTCTTTTCTTATGTTCTCGATTGCCTCAGGGCTTGCACGCTCTCCCACGAGACTCAATACAGGATCTCCGGGGAGGGCATTGAGAAGAAAAAATGCAAGGAGTGTTATCCCGAACAAAAGGGGAATTAAGAGAAGAAGCCTTTTCAGAACATAAGCAGCCATCGGCAAATTGTACACTATTTTCAGACTACCTTTCTATCGCTACCTCTGTGCCCTTGTCCATCGTGTAAATTGGATAAACCTTATAGCCTTTTATCCACGGCTGTTTTATAAGGAAGTCTGTCCTGTGCCAGAAGGATACCCATGGCATGTCTTGAATGATGATCTCTTCCGCCTTTTTATAGAAATTATTTCTATCATTCTCGTTAAGGGAATTCTGTCCTTTCTCTATCAGGGTGTCCACCTCTTTGTTGGCATACCTCGTCCTATTGCCTGCAGGGCCAAGGTTGGATGAATGGAACAGCGGAAAAAGAAAATTTTCAGGATCGGGATAATCAGCCCACCAGCTAAGCCAGAACATGTCTGGCTCTCCCTTGTTCACCGCATCTTTGTAGGCACTCCATTCCAGTTGCTTTATATTCACATTTATACCAATCTCTGAAAGGTACGATTGTATTATCTCTGCAAGGTCTATAACATCCTGATCAGCAGTAACATACATATTCACATTTATTCCTGACATGCCTTCTCTTCTAATTATTTCCTTAGCCCTCTGCGGGTCATAATTAATACCTGCTTTTACATCCCATTTTCTTAATAAATCAGGGACAGAGCCTGCTGCAAGCCTTCCCCTTCCCTCATAGAATGTTTCGAGAATTTTTTTCCTGTCTATTGCATAAGAAACTGCCTTTCTGAGATCCGGATTATTAAAGGGAGGCCTTGATGAATTCATGCCTAAATAGTAGGTATTAAGCCCTTCGAGGGACATTATGTATTTATTCCATTTTTTGTCGTTTTTAAATTTCGAATAAGCGGATGCAGGAAGGGAAATCACATCGATATTTCCAAGCTCAAATTCAGTAATGGTGGTAAGGTCTTCAGGAATAATTTTATAGACAATTCCCTTGACCTTTGCCTTTCTATCAAAATAATTCTCATTTTTCTCAAGAACCAACTCCCTGTTGGGAAGCCATCTCTTTAAAACAAAAGGCCCTGTGCCTGAAGGATGGGATGAAAAATCGTTTTTCCATCTTTCAACTTCTTCTTTTGGAATTACATAGGCAGGTGTCATGGTGAGCATGCTTAAAAACGGTGAAAATGGCTTTCTGAGTTTAATCTCAGATGTATGGTCATTTATTACCCTGAAACCATTGACCTCTTTAGCCCCACCTTTCTGAAATTCCTTTGCACCTTCAACCTTATCAAAGACCCATGTATTTGGAGATTTTGTCTTGGGGTCTAAAATCCTCTCAAAGGAATATTTAAAATCATGGGACTCAACTCCACGGCCATTTGAAAATCTTACTCCTTTTTTGAGAAAAAACTTATATCTCAAGCCGTCCTTTGATATTTCCCATCTCTCTGCTATATCAGGAACTATTTCGAGATTCTCATTTAATTTGACAAGTCCGTTAAAAAGTTTTGCTGCAATCTATGCGCTGGAGACATCAGCAATCAAAGCAGGGTCAAGTGTGGTGGGATTTGCATTCAGCCTGTAATATATACACCCCTCAAGGCGGTCTGAGGATGTGCAGGAAAAAAGAAATAAAATTATAGTCAATAAACAAAATAGGTGATGAGTAAATAATCTATTTATTCTACCCATCACCTATAATAGCAAATATTTTAGAATCTCAGAAATGCCCCTATTCCTCCTGCATCGAGCAGTTTTTTGCTTTCTGAGACGACCTCGATGAGTGCACTCTGCTGGATTGCCTTTTGCCCTGCTAAATCCACCATATAATCAACAGCATCCATCTTCCCTTTGCAGTATGGGCAGGAATCGCTCTTCTGCACACTCAAATAATTGCAGGAACTGCAGTTGTATCCATTTGCCTTATAATCCTTTACAAAAACGAGCTTCATTACCCTCTGCTCCTGAAGTGCACTAATCACATTGTCCAATCCGAGCACGGCATTTTCCTTCTTCAGGGCTTTTGCAATAAGGCTTTCCACAATCTCTTCCTCTTTCTTTTTCTCATATGCAGAAACAATAGGCTCGACCCTTCTCAGCACTTCATCGCTCTTTGCAAACATCTCAACCTTGGCTGCGCCTATAACCTTATCCAGAACTGTTTTATGGAGCATTCCCTTTACCATGGAAACAGCCTCGTCAGAACCGCCGATTATCAGTCTTCCGATGTATTCACCGCTGAGGAATGAATCCACCTTTTCCACAACATCCTTGAGGTGCATGCTGATATGGAAATCTATATGCCTTTCATAATGGTTCTGGGAAAGGGCAAACCATCCTCCCTTTTTATGTTTTCCAGGGATAGCAGGCGTATGGACTTCGCCGTATTCAACGATTTCTCCGAGATGGACAATGAATATCCTCGCAGATTCCTTATCAACGAGCAGAACTGCATACCTCTGATAGTTATCGAGAATATCCATCAATGGCTTTGCATATGGTGTTTTATCAACGATGAGCTCGTTCTTTACAGGGACGTTGATGTTATATTCCTTCCAGAACGATTTGGCTGTAGAACTGATAAGCGCCAGCCCCTTTCTGAACATCCTCTTATTTGAAATGACATGGTTCTCCACCTTTTCAAGATCATCCTTCACTGCTTTATACGCAGCCTTGTCCAGCGAATCTACGGTATTCTTCATCATGTTTTTGAAATGCACCATATAGTCGCCCTTTGTATTGAACATAGGGTCTACATTGAGATAAAGACTCACAAAATAACCGCCCTCCATTGATGCGATTTCCCTTAATTCTGTCCTGTCAAGCATGGTATCCTCCTTCTACATTTCTAAATATTTCTACCACCGATACAAAAATCGCCAGCACCAACGGCCCCATTACAAGCCCGATTAATCCGAACAGCTTGATTCCTCCCAGCACACTGAAAAATATGGCAAGGATCGGCATCTTTGTCCTGCCGCCGATTATGATGGGTTTTAAGACATTATCGATTAAGCTTATTCCAAAAACGCCAACAATTGCAAGGGCAACACCCTTCAATACTGCGCCTTGCAGAAACAGATATACAGTGGCAGGCCCCCATACGGCAAATGCGCCGATCAGGGGTATAAATGAGGCTATGGAAGTTGCCAATCCCCATACAACAGGAGAAGGAATTCCAAGTATATAGAAGGCAAACCCGGCTATAATTCCCTGTATAATGGCAACCACAACACCTCCGTAAACAGTTGATATTATGATGTCCCTGATTTGCATGGTCAGCCTGTCCTTCTGTTCCTCAGAAAAGGGCATATAATCCAGAATCCTCTTCAGAAATTCAGAGCCGTCTTTAAGAAGGAAGAATATGGCAAAGGCCATAAAAACAAAGTTTAGCGCCACGGTCACAACATCGCCCATCCCCTTTGTAATCCTGCCAACCAAATCCTTCCCAAATTTTGAGATGCCATCTATAACGGCCTTATCCAATTCAGCTTCTGTTATATTGAACAGAGATATAATTCTATCTATCATGGCCTTGACGCCCGGATGCTCCAGTGCGCTTTGAAGTGTTTCAAGCCTTCCTCCTTCCACATAATCCGATATGTGTTTCAGTTCCTTTGCAAGCAAAAAAGACAGATAAGAAAATGGCCCCAGAATAATAATCAGTATTATGCCAAGGGTAATAAAAGATGCCACAGTTCGCCATTTTATATATCTGAGTAAAAAGGCATAAATAGGGTAGAACACCAGTGAAAGGACAATAGCCCATGCTATTGGAGACAAAAATGGCTTAAGTATCTGGTAGCTCAAATAGCCCAGTACCAATACAAGAAATGTCAATGTTATAAAATAAAACCTATTAACTGCCATATATTCCTTAAAAATCCTAAATACTAATATCTAAATTCTAAACAAGCCGTTTATGCTTGTTTGGATTTAGTGCTTGGGATTTAGGATTTCTTTACCTCCTTGATTTTTCAATAAACGCCTTAAATATTCTTAATGAAAGTTTATCATAAAATATGCGTTCTGGATGCCACTGAACACAAATAAAAAACGGGTAATCCTTTTTATAGAATCCCTCTATTATCCCGTCCTCCGACACTGCAAAAACCTCAAAACCGTCTGCAAGTACTTTGACTGCCTGATGGTGGGAGGAACTAACCAATTGCTGACTGCTGATTGCTGATTGCGGGATATTGAATATGGAACAGAATGATTCGTCAATTTTTATAGCATGCTGGCCAGTCTTATGATTAACAGCGCCTTTTACCTGCATTTCCATATCCTGATAAAGGCTTCCTCCAAAGGCGACATTCACAAGCTGCATTCCGTAGCATATGGCTAAAACAGGCTTCTGTCGCTTCGCTATCTCTTTTAAAATAGCAATCTCGAAATCGCTTCTCTCTTTTTTTACAAATTTCAATTTTTCTAAAGGCACAGAAATATCCTCGCCGTAATATTCAGGCAGAAGGTCGTCGCCTCCCGGCAATAATAGGCCATCGATAAAATCGGCAATCTGGCTGATATTATCCATTGCTGGCACCAAAATCAAAGGCAATCCACTACTTTTCTCTATAGCAGACACATAATCCTGCTTAAGCTTATAAGTATTCTCATCAATGTCAGCAGTTATGCCAATGATCGGTTTCATCTATATAATCCTTCCAGAAAGGCCTCCTGTGAATTCCCCTTCTTTAACCGCCAGCTTACCATTAACAAAAACATTTACAATGCCTTCCGATCTTTTGTAGGGATCTTTAAATGTCGCCGTATCAATAATCCTATCGTAGTCGAATACTGCAATATCGGCAAAAAAGCCCTCTTTTATAAGACCGCGCTCTTTCAAACCAAAGGTTGCAGCAGAAAGATATGTCATCTTTTTTATAGCTTCTGAAAGAGGCATCAATCCTTCATTCCTCACATATTTCGCTATGAATCTCGGAAAGCTCCCGAATGCCCTCGGATGCGGCTTTCCTGTAGATGTCGGGCCTGAAAAGCTTCTAACAGAGCTGTCCGAGCCTATCATTGCATAGGGAAGAGACAGAAATTTCCTCAGATTATCCTCGCTCATGGAGAAGAATATTGCACCAACCCTTGCCTTCTCATCTATAAGGATTTCGAAAAGGACATCTTCAGGCCGTCTTCCCAATTTCGATGCAATATCAAAAATACTCTCTCCTTCCATCCATTTGTTTTCGGATTTTGTAACAGATGAGATACAAATCCCTTTCCAGTAATTTTCATCTTTCTGGCCAATCTCGGCCTTAATTCTTTTTGAGGTATCGGGGTCCCTAAGCCTCCTTAATTCTTCATCCACGCCTCCATCATATACCCATGAAGGCAGAATTGTATCGAGATCCGTACTGGCTGCGGTGTAAGGGTATCTATCGCAGGTTAAATTCACATCTTCATTTCTCGCCCTTTCAATCAATTCGATGGCATTGTCAATCTTCCACCAGTTCCTCTCGCCAGCGGTCTTTATATGGGATATATGAACATTCACATGAGCTTCTCTTCCTATCGTGATAACCTCCTCAATGGCCTCAATAAGGGCATCGCCCTCGCTTCTCATATGAGAGGCATAAATTAGTTTTCGGAGTTCGGAATAATTCAAGGTTTTACATAATTTAATCAATTCTTCAGTAGTTGAATAAACGCCGGGAGGATAAATTAATCCTGTTGAGATGCCTTTTGCTCCCTGCTCTACAGCCTCCAATAAAAGCCGCTTCATTTCATTCATGGCATTTTCATCGGGTATTATATCTTTATAACCCATTACCGATGCCCGTATGTTTCCATGTCCGCATAATGTCGCAAAATTTATTGCAATGCCTTTATTTCTCAGGATATTGAAATATTCTTTAAAAGTCGACCATCTCTCTTTTATTCCGAGTTCTTTCAGATCGGCTTCCCTGTGTTCAAAGGCTTCTCCATAAAGGGGTGCAGCCGAAAGCCCGCAATTGCCGTTTATCTCTGTAGTGACTCCCTGAGAAATCTTCCCCTCTGCCCTTCCATCTGCGAGGAGGTTAAATTCGGAATGGGCATGCGTATCGATGAATCCAGGAGAAACAATAAGTCCTTTCGCATCAATCACTTCTCTTGCAGGGATTTCCTCATTGCCTAAGTAGGTTATCCTGTCTCCGCTTATGCCGATATTTGTCTCAACAGGCTCCGAACCGCTGCCGTCAAAGACCATTCCGTTTTTTATAAAAAAATCAAGCATCATCAACCCCCTTTTCTGTTACATTTTAACACTTTATCACAGGCCAATTCATTGACCCTAAATTGAGCAATTCTTTATTGTGTTTTGTAAGGTAGGTGCTGCGGAAAGACTTTAAACTCCGCACTTGTGTAAACTTCTATCTTGTATCCGTCATCTACTACATTGGATGCTTGATGGATGATGCATCTGTTATCTTTAATATGCACAGGAGCAAGGACTTTTTTAAGTCTTGGAGCAGTGCCTGCCTTACAAAATCGCCCAGATTAGGTTGACAAAATTTTGACTTAATCGTTATAGTAGTTAATTTAGCACTATTTTTGCGGACTTTTCCATTTTTGGTCTATGAAGGTAATAATTTCAGAAATCCCTGAAGAGGGATTAGAGCTTGAATTAACAGAGAAGATTTCCTCTGACGAATCTATTGCAATAGTATCGCCTGTAAAGGCCTCTCTCAGGATTGACAAAAAGGGGTCAGAGGTTATCATAACAGGAACAGCAAAAGGCACTGTTGAGCTTCAATGCAGCAGATGCCTGAAGATATTCGGCGTGGACATAGACTCCATGATAAATGTTGTCTATCACCCTGCCTCCGAGATTAATAAAGAAGAACACTACGAACTGAAGAGTGACGAGCTCGATACCGGATTTTACAAAAACGATATCCTCGATACAGAGGACCTGTTAAAAGAGCAGTTGGTGCTGAGTGTGCCCATGAAGCCGCTCTGTTCCGAGGGTTGCAAGGGATTATGTCCCAAATGCGGCGTTGATTTGAATATGACGCAGTGTAGCTGCGCTGCTTCAGAGATAGATTCGAGACTGGCAGTATTAAAGCAACTGTTAGGGAAAAAAAATAAAACTTAAAAAAGGGGATATTATAAGGGGAACGGAGTTCCCCTTATGCCCTGAAAGGAGTAAACGATGGCTAATCCAACGCATCGCCATTCAAGGTCAAGAAGGGACAAAAGGAGGGCCAACTGGAAGGGACAGCTTCCCAACCTCGTGGAGTGCCCTGACTGCAAGGAATTAAAGCCTCCGCACAGGGCATGCGCTCATTGCGGCTCTTACAATGGCAAAAAGATCATCGAGGTAGTGTCTAAAGAATTATGAGGATTGCCCTCGATGCAATGGGAGGGGACTTTGCCCCTGATGTAACAATAGCAGGGGCATTGGAGGCAGTAAGAGAGTATGACGACATCCATGTCATACTTATAGGGGACAGGCAGAAAATAACCGAATCTCTCCGGAACTGGCGCTACCCCTCAGAAAGAATATCCATCTATCATGCATCAGAGGTTGTTGAGATGCATGAATCGCCTACTACTGCTCTCAGAAGGAAAAAGGACTCATCCATTCGAAAGGCAGTGGATCTGGTAAAAAGCGGAGAAGCAGACGCTGCAGTGAGCGCCGGACATTCGGGTGTTGCAATGGCAACAGCCCTGTTTGTACTCGGCAAACTGTCAAATGTGGACAGGCCTGCAATAGCAACTATAATGCCCTCATTAACAGGATATTTTCTCCTTATCGATGCAGGGGCAAATGTCGACTGCAAACCCGAAAACCTCCTCGAATTCGCCCATATGGGAAATGCCTATTATAAGGCCATCTTTGATATATCGTCTCCGAGGATCGCCCTGTTAAGCATCGGAGAGGAAGACACTAAAGGAAACGAGTTGACAAAAGAGGCCTTTAAGCTTTTAAAGAATGCCGGCCTGAATTTTACAGGCAACATAGAAGGAAAAGACATCTTTTCAGGAAATGCGGATGTAATAGTCTGCGACGGCTTTATAGGGAATATCGTTTTAAAGGTAAGCGAGGGACTTGCCGAAACTATCATGAAGATGCTGAAACACGAAATTGCCAATGTAACTACCGGCAAACTCGGCTACATGATGATAAAGCCGGCCATAAAGAACTTCAGAAAAAGGACAGACTACTCCGAATATGGCGGAGCACCCCTCCTCGGCATAAATGGGACATGCATCATAAGCCACGGCCGTTCTTCTGCAAGGGCCATAAAGAACGCCATACGTGTCGCAGGTGAGATGGCAAAGAAAAAGGTGCACGAAATCATTGCAAATGCCTTGCATAAGGGCCCCAATGAAAATTTTTCTCTGAAAAATCTGGCTAAAGAGGATATATCGTATGTTAAGGGCTAAGATTATTGCCACAGGCTCTTATGCGCCTGAAAGGAAACTTACGAACTTCGACCTCGAAAAAATGATGGATACCTCCGATGAATGGATTACAGAAAGAACCGGCATCAAAGAAAGAAGGATAGCCGGCGAAAGACAGTCAACATCCGACTTAGCCTATGAGGCCTCAAAAGCAGCACTCAAACAGGCCGGCCTTAAGGCAAAGGATATAGACCTTATCGTAGTTGCAACAGTAACAGGGGATATGCCTGTTCCGTCCACCGCATGCCTGCTTCAGAATCTTCTCGGTGCAAAAAAGGCTGCTGCCTTTGACATTAGCGCCGCATGTTCCGGTTTTATCTATGGCTTATCGGTTGCCGACAGTTTTATCAGATCAGGCATGTACAAAAGAATTCTGCTTGTAGGTGCAGAAACCCTGTCAAAGTTCACGGACTGGGAAGACAGGACAACCTGCGTTCTCTTCGGAGACGGCGCCGGAGCGGTCATCCTTGAGGCTGCAAACGGAGAGAGCGGCATCGTTTCCACGGAAATGCATTCCGACGGCAGCTTATGGGAACTCTTAAACCTCCCAGGCGGCGGCTCAAAATATCCTCCCTCAAAGGAAACTATTAACAAAAGGCTGCATTTTTTAAAGATGAAAGGAAACGAAACATTTAAAGTGGCAGTCAGAACCCTTGAAAGTCTCGCAGTTGATACATTAAAGAAGAACAACCTGAAACCTTCGCAGCTTTCAACACTCATACCCCATCAGGCAAATCTCAGGATAATTCAGGCAACGGCAAACAGACTCGGACTGTCAATGGATAAGGTCGTTGTCAATCTTGACAGATACGGCAATACATCTGCAGCGTCAATTCCCATTGCCCTCGATGAAGCAGTGCGCATAGGAAGGATCAGAGAAGGGGATTATGTATTGCTTGAGGCATTCGGCGGCGGACTTACATGGGCATCGGCCCTTATCAAGTGGTGAAAATTCTTACTTCTTTTCTATCCATCTCACTGGAAAAATCAATTTAAATGTTGTGCCCTTTCCGGGCTCGCTTTCAACCTTTATTTCGCCAAGATGTTCTGAAATTATCTGCTTTACCAGAGGCAGACCCATCCCGAATCTGAACAGCTTTGTGCTGAAGAACGGGTCGAATATCCTCCCGATATCTTCCTCTGGAATGCCGGCACCGGTATCGGAAATAGCAAGCGTAACCTTTTCGTTGTCCCCGGCAGTTGTAACCGTTATCATGCCTCTATCGGGCGTTGCTTCGATGGCGTTCCTTATAATGTGAAAGATCGCCGCCCTTAATAAGTTTTTCTGTGTATTTATCTTAAGAGGATGACCTGCAAGATTTACAGAAAGCTTTATGCTTTTTTTCGTCCGCCTCTTTTTCAACGATTGATACAACGCCTTTTACAATCTCATTGATATCTTCATACATGAACCTCGATTGCTTGCTCTTCAGCAACGCCTCGAAATCTTTAACAATAGACTCCAGCTTTTCAGACTCATCAATGACGTCTTTAAGATTTTCACCCAGTTTTTCAGGAACCTTTTCCTTCTCGAGTATCCGCTTGCATGTCCAGCCAATCACAGCAGCAGGATTCCTCACCCTGTCGGCAACAGTCAGTGCCATCAGGCTCATTGTCCTTTCAGCCACCATTGTCTCCAGTTCCTGATTCAACTCGGTCAAGTCTGCATTAACAGCCTCAATCCTTTTTTTTGTCATCCAGCATTTTAAGATAAGAGGCGTATGCCCTGAAAAAGAAGAGGCTGACAGTGCCTATAACGGCAAAGGTAAAGGTAATGAAGCTTCCGCTGTACGGGTCTATAGAGTTCCATATATGTTCGTATCCTGTAGCTATCAAGGCGGGTTTAAGAATATGTCCCAGTGACCTCGATATGGAAAAAATGACATAGGATGTGGAAAGCCACAGCAAATAACTCCACAGCACATTGCCTTTATTTTTTCTATAAAGACTTAAAGCAGTAATCAGGCTCATTACAGAAAGCAGAACCATCACAAACGCACCCACTACTTCGGAGAATAAAATAGGGAATAAGGGCAAAAGCGCAGAAACCGAAACCGCGGCCTTTTCCTCTTTCAGATGTTCTCTCAATCCCATATAAAGGAACAGTATCGCGGGTAAAAGCAGAAAAAACTCGTATCGTGTTATGTAATAGATGTATTCCCTGCCTTCAATTGTTACATCTCTAAAAAAATAATCCCAGCCTTGTCTGCTTCCTATTATCTGTGTCTTTTCGATCCAGAATTCGGTGATGTGTCCTATAAATGTATCCAAATTCCATAAAGCGAAAAACAGTTCGGCAAGAAGTATGTATCTCCAGCCTTTCGACTTGTGTAAATTATGATGCACTATAATCCATATAATGAATATACAGGAGACGAAGAAATACACATGTCCCATCTGGTGTATGTAGATTCCGGGATAAGCGTGAGGGACGAATGCCCAGGCACTTGAGGGGATTGCAGAAAAGAAAATGAACGCACTGAGAAACTTTATGAGTTCTTTTTGTCCGATTTTTTCACCTTTCTTCTTTTATAGTCCATAATATGCCATATCCTGAACAATCTTTCAAGCTTATCCCTGTATGCCATGGCAATAAAAACAACTATCAGCGTAATTCCCACAAGGATGAAAAACCTGCCGTACTGATGATGTCTTATATAATCTCCTTCCAGTGTGAGCAATATAGTGCCGAAAAGTCTTCCAGTGCCTCCTATCACAAGGAATTCCATTGTGGAAAGATGCCCCAATCCAAGTATATAACATAAATAATCCTTTGGAAAACCCGGAATGAGGAAAAGGAGAAAAACGAGGAATGCCCCTTTATGGTGGAGGAGATAGTCGAATCGGTTCATTATGGCTTTGTCAACAAACCTGTCCACAAATGGTCTTCCGAACGTCCGCGCAAGGGCAAAGGCTATGTAGGAGCCTATGGTCAATCCTGTGGTGGATAGCATTACTCCGAGGATTGGGCCGTAAAGGAAGCCTCCGAGAAGTCCCGTAACTTCGCCGGGGATGGGCGCCGCAACGACCTGTGCAACCTGAAGAAATATGAATCCAATGAACGCAGCAGGCCCAAGGGAATCCAGAAAGCTAAGCAGTCTCTCCCTGTTAAGGAAAAAATGAATTAACCCCGTCTTATAAAAAATTATTGTCAGCCCGCCGACAATAAGTATGAGTATCAGGGGTTTAATCCATATGTTATTTTTGTTTATTACTTTAATATCCTCTTACCTCTACTTATTTTCCTGCTCCAGTCTTCTCAAGAAATGTCTTTATCAAGTCTATAGGAATAGGGAAGATTATTGTTGAGTTCTTCTCGGTTGCAATCTCTGTCAAGGTCTGAAGGTATCTGAGCTGAAGGGTTGCAGGCTCTGATGAGATAATCTTCGCTGCGTCTGCCAATTTCTGTGATGCCTGAAATTCACCCTCGGCATGTATTATCTTGGCCCTTCTCTCCCTCTCTGCCTCTGCCTGTTTTGCTATTGCCCTGAGCATCTCTGACGGCAGGTCGACATTTTTAACCTCAACTGCCGTAACCTTAACGCCCCACGGCTCTGTCTGCGTATCGATCACTTTCTGAAGCTCTGCATTAAGCTCATCCCTCTTTGTAAGAAGGTCGTCGAGCTGGCTCTGTCCTAAAATGCTCCTGAGCGTGGTCTGTGCTATCTGCGAAGTGGCGTAATGAAAATCCTCAACCTCTGTAATTGCCTTTACAGGGTCTAACGGCCTGAAGTAAATAACTGCGTTCACCTTGACCGTAACATTGTCTTTGGTGATAATATCCTGCGGCGGGACATCCATCGTAACCGTCCTCAGACTTACCTTGACCAGTTTATCGATAATAGGCCATATGATTACAAGGCCGGGACCTTTTACCGGGATAATCCTTCCAAGCCTGAACACAACGCCCCTCTCGTATTCCTTTAAAATCTTAATTGCACTGGAGAGAAAATAGATTACAAGGAATACTATAAACAGAAATGACATAAACTGCGGTTCAAACATAATATCCTCCTTTTCGATCGTTTTACTAATTATACCATTTCGACGAGCCTCGGCTCATGAGTGAAGAAGATATAGCTCCTTGCCTTCACAGAAAAGAGCCTTTCCACAGCCTTTTTGTAGATGTCCATCTGGAAAAAATATCTCTCCATCAACTCAGGTATTTCTTCTTCTGAAATCGGGTATGTCTTATAATCGTAAATATATGCAATCTTGTCCCCTTGCCCCTCTTTTATAATCAGCCTGTCTATCCTTCCCTTATAGATCCTGCTCCCCATGTCCAGAACAAATGGAAGCTCGGCATAAGAATCTTCCTGAGGAAGTATAATGTCCTTCAAATGGCCGGACTCATCAAGTTTTTTAAAATCAAGCAGAATAACATTCTTCATGTTATCCACATCCGCATCAGACATTACTTCATTTTTAAGCACGTCCGTTGTCTTATTTTTTAGATTATCCATTGTAATATGTCTCTTTGAAATACCCTCGAATATCCTGTGAAATGCCCTGCCCAGGACAACCCAGTCATCGCCATGTTTTTTCCTTACCTCATTTATCTCTTCAGTGACATCAAGCCACACAGGTGAAGGCTTATAATCGAGAGGCTCGATAAATACAGGCTCGTCAAATAATTCAGAGTTTTGAGTTATGAGTTTAGAGTTATGTGACTCTTGACTCTTAACTCTTAACTCCGGATTCTTAACTCCAGACTCATCTGCTCCTACTCTATTAATCTTAAATGGCAGTCCTGCTGTGGAATCTGTATCAATGAGATTAAAGGAATCTGCAATATACGCCAGTTTCCCTGAAGGGGATTTTGTTCCGGAATCTGGCCATACGCCGGACATGCAGAGATGATCCATTGCCCTCGTCACTGCCACATAAAACAGTCTCTTTTCTTCGTCCTGAAGCCTTTCCTTATGTCTCTGGAAAAGGAGCGTCTTTTTCCTGATATTGAAATCTTCCTCATAGGCTATAACAATGCCGTTTTCGTCTTCATCCATCACCACATTGCTGGAACCTCTTGCCTTGCTGTTCTCATCGAGGCACGGGAGAAACACCATGGGGAACTGGAGACCCTTCGATGCATGTATGGTCATTATCCTTACAGCATCCATGCCCTCTGTGTTGACATTGGCCTTTGCCTCTTCGGATTTTTTGGATGCCTTGATCAGCTTCTCCTTTATCTCCAAGCCTGCAAGCCCGTTATATTCGAATTCCTCAACGAGCCTTATAAATTTCTTCACATTCACATAGCGCTGCTTTTCATGGAAATAGTGCCATGCATCTGCCTCTGCAAGTATATCTTCAAGCAGCACTGCATATGGCGTATCCTTCGCCCTTTCGAGCCATTTAGCAAGTAACGTGATGGAGTGTTGGAGTGATGGAGTGTTGGGGTGTTGTGCTGCATATTTTTTCAGCGATTCGAATAAATAACCGGCAGGCATGTCATCGATAACCGCATCTTTAGCAATTTTCAGCAGGGTGTCATATCCCATGGAGAACAGGGGTGAGCGGAGGATATTAAAAAGACTGTAGTCATCATGTGGATCGATGAGAAAGAACAGAAGATCTCTCAGAATACCTACCTCAGGGGAGTTGTAAAAACCTATGCCTTTAACGACAATAAAGGGGATATTTTCCCTCCTCAGCGCATCCTCAAATATTGAAAGGTGCGTCCTGCTCCTCAAGAGAATCGCCATGTCTCCATAACTGCATTTTTTCTGCACACAAGAGGGACTTTGTCCCCCTTGTGAAATCCCCCTTTCCTTGTTATCGTATATCACATATGTGCCTGCTAATTCCTTAATCTTTCTGGCGATGACAGCAGCCTCTGCCTTCCTGTTCTCCTTTGTATTGCCGATGCTGTCAAGGAGTACAAGTTCCACATTCCCTTCACCTGCCCTTGTTGCATCAAAGGGTGTGTATTCGACCTTATAGTCATCATAAAGTCCCTTTGGCATCAGCCGTTCAAAGAGTGTATTAACAAAATTTACAATGGCCGGCAGGCTGCGGTAGTTCTCTTTTATCTCTATGAAATGGTATTCGTCTCCAAGCCATTCCGTGAGTTTTTTCTTAGCATTTTTAAATATGCTGACATTGGCTCCCCTGAAGGAGTAGATGGACTGCTTGTCATCACCCACAAGGAATATGGTCGGGTTAACTCCGGTCTCTCTTTTTGCACCCAATCCGGAACGCCATTCTTCCGTGAGTTTGTCGATTATCTTCCACTGGAGCATGCTTGTGTCCTGAAACTCGTCAACGAGTATATGGTCTGTATGCTCATCAAAGGAATAAAGGACATTCTGCCACTCGGGATTTTTTGATATGGCCTCATATGCCATGAGCTCAAGGTCGTTATAGTCGAGACAATGCCGCTCCATCTTTTTCCTCTTGTATCTTTTCAGGCATTTCGAATATATGGACAGAATCCTTCCAAAGTGGTCTTGTTCAGAACCTTGGACTCCTAACTCCACAAAGTGGCCATTGGCCGAACCCTTAATCCCGAACTCTATAGTCGGCCTTTTACCGTGGAGCTCGTCAAGTATGCTGTAGAGCTTCTTCCATCCCTTAATGCCGTTGTCTTTTATTACTTCGTAAAACAGTCCCTCTCCAGAGGCATTATCCTCAAGAAGACATTCATATACCGCCTCACTCCAGAGGATATCCGCATTAAAACAGTCCATGACCTCAAGGGAAGGGTCTACATCGAGGTCAAGGGAAAACCTTTTTAAAAGCTTTAAACAGAAGGAATGAATGGTTGATATGCGCATCCTCGGCATCTTCTCCCTGACCCTTTCAAAGAGTTCGGGGTCTTCTTTTTTAAGGATGTTCAGAATCCTCTCCTTCATCTCTGCAGCAGCCTTTTCTGTGAATGTTATTGCGAGTATGCGCTCCACATTAGAGCCGCTTTTAAGAAGCTCTATGTATCTCCTCGCAAGCTTCTCCGTCTTTCCTGAACCAGCAGGCGCAGAGATCATCACGCTCTTCGATATGTCGAGGTAATTCTCGTTCATCTTATCGCTGTTTTTTAATTTGAAATTTCAAATTTCAAATTTGAGATTATTTCTTATAATTCTTGGGCGTCTCAAGAAACTCTTCTCTATCCTTCTTCTGTTGAGTAATTTTGCGCTCCTTTTCGCTCAAATATCTTTGCCCTTTGACCTCGCTGCTCTGAAGTGAATCAGCCCATGCCCTAAGCTGCCTTGAGATGCCTTCGGCCTCCGATTTCAAATTTGAGATTTCAGATTTCAAATCTTTAAAAGACGAAAGCCTTTCAATAAAACAGAGCATTGAACGGACTTCTCCGGCAGAACCTCTCGCAATATAAAGAAAAGTCAGGAGTTCCTGTGTAGTTCCTCGTTCAAAACCCTCTGCGATATTGTTTGACACTGAAAGCGCAGCTCTCTCTATCTGGTCGCGGAGGCTGTATTTTCTTCTAAAGGGTTGTCTCTCCGTGAGCGCGTATATCTTTTCAGCAAGCCCTATTGCCGCTTTCCACACAGGCAGGTCTTCAAAACGCTCGTAGGTCATATTGTCCCTCTGTTTTCCATATTTTATTTCAAATTTGAAACCTCAAATTCTGATTTTTTTTGAAATCTTAAATTTCTAATCTTTAATCTCGAATCTTTAATTTTTAATCTCAAATTTCAAATTTTAAATTTTAATTTGTTGACCCTACTCCAATAACTTTTAGCACCTTTTCAACTAATGGTGAAAAATGATATTGACCAACTTCATCAAAAGTAGTTGCGCCCGGCACTAATAAGCCTAATGCTATTAAACCGGAAATCAGAATACCCTCATCCGAATATATTCCGATATTCAATTCATCTTCTTTTGATGATTTTTCATCAAAAACAATTTTTGATTTCTTATGATATTTAACTAAAAACTTCAATTCCTCTACCGATATGTCCTTCAAAATTCTTGATATCTGCGATACAAAAGCCAACGGAACTGTTTCTTCTTCAATGCAGTTTGAAACAGCTTTTTGTAGATATGCAATTTTTTCATCCTCCGTCGTCTGAAGAATTGTCAGTATTATTTCATTGATTATCTTATATTGAGCATCAGAAAGATTCTTAAGTTTTTCTTCGTGTTCGACCAGTTTTTGTTCGATTTCCAATAAAGCCTTTTCTACTCTCTTCTTGTTTCTGGTATAAGCCAAGGATTTAGTCAGAACAGGAAGGAGCGGAGCAAGCGGCGTTGCAGCAAAAGATGCCAATACTGTCATGCCTACTTCAACTATAAGATTGTCTGAAATTTTTTCTAAACTTGATGGCTTTTCCATAATCCCATTTTTTCTCATCCCTTCCTCAAAACAACTTCCTGAATCCCATTCCTACATCTTCAAAATGCTTATCGGCAGTCAGAACATCCGTGATGCGAAGCTCCTTCATCACGACAAAAGAGGAAAAGTCAAAAAACGAAATATGCGGGTTGTCGTTATACTTTTTGCTCAGATCCCATGCCTTTGTCCATCGCTTCTCGTCTATTCTTTCGAGGATTATCCTGTCTTTATTAACAGCTTCGAGAATTGCATCGATAAAGATAGCGGTTTGTTCGGAATCGATCCGTGATCTTAAAAGATTTATAATCTCTGCAATGACGTAATCTGTGGTAACAGGAATGCCCTTATTAACGATAAATGATTTATAAAAAGAGAAAACGCGGTTATGATGGTCGTCGCCTTTATGAGCTATCACAGCCCATCCCCATGTATCGAAAAAAATCCTTTTCATTTTTTCTTGGGAAAGCCATAAAGATAATGGTCGTGATTATCCGCAAGGTCCGGCGGCCCGCCTTTGCAGATGCCCGCTACCGATAAAAGTTTCTCTGTTATTTCATCTGCGGGCCTCTCTTTCTTTTTTCTGCGTTCCGACAGAAAATTATTGATGGCTGTCCTCACCAGTTCGGCTACGGACATGCCTGAATCCTGCTGAAGTCGCTCCAACGCCTCTTTCTGCGATTCCTCAATAAACATCTGAAACCTTACTTTTGCCATATGCACTTCCTGCACATATCATATATAAAGCATATGTGTATGTCAATTAGTCTATTTCAGCCTTCCTTCCTGTTTTAGTTTTGCGATAATTGCGTTTATTTTCGGCAATGCCTCCAGTGCTGCCTTTTCGCCTTCAATAATAGCCTCATGCCTCTTGTCGAAATCGGCAGAGCCTATGTAGCCCACCTTCGGTTTTATCACAACATCGGCCTTTGAAAGCTGTGCGTTGGAAATCTTCGAATACATGATGCTTATTGACTGCAATATTGTCTCTATGGTGCTTTCGGGCTGTGTATTGTCGACATCTGCTGAAATGTCAACAGCGATAATTACATCCGCACCCATCTTCCTTGCAGCATCCACTGCAACAGGGCTTACAACACCGCCGTCCACATACATATGTCCTGAAATCTTTACGGGTCTGAATATGCCGGGAATCGAACAGCTTGCCCGGACCGCCCTGCCTGTATTCCCTGTGCCGAAGACAACTTCCTGGCCGTTCTGAATGTTTGTCGCAACAGCATAAAACGGTATCCGCAATTTTTCCATGGAACTATTTTTTACTGCCTTGTTAATGTAACCTTCGAGCAATTCCCCTTTAATAAAGCCGTTGTCCGGTATCGACAGATCTGCAATATCTCCCTTTTCTATGGCGATAGCCATTTTCTGAAGCTGAAAGGCATTGTAGCCGTAGGCATACAGGCTTCCCACAAAACTGCCTGCACTCGTTCCCACTATCATATGAACGGGAATTTTATTGGATTCCAAAACCTTCAGGACGCCGATGTGTGCAAATCCCTTTGATGCGCCTGCACCGAGAACCAGTGCTATTTTTGCAGGTTTTAGAGGCGGCTGCACTATTTCTTTAGGCGCACATGATATAAGAATAAAAATGCAAACAATCGAGATCAAAAATCTGACTTTCATCCTCTATTTCCCTCCTTACTGCTGTATATACGGACAGAATGCATACTCATGACAGCTCCAGCAAATATAGTCATTCAGAGGCCTTGCCTTGAAATCTCCTTTCCTCATGTCCTTTACCGCTTCCTCAAGAAACTTCAGAGATGCAATTATGTAATCGTCAATACCCTGTTCCTCATTTTCTTTGCCTTTACCTCTACCTCTACCTTTCTTCGGCGGACACCATTTAATATCGATATCCTTCAGGGAATATATCCCCACCCTGCTAACTGCATACCCCTGATTCTTCATCATGGCGGCATAGAGGAACAACTGGAGATTCTCGTTCCCCTCCAATACCTGTTTGCAGTTAAGGCCCGGCGTTCCTGTTTTATAATCTATTATCTGCACTGCATTATCGATCCTGTCGAACCTGTCCACCTTGCCCTTCAATCTTATCCCCTTTATCGGTTCGCCCGTGATCGTCTTTTCAACCTCTGTGGATATATAACCGTCCTTTCTTATCTCAAGCTCTTTTTCGTAGATATCAGGAAGTATCTCCATGAATGTATCCTTTATTATCCTCTTCCAGTACGCATCGATCCTCCTGTCCTTCACGGATACCTCTATTGCTGCCTCTGCCCTTTTCTTGAGATCTTCAAGATTGTCGAAGGGCTCTTTTACAATCTTCTCCATTATCTTGTGTATTATGCTACCAATTGTGGCTGCCTCAAGCTCGTATTCCTTGACACTCATGGGCTCAAGGTTCAATATCCTCTCTATGAAAAATTTTCTCGGACACATCCTGTATGCATCTATATCTGTGACGCGCAAAAAGGATGAGGCACTCAGGGAAGATGGAATCGCCCCTACTTCAGAAATATAGTTAGAAAACGGCTTGTAGCCTTGCCTTATAAGGTATTCCTCTTTGGAAAAGATGCCGGGGATCCTCTCTTTTGCCTCCTCGCCAAAATATAAAAACGATGAAGGAAGGAACAGATCGTCGCCTTCCATCAACGGATAGGAAAGATGCAGGTTCCTGCACGATTTTATGACATTGTGAAAAGAAAAACGCTGTGTCTCTATGTACTTGTCGAGATGCAAAAATCCGAGCCTTCTTTTAACGCTGTCAGGCAGCAGATAGTCCAGACCCATCCTCCGTGGCATATCTCCATCGGTCAACCCTCCAAAAAAGATATACTCCGGCGACATGCCAGGCATTTCAGAAAAATCCATTACCCTCACGCCTGTGCCTTCTGTTTCCATATGCGTCGAATTAAGGAGATGGTTGAACACATCTATGAATTCATTCAGGGTAATCGGATGAGGATGTAATGCGCTCAAAAAAGACATCTGTTCTATTAATTCCTTGGTTGTCCTGCGCAGATCCCTCGTTTCTGAATCGAGGGTCGATGCCAGAAAACCAAATTCATTCAAAATATCCCGAATCAAATAAACATAGGTCTCGATGCCCGCTCCTTTCCTGACATCTTCAAGGGGCTGGAGCTTGTCGAAAATCCATGCCATATCCTTTTCTATCGTGTCCTTTTCTTTCATAAGGCTCATATCAACATTTTCAGAGCCTCCCTCTATAAAGTTGAGCCACGATTCCTTTCCTGAAACAATCCCTGACTTGAGGGAAAAGGTCGCTACCCATTTCTTGATCCCTTCGGGAATCTTGGTGAAATATGCGGATGACAGGAATTGGGAAAACTTCAGCCTCGGATAGCCATCTGCCACTGACCTTAAAAGGGACAGGAGGTCAAGGAATGGCCTCATCCGTCCAAGTGTTTTGTTCTTAGAGATATCATAGGGAATGCCATAGCGATGGAAGACCCTCTCAACCATGAGGGCATATTTGCTCAGGTCAGGGAATGTAACGATTACCTCTCTTAAATCCCTGAGCTTGCCCGACACATATAATGATTTTATATTCCTTGCTATACCTTCCACCTCTTCTTCCATACACGGATAGGCATAGTAAGCAAAGGAATGGGTGGATGGGTGAATGGGTGAATCGGTAACAAATGTTTCTTCAATTTCGAAATTATCTTTTAAAAAATTTACATACCCTTCCACCAGCCCTCTGAACTGATTACTGTACGGTATCGCAACAAGGGTCTGTTCCGAGGATTGAATAAGCTCCTTCAGTACATTCTTTTCCAAGAGAGTTGGATCGTAAAATCCGTCTAAAATCAGTAACGAGTGATGAGTGACGAGCGATGAGTCTTTCTGACCACTGATCGCTAACCACTGACCGCTATCTTTCATGACATCGTCTTCATCTATAAGCCCGCTTCCCGTTATAAAAGATTGATAATCCTTATATGTCTCGAGTCCTTCATTTATGGTCTCTGCAACGGCTTCAGGTATGTTTAGATCACGAAATACATCCGTGAAGCTATGCTTTATGGCATCCATATCGCAATCGGGATAGAGATGTTTGATGTCGCTTATAAAGTCGGCAATCATTGATGAAAAGCCGAGCCCTCTGCCGCAGAGCCTTGAGAGGATAACCGGAATTAATGACTCATGCAGTATTCTCCTGTCGCCATAGACGGAATAGATTTTTTTGCAGTACTGCATTATGGTGGCCATTTCCGGAGGGATGTAGCAAGAACATGGGGGAACTTCGTTCCCCCACGAGCCCCCTAAATCTTCTTTTATAGCTCTGTGGAATATTCTTTGAGCCTCATGGACTTTTACCGAGGTAGGCGATAAATAAAGTATTTTTGAATAATCAGTACCGTGGATATATTTTAATGCATCTTTAAACAGGAATTCAGCGGTATTTCTGTATCCATTCGGTGTATAGAAGATTTTTACCATAGGTGTGCAACCTCACAATATTTTACCTGATTTAAGCGATTTTATGCGAGCAGGCACGGCTCAAAGACCCCTCTTTTCGCCGCACCTGCTCGCATATTTCAGAGCAAGAATCACTCAACTTGGGTTATAATTATGGGGTTAACTACTTATTCGGAGGGAGCCATGATCATAGGAAAGCCGTTTTTGACGACCGAGCAGATCCACGAAAAGGTTACTGAACTGGCAGACAGGATATCCCGTGACTACATCGGTAAAGAGATCCTTGCAGTGGGCATCTTAAAAGGCTCATTCATGTTTTTTGCAGACATCGTACGGGCACTCAAGATTCCGGTTACGCTGGATTTCATTGTAGCATCGAGCTATTTAAAAAGCACATCCACAGGAGAAGTGAAGATACATTACGACATAAAGGAAGACATTGCAGGAAAGCACGTTCTCCTGATAGACGACATCATCGATACAGGCGTATCACTCAATTATATAAGAGAGAGGATACTCTCAAAAGGCCCTGCAAGCCTTAAGATATGCATACTCCTGGACAAAAAGGAGCGCCGCTCGGTAGATGTTCCTGTCGATTATACAGGATTTGAGATTCCTAACCAGTTCGTAGTGGGCTACGGCCTCGATTATGACAATAAATACAGGAATCTTCCTTATATAGCGATATTCAAGAAAGAAGGGTAAAAGGTTCCCATGTACAAATTAATGATAGAGACATCTTTTGCTTCAGCCCATCAATTAAGGGGCTATAAGGGCAAATGCGAAAACCTGCATGGCCATAACTGGAAGGTACAGGCATATGTGACCGCTGACAAATTAAATGAAATAGATATTGCCATCGATTTCCACGACCTTAAGAAAACAACCAATGAAATCGTTGCCCAGCTTGATCACAAATTCCTTAATGATATATTCCCTTTTACAGAGAAAAATCCATCATCAGAAAACATTGCCAGATGGATATTCGATTCCCTCAAAAAGGGACTGGCATCATACGAAAACATAAAAGTCTCTGCTGTAACGGTATGGGAGTCGGAAACCGCATCTGCAACGTATTATGAGGAATGGGGATGAATACAGCATTTGCAGCAAGACTTGTGAATATTGCGATTGATAAGGGCGCTGATAGAGCAGAGGTCTATGTAAAGACATCAAAGAGCCTCAGCATTGAGGTCAAGGAGCAGAAGATAGATACCCTTGAGTCATCGATGACCATGGGCTATTGCATCAGGGTCATAAAGGATAACCGCCTCGGGTTTTCGTATTCCACAAACCCGGATGAAATGGATACTGTTGCAGAAAATGCGGTAGAGGCATCAAAGTATTCCGAGCCTGACGATTATCTTGAATTGCCTTCAGCCCTTCAGCCTTCAGCAATTAGCCAGCCTTTAATTTTTGACAATGATATAGCCTTACTATTAGAAAGTGGGGCAGAAGATGAGGCAATAAATCGCACACTTCTTATCGAGAGTTCTGCATTTAATGAAGACAATCGTATAAAGAAAATCAGGAAGGCGTCAGGGATCTTCAGCACAAACAATACCTATATCGTAAACTCTCACGGCATAAATGCGCATTATCAATCCACAGGATGTTCGGCTCAATTAATAGCAATCGCAGAGGAAGGCAGCGAAAGCCAGCTTGGATGGGATTATCAGGGAAGCAGGTTTTTAAAGGATGTATCCTTCGAGGAAGTTGGCAGGACTGCGGCACGCAGGGCAGCACAGCTCCTCGGGGCACGGAAGATAAACTCTATTAAGGGCTTTGTCCTTCTGGACAACTCGGTCTCCACAGAGTTCTTGGGCATACTTTCGTCAGCCCTTTCATCCGAATCGGTACAGAAAAAGAAGTCAATGCTTGCAGGCAAAAAGGGTGATGTGGTAATGAGCAACAGGCTCAATATCATAGACAGCGGATTGCTCGATAAAAAACTCGGCAGCAAACCGGTTGATGACGAAGGCGTCCCCACATCTCACAAGATATTAATCGGAAAAGGGATTTTAAATGGATATTTATATGACACTTACACAGCAAAGAAAGATGGCATTGCATCCACAGGAAATGCTGTTCGAGGCGGCTTCACAGGCCTTCCTACGGTAGGCCCCACAAATCTCTATATAGAACCAACATCAGCGGAATATACAAAAAGATTCGAAAATCTCGTAAAAAATATTAACAGAGGCCTCTATGTTATCGAAACAATGGGCATGCACACTGCAAACCCCATTTCAGGGGAATTCTCTGTGGGTGCATCAGGATTATGGATAGAAGATGGAGAGATAAAGCATCCTGTAAAAGAGGCGGTGATTTCAGGCAATATCCTCGACCTGTTTAAAAAGGTGGTCATGGTTGGCGATGATCTGCGATTTTATGGTAATATAGGCGCTTCAAGCCTCTTGATAGAAGAAATCGACATTAGCGGATAAATAAATGGGAGGGTTTTTATGGATTATTTCTTAACTGAAGAGCAGCAGATGATACGAGACCTTGCACGTCAGATCGCAGAGGAAAAGGTCGTGCCTGTCAGGGCCGAGCTCGATGAAAAAAATGAATATCCGTGGGAAATAATAAAGACACTTGCCCAGTCAGACATGATAGGGCTTTTTATACCCGAGGAGTACGGAGGACTCGGCAAGGGATGCCTTGAACTCTGTTTGGTCGTTGAAGAGCTTTCAAGGGCATGTGTAGGCGTATCCACAACATATGCTGCAAATGCCCTCGGCACCTATCCAATACTGCTTTTCGGCACCGATGAGCAGAAGAAGAAATATCTGCCTGACATCGCAGCAGGCAAAAGGCTGGTTGCCTTCGGCCTTACAGAGGCAAACGCCGGAAGCGATGTTGGAGGGATACAGACGACCGCAAAACTCGAAGGGAACGAGTATGTCTTAAACGGCACAAAGCAATGGATTACAAATGGCGGAGAGGCTGAGATATACACCATCATCGCCATAACAGATAAATCAAAGGGGCCGAGGGGCGCATCTGCATTCGTTGTTGAAAAAGGAACACCCGGCTTCACATTCGGGAAGAAAGAGAACAAGATGGGCATAAGGGCATCATCCACAAGGGAATTGATATTCGATAACTGCCGGATTCCAAAAGAAAACATTCTCGGAAGGGAAGGCATGGGATTTATCGTTGCAATGAAGACCCTCGACTCTTCAAGGATAGGCGTTGGTGCACAAGGACTTGGAGTTGCTCAGGGCGCATTTGAAGAGGCTGTAAAATTTGCACGGCAGAGGCACCAGTTCGGCCATCCGATTATAAGTTTTCAGGCAGTACAGCACATGCTTGCAGATATGGCTATCGAGATAGAGGCTGCGCGGTCTCTCATCTATTCTGTCGCAAGGTACGTGGACAGCGGCGCAAAGGACATATCAAAGCCCTCTGCAATGGCAAAGACATTCGGCACAGATGTGGGCATGAAAGTGACTACAAATGCTGTTCAGGTCATGGGCGGTTCGGGATACATGAAGGAATATCCGGTTGAGAAGATGATGAGGGACGCAAAGATACTCCAGATTTACGAGGGCACAAACCAGATACAGAGAAACATCATCGGACAGGAAATAATCAAAGAAGCAGCAAGAAAGAAGTAAATTTTATGCGTGTAACTGATAAGCACAGCTTATCAGTTACACCTGCAAAGAAACATCATCATACCAACCTGCCTTTTAGGCCATATTACCAGCAAATACCAGAAGCATGAAATATTTTTTCTCTGCTTTTCAAACTTTTTCTTCTCAAACGTCTCAGCATATGCTAATATTTTGGTCATGAAGAGAAAAAATACAAACTTGGTATATTAAATGTTATGCCTATGAAAAAAAATTATAAAAGAGGAGACAGTTATGAAAAAACATTTTATGATATGCGTTGATAATCGCGGTTATGAATCGTCTCTGGAAACAAGAAAACTGTACGAAGTATTGACCGATAAGGTAGCTGAAAAGCATCACCAGATAAGAGTCATCGATGAATCAGGCGAAGATTATTTGTATCCAGAAAATTTCTTTGCTCCCGTACGGTTGCCTCATATCACAAAAGAAAAATTGGAATTAGCGACGGCACAACATTGCACTTCATGGGACAAGAAATAATCTATATCGACAAATAGCTATGCCTTACTAAATTGAGAAGAAACTACACCCTCACCTGCAGATTCATTCCCGTATTCATAATCTTCTGCCATAGCTCCAATGGGGCATTATCAAAAATAATCTCCGCATCGCCATTCATGATATGCCAATCGCCCCTTGTTATTTCATGCTCAAGCTGGCCGGGTGCCCAGCCTGCATAACCGGAGTATATGCGGAATCTCTCTCCTGCATCAGGGTCATTGACAGCACGTTCGAGCAAGGCGCTGCTTGTGCTTATATAGATATTATCGAATACCGGATGGGCATCTTCAGGCTTGCCGGATGTCTGAATGAGCATGAACAACCGGTTTCTTTCCACCGGCCCGCCAATATAAATAAAGTCGGGAATCTCTTTTAGCATGTTAATATCGGGGAACATCTTAGAGAGCCTTATATCTGTAGGCCTGTTGACAATCAAACCCATGGTGCCTTGCGGGCCATAATCAACCAGAAAGATAATAGTTTCGGAAAAACGAGGGTCTTTCATGTTTGTACCGGCTACCAAAAACTTGCCTTTTGCAAGCTCAAAATCAAATTTATAATGTCCTGACGGTGCATCAGGGAGTCCGTGTGGCGATAAGGCTGCATATTTACCATGGATAGGAGTGGACAGCAGTATAAAAAAGGCTGCAATGACAGCAGGCAGGAGCCTTTCAAAGATTTTTTCTTTTGCATGCATTAATTGTATTTAATTTATAAATAATTTTTTACCGAAATTGCAATGCCGAGTCCGGCCACTATTGCTATCCATATCAAAAGCAGTGCTATACTTACCTTTCCCCACCTGTTCATTGATGGCGTAGGAACATATTCTCCTGCAGTTTTGCCTGATTTATATGCAACAGAAAGGAGATAGCCTGCTATTACCAAACCGACCACAAATGTGGATAAAAAGAGGAGTGTGCTTCCATAGTCCAGGTTCAGCTTATAATTGAAGATGGAATAATCGAAGCGGCCGAGATACTTCATCCTCAAAGATTCCCTTGTATATGACATCCCCAATATAGTCAGAAATGCAAGAAGAATACCCGGCACTGCATATCTCACAGGGTCTTTTCTTGCAGAATACAGGTAAACCAATAATACAATCCCAAGCCCTGCGCCAATCAGAAAGAATGGATCTAAGAAAAACCTGAACTCAGACGGCAAACTGAGAAGCCACCAGAAGCCTACAGCAGCCTGTATTGCAGTAAAGACAAAGGCCATATTTGCGCCCATCTTTCCGGCCCACTGCAGATATTCCTTGTCCTTATCATTCCTGTCTTTAAAATACCATGCATATAACATGAGGAGTATGCCTGCCATGGCAAAAGACGGGACTATGAAATGGAGAAATCTCGAAAGCTGGAAGGCGTGCAGGGACACGCCAGATGTATCCGCTGTATTCCCTCTTACATACCAATCAAGCCATTTCTCCGGCTGCAGGAGCTGATAACCGAGGGCATGCATAATAACCCCGGCAAATATGAAAAAGGCAAAGGCAATGATTCCGAATATAGCAAAGCTATTACTCTTAGAATCCCTCTTGAGATAAAAGACATAGGTAAGGCTGTATGCAGTCATCAATATCAGGATAAATCCGATCACCCATGCAGCAGAGAGGGTATTGGATACATACCAGAAAGGGTCATATATCACCTGAACAAATAGTAGAGGCGCCACACCTAAAAGAATTGCCATTGAAATACTCGATGTGGCTGCCCTTGCCATGGATTTGGACAGTTGTCTCCAATACTCCCCGCCTTTTAGATATGCGTACACAGAGAGGGAAATCGTACCAATAGCAAAATTTACAAACATGATGTGCAGGGCAAAAGTAATTACCATGAGCACCTGAAATAAAATGGGATAAAAGGGAATGCCCATCGGGTCCTGCAAAGTATTTATCATTGTCCCTACATCCATGCTTAAACCTCCTCCAATCCGCTCAAGTCAGCCATGCTTCTTACCTATTGAATTATTTATTCAGCGAAACAAGATAGGCTGCAAGCGCCTTCTTTTCAGCCGCTGTCCCATAAAATGGCGGCATGTGGAGGTATCCGCCGAGGGCATCCAGAAAGCCCTCTACAACCTCCGCATCTTTAAAACCGAGCCCTTTCATCATCTTGGGCAGGGATCTCAATCCATTTTCATCGAGCACATGGCATGACGAGCACTCAATAATTGCTATCATCTTCCCTGCCTGAAGTTTATTCCCTTCATTTATGTCCCTCAAACCAGACGGTACAAACGGCGCAATCTTAAGAATCCCTCTTTCATTAATCAAATCCGCCTCTGCTTTCACGCCCTTTGATCGGACATCGCTTCCGATTATCTGGTTTGAATACATATAATGGGATATAACATACGGTTTTCTGATAATCTCCCTCATCCTCTCGGCAGACCATATCCCGACAAAAAGAACGGCTATCGCCAAAACTGCAGGAACAATCCTGATGGTAAGGGGTTTTATATGGGCGTATACAAAGTACAATATCATTGCACTAAAAGAAACCACCATCCCTGTCTTGAGTCCTTTTGGAACAATGGAACCGAGCAATCCATGTGCGTTTTCAGGAAGGGCCTTGAGATACCACTGCACTGCTAAAGCGCCGAGGACTAAACCAGCAATGCCCCATCTGGATGCTGTTTTCACAACCAATTTCCTCACATCGTCATTCTTGAGCCTCGCTGAAACAGCTATGGCATAACCGGCCCCGATGCCGAACATTACAGTCGTCCTTACAAAAAGCTGGGACCAGTATGTCTGGTTAAAAAAGCCATCGAAGAAATTACCTGTCTGCGGCCATTTGCCAGGGGAAAGCATGAAAGAAAGGATTCCTGTAATGATAATCATTGTTATCCACGATGCAATTGCAAATATCCATCCTATTTTCAGATGGGTCTTTATATCCACCTTGTTCAGAGTGTAATAATAGACAAATATCCCTACCACCTCGACAATGAAAAAGACCCATTCCGCCGCCCATCCCCATACATAGTTGTGTATCAAACCTGATAGGCCCCTTGGATTTGCTACTGTGGCGGAATACCAGATTCCGACGCCGCTCAAGGAACCGAGGACATAGGCAAACACGAGCAAGAGCAGAGTGTATTTTTTAATGAATTCGAGATATTCGGGCCTGTTTTCCCTGTATGCCTTTGTCTCGACATAGAGATTGAACCACATGGCACTAACAGAGAGATGGGAGGGCAGGATATGGAAGGTTGCGATAATCCCCAGTATAATGCCGGCGCTTAAATTCGGCACTTCCCATATTGGATACATGTTAATCCCCTATCATGTTTTATGGCCCCTTTTTTGCGCTGTATATCGTCATCTTCCAGCATTCTGTACTTCATATCCTCTGCATCTTCGTACTGGCCCTTTTTCACCGACCACATGAAGAGAAGCCATGCGCCTATGCCAAGTGTTATGGATAGAAATACAAGAAAAGAGAGCGTCCACATAAGTCTATTTTTATACCTCCAATGCCTTATTCCTGTTCCTTATTCTCAGTGAATTCCCCACAACAAAGAGGGAGCTTGCCGCCATGGCGCCTGCAGCGATGATGGGATGCAAAACGCCCGAGACTGCAAGGGGGATTGCAATGATGTTATAGAAGAATGCCCAGAATATATTCTGCTTTATAATGGAAAATGTCTTTTTCGACAGGTTCATAAAATAGAGAATAAGTTTCAAATCATTTCTTACCAGCACTGCATCCGCGCTCTCCATTGCTATATCTGTTCCCCTGCCCATGGCAATGCCGACCATCGCCTCTGTTAATGCAGGTGCATCATTGATGCCGTCTCCCACCATCAGTATATTATGCCCCTTGCTCTGCATATCGGTCACCAGCTCTTTCTTTGCAACCGGAGACGCCTCTGATATTGCACGGTCAACACCAACCATTGATGCAATAGAGCCGGTGGTAATCCTGTTGTCGCCGCTTACAATGGATACTGTTGTATTTGCCTTCCTGAGTTCATCCACTACTTCTATGGCCTCATCCCTTATGACATCTGAGATCACAAAGAGCGCTCTCACCCTTTTGTCCCATCCCATATAAATGACTGTATCACAATTCTTTTCAAATTGCAAGGAAACGTCCATCAAAAATTGTATTGAATCACTGGAGCAACCGCTTTCATCCATCAATCCCATGCTTCCAATAAATACTTTTTTGCTGCCGATCGTCCCTTCGACTCCCTTCCCGGGAATTGCCTTGAACTCCGATACATCGAAGAGGTTTAGGCCCTTTGCAGATTCTGTGATTGCATGGCCTATACTGTGTTCTGATAGCCTCTCTATGGAAAGCAGCGAGGGAAAGTATATATTCCCTATCAACATCCCGATCAAAAACTATCGTCTCCTTAAGCACAGGCCTTCCCAGTGTTATTGTACCTGTTTTGTCGAAGATGACATGATCTGCTCTGCCTGCATTCTCTATAACCTCTCCTCCCCTGGCGAGTATTCCCTTTGGTGATGCCATGCTCGTAAAAATGAGAATGGCAATCGGGGTTGCAAGCCCCAGACTGCACGGACATGCGATAACAATGACAGAAATCCCTGTCATTAATGCATACTGTGTGGATGCACCCTTAAGCATATGGGCCGCCACTGTAAGAAATGCAATTATCAATATTACAGGCACAAAAATACCCACAACCCTGTCGGCAATGGTCTGTATCTGTGGCTTTCTTGCCTGTGCATCCTCCACTGCCTTTATAATATTTGAAAGCACAGTCTCTTTGCCTGTCTTCGTCACCCTGAAAACGAGCGTACCGTAAAGGTTCATGCTGCCGCCGATTACCTCATGACCTGCCCTTTTATGGATAGGCTTTGACTCTCCGGTAATAATGGATTCATCAACTTCCGATTCTCCATCAACAACAGTGCCGTCAAGGGGGATCCTTTCTCCTGGTATGACCTGAATAAGCTCGCCCTTTTTAATTGAAGATATAGGGACAATCTTTATTTCCTGACCGCTGATTGCTGACTGCTGATTGCCGACTAATCTTGCCTCTTTGGGGCTTAATTCCGAAAGCCTCTCGATAGTCTCTGACGCCTTGCCCTTTGCAGTGGTCTCCATGTATCTGCCTAAAAGTATAAGGGTTATTATCATGGCGGATGTATCGAAGTAAACCTTGCCCCCTATGAACATCTGGTATATGCTGTAAATAAATGCAGAACCCGCGCCTATGGTTATGAGTGAATCCATATTGAAATTGAGATGGCGTAAGCCTTTAAAGGTATTTCTGATAAATGGCATCCCTGAGTAGAAAATAACAGGTATAGTAAGAAGCATTGCTATGATCTCGAAGATGAGCTTTGTCTTTGTATCTATTCCCTGAAAATATCCTGCATAAAGGGCGGTGGTGTAAATCATTAACTGTGATGACAAAAACCCGGCAGTGCCGAATCTGACGAGGAGGTCCCTTGCCTCTGCCTTCTGTCTCCTGAATTGTTCCGATTCCGAATAAGGCCTCGGATTGTAGCCGATGGATATTATCCTTTTAAGAATCCTGTCCAATCCGATAACCTCGGGATTCCATCTTATCCTTGCCCTGTGGGTTGCGTAGTTTACCCGTGCATACTCAATGCCCTCTGTCCTGCTCAGTATCTTCTCATTGAGCCACACGCATGATGCGCATCGTATGCCCTCAATAAAGATATCTACCTCTTTCTGACTGCTGACTTTAACATCCCTCACATGCCCTGCAAAGGGCTTGATGTCTATTTCTCTCTTCAGAGCCGAAGATCGAATCCCTGCATCTTTCCATGTCCGGTCTTCATAAAACCGGTCAAGGCCTTCTTCATGGATCAGTTTATATATGCCCCTGCAGCCGTTGCAGCAGAAGACCTTCTTCTCGCCGTCTATTTCATCATATATGGCTTCTTTTTCAGGGAATTCAAGAAGACAGTGGTCGCATTTAAGCATTGATACCTCTAATTTTTCACCTCAAATACATAACTTGCATGCGTTGTCTTTTTTGAAGGGTGCACGATGATAACATCGGCCTTCCATATCCTCTTTCCGCTTGGACATCTCGCAATGACGCCCTTGCCTTCATATCTGCCCTTTTCTTTATGCATGAGGAGAATCCTGTTGTCTCCCATAAACATCCCTGGCATTGTCAGGTAAATCTCCACGCTGGCATCCTGAACAGGTTTATCTTTCTCTCTAAGAGTTACACCAAAAAGGATCTCGGACATAGATTTTACAGGCTTTGGATTGCAGTCGAATACCACGCCGATATTATCTTCTGCTATTATCTTAGAGCAATGGCCTGCATGAATGTCACAGTCTGTTTTAGCCCCCTTCGCTCTGCTTCATGCAGGCTGGCAGCGCAACGACAAAAAGTAGAAATAGTAATAGGAACGATCTCATATTTTTTCATCATCGTCAAACATCTTGTACTTAGGCTTTTCTATCTTTTCCTTTTTCTTGGGATTGTAGTAATAAATAACAACCACTATAAAAACCATAAAGAGTGCGACTGTAAAACCGAAATAAATCCACCCGCTCCACTGCATTGCATCTACCTCCTCATTGTTGGCCCATGCGGGGCAGGCATCGGCTTAGCCTGCCCCGCATATCTTACTGTTTAATCAATCGAACTTCAGCTTTAATGGCGCTGAGTTATAACTGTCGTGCTTTGTTGAGTTATTAAAAACTGCAATGCCGAGGTTGTAGTCCCTCCTTGCGTCGAACTGTACATCGTTCTCCTTATCACCGCTCTTGAGCTTTCTCTGGAGCATAATCGTCCATCTGCCGTTTGCCCATTTTGCATTTGCCTTTTATATCAGCCATGCTTCCGGAAAATTTCGAGAGTATCCATGATGTAACCACATCGCCGTCCTTGAACTTGCTGTAGTCCTTTATCTCTACGGTCTCTCCGTCCACCAGAAAGCCAGAGACTGTCGGCTTCTTGGCAGGGTCCTGCATATACTTTGGTTTTTTCTTGTCAGATGTCTCGTTCTTCTTTGCCTTGCCTGTTCCTGCATCGGATTTCCTTGAATCATCGTCCACATAACCATCCTCTGCATGTCCCAATGGATTGCTTGTGTATGCCCTCCATACCCACATATCTCCGCGCTCAGTAGCTGTTTCGGTATGATACTTCCAGTCATCATGATTTTTTGCATCTGAATGGCATACGACTGCGCATCCCTTTGTGGCAAAGTTCTTTATTCTCTTGATCTCCCAGTTGATGGCAACCTTGTCCTCATCACTTTTCTGTCTGTCCCATTTGCCTTTGGAGAACTTCCATGCCTCCTTTGTCATGCCCTGTTCGCTGTCGGGCCAGGAGAGAAGGATGCTGATATTGCCTCCCTTTGTATACACTGCCTTAACCTTGACCTCGAGTTTCTTTTTCTCAAAAGGACCGCCAGATGCACCTTCGTTGATAATTGTGGTCTCCTTTGCAGAAGCCTATTCAGGGCTGTTGATGTCTGTGGGATCCTTCGACACCTTCTTTGCGGTGATAACTGTCTCACCCGATGCAGCAAATACGCTAACTGCAAATGTTACAAGCAGCAAACCAACCAGAAAAACTAACCTCTTCATGATATTTGAACCTCCTTAAGACTGATATTAATATTTTATGACCCATGGTCACTCTTTTTATGCCAGTACCCCTAAAACCGTAAACAGTATGGTCAATAACACACCACCTCCCATCAAAGACATTGCCAGTTTTCTCTTCTTCGGATGCATCTCCGGGTTTTTATCCACAAACGGCAATATCAGCAAAAATACAAATGTCAGTATCGGGCCGATAACCGTGGGAATGACCTCAAGGCTCGACGGGAATACCTTCAGCAGATAGAACGGCGCCATGAAATACCACTCCGGTCTCGGCTTGAAAGAGGAATCGGAGGGGTCTGCAGGGTCTCCCACCTTCATAGGCATTAACAGAGCCATTGCGACCACAATAATGACCATGATGAGGGCAGCTACTGCTTCCCTGAACAAAAAGTTTGGATAAAAGACTATTTGTTTTTTGTTTGTATTTTCTGCCATCTTAACCACCTTTATAGGATGTCTGTTATTCTTTTTCTTCGAGAGACCTTATATACGAAACGGTGACCATATCTTCTTTTTGCCAAAGAACTCGCCCCATGAAGGCATTCCGCCCTTTGCCTTCCTGCCTTCAAATTCCTGATCCTTCTTTGTTCCATCGGCTATCATGAAGAAGACTGTGTCGTCTCCGACCGATTCCATCACATATACTCACTCTTTGTCGGTAAGCTCGGGTCCTATGTCTCCCTTTGCATCGACTCCATGACATGCCGCACAGTTCATCTCGTATATCTTTTTGCCTTCAGCAATGGCATTCGGATCTGTTGCAAGCGGGTTTGTATCGCCCTTTGCTATCATAGGCGGTTTTGGTTTCCTTGGTACTGCAGTCCCGATTGCCTGCATATATGCAACAAGGGCATCAAGTTTTGTCTTGTCAGCAAGGACATCGGTATCTTCCTTTGTATAAGGGAAACCCAGCGCCTTCATCCTTGCCTCAACTTCCTTTGGATTTACCGGATGGTCTGCAAGCCAGCCGTAAGACGGCATGTTTGATCCCTGGAATAACTTCCTCGGGTCATTGAAATGTTTATAGTGCCATTTATCCGTGTATTTACCGCCTATCCTCGCCAGATCCGGACCTGTCCTCTTCGATCCCCACAGGAATGGCTGGTCATAGGCAAATTCTCCAGCCTTTGAATATTCGCCATACCGCATTACTTCGGCCTTGAGAGGTCTTACTGTCTGTGTATGACAATAAAAACAACCTTCTTCCTGATACACATCCCTTCCGGCAAGCTGTAAAGCAGTGTAAGGCTTGAGGTTCTGGAGTTTTGGGTGCATCTGCGGTGTGAGCATAGGATAAACCATCATCACGATCGTCCCGATGAGAACCACAACTGTAACGACAACTGCAAACAAAATCGGTTTCTTATAAATAGTTCCTGCCATCTTCTACCTCCCTTCAGCCACGGCAGTCTTTTTTGCCCTGAGAATTGTCATTACGATGTTATAGGCAAAGATGCACAGTCCGATAAAGAAGAGCAATCCTCCGAATGTCCTCATCTTCCAGTACGGATAGTTGCCCATCAATGACTCCATAAAGGTATAAGTGAGGCTTCCGTCTTCCGGAGATATTGCCTTCCACATGGCGCCCTGCTGTATGCCGAGTATCCACATGGTAATGGAGAATATGAGTTGTCCTATCAGAACAAACCAGAAATGGGTATTGGCGAGTTTAATGCTGTAAATCTCCGTGTTATATACTTTTGGAATTGTGTAATACATGGCTGCCGAAAGGGTCAGTGCCAACCACCCCATAGTTCCCATATGCACGTGACCAGGAACCCAATCGGTGTAGTGTATAAGCTGGCTCACAACTCTCAAACCCTGAGTTGGTCCCTGTATAGTCTGAAGACCATAAAATGTTATTGCGAGAATAAAAAAACTTTGTCAGATAGTTTGATTTCATTTTCGACCAGTCTGCTCCGACAGTATAGTACCCGTTCACGACAGAACCCCATGAAGGTGCGATCATAAACATGGTGAAGGCAATACCGACAGTCTGAATCCAGTCGGGAAGAGGCGTATAAACGAGATGATGCGCGCCTGTCCACAGGTATGCAAATACCAGCGACCAGAATGCAATAATCGAAAGCCTGTGGCTGAAAATGGGAAGCCCTGTTGATTTGGGCAGGAAGTAGTAAAATATTGCGAGTATAGGCGTTGTAAAGACAAAGCCCACTGCATTATGCCCGTACCACCATTCCACATTGGCGTCATTGACGCCTGCGAATATGGAGTAGGACTTGAAGAGCCCTACAGGTATTGCGAGGTTGTTGACGATATACAGGACTGCAACCGCAATAACTGTTGCAAGCAGATACCAGAGCGAGATGTACATCTGCTCCTCTTTCCTCTTGATCGCTGTGCCGATGATATTGACTGCATACATCACCCAGAGTACAACGACTCCAAGATCAAGCGGCCATTCAAGTTCTGCATATTCCTTTGACTGTGTCATGCCGGCAAGAAGGCTTACCGCTGCGGCTACAATGGCTATGTTGAATATGTACAACTGCGCCATTGCAAGCTTCGGGAACAACAGCGGCCTTCTCGTCAGCCTCTGCACCATGTAGTAGCTCAGGGCAAATATCTCTGCCACGGCAAACCCGAATGCAAGTCCGTTGATATGGACAGCCCTGAGCCTTCCGTAGGTGAGAAAAGGCGGAAAGTTTAATTCCGGTTTTCACAACTGGATTGATATGAACAATCCAATCAAGACCGCGACTCCCCCCAGAACATCCCGGAGAGAGCGAAACCCTTTACGGGTTTCCATTCATACGCTACTGCTTCTTCTGCCATCTCAAACCCTCCTCTTATGGTTTAAATACAGGACAGAATCTGTCCTAAATATAGCCATTAAAAAAGATGAGAAACGTCTTGTTTTGGTTCAAAAATTTTTTTACCGTTTCTGCGATTCGATAAGCTTTGCAAAATCGGTTTTTCTCAGCTTCTTTTCAACGTCCTTTCTCAATTCAACCCATATAGGGTGTACCGCACAATTACAGCTTAAACTGCAGACCTTCCTGCTGACTGCACATCTGTTCATGGCAACCGGGCCTTCTATAGCATCTATGACATCGAGCAGGTTTATCTCCCTTGGGGCCTTTGCTATCTGGAAGCCGCCCCTGACGCCCCTGTATGATTTCACAATATTTGCCTTTGCGAGCTTTTGCAGTATTTTTGAAAGGAAAC
>Ga0209721_1000336_pt1 | contig 44429 bp, 41 predicted proteins | sample TshhotsprinmetaG_FD_184139 | JGI IMG/M metagenome (GOLD analysis project Ga0209721, IMG submission 184139) | Hot spring microbial communities from South Africa to study Microbial Dark Matter (Phase II) - Tshipise hot spring metaG (SPAdes)... | ecosystem: Environmental > Aquatic > Thermal springs...
TAAATAAACCTGCCTAATACCGAAGGTGCATTGTAAACAGCCTGCAAAAGCATGACCTCTGGCACATTAAAATCTTCTGAGGCTTGCAGAATAACTTCCCTTGAAATACATTCATACCCCAATTTTTTAGCAAGTTTCTCTGCTACTTCCTTGCCCCTGCTATGAGAACCCCTTGAAATGGTAATAATTGCCATAATATACCTCCTTAAGTTTTATTAATGACTAACTTAAAAGAACTTTTGCTAACGCTTATAGCAAAAATTCAGCTTCCCCGACAGAGACTCTTTAACCTTCTTAGATGATTGTGTAGAGCTTTAACTCTCTCTGCCTCTTAATTAAAAACTATACACATAACATACAAAAAAGCAATTGGGAAAAGGCATATAAAATAGTTATTTTAAATTTTAGAGTAAGAGTATTTTCTGGGGAACAACATAGGGAGATTTATCTAATGCTCGGCAATAAAAGTTGTGGCAATTATCTGATGTAATAGCCAGATACTCTCCAGTAGCCGTCTTTCTCAAGCATTAAAATAGCGGTCTCTAATGCCAACTTCTTGTTCGCAAAGGATGTCAAGAACTTAATGACTACATATTCTCCATCAGGAGCGCCGGGCAGGGAGGTTTTATACTGCTTGATTTCCACCTCTCTCGATATTACCTTGCCAAGAGGATGTCTCATTGTGTTTAGTGACTGCTGCCACTGTTTTTCTGGAACAAAATTCTTAAAATATGTGGAAGCCTTTTGCCAGCTTTCCGCATAATTGCCAGAGTCAACTAATGAGAGCCAATTTTTGGCTGCAATCAAAGCAGTCTTTTCCTTTTCTTTTTCATGAGCCGATGCAAGGTTGTCCCATAGAGATAAGGATATGATAACTAAGCAAATAATGTAACGTCTCATAGAGTCTCCTTCAAAAGTGTTCAAAAAAAGTAATTTAACCCTGCAACTTCATTTCACTGTTTTTTATGACCTTTTATTTCATCCAATAAGGCTTCTAAGAGGTTACCTTCGGCCACTTTCTTTATAACCTCGCCCTTGCGGAAGAGGATGCCCATTTTCTTACCTCCTGCTATCCCAAAGTCAGCCTCCCGAGCCTCTCCTGGCCCATTAACGACGCAGCCCATTACTGCAACCGTTAGAGGTTCTTGTATATCTTTTATTGAAGCTTCAACCTGTTGGACAAGATCCATGAGATTAATTCTACACCTTCCACAGGTTGGGCAGGAAACTATCTGAACGCCTTTTTTCCTCAAACCTAAAGATTTTAGTATCTCATAACCAACCCTCACCTCTTCTTCAGGAGGTGCTGTAAGGGAAATCCTGATAGTATCTCCAATACCTTGAGAAAGCAGTATCCCAAGCCCAACAGAGCTTTTTATTATCCCGCTTGAAGTCGGTCCTGATTCTGAAATCCCGATATGCAGAGGATAATCATATTTGGCAGAAAAGAGTCTATATGCCTCAACTGTCAACATCACATCTGATGCCTTCAAGGATACCTCTATATCAAAAAAATCCATATCCTGTAGTATTTTTAAATGCCTTTCAGCACTCGCAAGCATTGCCTGAGGAGTGGGATGCCCATATTTTTTGAGAAGTTCTTTTTCTAATGACCCTGCATTGACCCCGATTCTTATTGGAATAAACCTTTCTTTTGCAGCTGAGATAATTTCTTTGACCTTCCACTTCGCCCCGATATTGCCGGGATTGATTCTTATTTGATCAACTCCTTGATTTAATGCCTCCAACGCCAGTTTCCAGTGGAAGTGTATGTCAGCTATAACAGGGATGGAAACCGATTTTTTAATAACCCCAAGATTTAATGCAGCTTCGACGTCAAACGTTGCTATCCTGACGGCTTCACAGCCTGCAGCCTCAAGTGAGAGAATCTGCTTTATTGTGGCGTCAGCATCCCTCGTGTCAGTCTTTGTCATGGTCTGGACGGATATCGGGTTGCTGCCTCCGACGGGAAGATTACCGACATTGATAACCCTAGTTTTCCTTCTAACAAGCATTTTCTATCCCTCATTCATTGTCATCTGGCATGCTCCTGACCTTTCTTATTGCTGCATTGTGTTCAGCTAATGTCCTGGAAAAAATATGGGTTCCGTCCTTCCTTGAAACAAAAAAGAGATAAGGCACCTGTGCTGGATAAAGAGCTGCTACTATCGATTTTATTCCCGGCGATGCGATAGGTCCAGGAGGAAGTCCTGTGATAATATATGTGTTGTAATGTGTCCGATTTTTCAAGTCCTGAAGTGTAATCTTGCTTCCATGTGCCTTTATTCCATAAATAGCTGTGGGGTCAGCCTGCAAAGGCATATTCAACCTAATTCTATTGTGATACACTCCTGAGATGATAGCTCTTTCTTCATCAACAACAGCCTCTTTTTCGATTATAGATGCAAGGGTTAAAACCTGATTTTCTGTCCAGCCTAATTCCTTCTCTCTCTCTTTGAGTTTGCCTGAATATTCCTTTTTTAGTTTATTTACCATAATTCTAACTACAAACTCTGACGTAGCACCTTTTGGAACTCTATAAGTTTCTGGAAACAGATAGCCTTCGAGGCTGGGCGCATTTATATTGAATGAATCGAGAATTTGTTTGTCTTTAGAAAGCTCAAGGAACCTTTCAAGCCTCACCAAACCCAAATTTTCAAGCTTTTTGCCAATCTCAAGAAGGCTGTCACCCTCGTTTATCGTAAGATTATATTCGATAACTTCTCCTTTTAGCAGGTTCTTAAATGCCTGCCATGGATTGAGCCTACCTTTGAATAGATAAAAGCCCGCCCTGATTTTCCTATCTAAGCCATATATCTTGCCTATTATCAAAAATATAATTTTATCCTTGATAAGACCTTCATCTTCTAAAATTGTGAGAGCTTGTTTATAAGTGGCTCCGAAAGGTATCTCAATTTCAATCTGGGAGTCTTGAGAGATAGCAGGGGCTAATAGCTGAATGCTCAAATAAGCCGAGAGGCAAATAAATAGCATAAAAACTGATAAAAGCAATTTTGTTTTCATAGGTATAAAAGTCTTGATAATCCTTAATTATAACATTTAACCTTAAAAATACTTTTAATTCCTGCTTAAAACCGAATTTTTGTGAGAGAAAGTTAATATTGCGAGCGGAGCGAAGCAATCTCGCCCTTCCTGATGAGACTGCCACGACCCCTACGGGTTCTCGCAATGATTTATAAATCAATAGGTTTATGATCCTACCGCTATTTTAGGGGCATGGGTAGGCACTTGTGAGACTTTAATATTTAGTTTTGCAATATTGGAAGTTGAGACTTCCGCTTCGTCTTCAGCCTCCTTGAGGTTACCTGTGGCTTTGGCAAAGCAATAGCATCATATCCCTCTGATTGCAAAGGTATAGTAAGAATTTATTTTGGACGGATATGAACACGCCTATATGGCTAAGACCTTAGGGAAAGGCACATTATGCCTACTATTTCAAAAGAAAAACAGGCGGCAAGCAAAAGTGCCTGCCGCCTTTACTCAAAAACGAGTCTATTTCGGCGCAAATATTTTTAATACATGTCGCCCATGCCGCCGCCCGGCATCGCAGGCATTTTCTTATCTTCTTCAGGAATTTCTGTTATCATCACTTCGGTTGTAAGCATAAGTCCTGCAACAGATGCGGCATTAAGCAGCGCCCAGCGCGTGACCTTTGTCGGGTCTATAATGCCAGCCTTCAGCATGTCGGTGTATTCTTCCTTATAGGCATCAAATCCGAAATTAATGTCGGCTGATTCCTTTATCTTCTCAACTATAGGGGAGCTTTCCATCCCAGCATTGAATATTATCTGCCTTATCGGCTCTTCCAATGCCCTTTTGACTATCTTGACGCCAATCTGGAGGTCATGTTCAAGATTGAGGTTCTCAAGTGCTTTAAGGCATCTAAGGAGCGCAACTCCTCCACCTGGTACGATTCCTTCTTCGACAGCCGCCCTGGTTGCATTGAGCGCATCTTCAACCCTTGCCTTTTTCTCTTTCATTTCAGACTCTGTTGCAGCTCCGACATTAATTACTGCAACTCCGCCCACTAATTTTGCAAGCCTTTCCTGCAGCTTCTCCCTGTCATAATCAGAGGTGGTTTCATCAATCTGAGTTTTAATCTGCCTGACCCTACCCTGAATGGCAGCGTGGTCGCCCGCGCCTTCGACAATGGTGGTGTTTTCCTTTTCAATATTGATTTTCTTAGCCTTTCCTAAATCTGTGAGTTTAACGTTCTCGAGTTTAAGGCCAAGCTCTTCTGATATAACCGTTCCGCCTGTAAGAATCGCAATATCTTCAAGCATTGCCTTTCTTCTGTCGCCAAAGCCAGGGGCTTTAACGGCGCATACCTGAAGTGTCCCGCGAAGCTTATTTACTACGAGGGTAGCAAGGGCTTCACCCTCAACATCTTCTGCTATAATCATTAAAGGTTTGCCCATCTTGGCAATCTGCTCTAAAATAGGAAGGAGATCTTTCATGCTCGAAATCTTTTTGTCATGAATAAGCAAAAACGGATCCTCTAATACGCACTGCATTCTCTCGGGGTCTGTTATAAAATATGGTGATATATATCCCCTGTCGAACTGCATTCCTTCAACAATTTCGAGGGTAGTAGCCATGCTTTTTGCCTCTTCAACGGTTATAACTCCATCCTTGCCAACCTTCTCCATCGCCTCGGCTATAAGCTCACCTATTGACGGGTCGTTATTAGCAGAAATAGTCCCAACCTGAGCTATTTCCTTCTTTTCTGCGACAGGTTTGCTCATCTTTTTGAGTTCTTCGACTACAACCTCCACAGCCTTATCCACACCCCTCTTAATATCTATTGCATTAGCGCCTGCTGTTACATATTTCATTCCCTCTTTATAAATCGAATAAGCAAGGACAGTAGCCGTTGTTGTACCATCTCCTGCCACATCAGAGGTTTTCGAGGCAACTTCCCTCAGAAGCTGTGCGCCCATATTCTGGTAAGGGTCTTTCAGTTCTATCTCTTTAGCTACAGTTACACCATCTTTTGTAATGTTCGGGGCGCCGAACTTTCTGTCTATTATTACATTCCTACCTCTTGGACCGAGGGTTGCTTTTACGGCATCAGTGAGTATTGTAACGCCCTTTAAAATGGAATGCCTTGCATCTTGATCAAATAAAAGTTGTTTTGCTGACATTTTCTAATCTTCCTCCTTCTTATTGAATGATACCAAGGATATCTTCTTCTTTAATGATCAAGTATTCGACGTCATTGAGTTTAATCTTTGCGCCTCCATACTTCTCAAAAAGCACGACATCGCCGACCTTCAACTCTTTAACTTCTGAGCCTACAGCCTCGACAGTCCCTTTCTGGGGTTTCTCTTTTGCTACATCAGGCACATAAATCCCGCCAGCAGTTTTCTCGAGTTCTTCTTCCGAGTATTTGACAACTACCCTTTCTTTAAGTGGTTTAATCTTCATTGATAATTAACCTCCTTTTTGAATTTGAACTTTATTAGCACTCACACTTAATGAGTGCTAATATAACTTTAATCTAAAATCGTTGGCAAGGATGAAAATGCCTAATTAAAGACATTTATTGTTATTGAATGTATATTATTACTAAATATTGATAATATTTGCATTTAAAATATAGTTATATTTCCAATATTTCCAGTGGGAAAGAAATTGCAGGAGAGTACGAATTTCCTCATTATTTAAAAAATGGATTTGGGTGCATAGGAGGCATGTCAAATCAAGTTGATCTGATTAGATGCTTTTAAATAAAGCCACAATTGTGGGTTCCCATTGCAACTCACAGCTTCTATTTTTCTCTATGAGATTTTTTAGCAATATCGGCCAGAGCTTCAATAAATTTTGGTGAGGTGTTGAGGGACTCTGTTCTTCGCAGGTTCATCCCCACTTTATGCGCCATGTCCTTGTATAACATGTCTATCTCGTAAAGGGTTTCTATATGGTCTGAGACAAAGCTTATAGGGACAACAAGAAGATTTTTGATGCCCTTTTTTGCAAGTCTGATAATCATGTCTTCTGTAGATGGTTCGAGCCACTTCACAGGTCCTGACTTACTTTGGTAAGAAATTTGGGATTCAATATTAATCCTTTTTAATATTTCATCCACAGTCCCCTTTATCTCCTGAACATAAGGGTCGCCTTCATCGATAAACTTCTTGGGGAGGCTGTGCGCACTAAAAAGCACAGGTACATTTTTGGATTTTTTACTGCCGGTAATGAAGGATTCCATACCTTTATTGATTTTTTCTATCAGCGCTTCAATGTATATGGGGTTATCATACCAAGAAGCGACAACATAAAGTCTAAAGGGTGAGCAATCAACAGTGAATGTTCGTTGATATTTTTGTGGCATGACTATCTTATTGCCCGTGATAGCAGCAAATTCTTCGATAAGCTTCTTTATGGAAGAACCTGTAGTAGCCCGCGAATAGTGAGGATAAAGGGGGATTACTATTATCTTTGTAATCCCCCTTTTATTTATCTCGGCAACTGTTTGTTCCGTCAGGGGATGCCAGTATCTCATGGCGACATATACTTTATAAAGTTCATTATTGCCATTCTCATTTAGAACCGATTCAAGTGTTGCCGCCTGCCGTAGTGTAATGTCGGCAAGGGGTGATTTCCCGCCAATCAGTTCATAGGCAGCGAGGGTTTTCTTGAGCTTCATTTTTATTATCAGTGAGGCAATAGATTTCTGAAGAAAAGATGGACCAAGTTTGATTATATCTCTGTCAGCAAAGAGATTTTGAAGAAATGGCTTTACTGATTCCAATGAATCAGGCCCACCCATGTTTAATAGAACAACAGCCTTCACACATCACCTCCCCACCTTTCGTATAAATCGTTTTTTATCCCGAAAGAGTCTAAAATTTTTCCTACGAGAAAATTTATAATATCATCCATAGTTTGCGGTTTATGATAAAAGGCTGGAACAGGTGGAGCTATAGTTACCCCCAATCGCGCAAGTTTTAGCATATTCTCCAGATGTATTGCGCTAAAAGGCATCTCACGGGGACAAATTAGGAGCTTTCTTCCTTCCTTAATTGTTACATCAGCAACTCTTTCTATTAGGTTTGAGGCATAACCGTTAGCTACAGCAGAAAGGGTCTTCATTGAACAGGGAACTATTAACATCCCTGCTGATATGAAAGAACCGCTCGCTACAGGTGCCCAAATATGAGTGTCCCTGTGAAGAAAGACCTTTTTAGCAGGAAATTTTTTTTCTATCCAATCTTCTGGTTTTTCTGTCAGGCTGATGCCTATTTCACTCCGAATTACCACTAGTGCGGCTTCAGACAGTATAAGATGAACCACCGAATTTTTACACAACTCCTCAAGAAGCCTAATACCTAAAATAGAACCGCTCGAACCAGTTATAGCCAGAATATATCTTTCCATCCATTTATTATAACTCAACTTTCTTAACAAAAATATTTAGCCTCACAGATAGCTATTAGAAAAGCTATTTCAAAATTTTGTAATCAACGAGTTTGATTCAATTTTTGCTCTGTCATCTCAATCTATTTAATAAAAAATTAATTCTTCCTTAATAATCCTGTAACCAAAAAGTTTTATCTTATCAATGACTATGAATACAAAGGGATTCACCAAAGGTAAGTAGTGCTGTTATGTGATTTCCACATACACACAAAATACTCAGACGGTTCAGTTGAGCTGAGAAGGGCTATTGACCTTTTTGGGCAGGCTGGCTTTGATGTTATCGCCATAACAGATCATGTGGTCAACGGGGATAATTCTATTGGAAAGCTCGCTCACAAATTGAGACTCTCGGTAACAGCAAAAAATTTTGATGAATACATAGCAAGCATCAAAGACGAGGCTGAAAGGGCATGGAATAAGTACGAAATGCTCGTGATCCCGGGAGTAGAGATAACAAAAAATCATCTTTCAACAGATAAATCAGCCCATATTTTGATCATTGATATTAAGGAATTTATACCTGCCTGTCTGAACTATGAGCAGATCTTTCTTGAGGCAAAGAGGCAGGACGCCCTCGTAATAGCCTGCCACCCCCATCACACCTCTGACATTAGCAGGGACACCCTTTTTCTTTGGAACAACAGGGATAAATACGCCAAATACATTGACGCATGGGAAATAGCCAACAGGGATGATGTCTTTAATGTAATAAGCCTCAAGAAATTTCCCTATATAGCAAACAGCGACTTTCACCGGACAAGGCATCTGTATTCATGGAAGACGCTGCTTAACTGCGACAAAACCGCTGCTTCCGTGAAGCAATGCATAAAAAATAACAAGGGTGTAGCAATAACAATCTTCAGGAACTAAAAGGAGGATGAAGAATGGAGATATTTTATTTTTTTGCAGCGCTGGCGTTACTGGGTCTTGCTGCTTATGTTTTGCAGATATGGGCAGTCCGTTCATGTTTAATGCGCAAAGAGAGTTGCTCTCCGCAATCGACAATAGCTAATCAGAGATTACCTGAGTGGCATCCTGTCTCAATACTCAAGCCGCTAAAGGGGCTCGATGATAATCTATTTGACAACCTCGCCAGTTTTTGCACGCTTGATTACCCACAGTATGAAATCATATTTTCTCTACAGGACTGGAATGACCCTGCACATAAAGTAGCGCGCAAAATAAAAGATAAATATCCTGATAAAGACATATCAATAATAGTTGAACGGTGCAATACAGGTCTAAACCCAAAAATCAATAACCTGCTTACAGCCTATAAATACTCGAAATATCCCTATATACTTATCAGCGACAGCAATGTGATGGTTGAAGATGGTTATCTTAAGGCAATATTTCGGCATATGCAGAATTCTGATGTAGGACTCGTAAGCAATGTAATAAGAGGCGTCAGGAGCCGTTCCATTGGTTCAATACTTGAGAATCTTCACATGAATTCGTTTATTGTCGGGAGCGTGTGTTTCTTAGATAGGTTTTTAAAAATGCCCTGTGTTGTTGGCAAGTCCATGCTGATGAAAAAGAGCGATCTTGAGGAAATTGGGGGTTTTGAAGCCGTCAAGGATGTTCTTGCGGAGGATTACGTAATCGGCAAAAAAATGCAGAAGAGGGGCAAGAAGGTCATTCTCTCAAATCATCTGATTAACAATGTAAACGAATATTGGGGTCTCAAGAAGTTTATCAACAGGCACACAAGGTGGGGCAAACTCAGATGGAAACTCGGTGGCGCAAAGTATTTCTCGGAATTATTGGGGAACCCAGTATTTCTGTCGTGCCTACCGTTGATTTTTTGCGAAGCTACGACAGCAGTTTTAGCCTTCGCTGTCATTGTTTCATTGATTAAAATCATCGGAGATTTCTATATCGGGAGAATAACCAATGCTGATCTGAACCCCATTTTTTATACACTGTCGCCGCTGAAGGATTTGATAATAGGCATTTTCTGGTTTATACCTTTATTCAGCAATAAGATTGTATGGAGAGGCAATAAGTATATAATCGGGAAAGATACGATTCTAACTGAATATAAGAATAACCGGGATGCATCCTGGAGGGTAAGATTTGTATCAATGATCAGGGAAAGGTTTGCTTAAAACTGACTAAAACACCTTGAAAAATTTAGAATGGAGGTAATACAAGCGCTATGACAAAGGTAATAATAACAGAAGGCGAGGTATTTTGTCCTTACTGCAATATTGAAGAAGATGTTTGCATGGCTTCACTAAGCGGACTGAGTTTTACACAACTCGGTCAATCACGATATTGTTCAGATGACGACTATGACGAGTGTCCGTTTTTTCTGTCCAAAAAACTCAGAAAGGCTTGATGCCTTCTTGAGTAGCGGAAAAAGAGCTTGCCCTATATTGGCGATAGAAAGAACTGCTTCGGGATTTTTATCATCGACGGATCTTATATTATATTCGCTTTCATGCCCGTCCAAAATGAATTCTTAGATACTTGCAATCAGAGAGATATGATGCGATTTCTGGAGCCAAAGCCGCGGGTAATCTCAAAAAGGCTGAAGACGAAGCGGAAGCCTCAACTGCCAAAATTGCAAAACTAAGTATGAAGTCTGTCAAAGGCTTACTCATGCCCCTAAAATAGCGGTAGGATCATAAACCTATGGATTTGCAGGTCATTGGGAGAACCCGTAGGGCTCGTGGCAATCTCACCTGAAAAAAGAGAGATTGCTTCGCTCCACTCGCAATGACGAGGCTTATCGCTATTTTAGGACATGGACGAAGGTAGTTCTTTGGCAAAGAAATCGCGTCATATCCCTGCTTGAATATTATTTTGGACTCCTGTGATTCGCTTTATTTTTTACACGCAATAATTTTGCCAAAATCTGATTAACCTTCTTTCATTAAGGTGTCATATAAAAACCCTTCGCCAGCCCTTCCTATCTATCTTATTAACTTTGTAAAGCTGTGTAGTTTTATCGCTAATTTGGGCTTTCTATGGCTATTTTGGGATATTGGTTTAAGATTAAATTACTCAAAAATTCCGACTTTTTATTAGATACGAATAATATGTAGCAGCAGCCGTCGGCTTCCGTTCCAGAGTATCAAAATCAACCTTATACAGACCGAATCTCGCGTCAAGTCCTTGAAGCCACTCATAATTATCGATTAGTGACCAGTAGAAATAACCCCTTACATCAATACCTTCTTTGATGCATTTTTCGATCATGTCCACATGCTGTTTCATAAATCTTATCTTCTTTTCTGATTCATGGGTTGCGATTCCATTTTCGGTAATTATCAATGGGACCTTCAGTTTAGAGGCATACCTCAAAACCTTTGTAATTCCGTAAGGATGAATTTCCCATCCAACGTCAGTAAGTCCATGTCCATCAATATCTCTGTGCCTTACTTCTATGCACATTTTTTTTAAGGGGTTGAAGCGCATGTGAACCCTTGTGTAATAATTAACCCCGAAAAAATCCAGCTTGTCTTTTATTGGGAGTTCAATTTCAACCTCCCTTCTGAAGGGAAATTTAATTCTCATTACTCCTGTTAAAAAGGCATCCAGCAAAGAGTGGTTATAAACATATTTGCCGATTTTAGCGATCGCCCTGTCGAAAGGATTCCACCTGCGCCACGGTGCGAAGGCTGCCATGTTATGAGCAATGCTAACCATCGCCCCAGGGACTTTAGAATGAATAATATCATAGGTTCTGGCATGGCAAATAAAGATATTTTTAAGGGCCCTAAGGGATAAAGATGTATCCCTTATTCCGGGAGGCATGCATCCTTCCAGATATCCACCCAAAATAAGCACATAAGGTTCATTGAAGGTAATCCAGTATCTCACACCTTTGATTTTTGTTACTATCTTTTCCGCAAAAGCTAAAAATTTTTCTATTGATATTTCATTATGCCACGGGTATTTTTTGATGAACCACAAAGGGTGTGTGAAGTGGTGTATTGTTAGCATAGGTTCAATATTGTTCTCCAAGAGAATATCAATAATTTCCTGATAATGCGCTATTGCTTTGCCGTCCCATATGTTTTCCCTCGGCTGGATTCTGCTCCATTCGAGGGAAAAACGGTAGGCATTCAAGCCCAATTCTTTGAGCAGTTGCAAATCTTTTTTGTAAAGGGTGTAATGATTCGTTATGTCAGGATTTGAGCTTAGTATAGAGTCCCATGAAGCCCAATCGGCATCCAGAGAACCTTCAAGCTGAAAAGCCGAAGTAGCAACACCCCAAAGAAAATTTCCTTTCAATCTACCTCCTTCACGATGATAATGATCTGTAAATAGCGATAAAAGGTTGTCATTGAAACCCGGAGCAAAGCGAAGGGGCACCCTTCGGCAAGTTCAGGATGACATCATAAAAATTGCTCAAACCCCTTGGGTTATAGAAATGACCTTTAAATTAAAGATGTTTTTCTATCGCTTTTTTACGGCAATGAGAAAACAAAGTTTTGTTTAACTCTGCACGTGTATTTTTTCCCAGGATAGATACTAATTTGAATTTCTATTATTTACTTATAGAAATTACAGAAATATTACAAAAAGATTAAGTTTTTATTAACCTTTTGTGAGAGATTAAAGGATACAATAGCATTTTTTAGAATCACAACACCCCCTATTCTGACTTATCGTTTTTAAAGCACTTTTTGGTTCTATCGCTGAATTCGCCTTATGTTAAGGGCATTTATTATCAACTGATCCGATATGATAAAATATACGTTAAAAAATCGGAGGTATTAATGCCTGACACTTTTGAAAATGCTGCCTCATGCTGGAAAGCGATAATGGCTAATGTTTCACAAGGAAAGGAACTTTTGCCCATAATAGAGGACTTTGCAAGAACTAACAATTCCCCGTCAGAGATTGTTTTTGGCACATCTGGATGGAGGGGTGAAATAGGGACAGACTTCACATTCAATAATCTAAGGGTGGTAACCTCTGCAATTGTAGAGCTTTTTAAAAATTCTGATAAGGAGGTTATGCAGGCAATCGGAGTCAATGACTTCGAAGGTATCAAAAAATCTGGCATTATTGTCGGGCATGACAACAGGTTTTTGGGTCCAGATTTTGCGATAGAGGTTCTTGGTATTTTGCAAAAAGCAGGCATCAGGACATGGTATGCAGGCGAAGCTACAACACCTGAATTTTCTACAGGTATCGAGATGCTTAAGGCAGCTTGCTCGATAAATTTAACTCCTTCACACAACCCTGCAAATTATGGTGGTTTTAAGTTCAATCCTTCAGACGGGGGGCCTGCAGGTCCAGAAATAACTAAAAAAATTGAGGGTATAGCGAATGAAATGATGAAGACAAAACCCCTAATTGCTCCTGTTAAGCCAGAAAAAATAGATAAAATAGACCTGACCGAACTTTATATCAAATATATCAATGAGCGCAAAACCCTTGACGTTCAAAGGATAAAAGATTTTATAAACAATGAAGACTGCTTGATATGCATTGACAATGTGCACGGTTCAACAAGGGGTCGCATACAGCGGATTCTCGGTGAGAGCAACAAGATTAAATATTTGAGGACTGATGACGATTATCTCTTTGGGGGCATAGCACCTGAGCCATCGGAAAAGAACATGGAAGGTGTCGAGAGGGTTTTGAGACAATCAAATGCCCGCTTTAAGGCTGGTTTTATCCTTGACCCTGACGGAGACCGTATCAGATATGCCGACGGAAATATTCAGATACCTATGAATTACTTTGGGGCAATGGCTTTCCATTTTCTCCATGTCTTTAAAGGCATCAATGGTGTTGTAGCCAAGTCTGTGGGAACAAGCAATTTCGTAAATGCCATAGCGTCGAGACTCGGAATTCCCGTAATTGAAACACAGGTGGGCTTTAAAAACTTCAGGCAATATATGAGCAGGTCTTCTGAAAGAAGGGCTATCGTAGCTTTTGAAGAATCAGACGGTATTTCAGCCTACAATCATACCCTCGAGAAAGACGCAATTTTTGGGCTTCTCCTTGCAATAGAGATGATAGCGGTTACGGGTAAAAACTTGGGTGATTATTTAAAAGAATTGATGCAGGAATACGGCTACTATTATCCTGACAGGTCTGGGGTATCTGTTGACCGTTCTTTAGCAGGCAAGCCTCTGCTTAAAAAACTCAAATCAATCAGCGAAAGATATAAAAAAGGTTCATCTGTTAAAATTGGCGGTAATGATAGGATAATCATAGAGGTTATAGATGTGGACGGTATAAAGCTCGTTTTTGACGACGGTTCATGGCTTATGATAAGACCTTCCGGGACTGAACCGAAAGTGAGATTTTATATAGAGGCACGGACGATGGAAGGTAAACAAGCTGTTTTTGAAGCAGCTGAAAAAATTACTAAAGATGCTCTCTCGCAATAACTTATAAATCAGCCTTTTTGAGAGTTTAACGCCATTTTTGGGTCTGTCGTTTTGATTTCAAAAGTTGATTGCGTCTGTTATAATTAAAAATTGCTACTGAAATGAGGCTATCTTGAAACACAAAAGTTTTGCAATAGGTGTTGATATAGGTGGGACTAATATAAGGATGTCGCTCATGTCCAGAAAACACGAGGTTTTGTATAAACTCAAAGAACCTATTGGTAAAGACCCTCTCTTAACACTTCATAAATTACTCGATTCGCTTTTTAATGAATGTCCTGATGATATTATCGCAATCGGTATTGCTGTGGCTGGCATAATTGATAGAGAAAGCGGCGTGGTGGTGAAATCTCCCAATATATCTGCCTTGAACGGAGTAAATCTTGTTAAAGAGGTGTCTGAGAGGCATAAAACCCCTGTTTTAATTGAAAATGACGCCAATGCTGCTGCATATGGCGAAAAAATATCAGGTGCAGGAAGGGATTACAAAAGTTTCGTAATGATTACGCTCGGCACTGGAATCGGTGGTGGAATAGTGATTGAAAATGAACTCCTTCCAGTAGCTGCTGAAATAGGACATATCACGATTAATCACGGAGGTAACAAGTGCGGATGCGGCAATACCGGCTGCCTCGAAGCCCATGCCTCTGCTTCCGCTATTGTTGAGTATGCAATCTCGCATATAAAAGATGGAGCTGACACTATACTCAAAAACCTATATAATGGCAATTATTTCAAGGTTACAGCAGAAGATATCTATAAATCAGCCCTTGAAGGAGACTCTCTTGCTAGAGATGCCCTCCGGGATGCAGGCAGAAATCTTGGTCTAGGTCTTGCAAACGTCATTAATGTTTTTAGTCCTGAAGCAATTATACTTATGGGTGGTCTTACAGGTTCCTGGAATATTTATGTTGAACAGGCTATAAAAGAGGCATCAAGGAGGTCACTGAAAGAGCTTTTTGAGAGAACTAAAATAATTCCCTCTTATTTAGGCGACGACGCAGGGATTATAGGCTCTGCTGCTGTAGCTCTTAAGAGATTCAGTCCGACCTAAACATTTTTCAATGCCCAAAAACTTCCGTGAGGTTGTGTCACATAATATCTTTTTTAGCAACTCGACTCACTGGGCATACTTGGGAATCTAATCTTTTGAACCCAATAAAAACAGAATTATGGATAAAAAAATACGCAATTTTTCAATCATAGCTCATATAGACCACGGCAAATCCACGTTAGCCGATAGGCTTCTTGAGTTTACAGGTGCTGTCAGTCCAAGAGAGATGATGGAGCAAGTGCTTGATACCATGGACCTCGAGAGAGAAAGAGGCATTACAATAAAAGCCCACGCAGTAAGGCTGAATTACAAAGCTGATGACGGCAGCACCTATGTCTTAAACCTTATAGACACACCAGGTCATGTTGATTTTTCATATGAGGTATCGAGAAGCCTTGCATCCTGCGAAGGAAGCCTTTTAATAGTGGATGCTACACAAGGCGTTGAAGCGCAAACGCTCGCAAATGCCTATCTGGCAATTGAGCACAACCACGAAATAATCCCTATAATCAATAAAATAGACCTCCCCGCTGCTCAACCCGACAATATCAAGACACAGATTGAGGATTTCATCGGCATAGACTGCTCAGAAGCCATTCTGACAAGCGCCAAGACAGGCGTTGGAACAAAGGAAGTCCTTGATGCGATAGTTAAAAAAATACCTCCGCCTGCTGGTTCTGATACAAAGCCTCTGAAGGCGCTTATATTTGATTCATGGTTTGACAATTATCTAGGTGTTGTTGTTTTGGTGAGGGTCTTTGATGGGATGATAAAACCCGGCATGAAGATAAAACTAATGGCGGTAAACAAAGAATACGAGGTATCAAGGGTTGGTGTTTTTACACCTAAAATGTCAGATGTTTTGGCATTGTCTTCTGGTGAGGTAGGCTATGTTATAGCAACAATAAAAAATATAGCTGATACAAAAATTGGCGATACCCTGACAAATGCTCTAAACCCTGTTGAAACACCGTTACCAGGCTATAAAGAGATAAAACCCATGGTCTTCTGCGGTCTTTACCCAACAGAGCCTATTCAATATGAAGAACTGAAAAATGCACTGGGCAAGTTGAGGCTCAATGATTCTTCATTTACCTTTGAGCATGAACTCTCATCAGCTCTTGGATTTGGTTTTAGGTGTGGTTTTTTAGGACTCCTACACATGGAGATAATCCGTGAAAGACTCGAACGGGAATTCGGTCTTTACCTTATCAGCACTGCCCCAACCGTAATTTACAAGGTTTTCACTGACCCGCTAAAATATGTTTATATTGATAATCCAAGCAGTCTCCCCGATAGATTCATTAAGGTGGAGGAGCCTTATGTTAAGGTCACAATATTTACTCCCCAGAGTTATCTTGGTCATATATTTGAACTTTGTCAGGGCAAAAGAGGCGTTCAGAAAGACTTCTCATTCATAGGCAAAGAAAGAGTTATTGTTACCTATGAACTGCCATTAAGCGAGATGCTGTGGGATTTCTACGACAAGCTCAAGTCTATTTCAAGAGGTTATGCGTCAATGGACTATGAGTTTGTTGGATACAGGGAATCTGATCTCGTTAAACTCAATATACTTCTTAATGGAGAACCCGTTGATGCCCTTTCCTTGATTGTTCACAGAGAAAGGGCTTATTATAAAGGTCGTGAGATAGCCGAAAAGCTTAGGGGGCTTATACCACGACAACTCTTTGAGATAGTCATTCAGGCTGCTATCGGGGGAAAAATAATAGCAAGGGAGAGCATTAAAGCCCTCAGAAAAAATGTTCTTGCAAAGTGTTACGGAGGCGATATAACAAGAAAAAGAAAACTGCTTGAAAAACAAAAAGAAGGCAAAAAAAAGATGAAACAAATCGGACGCATAGAAATACCGCAGGAGGCTTTCCTGTCCATTCTGACGGTTAAGGAATAACAGAAAGGAAATCAGGCTAACTTAATGCAAAAGAAGAAAACAAACAAGTTATGGGAATATGCAAAGGCAATAGGATTGGCGTTGATTTTAGCGCTTTTTATCAGGGCTTACTTTGTGCAGGCATTCAAAATTCCATCTGGCTCTATGATCCCAACCCTTCTAATTGGGGATCATCTCCTTGTTAATAAATTCATTTACGGGACAAAGATACCATTTAGCGATAACAAAATAATGATTATTAAAAAACCTGAGAGGGGTGATATCATAGTTTTCAGGTTCCCCCATGAACCTGACAGGGATTTTATCAAAAGGATCATCGCTGTTGAGGGAGACACGATAGAGGGAAGAAATAAAGAGATTTTTTTAAATGGCAAGAAGCTGAACGAGCCTTATGTCCAACACACTGATATATATTTGATAAGGGGCGACAGAGAGCCGAGAGATAACTTTGGGCCCCTTACGGTACCGAAGGGTATGTATTTTGTGATGGGGGACAATAGAGACCAGAGTTTTGATAGCCGTTATTGGGGGTTTGTAAGCCATAAAGATATAAGGGGTAAAGCTTTCATACTTTACTGGTCATGGGACGATGGCGAGAAACTGCCGCGTTTTGCAAGAATCGGTAATTTAATACACTAAATTTAAACTTATGTTTACTGGATTGATTGTAGAGCTTGGCGAGGTAGTTTCATTGGAGAGAAAAGCAGAAAATGCTTCTCTCTCGATAAAATGCAGCAAGATTGTGGTAGATGCAAAAGTTGGAGACAGTATCTGCGTTAATGGTGCCTGCCTGACTGTCGTGGATATCAAGGGAAACATCATCTCCTTCGATGTATCATACGAAACTCTGAAGACTACCAATTTAGGAGGACTTAAAAAAGCCGATAGAGTCAATATAGAACCTTCGCTAAGGGCTGACTCTAAGCTCGGTGGTCATTTCGTCACAGGTCATGTTGACGGTGTGGGCAGGATCAGATCAAAAAGGATAACGGGAAATGCAATCAGAATAGAAATCGAATCACCTCTGGAAATACTAAAGTATCTTGTGGATAAGGGTTCGGTCGCAGTTGACGGCATCAGCCTCACTGTAGTTGAGGTTTTAAAAGATTCGTTTAGCGTTGTTATTATACCCCACACAGCATCTTTAACTACTATAGGGTTTAAAAATACGGGAGATACAGTAAATCTCGAGGCTGATATTTTGGGGAAATATGTAGCAAAATTTCTTAACATAAATAGTGACTCCAGTTTATTGTCAGCTCTCAAAAAATCGGGATATATCTGAGGTTTAGTAAAATCTTTTGGAGCAATCATGTCATATTTCGACTCAAAATGCCACCCTTATCCCTTCGGCAAGCTCAGTGACAGGCTTGTGGATGGGTTGATTCTCTATGGAAGCCAAGGAATTATAAAATGGGCAACCATACAAGTTTGAATTTAAATTTTATTGCATAAAGGAGGATAGATGACCATCACGGAGAAGATACTTGCTGCTCATTGTGGTAAAGAGAAGGTTTATCCCGGTGAACTCATAAATGCAAAGGTTGACCTTGTGCTGGCAAATGATATTACAGCTCCTATAGCTATACAGGAGTTTAAAAAAATTGGGGCAAAAGGTGTCTTTGATAAAAGCCGAATAGCTTTGATTCCAGATCATTTTGCCCCTCAAAAGGATATCAAGGCTGCGGAGCAATGCAGGATACTAAAAGAATTTTCTATGGAGCATAACCTTGACCTTTACTTTGAGGTCGGTAGAATGGGGGTTGAACATGCCCTTCTGCCCGAACAGGGGCTTGTTCTGCCTGGTGATGTTGTAATCGGAGCAGATAGCCATACATGCACTTATGGTGCTCTTGGGGCTTTTGCTACAGGAGTCGGCTCTACTGACGCTGCCGCTGCTATGGCAACAGGAGAATGTTGGTTCAAGGTCCCAGAGTCTATGAAGTTTATATATCGCGGGGAACTTAACAAATGGGTCGGCGGAAAGGATTTGATACTGCACACAATCGGAGATATCGGTGTTGACGGCGCTTTATACAAAGCAATGGAATTTGAGGGGGAGGCTATCAGGGCATTGCCAATGCATGGCAGGCTAACAATATGCAATATGGCTATAGAGGCAGGTGGAAAAAGCGGTATAATCGTCCCCGATTCCATTACCGAGGAATATGTAAAAGGGCGCGCAAAAAGGGGATATACTTTTTACAATTCCGATCCCGATTCGGTTTATGAAGAGGTCAGGGAATATGATTGTTCAAAGATACCACTCACTGTATCCTGCCCACACCTTCCATCAAATACAAAACCTGCCTTAGAGTTGTCACATATCAGCATTGACCAGGTCGTTATAGGTTCATGCACTAACGGAAGACTTGAAGACCTCCGAGAAGCAGCGCAGGTGATAGCAGGGAGGAAGGTGAACCCGAATCTAAGAATGATAGTAATCCCAGCTACGCAGCTTATATATAAACAGGCTATGAAAGAGGGATTAATAGAGATATTCATAGACGCAGAGGCGGTGGTCTCTACCCCTACTTGCGGTCCCTGTCTTGGAGGTTATATGGGCATTCTTTCTAAAGGGGAAAGGGCTCTGGCTACGACAAACAGAAACTTTGTTGGAAGGATGGGACATCCCCAGAGCGAGGTTTACCTGTGCAATCCTGCTGTTGCCGCTGCCTCTGCAGTGCTCGGAAGGATTGGAGTGCCTGAAGAACTAGGGCTTTGATAGGAAATCTATGTTTCTTGTTTTCTTCTTTCATTCATGATATCTTTAACTGTTTGAAAAATTATATTTAAGTGCTTTTTGCTTTGGTCAAAAAATTTAAATTTGCACATCAGGATATCGAAGTCATAAGAGATTTATACTCTTGAGGCTTTATATCTAAATCAAGGGAGGGGGCAATGAAAAAGATTGGGAAGATTTTTTTAGTGGGGTTAGTTGCTTGCTTGTTCGTATTTGCCATATCAGGATTTACACATGCCAAGCAAGCTTATAAGATTGGGGCTATTTTATCGGTAACAGGTGCTGCATCGTTCCTTGGAGAGCCAGAGAAAAATACCCTGATCATGCTCCAGGAACAGATTAATAAAGCTGGTGGAATAAACGGGACGCCTATTGAGGTTATCATTGAAGACTCCAAAAGCGATGAAACTCACGCTGTCCTTGCAGCAAAGAAACTGCTTGAGAAAGACAATGTGCTCGCTATTGTAGGTCCATCAACGACGGGCGAATCAATGGCAGTAATACCGATTATGACGAGTGCGAAAACTCCTTTAGTATCATGCGCAGCAGGCGCTGGAATAACACAACCTGTTGAGGAAAGATACTGGATATTTAAATCACCTCAGTATGATTTTAGCGCTGTTGAAGCTATTTTTATGCATATGAAGAAGCAAAAAATTACAAAGGTTGGAATAGTAACAATATCTACAGCCTTTGGAGATGCAGGCAGAAAAGCGCTTCTGGAATTAGCGCCTAAATACGGCATTACCATTGTCGCAGATGAGAGATACGGACCAAAAGACAGTGATATGACCACTCAGCTGACCAAGATAAAAGCTGCAGGCGCTCAGGCAGTAATCAACTGGTCTGTCGGACCTGGCCAGGTAATAGTCACAAAGAACTGGGATGCTTTAAAAATGGGCATACCCCTTTATCAAAGCCACGGTTGGGGAAGTAAAAAGAACATTGAACTTGCAGGAAAAGCTGCCGAAGGCGTTATAGCTCCACTGGGAAGGCTTGTAGTATGGGATAAGCTGCCAGATAAACATCCACAGAAGGCTCTTCTGAAAAAATATACAACTGACTACGAGGCAAAATTCAAGAGCGAACCAGGTACTTTTGGGGGTCATGCTTACGATGCCTTTATGATGGTTGTAGAAGCCCTTAAAAAAGTGGGACCTGATAAAAAGAAGATAAGGGATTACATCGAAAACAATATCAAAAACTGGCCCGGCACCGGGGGCATATTTAATATGTCACCAAAAGACCATTGCGGGCTGGATTCGACTGCGTTCGAGATGGTTGTAGTCAAAAATGGCGACTGGGAGCTATTAAAATAAACTACTAATAAAGGACGAGGAGAGAGATGAGATCATTCTTGAAGATAATCATAATTTTTTTAGTCATATCTGTGTATTTTGTTCCTGCCTTTGCAAAAGAGCCTTATAAAATCGGGGCTATTTTCTCGGTAACCGGGGCTGCTTCATTTTTGGGGGAGCCTGAAAAGAATGCCGTTATCATGCTCCAGGAACAGATTAACAAAGCTGGTGGAATTAATGGACATCCTATTGAAGTTATTGTAGAGGACTCAAAAAGCGATGAAACACACGCCGTCCTTGCAGCAAAAAAGCTCCTTGACAAGGACAATGTTCTTGCTATCATAGGTCCCTCGACCACTGGTGAATCAATGGCTCTTGTTCCTATTATGAATAATGCAAAAACGACGATGATATCATGCGCAACAGGAGCATCAATCACCCAGCCAGTAGCCGAGAGGTATTGGATATTCAAAGTTGCCCAATACGACTTCAGCGTTGTAGAAGCTCTTTACACTTACCTAAAGAAGCAGGGTATTAGCAAGCTTGGCATTTTAACAATAACTACGGGTTATGGAGATGCCGGCAGGAAAGCCCTTAATGAGATGGCTTCAAAATTTGGGATGACAATCGTTGCAGATGAGCGCTACGGACCGAAAGACACTGATATGACAACTCAGCTTACCAAGATAAAGGCTGCAGGTGCGCAGGCAATAATCAACTGGTCTGTTGGGCCTGGACAGGTTATCGTCACAAAGAACTGGCATGCCTTGAAAATGGGCATCCCGCTCTATCAAAGCCACGGTTGGGGCAGCAAGAGAAACATTGAACTCGCTGGCAAGGCATCTGAAGGCATAATAGCTCCCCTTGGAAGAATAGTGGTTTGGGATAAACTTCCGGATAAGCACCCTCAAAAGGCTGTATTAAAGAAATTCACATTAGATTATGAGGCAAGATTCAAGAGCGAACCTGGCACATTCGGCGGTCATGCCCATGATGCTCTTATGATGGTTGTGGAAGCCCTAAAAAAAGTGGGACCTGATAAAAAGAAAATTAGGGACTACATCGAAAACGAAATTAAAAACTGGCCTGCTACCGGCGGCATCTTCAATATGTCTCCTACTGAACACTGCGGGCTCGACAGAACTGCCTTCGAAATGGTGGTTGTAAAAAATGGCGACTGGGAGCTTCTAAAATAGTAAAAGATATAGCAGGATTCAGAAACAGGAAAGCAGTTAGCTTTCCTGTTTCTATTATTTTTGGATCACAGGTGTCCAAAAATAATATTCAAGCAGGGATATAACACGACTTCTTTGCCAAAGCACTACCTTATTCTATATCGCTAAAATAGCGATAAGCGCCTCGTCATTGCGACCCTGAGCAAAGCGAAGGGGAAGCAATCTCGCCTTTTCTGACGAGATTGCCGCGGAACCCTATAGGTTCTCGTAATGACCTGTAAGTCCATAGGTTTATGATCCTATGGCTATTTTAGGGGCATGGGTAAGTCTTTGTGAGACTTCATGCTTAGTTTTGGAGTATTGGCAGTTGAGGCTTCCGCTTCGTTTTCAGCCTCCTTGAGGTCGCCCGTGACTTTGGCTCCAGAAATCGCATCATATCCCTCGGATTGCCAAGTATATAAGAATTTATTTTGGATGGGTATGATTTTGGATAGAAATTAAATTAAAATAAATCTTTTAAGACAGATAGGGGTTGAGCCTTGAGCTCTTAATTGAAGGTTGGATTAAATTAAAAATTGTATATATGGTTGTTTAATCCTCCTTAGAAACTTAATTTTATCTTTAGTAATATCATTCAAAGCCTATCTGCATTTATTTTGTCTTTAAATTATATTTTGGGGAGTGTCTTGATTTGCTGACAGTTTTTCTGCAATTTCTTTTTTCCGGCATCACGGTTGGGGCTGTGTATGCCCTTGTAGGTATGGGCTTTAATATAATTTACAATGCCACATCGATTCTCAATCTTGCTCAGGGCGAGTTCGTAGTTATAGGCGGACTTATGATGTGGTTCTTCAGCGTATCTTTAAAGCTCCCTTTTTTATTGTCAGTAATTCTCGCCATACTTTCAGTTGCCATTGTCGCACTTCTTATGGAAAGGCTTACAATCAGACCAATAAAGAAGACAGATTTATTACTTATGATAATGATCACAATATCTGTCTCCATACTCTTAAGGGGGCTTCTGATGTTTAAATTCGGCAAAGACCCTTATGGATATCCCCCATTTACTGAAGGCGAACCCATAAACATCTTTGGGGCTATTATTCAGCAGCAGGCGTTATGGGTTATAGGCATCAGCGCCTTTTGCATTATTCTGCTTTTTCTTTTCTTCAACAAAACTATCATCGGCAAGGCAATGAAGGCATGCGCCGTAGATGCTACCGCAGCTAAACTTGTCGGGATAAATGTTTCTCAAATGGTCATGCTTTCTTTTATCATTAGCGCTGTTATAGGCGCTATAGGCGGGATTGCCATCACACCCATCTCACTGATGGAATATGATAAAGGTCCCATGCTTGCAGTAAAGGGATTTTGCGCTGCTATCCTTGGCGGACTTGGCAGGGGCAGGGGCGCGGTTGTCGGGGGCTTTACTATTGGCATCCTTGAATCCCTGACTGCTGGTTATCTTCATTCAGGGCTTAAGGATGCAGTCGCTTTAATAATTCTCCTTCTGATTCTGTTTTACAAGCCTGCCGGCATTTTTGGCAGCGCCTCAGTAGCCCAGTTGAGGAAGTTTTAGCTTATGAACAGGCATAATTTCGTAACTTTTGCAGCATTCATAATATTAATCTCGATCTTCCCTCTGCTTTTAGGAACCCCTTATAATTTAAGCATAGCGATTTTTGCTGGAATTAACGCCCTCCTTGCTTTGGGCTTGTGTATTTTAATGGGATACGCAGGTCAGATATCGTTGGGGCAGGCAGGATTTTATGGAATTGGGGCTTATATCTCTGCAATTTTAAGCCTCAAGCTCGGCTTGCCCGTTATACTGAGCGTTGTCTTAGCCGCTGTAATAGCTGCTATTGCAGCGGTCATACTCGCCGTTCCAGCCTTGAGACTGAGGGGACATTATCTTGCCGTAGCAACCTTGGGCTTTGGAGAGATAATACATATTTTATTGAATGAGTTTGGTCCAGGGGGTCCATCAGGTTTTGGAGACATACCCCGCTTCAGCGTACTTGGTTATACCTTTGATACCCCTGTCAGTTTTTTCTACCTGACATGGGGAATCGTCGCATTAATAATGCTGTTCTCCGCTAACTTTATTAATTCCAGAACAGGAAGGGCTTTGAGGGCGATGCATGATAGCGAAATCGCTTCTAAGGCTATGGGACTTGATATTGTATCCTTGAAGATAAAGGTCTTTATCATAAGCGCCGTATATGCGTCTATCGCTGGCAGCCTGTATGCCCATTATATAACCTTTGTCAGTCCAAGCACCTTCACATTATTTCATTCCGTTTTGATAGTGATGATGGCTGTAGTAGGCGGGATTAGCAACCTGTGGGGGGCTATAGTTGGAGCCGTTATTATAACTATTTTGCCCGAACTGCTCAGAAGATTTGAGGAATTCGATGTCCTTGTTTATGGCTTAATTCTTACTCTCTCCCTGATGTTCTTCAGAAAAGGGCTCGTGCCGATAATAGCCGAAAAAATTAAAAAACTCAAAGGAGCAGTCCTTGCTCAAAATTAAAGGTATATACAAAAGCTTTGGCGGCCTTACGGCACTGAAAAATGTCAGTTTCACAGTAAACAATGGCTGCATTAGCTCGCTGATAGGACCTAACGGTGCCGGCAAGACAACACTTATGAATATTATCACCGGTATTTATGGCCCCGATACCGGCGAGGTAATTTTTTTAGACAAGCAAGTGAATAATCTACCTCCCACCAAAATTGCTCTTTTAGGTATTTCGAGAACCTTCCAGCATCTTGAATTGTTTTCTAATATGACCGTACTTGAAAATGTTATGGTTGCCAGGCACATCAAGACAAAGGCTGGCTTAATATCATCAGGTTTCAAACTTCCAAGCGCAAGACGGGAAGAAAGGGAGACTGAAAAGAAGGCTGAGGAGATTCTTGAATATATAGGGTTATCCCATAGGAAAAATGAGTTATCCTCTAATCTGCCTGTGGGTGAGCAAAGAATATTGGAGATAGCAAGGGCTTTGGCCACTGAGCCTAAGCTTCTTCTCCTTGATGAGCCAGCTGCTGGACTGAATATCAAGGAAACCAAAAGACTCGGAGAGACTATTATCAGCATTCTTAAAGACAAGGGGATAACCATTTTGCTCGTTGACCACGACATGGAACTCGTTATGAAGATAAGCAACTGGATAACCGTTTTGAATTTCGGCGAGGTTATAGCCGATGGGACCGCTCATGATGTACAGCGGGACCCAGCGGTAATCAAGGCATATTTGGGGGCAGAAGAATGACAGCGTCTAAAGAGACGATGCTGGTAATCAAAAATGTTGATGTTCACTATGGAAAGATACATGCGATAAAGCGGCTTTCTATACATGTAAACAGGGGTGAAATAGTTGCTCTCATAGGGAGCAATGGCGCTGGCAAAACGACCCTTTTAAGTGCGATATCAGGATTGCTTAAGGTGACAGGGGGCAGCATCAGATACAACAATGAAGAAATTACAAAACTGCCTGCTGAAAAAATTGTCAAGGCAGGAATCTCGCATGTGCCTGAAAGGGGTCTTGTTTTTAAGCCTCTTAGCGTAGAAGACAATCTGCTACTGGGCGCATACCATTCATATTCATTTAGCAAGCGGGCTGAAATTAAAAAAGACATCGAGCAGATATATAAAATGTTTCCTGTACTTAATGAACGTAAGAAACAACTCGCTGGGACCCTTTCTGGTGGCGAACAGCAGATGTTAGCTATTGGCAGAGCCTTGATGGCGAGGCCTAAGATGCTATTACTTGATGAACCAAGCATGGGCTTAGCTCCTTTGATAGTAAAAGAGATATTAGAGTATATCCAAAAGTTGAGAAATGATTTAGGGCTTACCGTTCTACTCGTCGAACAAAATGCAAGGAGCGCTCTTAAGATTGCCGATAAAGGCTATGTTCTTGAAACTGGCAGGGTGCTTCTACAGGGTTCTGCAGAAGACCTCCTTGCCAACAGGGATGTCCAGAGGGCATATCTTGGAAGAGACTTGGATGTTGAGGTTTAAAAAATCTTTATTTCCATGACGCAGAATATCATCGATGAATTAATAAACAATCTCACAAAGCTTCCGGGCATAGGCAGGAAGACTGCTCAAAGGCTATCTTTTTTTATCCTCAACATGCCTGATGAAGATGCGAGATCGCTCGCACAAGCTGTTTTAAACCTAAAGGACAAGGCTCGGTTCTGTTCAATATGCTTCAATATAACAGATATAGACCCATGTGCCTTTTGCGCAAGCCCTTCAAGAGACAAAACTCGAATATGTGTTGTGGAAGAGCCCAGCAATATACTGGCTATAGAGAAGACCGGGATATTTAAAGGCACATATCATGTACTACTTGGCTCTCTCTCGCCAGCAGATGGCATAACCCCTGAAAGACTGAAGATTAAGGAGTTGATTGCCCGAATACAGGTTGATGGTATTCAAGAGATCATCCTGGCTACAAATCCTAATACAAAAGGCGAAATTACTGCACGTTACATAAATGAATTACTGAAACCATTTAATATTAAAGTCACCCGCATAGCATACGGGTTGCCCATAGGTAGCGACATAGAGTTTGCGGATGAGGTTACTCTAACTAAAGCGCTTGAGGGCAGGCGGGATATGTAATAGATTTATAGGCTATTATTCATCATCTTTCTCCTAATCATCTTATCTATCTCGACAACCAATATCACGCTTAAAGCAGGCAGCATTATAGTCAGCCAATCGTTGGCATTCAAAGGTTCTGTTTTGAAAACCCACTGTAATGCTGGGGTATAAATCATCGCAATTTGAGCGAGAAAAGATGCTATGAGACCATAAAAAAGAAAAGGGTTGCCAAGAGGGTGCATATTAAATATTGACTGCCATTCAGAGCGGCTGTTCCAAGCCTGTAAAAACTGAAAAACAACCATTGTAGTAACCGCTATAGTGCGAGCATGTTCAAGTGTTGTTCCTTCTTCGGTATAAGCTATATAAAAATTATAAACTACACCAATAGATATAACAGCAGCAACAAAAAAAGTGCGCTGAATTAAAATCTTCGACATTATGCCCTCATTAGGGTTCAAAGGTGGTCTTTGGAGAACATTTTTTTCACCTGGCTCAAAAGATAAGGCTATTACTTGAAGTCCATTGGTTACAAGGTTTATCCAAAGTAACTGTGAGGGCAGATATGGGGAAGGAAGTCCTAATAATAGAGCGCCCATGATAGTTAGTATAGCTGATATGCCAGTTGGTATGAGAAAGAACACTACTTTTCTTATGTTGTCAAAAACTATCCTACCTTCTCTTACGGCATGAAAAATGCTTGCAAAATTATCATCAACAATAACCATATCAGAAGCCTCTTTAGCCACATCAGTGCCAGTTCTACCCATCGCAATTCCTATATGGGCAGCTTTTAGGGCAGGGGCATCGTTCACTCCATCCCCTGTAATTGCAACTATATGTCCATGTTTCTTGAGCTGTTCGCATATCCTTAATTTATGGAGAGGTGAAACCCTTGCATAGACTGATACAGTCTCGACCTTTTTGAAAAGTTCTGCATCGTCCATGTCTTCAATCTCCCTCCCAATAAGTATTTGAGCATTATCATCTGATATCCCAAGCTTTTTGGCTATTGCCTTTGCTGTAATAGGATGGTCACCTGTTATCATCACGACTTTGATGCCAGCTCTTTTACATCCTTCTATAGCTTCTACCGCCTCTTCTCTTGGCGGGTCTATCATACCTTGAAGCCCGGCAAAAATAAGCCCTGATGCTATATCGCGACAACTCTCTAATTCTTTGCAAGAGAATTCATCAAGTTCATCAGGTGCTTCATTATAAGCAAAAGCAAGAACTCTCATCCCCTCTTGAGCAAAGGCAGATGCTACATGAAGTATTTCTTTTTTATTTAAGCTTTTACCCTCGATATCTCTTGAACACATATCGATTACTTTTTCGGGTGCTCCTTTAACAAATATCAGTTTTTTCCCTCTGTGCTTGTGAAGACTTGCCATATAACTGCGCTCAGACTCAAAAGGTATCAAAGATATCTGTACATATTTTTCTCTTTCTTCTATGTGGTTAAGTCCCACTTTCAATGCAGCAATTATCAGAGCGCCTTCGGTAGGGTCACCTTCAATTTTGTAAAAATCACCTTCTTTATAAACATCGGATTCATTACAAAGAAGCCCTATTCGTAATAATTGCATGAGATTTTTAAGTTCTTTGGATTTGATATGTACTCCATCACGCAGTATATCTCCCTTTGGTTCATAACCACTACCTGTAACTTCGTAAGTATGCTTTCCATCGTAAATTAATTTTACCGTCATCTCATTTTTGGTCAATGTGCCTGTTTTATCTGAACCTATAACTGTAGTGCTTCCTAAAGTTTCAACCGCTGGAAGTGATCTGATAATCGCATTTTTTCTTGCCATCCTCGCTACGCCAACAGCGAGCGTGATCGTTACAACAATAGGGAGTCCTTCTGGCACGGTAGCGACAGCAGCTGCAACTACTGTCATAAACATAGCTTTTACGTTCTCACCTGATAAGATACCAAACCCAAATAAAGCAAGTGCCGCCAGTAACACTACAAGACCTATTCTTTTGGCGAACCTATCAAACTTTTCTTGAAGCGGGGTCCGAGTTAACTCAAATTTTCTTACCTCAGTAGCAATACCACCAAGTATAGTTGAGGTTCCTGTGGCAACAACAACACCCTTAGCCCTTCCACTTACAATAATAGTTCCCATGAATGCCATATTTTTCTGGTCGCCAGGTGTTAATTTATCGGCATGTATTGTGTGTCTATTTTTTTCCGAAGGCAAAGATTCCCCTGTAAGCATAGACTCATCAATTCTAAGCTCAATTGTATGGGTAAGTCTTATATCAGCCGGGACCCTTGTCCCTGAAGTAAGCATGACTATATCTCCAGGAACAAGTTCTTCGCTTTTAACCTCTTTTTCGTTATTGTTTCTTATCACTCGTGCACGAGGGATCACCATCTTTTTTAAAGCCCTTATGCTCTTCTCAGCCTTGTATTCCTGAAAAAAACCAATAATGGCATTCAAAATCACTACTGCCATAATAACGCCTGTGTCAATGTACTCCTTGAGGATGAAGGTAATAACAGCAGCTATAATCAATATGTAAATCAATGGGCTTGCAAATTGGTGAATCAATAGTTTTAATTTACTAACCTCATCTTCCTCCACGAGTATATTAGATCCATACTTGGATAGACGTTCTTTGACATCGCTATCAGAGAGTCCTTTCTCGGATGTATTGAGCTTCTCAAAGACTTCTTTTATGCTTAACTGATACCAATCTATTTTCATAAAAGCACCATCCTTCTGCCTGATCAGAAAAAAACTATTTTATGTTTTACCTTTCCAGAATGCTTTATTGATGTTCTGCAGTAGCAGAAATATAATACTACTGCTGAAGTCATGGATAATACCCCTCGAGGCTGAAAACGAAACAGGAGCCCCAGCGCGAATATTGAGAAGCTAATAGGCTGCCCCTTAAGGGGTTGCACATGAACAAAGAAGGGTATTCTTTCAGTAATGAAATCATGTTAAATCCCTGTTCAAGTATATTTTTTGCAGCATCCTGTATTAGCTACAAATAGGATATTTGACGAAGATAACGGCTGAAAAGTTCGAGGGATTCTTTATGAGAATCCGTCAGGTTATAATTAATCTTGTTCCAGTAAGAAATGACTTCCTCCTTAGTCATGAAATCTCTAATGCAATTTGAGCCGGATATGAGAAAAATATCTGACCTAAACGAATCTCTTGCGCTATCAAGGTCAGCAATAAATTTAATTAATAGTTGTCTTTTATAGTTGTCCTGATAAATGTCTCTTCTTGCTATCCAGAGGGCAAAGACGAAAGGCAGATTTGTATGATCTGCCCAGAGTTCACCAAGATCATAAATCAGCAATGAATCATTATTTATTGATAATTTTTTGTGCATTTTTAAAGCATCATCTCCAATCAAAAAGAATGCCGCACCATCCACATTTTCAGGTTTATCTGTAACAATCAAGTTGCAGTCAATGCGATAAAAAATTTTTAAGACTATCTGGAGCAGTGCGATTGATGTCTCTGACTGGCTCGTAACGAAGATTTGCTTATTGTTCAGGTTTTCAATAGGCACAGGCGAAAATAGCAAGATGCTCGCAATACAACCCGAGCAGCTTATAGAATGACCATCTATAAGCTGATAGAGATGGGGGGTTCTTATATACTCAATTGATGAAGAAGGGCTAACGTCTAACTGCCCTTCTCTGAGCATCCTGTTAAGTTGGGAGGGAACTCCCTCTACAAATTCATATCCAGCGCAATCAGATTTGCTTTGAATAGTCTGATAAATCGGGTAAAGGTTGACATATGGTATCTTACCTATCCTGAGTTTTTTCTCCATAGTTTACTTTTTTATCCTTTAATCACTCCCAGTGGTTTCAGTCTGGCAACCCTCGTTGATATGCCAGCGTTATGAACCACATCAACTACCGCTGAGACATCTTTATAAGCCTCTGACATTTCCTCAGCAAGGGTTTCTCTGCCGGCAGCCCTTACAATTATTCCCTTATCCTCCATCTCTCGCCAGATAGCGCGCCCTTTGGCTTTTTTAATAGCTTGATGGCGTGATAAAACCCTGCCAGCGCCATGGCATGTTGAACCAAAAGATTCAGCCATACCCTTTTGAGTTCCGACAAGAACAAACGATGCCCTTCCCATATCTCCAGGGATTAAAACAGGCTGTCCAATTTGCCTGTAAATATCAGGAAGTTCGGGGTGTCCTGGCGGAAATGCACGTGTTGCACCCTTGCGGTGTATGACAAGTTTGATTTTTTTGCCATTGACAATGTGTTCTTCCACTTTGGCAATATTATGGGCAACATCATAAACAATGCTCATCCCAAGTGTCGTAGGAGGTATGTGCAAGAATTTCTGAAAGATTTCTCTTGTCCAATGAGTTATACACTGACGGTTAGCCCAGGCATAATTAGCAGCTGCCTTCATGGCGGAGAAATAATCTTTGCCTTCCTGACTGCTAAACGGGGCACAAGCGAGTTCTTTGTCGGGCAAATCGATATTGTATTTTCTTGCTGCTTTCTCCATTACCTCTATAAAGTCGGTACAGATCTGATGCCCGAATCCCCTTGAACCAGTATGTATCATAATGGTTATCTGATTTTTGAAAATTCCCATAATATTAGCGATATCATCGTCATAAACCTGATCTATATACTGAATTTCGAGAAAATGGTTGCCAGAGCCGAGAGTGCCCTGTTGAGCCCTGCCCCTTTCGTAAGCCTTTTGACTGATCAGATCAGGGTCGGCGCCCTCGAGGCACCCTCCTGATTCAATTCTTTCAAGGTCAGACTTAGTGCCATATCCTTCGCCAACTGCCCAAACAGCGCCTTTAAGGAGAACCTTCTTGGATTCTTCAGTGCCTAAACGGAGCTTTCCCTTTGAACCAACACCTGATGGTATTTCGTTGTATAATGCACTGACAAGTTCTTTTATTTTAGGCTCTATATCTTTTCTTGTAAGACTACTCCTCAGTAGTCTAACGCCGCAATTTATATCATATCCCACGCCGCCAGGCGAAATTATCCCTTCTTTAATATCAAATCCAGCAACGCCTCCAATAGGAAAACCATAACCTGTGTGGATATCCGGCATTGCAAGAGAGGCTCCTACAATCCCAGGTAGTGTAGCAACATTTGCAACCTGCTCGATAGCCTGAACCTCGAGTTCCTGCTCCAACAGGCTATTGAGATAAATTATGCCTTTTGTCCTCATTCCTGGTTTGTAATCAGAAGGCACTTCAAGCCTGTTTTCATCTATTCTTTTAATTCCTTTTATTTCCACGCTGTCAACCCCCACTAACTACTTATATGTCAAAGATAACTTCCACGATAAAAGAGCCATCCACCTTTTCTATCTTTAGGTTATGGTATGTAGCAGCCTTTATGAGCAAATCCTGTGCATGTCTTGAAGGGTCAAAGTTCTCTCCCATGACCTTAGCTTTTATAATGTTTTCGGTCAACTCGAGCACTTCTATTTTGCAGGCAGTAAATCCATATGCGTCGAATTGAAATATAAGCTCATTCAAATAATTTACAAGCAGAAACTCAAATGAATCCCCAGTTATGTCTAAGATAATTTCATCTTTAGGCTCTATTCTGGAGATATCCGTTATGAGACTGAACATGCCAATGCCTGCATTCACAAAAGCCTCTTTAATGCTTGAGCCGTAAGCCCTCAAACCGACGTCCCCGGATATATCAATCACCTCAAAGTCCATTTCTTATGATATCATAGTCTCAAACTTTAGGAGAACATTGACGACATTTAAACAGTGGATTAAAAGACACCGAATGTTTTAAACTCTTATTAAAATAAAAATTGGTTTTTGCCAAAGATAAATATCCCCTCGTCAATTTTTAAAAGAGACCATGAATAGCCTTTTTATCCCTGAAACAATTTACCACGAAATCATAAGGCATTGCAGAGACTGTTATCCCTATGAGGCTTGCGGGATTCTCGCTGGAGACGGCGTCGAAGTGAGGAAATTTTACAAAGCTGCTAATACCGAAAAGTCATCTTACAGTTATTTAATTGACGCTCAGGAACAATTCAAAATCATGAAAGATATGAGAGAAAACAATTTATCACTAATTGCTATTGTCCACTCCCATCCCACATCCCTTGCATATCCATCCTCAAAGGATATATCCCTTGCCTTTTACGAGGATTCAGTTTATATAATAGTAAGCCTTATGAATCATGAACCCGAAATAAAAGGTTTTAGCATTAAAGGACAGGCAGAGGTAAGCGAAGTTGAGATCTTGATCAATAAAACCGTTACATCAGGGATTAAACATTTATGAAAACTAAGAAAGAAATTATTCTTATCGGCGATAGGGTGTTGGTTGATCCTGACAGCAGACACGATAGAACCAGTGCCGGCTTATATCTTCCCCCTACTGTAAAAGAAAAAGAAAAGGTTCAATGCGGATATGTTGTCAAGACCGGTCCGGGGTATTTTGTTCATGAGCCGGGCTATTCCAGTGAGGAATGGGCTTCTGACAAAAGGAAGGATGTTAAATACATCCCTCTTCAGACAATTGAAGGTGATTACGCAATTTTCCTCAGAGATTCCGCCATTGAAATAGAGTTTGACGGCAAGAGATATCTTGTGGTCCCACATTCAGCTATACTTGCCTGTATCCGCACCGAGATTTTCGAAGAGTGAGCAGTTTTGTCAGAAAAGGACTTTTGTGCATTAGAAGTTTAAGTTTGAGCGTTTTTGGAAAATTTATTTGGGTAGGCTTAGAAACTTAATTTTATAAGAGGAAAGCGTAATGATAGAAGATTTAAAGAAATCTGAGACATGGAGGGTATTTAGGATACAATCTGAGCTTGTTGAGGGCTTTGAAACCCTTTACAATCTTGGACCTGCTGTTAGTGTTTTTGGTAGCGCTCGCTTTAAGGAGGACTCATATTATTATCAGCAGGCAGTTGATTTGTCCAGGATGCTTTCTGAAGCCGGGTTTTCAATCATTACCGGGGGCGGACCCGGAATAATGGAAGCCGCAAATAAAGGGGCTAAGATGGGCAGGGGCAAATCTGTCGGGTTGAATATAGAGATTCCGTCAGAACAACGCCCAAATAATTATCTGGATATAAATCTTTCTTTCAGGTATTTTTTTATTCGAAAGCTGATGTTCATCAAATATGCCATTGCCTTTATAATTTTTCCGGGGGGCTTCGGAACGATAGATGAGCTGTTTGAGGCGATGACCCTTGCGCAGACAGGAAAGATGGGGGATTTCCCAATCATTCTTTTTGGCAGGGAATACTGGCAGGGGCTTATCGATTGGATGAAGAACGCACCTGTCAGCAGCGGAGCCTTAAGCCGTGAAGATTTTGCATTTTTCCAGCTTGTGGATAAGCCTATTGAAGCCTGCAAACTTTTAAGGGAATATCATCAAGCCTTCGGCTGTCCATTGCAGATTGATGAGTGTAAAGAGATTAAATAGTATTTATCTGACGACATTAGGCTGTCCTAAAAATCAGGTTGATTCAGAACACCTGATGAATGATTTTTTAGCCAATGGGTTTATGTTTGTAGAAAATCCCGATGATGCAGATATATTGCTCGTGAACACCTGCGGATTTATAAAGGATGCAAAAGAGGAATCAATAGGCGAGATTCTCGCCCTTGCAAAAAAAAAGACTGACCCAATATCTAAACGAAAAAGGCTGACTCCTAAAAAGCTATTGGTCTTTGGCTGTCTTTCACAGAGATACAGCAATGAACTGACAAAAGAAATCCCTGAAATAGACGCTTTGTGGGGAGTGGGGCAGTATAATGAAATTATAAGCTACTGCAGAAGTTTGTTTGATTTGCAAGAAACAGGTGAAGTTCGACATTTATCACACCTTGAAATTTCTACAATGAATGACCAATCTTTCAAATATATCAAGATAGCAGAGGGCTGCGACAAGAAATGCACATTCTGCACTATCCCCTCCATAAGGGGAAGGTTTAAAAGCGTTCCTAAAGATGTAATTTTAAAAGAAGCTGAGGGCTTTATCAAAAGAGGCGTAAAAGAGCTTATTCTCGTAGCGCAGGATATAACAGATTATGGAAGAGATTTGCGGGAAGAAGGTATTAATCTTGCCAACCTTTTAAGCAGCCTGACAGCCTTAGAGGGAGATTTCTGGATCAGGCTTCTTTATCTCTACCCGACATCAATAAATGATGAACTGCTTGATGTAATAGGGAAAAATGACAAGATTTGCAAATACCTTGATATACCCTTACAGCATTCAGAAGACAGGCTTCTCAGACAGATGGGGAGGCGAGGCACAAAAAAAGAGTATATTAAATTGCTTAGAAATATCAGACGCAGGATTCCCGGCGTTGCCCTGAGAACAACATTCATCATTGGCTTTCCTTCTGAAACAGAAGAAGAGTTTCAATCATTGCTTGACTTCTTAGAGGAGATAAGATTTGAGAGGCTTGGTGCCTTCAAGTATTCTAAGGAAGAAGGAACTCCTGCCGAAAAAATGGAAGGTCATATACCAGAAAAGGTCAAGCACAGAAGATATGATGAACTAATGAGACGTCAGGCTGCGATATCCTTTGAAAAAAACAGGGAACTTATTGGCAAGAGATTTAAGGCATTGATTGATGAAATAGACGGGAACATTTTGATAGGAAGATTATATAGCCACGCACCTGAGATTGATGGTGTAGTAATAGTTAACAAAGATGAAAATAGATTTGATTTCCCTGAGAAGATTTCTATTTCAACTGGCGATTTCATAGAAGTCGAAATAACGGAGGCATACGACTATGACTTAAAAGGCAAGATCATAAATTAGGGACACTTCCCTTGTCTTTGCCGATTTTATTGTTGCACGGATTGTCATTAAGACAGCCCGTGCTCTTTTTTTAATTTTTTTCTGCCGATTCTTTTGCCCCTGCCTCAACAGTAGACGCTGTCTTTGCTCCATTATTATCTTTTGCGGCTGCTGCCTCAGAAATCTTTTTGCCGTTTGTATCTTTTTCAGCATCCAGAGCCTTTTTTCTTTCGGCAGAAGCATAATCTGTTACGTACCACCCTGTCCCCTTTAAAATAAATGAAGTGTTCGATATTAGCTTTTTTACTTCTCCCTCACAGTCAGGACAATTTTTGACAGGTTCATCACTGTATTTCTGCATTACCTCCAATAACTTACCACAATCGAGGCATCTGTACTCATAAATTGGCATCAGTAGTTGTCCTCCTTTTTTAAAAAAATATTATATTGACAAGATAAAACTTAAAGGCGTCTCAAGTCAAGAGACGTTTTTCTGCCTTGATTAAAGAACTCGGCGCTGATTATCTGCTTAAAGAAAAGCAAAAAGACCAACAAAGAGAGTTTATCATTGCCATTGATAAAAGGCTGCCCTTTTTTTACAATCTCCTCCTGAAGAGAAGGGGATAGACTTTGGCAAGGCATTTGATCATTTCATACTGATGGAGATAGCCACATATCGCTCATACAAAAAGAAAGATTTTAGTCACAGGCTTATACAATGCACGAAGGTAGTTCTTTGGCAAAGAAATCGCACCATATCCCTGCTTAAAATATTATTTTGGACACCTGTGACACTAACTCTAATTTGAATAAACCCCTTCGATAATTGTAATCTTAAATATAACCACAGTAGCTAGCATGAACAACATTCCTAAAATAATTTCTCAATCAATTAAGGCGGTCAAGTCCTTCAAGCTGAGGACCCTTTTTTGTCTTATAAGTATTGCCCTTGGAATTTCTGCCATCACTACAATTGTCGCTGCCGTTGAGGGGGCTTATAAAAAGGCTTTTGAGATTGTTGCGCGTTTTGGGCCCGATTCATTGCTTGTATTTAGCGGGGGTGAAGAGGCAAGGGCTCTGGGATTAAGGCAAAAAACCATAACACTCGACGATGTGGATGCGGCAAGACAGACCTTCACCCGTGCTTATATAGTAGTTCCCATGACTTCTGTGCGTAATATCAGCATATCTTATAAGGACCGAAAATACCAGACGCTTATTGTCGGCTCTACAAGCGATTATAGCCGGGCATGGTCATGGCCGGTTCTTCAGGGCTCAGATTTTACCGATGAGGATGTTAAGGGGCTGAAAAATGTTGGGTTAATAGGGCAATATCTGATGAAAGAACTGTTTGGTAACCAGGACCCCGTGGGCAAATATGTTTTTGTCAAGGGGATACCGGTGCAGATTGTCGGTGTTTTATCAGACAGGGGGACATCTCCAGCAGGAGAAAACCTTGATGATAGGCTCGTGATGCCTATTACCACTGTTATGAAAAAGATTCTGAATGAAACTAAATATGTTTTTGCATTCAGGATGAGATTTATAGATCAGGAAAACCTCTATGATCATGCCGATGAATTAAGGACTTTTTTGAGGTTAAGGCATAACCTACCCGCCACGGAACCTGATGATTTCAGGATTATCACGCCTAAAGAGATAGTAAAATTTCTTGTTGCCCTTACAGGTTCATTAGTTACTTTTCTTGGCGTAACAGGAATTCTATCTTTGATAGTTGCCGGCTTTGTGCTTACTAATCTCTTTCTTTTGTCTGTAAAGGAGCGCACCTCAGAAATAGGAATAAGAAGGGCTACGGGCGCTAAGAAAAGGGATGTCCTGTTGCAGTTTTTGGGTGAAGCAGTCATTATAACGACTCTCGGTGGGATAGCAGGATTTCTGATATCTTTAGTGTCTGCCGAACTCCTTACCCGCATCTTTCAATTTCCTATTTATTTTTCCTGGAAGGCTTTTATGATAGGATTTCTGCTTTCGTGGATTGTCGGCATTATATTCGGGCTTCAGCCTGCTCGTAGAGCTGCCAACCTAAATCCCATTGAGGCTATCAAAGGATGAGAAGGCTTATCCTTAATATGAAAATAGCTTTCAGGTCTCTGGGCAGTTTCAAGGTGAGAACCGCCCTTGCCATGCTCGGAGCCTTCCTAGGGACCTTTTCGCTTATCGTTGTGTCTAACTTATCAGAATCACTCGCTAAAAAAACACAGCTCGAAATATCCAAACTCGGAGACAATTTGCTAATAGTCAGAAGTGGGGTTGTCAGGAGACTGCCCGGGGCTGGCACGAATCTTATTGGCGAGGCGACGACCCTTACTCTTGACGACGCTAAAGCGATCCAACAGAATTCTCTGTATGTTAGAGATGTATCCCCATCGGGCAACAAGTTATTCCCCGTAAGGTATGGCGGAGTAATTCTGTCATCTGTGCTTGTAATGGGAGTAACTCCCAATTATACTGATGTTAGAAATTTCAGGGTCAATGTGGGAAGCTTTATCACTGATGATGACAATTATAATCTTGCAAAGGTTGCGGTGATAGGTAAAAAAGTGGCGGATAAGTTGTTCGGCAACGCAGATCCCCTTGGCAAAAATATCCTTATATTTAGAGTTCCCTGTCAGATTATAGGTGTCCTTGAAGAAAAGGGGGTGGATATATCAGGCATGGATCAGGACAACCTGATATTTATTCCTTTAAATACCTATCTCAGGGCATTTGTTAATAAGTCATACATCAATAACATTTCTGTAAAGATTCAGGATGACAAATCGAGCACCGCTGCCAAAAACGAGATTACTAATATATTAAGAATCAGACATAAAATAACAGGTGCAAAGAAGGACGACTTTACAGTCATTGACCTCAAGGATGTTGTTGCGTTGAGCACTCAGGCAATGGATATGATAAGAATATTGGGGAGAGTTGCCGCTGTTATATCTTTTATCATAGGAGGGTTGGGAATCCTGTCCATAATGGTCTTAATCGTAAATGAGAGAAGAACAGAGATCGGTATAAGACGTGCAGTGGGTTCAAGAAGAAGGGATATCTTGTCCCAGTTCCTGATGGAATCTTCAGTTATCTCATGGTGCGGGGGGACTGCAGGACTCTTTCTGAGCATCGTAGCAAGTGCCATAATATTCAGCATAGCCGATCTTCCAATGGTGATATCATTAAAAGGTCTTGTAATAACATTCATGGCTACAATTATGATAGGCGTTATGGCTGGAATATACCCGGCGAAGAAAGCTGTCCAGATTCAGCCAGTTAGTATAATAAGGGCATGAGACTTATATGTTGCAGGGGATAGTAAATACCGAAAAATAGAAATAGAAAACTGCTGTCGCGACCCAGAGCGAAGCGAAGGAGCCTATCCTGAGCCTGTCGAAGGGGGAAGCATCTGATGAGATTGCCACGAACCCTATGGGTTCTCGCAATGATCTGTAAATCAACAGGTTTATTATCCTATCGCTATTTTAGGGACATAGACAAAGGTAGTTCTTAGGCAAAGAAATTATTTCATATCCCTGCTTGAATATTCTTTCTGACACCTGTGATTCCCCCTCAAACATTATTTCCCTCAACGCTTTTTAATAACTCTTCAACCTTATCGTATGGATAAACCCTAACATCTGTTTTTCCTGAATTTCATTGCCAGCGTAAATTATTCCACCCCCTCTATGTGTATATCAGCTTTTTTAAATTTCAATCAATCCATTTTGCTGTATAGCCATTTTATCGAGTGAGATATATAACCTATTTTGGGGGGGCATATTGCAAGTTGTATTTTCAGAATGTTCTATTTTGTGAAAAACGGGGTGCAAAAAATGAGTTGCCTAAACCAACTGATAATCTTATTGTCCAAAAAGCTTTGGTGCGTTTTCCTTACCTGCACAAGGATTTTTAGCCCTCACAATGATGTTATCCTTCGACAAACTAAGGGCAACATCATTAACCCGCTCAATATTAGCCTCGTCAGGTAGAGATTTTTAAAAGTCTAAGAATATTTCTGCCCAGTATATTTTCTTCTTCTTCCTTCGGCAGTTTAAGATTCAGAATCTTTATAAGCTCTACGTCTGGCTGACCAAAAGGGAAGTCGCTTCCAAAAAGAAGTTTGTGAGAACCGTATCTTCTAATAAATTCTTTTATAGCATATACTGGCGCTAAAGAGGTGTCCGCATATAGATTTTCCTTTTCCCATATTCCTGAAGAGGCGATTGATTCGAAACCTCCGTTTAAGAGTCCAAGGTGGGGGATAATCACAACGGCTTGCGGGGCGAGTTTATTGACAAAATTTACTGTATTGTAAGTGCTTTCTTCAAAAACAATGGGGAGTTCAAGCTCAGTTATTTTTTCAATCAATTGGCGGCATCTTTTATCGCTATAATTATAGACAGGTTCGTCTTCGTGCCTGTGCCACTTGATCCCTTTGTATGGAAAAGACAATTCTTCATAATCAAAATCATTCCAAACAAAAAGATAAGGGAAGGTTTTAAATTCAGGATGGAATAAATTCAACAGATAACGATTTGCGTTTTTTCTTTTATGCTGCCAGTATGGGGAATCTGTAAAATTATAGTCATATCGGTCGTATATATCTTCAACAGGAGCGAAAAGACATGCGCCTTGAATTCCAGCCCTCTTAAGAAGCGGGGCTATAACTTCAAAGGGGAGCTCTTCGCCGCAATGCATATGGCTATCTATAATCATCTATTAACCCTTTATATATTTTATGATCTTCTCCCCATTTTTTGGAACAACAAAAATACAGACCAAAAATAGCGATAGGATAACCTATGGATTTGCAGGTCAATGCGAGAACCCGTAGGGTTAGTGGCAATCTTATAATAAAAGGCGAGATTGCTTCGCTGTGGGTCACAATGGCATTTTTCCATCTCTATTTTTCGGATAGCAGGGGGGTGAAGGATTTTTATACGATATCATACCCATCCAAAATAAATTCTTATATACTTTGCAATCAGCGGTTCTAAATAACCCCATGCCTCATATCCCCTGTTTGAGCCGGGAGCGGGCATGTGCTTTTGTATCAAACTTTTAATGCCAAACCCTCTAAGAAATTTTGAAGATATCGCAGGCCCTGCCCTCGGTGTTATCTCATGCCCTGTCACACCAATCTTGAATTTAAGCTGCCTTTGTTTTATCACTGTCTTAACTCCTTTTTGGTTTTTTGTTCACCTTTTGGGTGATATTTATATCACTCATAAAATAACAAACCAGAAGGAGTTTTCTTTTAGAATTCTATCGCTATTTTAGGGGTTCTTAAATTACTAAAGCAATTTGAATCGGATAAAAATATTATATTCTTGTGATCTCCGTCACATTAATTCTTATAGTAATGTTTTATTATTAAATCAACAAATTAAGATAAATAAGTTTCCGAAAAGGTAAACCCCGGGTAACCGGGGGGCACAAAGCCACGGGTCCTTAAGTAAATCAGGATAGCCGGGCTGCCGAAGAAACAGATACCACCTTCAGTGGCTGCTGTTTCAAGGCTTAAAAGCGGTATGGAGGGTGGTCATGAAGATTAATCCCAAATTAACGGTTGCTGCTTTCGCTATCACAATAGCGATAGTTTTAGGGATATCAGTTGTTGCAGCACCAAATGCCTTTGCTAATGACTTATGGGTTACGGCATATTACGGTGCATGGATGCAGGGAGGGCCAGGCTGGACAGGACACATGACAGCAGATAAGATAGATTATTCTGCTGTTACGCATATAATCCATTTCACAATTTTCCCAAAACACGATGGCACATTAGATTTTACAACAGGAAGTGTCACACTTGAGAATTCAGCAGATCTTGTTAAACGCGCTAAAGCTGCGGGCAAAAAAGTCTTAATCTCTGTCGGAGGCTAAGACACAGAAAGCGCCTTCTTAAGTGCTACAAATGACACAAACAGGCAGAAATTTATCAATAATCTCATTACCTTTATGCTCACCCGCGGATACGACGGTATAGATTTCGATTGGGAACCTATAACTCCATCTTCGGCGGCGCGCATTAAAACTTTTATCAGTGAACTCAGGGCGGAATTGGACAAAATAACACCTCGTCCCATGCTAACAGCAGCAGCAGTATGGGAACCGAGCTTATTTGCGCGATTGCAGGATAAGTTTGACCAAATTAATATAATGACTTACGACCTTGCTGGGTTATGGATAAATTCTACTTGGCATAACGCCGCCACATACGATGGAGGCTACTGGTTTTCGACAACTGGAGCAGCTCCTTCCGCCAGCGGACTTGTTAACACTTTCATATCAGCAGGCGTAAAACCTTCTAAATTGGGCGTCGGGATAGGGTTTTATGGCTATGTATGGAAAGGCGGCGCCGGAACCGCCACAGGCGGTGTTACCGCTCCTGGCCAGAAATGGACAACCTCACCATCTCTGAATTCCTATACCAACTATTATGAGATAATGGATAAATATTATCAGCCAGCTTATTACAGATATGATGCAGCAGCAGGCACATCATATCTAAGCATTGACAAAGCAGGCTCTGTTGACGATATGTTTATTTCATACAACGATGAAGCAACATGCCTTGAAAAGGTTAAATTTGCGAAAAATAAGGGAATCGGAGGCGTTATGATTTTTGAACTTGGCGGTGGTTGGAGACCTAACGCACCTGTGCCTGACAGCCTCCTACAATCTGTAAAAAGCGCAGTAATACAGACGCAATCTCAACAGCCTTCCACGGGCATACCTTCAGCGCCGACTTTGAGTTCCCCCGCTAATGAGGCAACAGGGACTGCTGTTTCAATGACTCTTGCGTGGAATTCTTCAGCAGGAGCCACTTCATATACCCTGCAGGTATCGAAGAATTCAACATTTACAGAAATTATCAATCATCTCGACCTAACTGCAACGACATATACTTTAAGCAATCTGAACAACAATACAACATATTATTGGCGAGTGCTGGCGAAAAACTCAACAGGAAGCAGCGGATGGTCAAGCGTATGGAGCTTTACGACCGTATCTCAAATAAGCACAGTAATCGGGAGTTTTAGCGGAAGTTCAGTCTCAAGCAGTATATTATTAACATGGCAGACATTAACGGAAAATGGCAATAAGGGTTTTGATATTGAGCGCAAACTTTCAACCTCGCGTATATGGTCAAAGATTGGTTTTGTGGCTGGCGTGGGGATGTCTGTAGAGCCCAGAAATTATAACTATACAGACACAAATGTCAGGACCAAAAGGACATACAATTATAGATTAAAGCAGATCAATTCAGACAATTCATTTTCATACAGCACTGAAGTTACTGTCAGTAGATAGTCTGCCTTTTTAAGCCATTTCAAACTTAATATACAGCCCGGTTCACCGGGCTGTATATTAAGTAACCCGCACAAAGACTCAACTTTTCAGATATACTTAAAATTGCTCCACAAAAAAGAATCTCGCCAATAACTGCCTCTCCAATTTTTTTCACACAACTCTTAAAAGAGCTCTCACTGTCTTGTAGACAAAAAATTAATACACCCAAAAGTATATATACAAAATAGGGTATTTACCATTGAACTTCTATTGGGTTAAACTAAAAATAATAGTTATCTCAGTAGAAGGAATAAGAGGAGGATAAAGATAATGAGATTCTTAGTGATAATGGCAAGTTGTTTAATTTTACTATTCTCAAGCTTATCTGCATATGCTGAAACTCCCATAGGATACCCATGGAGCACATGGGGTGAATTATCGCACTCTTTCGATGCAAGGCAGGAAAAGGGTATTAAACTGGATACATATCTTGAACAGGGAATCGACTGGTTTAAGCTTGGCAATTCGGATTTCACTCTTAATACTTTTATAGGTTTAAAGCTCACTGTTTCAGACCATTCGGCTGATTACTGGAATAACAAAGTCGGGCCATGGGTTGGAGTTAAGGTTAAACACCCTATATCAATCAAGGACGGATGGGGGCAATTCGCATTAGGTTTAAGATGGGAATATTATTCATATCTTACAGACTCAAAGCCTGTCGGTAACGACAGTCGTTTTGTTGCATTCTTACAGTGGGGCATGGGCGGCGACTGGAAGAAGAAGTAACAACAATGTAAGTTTTTTTGGAAAGGGGGGAGAATTCTATAAATATACACAATAACATCATGCTGTCAGATTCTAATTCATTTGCTCCTCAAGCACCCTATACTTGCTATTGCGATGGGGCTTGTGGGCGCATCAATCTGGCTCACTCCAATAGTTAAGACGCCTACAGGCTATAGTACTGAATGGGCTGTCGTATCTAATCAGGAGTTTATTGAGAAGATGGAGAAGGTAAATAACGACCCAATGTTTGTTAAAAAAACAGAGGAAGCTGAAAAGTGGTTTCAGGCGATTCTTACAGTCGGAAAAGGGGATCCTGGTATTACAAAGGCAGCTTTGAAAGACCTTGAGCGCCTGATGAATCAGGGTGAGATGGGCAAATATCCTGACTGCCCTATTGATATACCAAACCTTTTAAAATCAGATAACGAGACCAAGGCAACATATGCAAGACTATACTTTTATGACCAGGTAAGGAAGTTCCAGAATCCAGAGTTGGCTGTGTTAGCCTATAGATTTGGACCTGCTAACACTGCTAAGATTGTTAAGGATTATAAAGCTGGGAAACTGCCCAAAGAACAAAGGGCATATCTTAACAATACTAAAAAAGCCTTAAAGCCCGCCTAATGTTATGACACAAACAGTTCCACACTGATAGTTCAGTGTGGAACTAACAAACCACTTACATTACAAATAGGTAAAATGAAAATTAATTGGAGATGGTGGCTTGGATTAAAGCCAGAATTTGCCTGTTCGCCTCTTAAGCATGATTATACTGTAAGTGTACTCATACCTGCATATAATGAAGAAAAGAGCATAGCCGATACAATAAGAAGCATTAAAAATCAGACTGTCAAAATTGACTCTATAATTGTCATTGATGATTGCTCATCTGATAGGACTGGCGAGGTAGCACTGGCGGAAGGGGCATATGTAGTCAGAACCCCTCATAATATGGGGACGAAAGCAAG
>Ga0209721_1000337_pt1 | contig 44245 bp, 34 predicted proteins | sample TshhotsprinmetaG_FD_184139 | JGI IMG/M metagenome (GOLD analysis project Ga0209721, IMG submission 184139) | Hot spring microbial communities from South Africa to study Microbial Dark Matter (Phase II) - Tshipise hot spring metaG (SPAdes)... | ecosystem: Environmental > Aquatic > Thermal springs...
CGCCGCACGGGGAGGGGATGGAAATGGGGTTTTTGGGGCGGCGGCTTCGCCGCCGCCCCAAAAACCCCTCTCTTCCCCCCTCTCCCCCGCCCGCAGGGCAAGGGGGAGAGAGGGGCAAGGGGGGTGAGGGGGATAAAGAGAAACCCTGTAACTCGGAACGACCGCTCAGATTCCCACCAGGGCAAGAGGTGAGATACGACTTTATGAGACTTTGTGAAAGACCAGGTGATACGACTTTGTGAGAATTAACAAGAGGGAAGCCTGTGCAGCAAATCTCTTCGGGGGAGCGGCGCACCCATGAGAGAGGAAGGCGGGGTTTGAGGTTACCAGTCTTGACATCCTGGTCCAAAAATGGTAAAGTAAAGGCAACTCTTGGAAAACCCTCTACATCCTGGCGGGGACTGCAATGGATGAAGACGTCGTGGCATCCCAGGGGACGGACCGGTGCTCCGGAGGCTTTGAGGAAATTCCCCATACCGCTGATGTCGCGCTGCGGGTCTGGGGGCAGGACTTGAGAGAACTGTTCCTCAACGCCGCCCGCGGTCTGGCCTGGCTGATGGCGGACCCGGAGACCGTTCAATCCGGCGCGGAAGTTTCCCTGGACCTCTATGCACCGGACCCCGAAACCCTTCTGATAACCTGGCTGGGAGAGCTGATCTATCTTTGCGAACGGGAGGGAGCCGTCTTCACCGAGTTTGACCTGGAAGAAGTCACCTCCACCCATCTGCGGGGAACAGTCCGCGGCGGGCCCGCAGAGGAGTTGCGGCATTCGGTGAAGGCTGCCACCTTCAGCAACCTGTCCATCCGCCCCGGCCCGCGGGGGCTGGAGACAATTGTGGTGTTTGACGTGTAAAGGAGGCATCATGGTGGAGAAGAAAAACTTTCGCAGAATAGATAAGTTCATCTGGGAACTGCCCAAGGAGACCCGAAAGGACATGCGGGTTCCGGCCCGCATCTTCGCCGACGCCGAAATGCTGGATTCGGCGTTCCGCGACCGCACCGTGGAGCAACTGGTCAATACGGCGACCCTCCCCGGCATTATCAAATACGCCCTGGCAATGCCGGACTTCCATGAAGGCTACGGCTTCCCCATCGGCGGCGTCGCCGCGATGGACGTCAAAACCGGCGTCATCTCCCCCGGAGGAGTCGGCTACGATATCAACTGCATCCGCGGCGATAGTCGCGTCCTCCACGAATTCGGCTATACGCGGCCCATTGCCGAAATGGAACCAGATTGGGAGCAGGCCCGTCTCCGCTGCCAGGACTTCGGCGCCGAACGGGAAACGGTAACCTCTGTCGTTCTCTACCTGCGCCGCCGCCCCCACGTACCGGTCTACCGCCTGCTCACCGAAACGGGGGAAGAAATCGTGGCGACGGCCGATCATCCTTTCTGGACCCCCTACGGTATGCGCCCTCTGGAGACCATCCAGCCGGGTGATTCGGTGGCCCTGTACCCCTTTGAAGGCGTAGAATACGAGGCACCGCCCGACCAGGTGGTCGTGGACGAAGAGAGCCTGAAAAAGGCGCTCCAGGCACTGGGCAAAGGGGCGGGAAACGCCCTGGCGCAAATCTGTGCCCAACTGACCCGACGGGGACTCCTGCCGCTCCGGATGGATTCCTCCGCCATGCCCTACCTGCTCAAGTTGCTGGGTTACCTGATGGGAGACGGTACCCTTTACTTCACCCGCGGCACGGGCAAAGGGACGGTCTGGTTTTTCGGGAAACCGGAGGACCTGGAGACCATCCGGGCCGATGTGGCCGCGCTGGGCTTCACCCCCTCGCGCATCTACACCCGCCAGCGAACCCACCGCATCCGCACGACTTATGGGGAATACGAATTTGAACGGGCGGAACATGCCTTCAAGGTATCCAGCAGTGCCTTTGCCGCGCTCCTGGTCGCTATGGGGGCGCCGGTGGGCAACCGGGCCGCACAGGATTTCCGGGTTCCCGCCTACCTCTTCGCCGCACCCCGCTGGCAGCAACGGCTCTTCCTATCTGCCCTCTTCGGGGCGGAACTCTCCTCCCCGACGGCATTTGCAGAACACGGCACCAATTTCTACACCCCTACCCTCTCCCTGAACAAACGGGAAGGGTACGTGGAGAGTGGGCAGGCTTTTCTGGAAGACATCGCCGCTCTTCTGGCCGGATTCGGCGTGGAGACCCGCACCATCTCCCGGCGAGAGGAGCAGGTCAACGCGGACGGCACCCACTCCATCCGACTGCGCTTGATCCTCTCCTCCCAACCGGAAAATCTGATCCGTCTCTGGGGACAGGTGGGGTTTGAATACAATCGCCGCCGCCACGCGCTGGGGCTGGTAGCGGTCCAGTACCTGAAGGAGAAACAGCGGGCGATCGCCGAACGGGAGGCCACGGCGGAACGCGCGGCCGCAATGTATGCGGTCGGTGTCGCTCCGGCGCAGATTTACACCGAACTGGGAAGCGGGCGAGTAAACCGGCGCTTCTTAGAGCGTTCCATCTACGAAGGCCGCCAAACCTCCCCCCGTATAGACGACCGTTTCCCGGATTTTGAAACATATCAGCAGGAGGCGACGGCCGGGCTGGGCGAAAGCGGCATGGTATGGGCGCGCGTGGCGTCTGTAGAACTTCTGGAGGACTTCCAGGAGGACGTCTACGATTTCACCGTCCTGCACCCCGACCACAACTTCATCGCCAACAGGTTCGTCATCTCCAACTGCGGCGTCCGGCTGCTGGCCTCGCACCTGCGGCAGGAGGACATGGCGCCGTATCTGCGCGACCTGACCAATGCCCTCTACGAGGCTTGCCCCAGCGGCGTGGGCGAGAAGGGGCGCATCCGCATCTCGGCGAAGGACCTGGACAACCTGGTGGTTGAGGGCGCGCGCTGGCTGCTGAAACGAGGGCAGGCCCGTGAGGAAGACCTGACCCATACCGAAGAGGAGGGCTGCATCCCCGGCGCCGACCCCAGCAAGGTGAGCGCGCGGGCGAAAGAGCGCGGCGGCGGTCAGATCGGCTCCCTGGGCGCAGGCAACCACTTCCTGGAGATTGATGTGGTGGACGAAGTCTACGACCCGGAAGTGGCGAAGGCCTTCGGCCTGTGGGAAGGCCAGATCGTCGTCCAGATACATTGCGGCTCCCGCGGCTACGGTCATCAGATTTGTGACGACTATGTCAAGAGTTTGCAGTCGGCCGTCCAGAAATACGGCATCTCCATCCCGGACCGGGAACTGGTCTGTGCGCCGATAGACTCTCCCGAAGGCCGCGCTTACTATGGGGCGATGGCCTGTGCGGTCAACTACGCCTTCGCCAACCGCCAGGCGCTGGCGATGGGCGTGCGGGAGGCGTTCCAGCAGGTGCTGGCGGGCAAAGTCCGCAACTACGACCTCTATCAGGTCTACGACGTGGCGCACAACATCGCCAAATTTGAGGAGCACGTTATAGACGGGCAGCGGATGAAAGTCTGCGTACACCGGAAAGGGGCGACGCGCGCCTTCGGGCCGGGCCGTCCGGAGGTCCCCAAAGCGTATCGGGACGTGGGACAGCCGGTACTGGTCCCCGGCTCTATGGGCACTGCCTCCTACGTGCTGGTGGGGACGCAGCGGGCGATGGAAGTCGCCTTCGGCTCCACCTGTCACGGCGCCGGGCGGGTGATGAGCCGGGCGCAGGCGCTGAAGAAAATCTGGGGTGCGGACCTGAAGCGGGAACTGGAGGAGCAGGGCATCGTTATCCGGGCTGGCAGCACCAAGGGATTGGCCGAAGAGGCACCGGCGGCCTACAAAGACGTCAGCCGGGTGGTGGAAGTGGTGCATGGGGCGGGTCTGGCACGCAAAGTGGCCCGCCTGCGCCCCCTGGCGGTGATCAAGGGGTAGCGGGATGGCAGAGCATTCGGCGGGGGCGGCGCGCCCTTCGGGCGCGCCGCCCCAGAGCATCCGCGAAGCGATCCACCTCCGCCGCAGCACCCGCCGCTACGCCGACCGGCCCGTGCCGGATGAGGCGCTGCGGCACCTGCTGGCGTTTGCCGACCAGGCCCCGCACCTGACTGCCCCACTCTGCCGGGTGACCATCGTCAACGGTCAGGAGCGGGTGGCGCGCATTCTCTCCCGCTATCTGGGCATTTATGGGCTGGTCCAGGGCGCGCCCCATCTCCTCGTCGGGCTGGTCCGGGAGACGAAGACCGGCGCGGGGGAGTTGGCGCCCGCGCTGCTGGACCTGGGGTACGTCCTGGAGCAGGTCGTCTTAGAGGCGACGCGGCTGGGGCTGGCGACCTGCTGGATGACCGGCTCCTACCACCCGGAGCGGACCGCCGACGAGGTGGAGCGGGAACCCGGGGAGATCGTCGCAGCGACGGTCGCGCTGGGATACGCCCGCCAGGACCCGCTGGCCCGCCTGCACGACGGGACCATCCGTCGCCTGGTCGGGGCCCATCGCCGAAAACCGCTGGAGGAGATCGTTTTCGCCGGAGAATGGGGCGTCCCCTGGTCGCCGGAGGAGGCCGACCCCGTACTCCGGGAAGTACTGGAATGCGCCCGCCTGGCCCCATCGGCCAAAAACGGGCAGCCCTGGCGGTTCGTCGTGGAGAGCAGAACGGAGAAGCCCCCCACCCTACACCTCTGTTTGACCGCACCCGCCCCGATAGATGCCGGAATCGTGATGGCCCACGTGGCGCTGGCCGCGGCCGAAATGGGAATAAGCGGACGCTGGGTTCTTGGGGGTGTCGCCCCTCCGTCCCCTGGACCGCCTGGGGTCATCCCCGTGGGAACATTCCTGCCCGAATAGACAAGTGCCAGACACTCTCCGGTACCTGGTACTTCCATTCAGCGCGAAAGGGACGTTCCCCCCTACTCCCTACTCCCTACTCCCTACTTCTTACTCCCTACTCCCTACTTCACTTCTTACTCCCTACTCCCTACTTCTTACTCCCTACTCCCCCCTCCCCTGAGAAACCGCGCCTCTATCAGGTCCGCCAGTCCTGCGGCGTCGTCCAGATCAAACTGGGGCACATCCAGATCGTAGGGCTGGTCGGTAGCGATGGCGACCAGTTCCTCCGGCGAGCAGACCAGTTCCCGCCCCTGCTCCGCCCGGCTCACCTCTATCTTGGGCGCAGGGCCCCGCTTATATCCCTCGGTCAGGATGATATCCACATCGTGGATGGCGGCGACAATCTCCGGCAGCGTCAGTTCCCGGTCCAATCGCCGGATATGCGCGATGCGGTTGGGGGAAGCCAGCACGACGTGGTCGGAACCGGCCCGGGCATGCCGCCAGGTGTCCTTGCCAGGATGGTCTATGTCAAAACCGTGCGCGTCGTGTTTGACCGTCGCCACCCGGTAGCCGCGCCGCTTCAGTTCGGCAATCAACTTCTCCAGCAACGTGGTCTTGCCGACCCCGGACTTGCCCACGACGGAGATGACGGGGACCATAGCAATCTCCAGATCACTGCAATGCAATCGGCAGACCCCAATCGCGGATTGTTTTCTTCCAGCGGTTCAGACGCTTCCGAATCGGCGCGGGGATCGGCGAGAGTTCGGGTGCCGGAGACGGCGGATGATGGGATGCAATACTCCAGAGGATATCCGCCATCCGACGGGCCGCCTCCGGCGAGGCGATCCGGCGCGCGTCATCGGCGGCGGCCTGCAGGGCAACAGGATGGGTCAGGTAGTGAACCACCGCCGCGGCGGCCCGCTGCGGCCCCGGCGCCCACACCCCTGCGCCGGCCCGGACGACCAGATGGACGTTCGGGGTCTCCTGGGCGGGGATCGCCCCCCACAGCACGATCGGAACGCCGACGGTGAGCGCCTCGGCGATGGTGGTGGGGCCGGCCTTGGTAACCAGAACGTCCGCGGCCCGCATCCACTCGTGGATGTTTTCCACAAACCCCTCTATCCGCACTGGCGCGGGCCAGGAAAGGGCCGATAGCCGCTGACGCAGCCATTCGTTCTGTCCCGCGATGATCACCAGTTGGGCCGTCGGCACGGCCGCGGCCACCGCCCGCGCCACCCGCTCCAGCGGCTCAAACCCCACGCCCCCGCCCATCAGGAGCACCGTTTGCCGCTGGGGGTCCAGACCTAACCGCCGACGGACTTCCGCCCTGTCCTCCGCCGCCACCCGGCGGAAGACGGGACTGATGGGCAGTCCGGTGACCTCTATCCGCTCCGGCTCCACTCCTTGTCGGATCAGTTGCTCCCGCGCCTGTTCCGTCGCCACCAGATAGCGCCGGACGTTGGGAGCGACCCACGCGGCATGCATCACGACCAGGTCCGTTCCCACCGCTACAAACGGCACAGAGAAACCAGCCCATTCCAGAGCACGGGAAAGGGTATAAACCGGGACAGGGTGAAAAGTGACGATGAGATCGGCCGGGTACTCCCGGAAAAGACGGAGGGCTCGGGGATAGACCACAGGCCAGAGCAGATCGCAGATGGTATGTATCCGCCGTCGTCCGTTCAGCAGATGGAAGCCCAGCCCATACATCCGTCCCCCGCCCCACAGGGCCTTCGGATACCAGTACGGTGCTCCGGAAAGGGGCCAGGGGGCATAGTCGGTTAGCACATCCACCAGAGTGACCCGGACTTTTTGTCCGTACCGTTCCTGCAATGCCTCAGCGACGGTGCGGGCCACCCGAAGATGCCCACCACCGGTGCGGGAGTGCAGGAGCAAAAAGCGAAGTGGGCGCTCTTCATTCGCCATTGTTCACCTCCGATATTGAGCCCAGGATTCGTTTGACCTGCTTCTCAAACCGGTCGCGCGGGAGCATTACCCGCCGCCCGCAGGTCAGGCAGCGGATACCGATATCCGCCCCGACGCGGGTGACCTCCCATCGGTACCCCCCGCATGGGTGGGGCTTGCGCATTTGGACAACGTCCCCGAGGTGAATCTCTAGAATCGGTACCATTGGCTCTCCAACAGAGTCAGAACCGGATCAGGCGGACGCGCGCCACCCGTCGGCCGTCCATCTCTTCTACCCGTAGATGCAGGCCGCCTTCCAGCACCACCTCGTCTCCCACCTCGGGCACCCGGTCCAGTCGCCCCATCACCAGCCCACCGATGGTCGTGTAGAAGGGGTCGCTCAGGGTCAGTTGGAGTGCCTCGTTGGCCTCGTCTATCGTCATCAAGCCGTCCAGCAAGACGCTGCCATCGGGAAGGCGCTGGACGTGGGAGAGGGCAGGCTCAAAAAGGTCGCCGATCTCGCCGACGATCTCCTCCAACAGGTCCTCCAGGGTCACCAGACCAGCAGTGCCGCCGTACTCGTCCAGCAGGATGGCGATGTGCTGGCGGGCGCGCCGGAAATGGGCCAGCAGGTCGGCCACGGAGATCGTTTCCGGCAGGAAGAGCGCCTCCCGCATCAGGTCGCGGGCGGTCAGGTCGGTGTGGCCCTCCCGGATAGGCCGCAGGATGTCCTTCAGATAGATGACGCCGAGGACGTGGTCCAGGTCCTCTTCAAAGACCGGGAACTTGGTCAGGGCAGTGTGCTCGGCGAGGTCGGCCAGTTCCGTTACCGTCGCCGTAGCGGGGACACAGACCATCTCGGTGCGCGGGACCATCAGTTCGTCGGCCCGGCTGGAGCGGAGGTCAAAGACGGCCCGCAGCATCTGCTCTTCGTCCTCCTGAAGGACGCCCTCTTCCTGGCTGGCCTCAATGAGCATCTTCAGTTCCTGGACGGAGTGGACCCGCTCATGAGCGCTGGCGGGGCGGATGCCCAGCAGGCGCAGGAGCCCGTTCCCCGCCCCGTTCAGCGCCCAGATAGCGGGTCGGAAGAGGTGAAAGACGATGACCATCGGCCGGATGACAAATAAGGCCGTCCGCTCCGGATTCTGCAGGACGATGGATTTGGGCGCCAGTTCCCCAGCAACGACATGCAGGAAGGTGATGCAGATAAAGGCGATGGCCGCTACGATGGAATGGGACGCGGGCCCGATCCAATCTTCGGGAAGGAATTGCAGCAGCGGGAGGAAGAGGTGGGCCAGGGCGGGCTCTCCGATCCATCCCAGGGCCAGGCTGGCGATGGTGATGCCCAGTTGGGTGGCGGCGATGAAGCGGTCGGGGTCTTCCAGCGCTTGCCGGACGATCCGCGCCGTCGGGTGGCCCTGGGCAGCCAGTTCCTCCACGCGGGTCCGCCGAACGCTCACCAGGCCGAACTCCGCCGCCACGAAGAAGGCATTCATCAGGACAAAGAGGGCAACGCCCAAGAGTCCGGTCAGAATGGAAAGGAGTGTGTTCATCTCAAAACGTGTTGCGTAAAACGTGATGCGTAAAACGTAATGCGTGAAACGTAATGCGTATTGCGTGATGCGCTACGAAATTTACCGTCGCGGGCGGCCTGCCAGGGCAATAGGAACAGCCAGCAGGATGCTGAGCCCCCAGAGGATCAATCCGACCCGGTTTTCCGCCACCCACACCATCCACCGGCTCCAGCCAGCCAGGTCAGCGCGCCAGGCGCGATCCAGTTGTTCCAGGGTCAGGTGCAGCGCCCGCTGAACCCCGGCTTCACAACCGGCTCCGTCGGCATACGCCCGCAGAAGGGCACGAATACCGCTATCCCCGTATTGCTGCCGGATGTACCGCATCAAACTCCCACTCTGGGCGTAGGCCAGCAGGGCGAACTCCGGGTCGGTAGGGAAGGGTGGGCAGAGGTCGCTCAGGGGGATGAGGCGCCCCTCGGCCCGCGCCCGCTCCAGGAGCGAATCCAGGGTTGGGTCGGGACGGGTCTGGTTGGCCATCGCCAATCCCTCGTTCAGCCAGGCCGGGACGTACCGGTATCCCTCCGGCCCCACCAGCCGGTAAACAAGGAGATGAGTCAATTCGTGGGGGATTTCCTGCTCCATCTGGGCTACATACCCGTCCCCGTAGGGGATGGCGACCAGGACAACGCCCAGTTCCGGCCGGGCCTGCCCACCCATCCACTGCCGACCGGCCATCTCCAGCGCGGCGCGCAGGTCGGCCAGGGACGGGTAGAGGTAGATGTTCACCTTCTCCGGCGCCGAGACGTTCAGGGAACGGGCGATCCGCTCCAGGCTGGCGGCGGCGGTGTCCAGCGCAGCCTGGATGTACCGGGGGTCATCCACGGTGCTGTGGACGGTGATGGGGCCCGCCGTCCGGGCGACCCAATCCAGCCGGTTATCCTCGTAGCGGAAAGTGGTCCGGGGAGTGGTCAACCTGTGACCGGCGTCGTCGCGGACTTCCCACCACCAGGTCACCTGCCCGAAGGCGGGGAAGGGGAAAAGGCGCAGGTCCCGGGCGAATGTCCCCTGGACGGAGGGAGCAGGGGTCACGGAGACGGGGACAACGTCCACCCGCTCACTGCCCTCCACCTGAAGGTACAGGTATAGAGCGGTGATGTTCGCTGTCCCGCGGGCTTCTATGGAGAAGACGGCCTGCTGGCCGAAGTTGTAGGCGACGGTGGCATTCTGGACGGTGATGGGCGCCTCCTGAGCAGCGATCGGGAGGGCCAGTGCCCCCAGAAACAGAAAAGGGAGCAGAAAGGTCCGAACGCGCATCGGAACTCCTATTCTTCGTCCCAGGATTCTTCGTCCCACTCGTCGGATTCCTCTTCGTCCTCCAGGAAATCAAAGAGCAGGAAAGCGCCCAGGTCGCCGTGGAGGAATTCCAGTTCCCGCAGGGCGTCCCGCGCCGCGCTGCGCAGCACTTCGTTGTCGGACTGGCGACAGGCGTTGAGGGCCTCCCGGGCCTCGTCGCCGCCGATCTGGCCCAGGGCCCAGACGGCGGCCTCCTGGACCTCGGGGTCCACATCCTCCAGGAGTTCCATCAGGATGGGGACGGCATCCTCCAGTTCCAGTTCTCCGCAGGCGCGAGCGGCCTCGTAGCGCATCTGGGGGCTGGGGTTGTGGAGTTCCCGCATGACCTCCGCGGCCCAGCGATTATCGGCGCTGCGGCCCATAGCGAAGACGGCGCTGACGCGCATCCGTTCGTCAGGATGACGGTAGGCCGCAAGGATGAGGTTGGCCACCACCTCTTCGCCGGAGTAGGCCAGCGATTCCAGCGCCCGCCGCCGAACCTCCAGGTCCTCCTGCTCGTCGGTACACGCGGCCAGCAGGGCCTGGAAGGCCTGCTGATGAGGGCGGGGGCGGATTTTGCCCAGTTCTCCGGAGAGCATGAAGCGTCCCAACGAGGCCGCGGCAGCCGCCCGCACCTCCGCGGCCGGATCGCCCCTCAGCAGGCGGGCCAGCGTCGGCACCAGGCGGATGTCGTCGTCTTCCCACAACCCTTCCACGGCCGCCAGGCGCACAGCGGCGTCCGGGTCCTCCAGCACTTGCTGGAATACCTCGTCAAAGTTGACCTCAAAGTCGCTTTCGGCGATCTCCACCATCATCTGGGCCATCTTGCGTCGGGTCGCCGCGGGCAATCTGGCCCAGACCGTCCAGACCTCCTCCGCCTGGCTTCGTTCCAGGTTGGAAAGGCCGTAGAGGGTCCGGCGGGTGGCCTTGCCGGAGCGCAGGGCATCCAGAATTTCGGCAAAACTCGGTCGGCTCATCGGTTCAACCAGGACCAGGGAATAATCGGGTTCAGAATATCCTGCATAATCAGGAACAGGGATAGACCCACCAGGATGACCATTCCGGCGAAGTGGATTTTCGCTTCGGTCACCGGGTTTATCCGTCGGCCGCGGATCGCTTCTATGATGACGAAGAGGGCACGTCCGCCGTCCAGCGCAGGCAGGGGGAGCAGGTTCGTGATCCCAAGAGCCAGGCTGATCAGCGCAGTAATCTGAAGGGCGTAGAACGGGATGCCTGTCTCCACGCTTTCCTTCAGGGCGAAGCCCAGGAACCCCAGGATCCCCGGAAGGCCGCTGGGACGGGCGGCCTCGGGGGGCACTTCGCCGGTGGAGACGGCGCGGGGGAGGTTAACCATCGTCCAGAAAATGAGGACCAGGTCCTCCCCGGCGGCGACAGCGGCCTGGGGCAGAGAGTAGCGCTTCAACGAGTCCGGGTCCGGCCATGCCTGAAGGCCGATGCCCAGAAAGCCGCGCCCGTCGGTCAGGACGGGGGTGGCGGTCAGGGTAAGGCGTTCTCTCCGGCGCAGAACGGTCAATTCCAGCGGCATCCCCGCCGAAGATGCGATCCAGTCCCTCAGTTCCTGCGTCCCGTTCTCCAACCGGTCGCCATTCACCGCCACGATGATGTCCTCCGGGAGCAGTCCCGCGGCCTGGGCGGGGCTATTGGGCACCACTTCCAGAACCTGGACGAAGGCGCGGGTGGGGATGCCGGTCATATAGGCGGTCGTCAGCAGGAGGACGGCGGTCACAATGTTGAGCACCGCGCCCGCCAGAAGGACTGTCAGACGCCAGCGCTTGGGGCGGGCGGCGAGGCTTCGCGGGTCGGACGGGTCTTCTTCGCCGAGGATGCGGACGAACCCACCCAGGGGCAGCATGTTCAGGGAATAAATGGTGCCCTCTTCCAGCGCGGTGAGCCGGCCGCGTGCTCGGAGCCCGCGCGCGGTCTCTTCCCAGAGGGGCTCGCCCTCGGCCGGTCGGATTTGCCGGACGCGCGGGGGGCCCGATGGGTCGCGATCGGCGATGATTTCCACATTCCGGTCTGGAATCAGGTTCGGGGGCAGATGGACCCGACCGGGCAGGCTCATCCGGACCCCCTCCACTTCCAGGAAGCCTTTCTCCCGGAACAGCGTCAGCAACCGGGGCGGGAATCCGAACCCGAATTCCAGCACACGCGCGCCAGCCTTGCGGGCGGTAATGAAATGTCCCAACTCGTGGATCAGGATCATCGGCCCCAGCATCAACACAAAGGCCAGAACCAACCACTTAAAAAGTTCCATATCTTACCTCTAACTTATCCACCTGTATCCCTGCGGGCTTGCCAGCAGTTCGCCCTCCATAGGGAAGGGGTATGGTGTGGGGTTTGTGGGTGCGGCTTCGCCGCCCCCACAAACCCACTTTCCTCTTTCGCGAGCGCGCCACTCCCCAAAACGGTTCACTGCCCCAGCCCATACTTGCCCACTTGCATCGTGCTACAAGCGCCGCTCATAAATCCGATGCGCCTTATAGAAATTCACCCCCAACCCCTCCATCTCGCGCATCATTTTGGCGTTCTGTTCGTTGACCTGGACGATTTCGGCATGGCGGAAGCCCCGTTCGTGGACCGTCTTCTCCAGTTCGGTGAACATAATCGCGTCCACCCCCAGGCCCTGGTACTTGGGCAGGATCCCGCCACCGTTGAAGTCTATTCGGTCGGTGTACCGGTATTCCCACATCAGCATGGCCCAGCCGAAGGGATAGAGTTGCCCCCCGCAGCGCTGAAGGGCCCGGTTGACGTTCGGGAACCCCAGGATAAAGCCGACAATCTCATCTCCCTTCACCACTGCCTTGGAGATATCCGGCCGGGTCAGGTTGACCAGTCGGTCAATGATGCGCTGAGCGTCCTCCCCGGTGATGGGGACGAACTCCCGGTTTTCGGCGAAGGCGGCGTTGTAGGCATCCACCACCCGCGGCGCGATGGCGCGCATTTCCGCCTTGGAGCGAAACGTCAGCACCTGAAAGCCCCGCCGCGCCTTGACCCGTTCGGCAATCTCGCGAATCCGTTCCGGCAACTTCGTGCTCCCTGGCAGGTAGCCGGAGAAATAGTCCGTCTGCTTCTGGAAGCCCGCTTCCTGGATGAGACGGTCGTAGTAGGGATAGTTGTAGTTGATCCCCAGCGCCGGGAGGTACTCAAACCCCCGGACCAGAACTCCCAGCGAGTCCCCGGCGGAGAAGCCTTCGGGGCCGCTGATTTCCTCCAGCCCCCGCTTGCGGGCCCAGTCAAAAGCGGCGTCAAAGAGCGCGCGGGCGACCTCCCCATCGTCCACCGAATCAAAAAGGGTGAAGAAGGCCCCCTTGCGGCCGCGGTAGGCGTTGCGCTTGCGGGGCTCCAGAACGGCGATCCGTCCTACAACCTCCCGACCGTTCAACGCCAGGAAGAAATCGGCGTCGGAGTGGCGGTAGAAAGGATGAAGGTTGCGGTTCAGTTGCTTGCGGGCGCTGGAGACCAGCGGCGGGACCCAGTAGGTGTTGCCCCGGTAGAGTCGGAAGGGGAAGCGCACAAACCGCTCCACATCCTTTGGGTCGTCGGTGCGAACCTGATGAATGCTTATCATCCAAACATCTCCGGATCAGGGATATACGGCCTGCCTTTACGGCGCGGCGAAGTAACTGACTGCCAGCACCCCCGGCCCGGCGTGGGTGACGATGGCCGGGGGGAGTTCGTAGATGGGGATGTCGGTCAACCCCAATTGGGCGGCGAAGTCGGAGGCCAGTTCCTGGGCAATCGCCTCCGCGTCGGCGTGCATCACGGCAAGATGGGCATCCGGGGTGCGCGGGCACCCTTCCAGCACCAGTTCCCGAATGCGCTCCAGTGCCCGTCGCTGCGTGCGCTGCTTTTCAAAGGGCTCCACCCGTCCATCTTTCAGGGTGAGGATGGGCTTGACCTGCAGAATGCCCCCCAGCAGGGCCTGAGCGCCGCCGATCCGGCCGCCCTTGTGGAGATATTCCAGGGTATCCACCACGAAGTAGACCCGCTGGCGGGCCAGCAGGTCATGCACCCGGGCGATGATGGTATCGGCGTCCATCCCTTCCCGCACCCAGCGGTCGGCCAGCAGTACCATCGTGGCCAGCGGCCCGGCAAGGGTACGGGTATCCACCACACGGATATCCGCGTCAGGGAAGTCCTGGGCGGCCGTCAGCGCGCTGCGCACCGTGCCACTCAGTTCGGAAGAGGGGTGCAGGCAGATCATCGTGCGGTACCCTTCGGCCAGCAACCGCTCAAAGATGGGGTGGTAAAGGGCCGGAGGGGGCGCGGCCGTTTTGGGCAACGTGGGCGACGCGCGCAGTTTCTTCAGGAACATCTGGGTATCCATCTCCGTATCGTCCCGGTATGTCTCCTCCCCGAAAATGATGATCTGGGGAAGGACCGGGATATCGTATTTCTCGGCCAGTTCCCGCGGCAGGCCTGCGGTGGTGTCGGTGATGATTTTGATCACAATAACTCCTTTCGGATGGTTGGGTCAGGGATAATTGCCCTCTAATCTGATTATACAAGACAATCGCGAGGGCACAAGTTGAAATCTGGGGTTGGGCTTGCGCAGCAATTCGCCCCGCCTGGGAAAGAGATGGGGTGTGGGGTTTGTAGGAGCGGCTTCGCCGCCCCCACAAACCCCACTCTCTCTTTTTTCGCGGGCGCGCCACTCCTCCGAAATGATTTGCCGCACAAGCCCAACCTCAGGAAATGGGTTGACAACGTTCCAGTTCCGTGCTATTATATAAACATCCATTTATTAAGCGTTTGTTTATGCATTGTTAAGGGGGCTTTAATGGAAATCCGCAGAGACCTGGACGCACGCCTGCGGCAGGCGGTTCGCTTTTTCTACGCCCTCAAAGACCCGGTACGGCTGCGCATTCTCCTGGCCCTGGCCCAGGCCGGGGAGATGACCGTCACCGAACTGGTACAGGCCGTTCACCTGGCCCAGCCGCTCGTCTCCTGGCATCTGGCCCGTCTGCGGGCGGCCGCGCTGGTACGGGTGGCCCGGGACGGCCGAATGGCTCACTATTCGCTGGACCTGGAGGCCCTGGACCGGCAGTGGGCCGATTTCCGGGCGATGCTGAATGAATCTACTCGTTAAGGAGGTCGGAATGGGAGAAAACCGAAAGGTACGTGTGGCGATCATCGGCGTGGGCAACTGCGCTTCGTCTCTGGTACAGGGGGTCTATTTCTACCGCGACATCCCCGACGACGGGGTGGTCCCCGGGCTGATGCACCCCGTCCTGGGAGGCTACCATATCCGGGACATTGAGTTCTCCGCGGCCTTTGACATAGACGTGGAGAAGGTCGGCAAGGACCTCTCCGAGGCCATCTTCTCTGGCCCCAACAACACCGTCCGCTTCTGCGATGTTCCCCATCTGGGCGTACCGGTCAGCCGGGGGATGACTCATGACGGGCTGGGGCACTACCTGCGCCAGGTCATCCGGAAAGCCCCCGGCCCTACCGCCGACATTGTCCGTATCCTGAAAGACACCGGCACCGATGTGGTGGTCAACTTCCTGCCTGTGGGCAGCGAAATGGCGACCAAGTGGTACATTGAGCAGATTCTGGAGGCCGGGTGCGGGTTCGTCAACGGCATCCCGGTCTTTATCGCCCGCGAGTCCTACTGGCAGAAGCGGTTCGCCGAGCGGGGCCTGCCCGTCATCGGCGACGATGTGAAGAGCCAGGTGGGCGCGACGATTGTCCATCGCGTCCTGACCCGACTGCTGCGGGACCGGGGCGTGCGGATTGATCGGACGTACCAGTTGAACTTCGGCGGAAATATGGACTTTTTCAACATGCTGGAGCGGGAGCGGCTGGAGTCCAAGAAAATCTCCAAGACCAGCGCCGTCACCAGCCAGTTAGACTACGAAATGGCGCCGGAGAACATCCATGTGGGGCCGTCGGACTATGTCCCCTGGCTGACGGACCGGAAGTGGTGCTACATTCGGATTGAGGGGACGACGTTCGGCGAGGTGCCGCTGAACATTGAACTGAAACTGGAGGTCTGGGACAGTCCCAACTCGGCAGGGGTGATCATAGACGCCATCCGCTGCTGCAAACTGGCGATGGACCGGGGCCTGAGCGGGGCAGTGCTGGCCCCCTCGGCCTACTTTATGAAGTCGCCGCCGGTGCAGATGAGCGACGATGAGGCCCATCGGGCGGTGGAGGCGTTCATTGCCGGAGAAGACTCCCGGACGTTACCGTAGGGGAAAAACGGGCTCTCACAGGTTGTGCTCCCGCGCAACCGGTCATTTCCCCAAAGGGGGAGGGGAAAAATGGATAAAGTACAGCCGAAGGTGCAGCGCGCGTACGAGTCGTTTGCGGAGTGGGCTCGGGACGCTGCCCAGGTCATCACCTTCCCCATCGCCCGCGTCCTGAACCGATGGAAGGTTCATCCCAACACACTCACCCTTCTGGGGTGCCTGCTGACCGTGGGGGTAGGGGGAGTTCTGGCCAGCGGCCGCCTGACCCTGGGAGGATGGCTGCTGGCGCTTGTCGCTCCGGTGGACGCGCTGGACGGCGCGCTGGCCCGCGTGAGCGGTCGCGGCAGCCGGTTCGGCGCCTTCCTGGATTCCACCCTGGACCGGGTCTCTGAGGGGGTGCTGTACCTCTGCCTGGCGGCCCACTTTCTGTGGCGCGGCGCCACGACGGAAGTATTGCTCGCCTTCCTCTCTCTGATCGGAGCGTTTCTGGTCAGTTACGTTCGCTCCCGCGCAGAGGCCAGCAACTTCTCCTGCAAAGTGGGCTTCTTCACCCGCCTGGAACGGACGGCCGTCCTGGCGATCGGCCTGATCCTGGGTGTTCCCACCATCGCGCTGTGGGTACTGGCTATCGGCTCCAACCTGACCGCCCTCTGGCGCATCCTGCACGTCTACACCCAGGCCCGCAAAGACGACCCGTCGTCAGCCCCCAGGAACCAATAGCACGATACGCGATACACGATACACGATACGCGATACGCGATACGCGATACGCGATATGCGATATGCGAATGAACACCATTGAAATCTCCACCCAATCCCGACAGGAATTCCGGGACATCACCGCCCAGGTTCAGGAAATCGTGCAGCGGAGCGGGGTTCAGGAGGGCCTTTGCTACCTCTTCTGCCCGCACACAACTGCCGGTCTGACCCTGAATGAGAACTGGGACCCCACCGTCCGCCACGACCTGGGACTGGTGATGGACGCCCTGGTGCCCGACCGACCGGACTTCCGCCATGCGGAGGGCAACGCGCCCGCGCATGCCAAGACCAGCCTGGTCGGGAGCCAGTTGACCCTGTTCGTGAGCGAGGGGCGCCTGGTGCTGGGCTCCTGGCAGGGGGTCTTCCTGGCCGAATTTGACGGTCCCCGCCGTCGGCGGGTGCTGGTCAAAGTGGTCGCGACGGGATAAGAGAGGGGGCTGGGGCGCGGGCGGCTTCGCCGCCCGCGCCCCAGATGCCCCCCGGAGGGCCCGCGACTATGGCAAGGCGTTCTCTTCTCCTGTTGCCCCTGATTCTCACCGCATGCACCGCTACCCTCACTCCCCCTTCCCCCGCCCCCCCACCAGCCCTGACCCCCCTGCCCACCTCGCCGCCGTCCCGGGAGATGGTCATCCTGCTCCCGGAGCGACCGGAGACGCTGAACCCGCTCTACGCCCAGTCCTGGTCGGCCCGCGCCGTCTCGGCCCTGCTTCTGGTCGGCCTGTGGCGGGTGGACGACCGTCTGAACGTGACGCCCGAACTGGCCGCGGAACTCCCCACCCGCGCCAACGGCGGCATTTCCGACAATGGCCGCACCCTGACCATTCGCCTGCGGGACGGCCTTCTCTGGTCGGACGGGCATCCGCTCACGGCCCACGATGTCGTTTTCACCCACTACCAGGCTGCCGCGCGGGGGCTTTTCCCCCACGCGTCATTCGTAGAAAAAGTGGTCGCGCTGGACGACCGCACCATCCAGGTCACCTTCACCCGTCCCTTTGCTCCTTGGCCGATGATGCTCTTCCCCTTCATCCTTCCTCGGCATGCGCTGGAGGCGAATCCCGAGGCCTGGGGCCGCGCGCCAACGGTGAGTAGTGGCCCGTATGTGTCCTCTGGAGAGGAAGGCAGAGCGCTGATTTTCATCGCCAATCCTCGCTACTGGCGGGGCCGTCCCCTCGTGGACCGGGTGGTAGTCAAAACCGAAGCGAACCCACGGGTCCGCTGGGATGCGGTGGCCCGCGGAGAGGCGACCCTAACCCCCTTCCTGGTCCCCGAATTCCCGCCCCATCCCACTCCACCAGAAGGGACGGTTTTCCTGACCTCCCCCTCCGGCTACGTGGAGACGCTGTTCTTCAACCTGGACCCGCGCCGGGGGCATCCGGCGCTCCAGGAGACCCGTGTGCGGGCGGCGCTGGCAACTGGGCTGGACCAGGAGCGGGTCTGTTCGGCCGTGACGATTGGGCGGGTTGTTCCGGCAGCGAGTCTTTACAGCGGCACCGTGCTGGAGATTCCCGCCGCCGGTACGTCCTACTCCCTCCAGCAAGCGATCCGCGCCCTGGATAACACCGGCTGGCGAGATACCGACGGGGACAGTATCCGGGAGCGCGAGAGCATTTCCCTGACCCTGCGCTATGCCGCGCCGCCGGGCCGGGAGGCCTTTCAGGCAAAAGTAGCGCAGATGCTATGGGAGATAGGCATCGGGGCGGAAATTCGGGTTATGGAGCGACCGTGGGACAATCCGGCGGAATGGGACGTCGCTCAGTGGGCGGCCCAGGTGCCCGGATATCCTGACCCGGACGACCCCCGCTGGCTCTGCGTAGAGACGCGGCCAGGGGGACAGAACCCTGCTGGAGTATGCGATGAGGCCCTGGATCAGTTGATCGCGGCCCAAGCCTCCGCGACGGACCCCGAAGAGCGGATGACGATTCTGGCGGAAATTCAGATCCAGGCGCGGGAAAAGGTCTGGTGGCTGCCACTGTGCCGCTGGGAGGACATCTGGCTGGTGCAAGTTGACCCCGTCAACGTTCGCCCCTGGCGGGGCGCGCCGTTCTGGAACATCGCCGAGTGGGATTGGCGCCTCCTGAGACCGTTCGCCCCATAAAACGTGGGGGTTGAGGCCAGGGCAAATTCCCCGTCCCAACCCCCACGAGATTCCCGCCCTGTGCGGCTATTCGCGCTTCACTACGATGAATTGTACTCCCTCTCCCTGACCCACCTTCTCCGCCAGTTCGTGGACTGACTCCCCGACGACGACCGGTAAGGCGGTATACCCCGCCTTTGTTAGAAGATTACGCCGCAGCACAGCCCGGCCCACGTCCTCGGTATCCACTCGTACGCTGACTTCTACAGCCAGATACAGAGGAGTGTTATCCCGCCGATGATACCCGCGCACGAAGAGGTCCGCTTGACCCAGGAAATACGCCTCGTCTTCGGTAAGCGTACCGGCATCTATGGCGTCCTCCAGCATATTAGAGACCTCATTTGGCGAAAGAACCGCTGGTCGGCGCACCACGCGGGAAAAGAAAAAGGGACGGTGGCGGCAGTATTCCTCCAGACGGAGCCCCTCAAACCGGCCGCGCAAAATCTGCAATCCCCCCTCGGTGCGCTTCTGGGCCTCCGCCAGTTCCTGGACAACCTGCTCCAGCCGGGCCAATCGCTCCTCGGTGCGCTTCTGCGCCTCGGCCAGTTCCTGAACGATCTGCTCCAACCGGTTCAGGCGCTCCTCGGTGCGCTTCTGTGCCTCGGCCAGTTCCTGAACGGTCTGCTCTAACCGGTTCAGGCGCTCCTCAGTGCGCTTCTGCGCCTCAGCCAATTCGGCCACCTTGGCTTCAGTGCGCTTCTGCGCCTCGGCCAGTTCCTGAACGGTCTGCTCTAACCGGTTCAGGCGCTCCTCAGTGCGCTTCTGCGCCTCGGCCAATTCGGCCACCTTGGCTTCAGTGCGCTTCTGCGCCTCGGCCAGTTCCTGAACGATCTGCTCTAACCGGTTCAGGCGCTCCTCAGTGCGCTTCTGCGCCTCGGCCAATTCGGCCACCTTGGCTTCAGTGCGCTTCTGCGCCTCGGCCAGTTCCTGAACGGTCTGCTCTAACCGGTTCAGGCGCTCCTCAGTGCGCTTCTGCGCCTCAGCCAATTCGGCCACCTTGGCTTCGGTGCGCTTTTGCGCCTCGGCCAACTCCGCTACCTTCGCCTCGGTGCGCTTCTGCGCCTCGGCCAGTTCGCGCACGATCCGCGGCAGCGCCAGGAAATCATCGCTCAGGATGTATCGGCGCAGCTCTTCCCGCCACTCCGGATAAGTTTCCAGCGCGCGCAGAATGTCCTGAAACTCCCGAATAACTACTGTCATCACACCCTCCGGGTGGAATTATAACACCCTATCCCAGAATTCGCAATCTCCTGATGCGGGGATTTGTGCAGTAATTCGCCTTGCGTGGGAGAAGGTTGAGGTGTGAGGTTTATGGGGGCAGCGAAGCCGCCCCTACTTTTTACGGGCACACTGATCCCTGAAAGGGATTTGCTGCGCAAGCCCTAACCCTCTCTCCCCTTGACCGTATCCCCATTCCGACGTACAATCGGAGTACAACTTCCCACTTTACGCTTTACGCCTTACGTTTTACGTTTTACGCCTTACTTTTTCACGTCTTACTCCCCCAGGAGGTCCATATGCCACCCTATCTCATCGGTCTGGATGCTGGCAGCAGTTCCGTGCGGGCGCTGGTGGTGGATGTGGAGAGCGGACGGACGACCGTCGCAGTCCGGAAATGGAAGCATCCCCGCGCCCCCGAAGGGGATTGGGCCTACGACTTTGATACCGACCGTAATTGGGCACTGATAACGGAGGCGGTCCAGGAGACCCTGCAGAAGGCCGGAGTTTCGCCGGACGAGGTGGCTGGCATTGCCGCCACCTCTATGCGCCACAGTCTGGTGCTGATGCGGGGGGGCGAGGTGCTCCTGGCCCTGCCCAACCAGGATGCCCGCGCCGCGGGCGAAAGCATGGAAATGGCCGACGCCCACGGCGCGGCGCTCCTTCCCCGCACCGGTCGCTGGCCTTCCCCCATCTTTATGGCCCCCCGGCTGAAGTGGGTCGCCGCCCACCACCCCAAATGGCTGGAGGGGACCGTTGCGGTCTCCATCAGCGACTGGGTCGCCTTCCGCCTCTGCGGGGAACAGGCGACGGACTACTCCCAGGCTGCCGAGAGCATGCTCCTGGACATCGGGCAGCGGGTGTGGATGGAGGACTTGCTGGCCGATCTGGGCCTGCCCCGCTCCCTGCTCCCGCCCCTGCGCCCGTCGGGGGCCCGTCTGGGCGCGCTGACCCCGTCCGTCGCGGCCGACCTGGGCCTCTCTCCGGGCATCCCCGTCGCCGTCGGCGGGGCGGATACCCAGTGCGCGCTGCTGGGGTTAGGGGTCACCGAACCGGGCGACCTGGGAATCGTCGCCGGGACGACCGCCCCGCTCCAGGCCGTCGCCGACCGGCCCGCCACCGACCCCGACGGCCGCCTCTGGACCGGACTGCACGTCCTGCCCGACCGCTGGGTCCTGGAGAGCAACGGCGGCCCTCTGGGCGAGCCGCTGGAATGGCTGGCCCATCTTCTGTTTCCCGACTCGCCCCACCCGGTCGCCCGGCTGATCGCCGAGGCGGCCCACTCCCGGCCCGGTGCCGGGGGCATCCTCTCCACCTTCAGCGGACAGGTCTTCAACGCCCGCGCGATGGAACTCCCCGTCGGCCACATCGCCCTCTCCCACCTGCTGGACGGCGATGGCCCTGCCCGTCGGGCCGACTTCTGCCGCGCCGTGCTGGAAGGGATGGCTTTTATCATACGAGCCAATCTGGAGCAGATCACGGCCGTCCTGGGCGAGCCCCCAACGGTGGCAATGACGGGTGGGCTGACCCGCAGTTCCTTCTGGACGCGCCTGGTCGCCGACGTTCTGGGCCGCCCGGTGCGGGTTTCCGATTTTCCGGAATGCACCGCCCTGGGCGCGGCAATCTGCGCGGGCGTCGGCGCGGGAGTGTTTGCCGACCTGCCCGAAGGGGCCCGGCGTCTCTCCCGTACCTGCGAAGTCCAGCCCGACGAACCGGCGGGGCAGACCTATGCCGCCCTCTACACCGACTGGCAGCGGTTGCGCGCCGCGCAGGCGGAGGCCCGCGACATCGCCGCCGACCGGATGCTCTCCGCCATTATGGAACGTCCCGCGACGGTCCGCGCCCCGGCGCTCCACTTCCGTCCCCGATTCCTGGTCACCGCCCAGATGGACGAGGCAAGTCTGGCCGAACTGCGCCGTCTGGGCGACGTGGAGTACGCCAACTACCGCGAGTCCCTGCGCATTCTGACCGGCGATGACCTGGTAGAGGCCCTGCAAGGGGTGCATGTCTTCATCACCGAAATGGACGTGGTGGACGAAGAGGTACTCCGGCAAGTGCCCGACCTGCGGGTGGTGGCGTCCTGCCGGGGGCAGGCGGTCAACGTGGACCTGGATGCCTGCACCGCGCAGGGCATCCCCGTCCTGAACGCCCCCGGCCGCAACGCCGACGCCGTGGCCGACCTGACGGTGGCCTTTATGCTGGCGCTGGCGCGCAAACTGATGCCTGCCAATCAGTTCCTGCGCCAGCCGGGAGGGGAGGCCGGGGATATGGGGCGGATGGGCCACGCCTACAGCGAGTTCCTCGGCCACGAATTATGGGGCAAGACGGTCGGGCTGGTGGGACTGGGCGCCGTCGGGCGGCGGGTGGCCCGGCGGCTGATCCCCTTCGGCGTCCGTCTGCTGGTCTACGACCCCTACCTCCGCCCCGAGGACGCCGGGCAGTACGACGCGGAACTGGTCTCGCTGGACCGGCTGCTGGCCGAGAGCGACTTCGTCAGTCTGCATGCGCCGGTCACCGACGAGACGCGCGGGCTCATCGGCCGGGAGGCAATTGCCCGAATGAAGCGGGGGGCGTTCCTGATCAACACCGCCCGCGCGGCACTGCTGGACGAGGAGGCGCTGGCCGAGGCGCTGCGGAGCGGACATCTGGCGGGTGCGGCGCTGGACGTCTTCGCGGTGGAGCCGCCCGCGTGGGACCATCCCCTGCTGACGCTCCCCAACGTCATCGCCACGCCGCACATCGGGGGGAACACCGCCGAAGTCGCCGCCCATCAGGGCCAGATGGTCGTGGAGGACGTCCGGCGGATGCTAGCGGGGGAGCGGCCGCGGTACGTCCTGAACCCCGAGACGCTGGAGAATTTCTCGTGGACGGGGCCCCGGCGCCCGCCGGAGGGGGTAACAGAGGTCCGCCCGACCCGCCCGGCCCCGGCCATTACCGATCTGCAACAGGAAATGGCCATGCCGTCTGTTTCCAGGGAGGAACCCGTTATGACATCTGCTGTTCCTGCTTCAGACCTGCGGACACGGATGGAGGAAATTCTCCGCCGGTTCTGCGAAAAGGCCGTTACCGACCCGGCGCTGGTCGCCTTCGCGGCGAAACGTCGGGTCTTCTCCCACTACACGGTGACCGACCTGGGCCTGGAGTTCTACGTCGGTTTTCAGGACGGACAGGTCCTGGCGGGCCTGGGCGCGTCGCCCGCACCGGCCGAGGTCCGGATGAAGGCAACCGCCGCAGTCCTGCACGAAATTCTGACCGGACGCCTCAGCGGCAACAAAGCGGCGATGAGCGGGAAACTCTCATTCAGCGGGGATGTGCGCACCGCGATGGGGCTTCAGCGCATCCAGGGGGATATGGTCCGCCTCTACACGGCCGCGAAGGAAGAGATGGGCGGGATAGATTTCGCGGCGGCCGCGGCGCCGTCCCCGGCTGCTCCCGTCCCATCGGCCCCGCCCATGCCCGTCGGGGCGGAGGACCCGCGGCTGGAGATGGTGCGCGCCGTCGGCGAACTCTACGCACTGCAACTGATCACCGCCACCGGCGGCAATGTCAGCGTCCGCATAGAGAGGCGGGACGAGTGCTGGATCACCCCCAGTCAACTCTACAAAGGCGGCCTGCAGCCCGAGATGATGGTGCGGATAGATTTTGAGGGGCACATCCTGGAGGGCGCCCTGGCCCCGTCGTCGGAGTGGGCACTGCATACGGAAATCTACAAGGCCCGGCCGGAGATCGGGGCGGTGGTCCACACCCACGCCCCCTACGCGACGATTCTGGGCCTGAGCCGGTTGCCGTTCCTGCCGGTCACCACCGAGGCGGCGTTCCTGAAGGAACTGCCGGTGACGCCGTTCGTGATGCCGGGGACGAAGGAACTGGCCCGGGCGGCGGTGGCGGCGATGGGGAAAAATCCGGCCTGCATCCTGCAGAACCACGGCCTGGTGGTGGCGGCGACCAGTCTGCGGCGGGCCTGTAACCTGACGGAGGTGATAGAGCGGACGGCGCAACTGATCTGGAGTTGCTACGCCGTGGGTCGCAAGCCCCCCACCCTACCCAGAGAAGTGCTGAAGACCCTGCGGGAACTGGGGGAGATGATGGCGTAAACTGCCGGAAGCACGGCGATACCCCATGGAGAATTTCGCCGTAGGAGGGCACGATGACCTCACCCGTCTCCCGTTGGCTGGAACATATCCGTGTGCTGGCAGAGGAGATCGGCCCGCGCGGCTCCACCACGGAGGGGGAGCGGCGCGGTGCCCTCTACTGCCGGGATGTGCTGTTGGGCCTGGGGCTGAACCCCCAGGTGGAACCGTTTCGGGGCGCGCGCTCCATTTATCACCCCCATCTGCTGGCTGCAGCAGTGATGCTGGTCGCCTGGCTGATCTATCCCTGGAGCGGCCGGGCGACTGCAGCGGTTGCCGCCCTGCTCTCCGCCGCTGCGCTGGCATCCGACCTTCTGGAACTGAGTTTCCGGGATAACCCCCTGCGCCGGGTTGTCCCCAAAGGGCCCAGCCAGAACGTAGTCGCCACCGTCCCTCCGGCCGAAGAGCACCGGCAGGACCTCATCCTCATCGGCCATGTGGACAGCCACCGCACGCCGCTTATCTTCCGCTCCCCCCGCTGGGTCGCCGCCTACACTGCCTTCACCACGGTCGCCTTCATCGCCTTTCTGGGGCAGACGGTGCTCTACATTCTGGGCGCGCTGACCGGATGGGGGTGGATATGGCCCGTCTCCAGCGTAGGGGCGGTCTGCGCGGTGCTGTTGATGGCGCTCTGCGTCCAGGCCGACCGGACGCCCTTCAGCCTCGGCGCCAACGACAATGCCTCCGGCGCCGGGCTGGTGCTGGCGCTGGCGGAGCAACTGGTCGCCAACCCATTGCGCCACACCCGCGTCTATCTGGTCTGCACGGGCTGCGAGGAAACACAACACTACGGAGCAGCCGATTTCTTCGCCCGCCACCGGGCGGTGTTCCGCAATCCGGCTGCGCTGGTCTTTGAGATGCTGGGCTGCGACGGCCCCTCCTGGCTGACGCGAGAGGGCATCGTCGTTCCTTTCCGGGCCGACCCGCGCCTTGTTGCGCTGGCGGAACGGCTGGCGAACGCGCACCCCGATTGGGGCGCGTATTCAGCCCGCATCTCCGGCGGCAACACCGAGATGGCCGATGCGCTGCGGGCGGGGATTCCCGCCATCACTCTGACGGGGATGGGCCGGCGGGGGGAGAAACCGTACTGGCATCAGGCTGCGGACACTTATGACAAAATGAACCCCGCCGTGATGAAGCGGGCCTTTGCCTTCACCTGGGCATTCATCCAGGCCTTAGATGAGAGAGGATGGATGTAACACCCATCTCGCACATCGCCCGTTCGTAGTCAGCACGAAGCGCTGTTTGTAGTCAGCCACGGAGCGTAGCGGAGTGGCGTTGAAGCGCTACTTCGCTTCGCTCCGTAGCGCACTACAAACGTCATCCTACCGTTTGTAGTCAGCCACGAAGCGTAAGCGGAGTGGCGTCCAGCGCTACTTCGCTTCGCTCCGTAGCGCACTACAAACGTCATCCTACCGTTTGTAGTCAGCCACGGAGCGTAGCGGAGTGGCGTTGAGGCGCTACTTCGCTTCGCTCCGTAGCGCACTACAAACGTCATCCTACCGTTTGTAGTCAGCCACGAAGCGTAAGCGGAGTGGCGTCCAGCGCTACTTCGCTTCGCTCCGTAGCGCACTACAAACGTCATCCTACCGTTTGTAGTCAGCCACGGAGCGTAGCGGAGTGGCGTTGAGGCGCTACTTCGCTTCGCTCCGTAGCGCACTACAAACGCCATCCCATCCGTTTGTAGTCAGCCACGGAGCGTAGCGGAGTGGCGTTTTAACCACGATAGCATTCGGGGTAAGAGTAATGTATGACTACCGCAAAATGACACCCTATGAACGCCGCCTTATCCTTGAAGAGCGCCGTCGGCAGGGTTTCCCATTGCATGCCCCTCCCCATTTTAAGAACATTAGTGGCATATACCTGATCACCGCAGCCTGCTATGAACATCGTCCCATCTTTGAACACCCCGACGACCTTTCATGGTTGGCAAACGAGTTCCTGAGCGCCCTTGATCCCAATTTGCCTTATATGGCGTGGGTCTTTTTGCCCAACCATTATCACATCCTTTTGCAGGCGCAAGACATTAGACTGGTAAGCGAAACGCTGCGTCTGTTACACAGCCGTATTGCAACAACAATCAACGGGCGTCACAATCAACGAGGGCGCAAGGTATGGTATCGTTTTAGCGATCGCCTCATCCGTAGTGAAAATCATTACTGGGCAACGGTGAATTACATCCACTATAACCCGGTCAAGCATGGCTATACAGACAAAATGACTGACTGGCCCTGGTCCAGTGTGCATGAGTATCTTGATAGATTTGGCGAAGCATGGCTGGAGCGCCACTGGAATGCCTATCCTGTTGGGAATTACGGTAAGGGGTGGGACTGGTGAAGTGCTTTGCCTGTATGCTGGTCATCACCGAAGCGCAGCGAACTGGCGTTGAGGCACTACTTCGCTCCGTAGCGCACTACAAACGTCATCGCATTTGTTTGTAGTAAGCCACGGAGTGTAACGGAGTGGCGTTGAGGCGCTACTTCGCTTCGCTCCGTAGCGCACTACAAACGTCATCCTACCGTTTGTAGTCAGCCACGAAGCGTAAGCGGAGTGGCGTTGAGGCGCTACTTCGCTTCGCTCCGTAGCGCACTACAAACGTCATCCTACCGTTTGTAGTCAGCCACGAAGCGTAAGCGGAGTGGCGTTCAGCGCTACTCCGCTTCGCCCCGTAGCGCACTACAAACGTCATCCTACCGTTTGTAGTCAGCCACGAAGCGTAAGCGGAGTGGCGTTCAGCGCTACTCCGCTTCGCCCCGTAGCGCACTACAAACGTCATCGCATCCGTTCGGGAGGCACAAATGACCGATTGCTCCATCCTTTCAGGTTACTGGCAGGATCGCCTGGACGTCAACGCACGCTCTGCCATCTTTCACCAATGGGAGCAACTGGAACAATCCGGCTGCATAGATAACTTCCGCATCGCGGCCGGAGAGAAGGATGGGTTCCGGGAAGGCTGGTTCTTCGCCGATTCCGACGCGTACAAATGGCTGGACGCCGCGGCGCGCATCTACGCTACCCACCCCAACCCCCGTCTGGCCCAGATGATGGACGAATTCATCGCCCTCCTCGGAAGAGCGCAATCGCCGGACGGCTACCTCTACACCTACAATCAGATTCACTTTCCAGGCATTCGCTGGACCAACCTGCAGATTGAGCACGAACTCTACTGCCACGGTCATCTGATAGAGGCAGGGGTCTCCCACTACCAGGCCACCGGTCAGACCGCTATGCTGGCGATCGCCCGCCGCGCCGCCGACCGCATTGTAGCGGACTTCTGGGATGCCGGTCCCGAGCAGACCGACGGGCACGAGGAGATTGAAATTGCGCTCCTGCGCCTCTTTGAGGTCACCGACCATCGGCCGTACCAGGAGATGGCGCGCCGGTTCCTGGAGCGGCGCGGGCGCATCCCGCGGTACGCTCTGCACATCCTGCGCCAGTACGCGGATATGTTGCGGCGCGATCGCCTTGTGCGCCGAAAGCGTCAGGAATATCTACAGACCCATCCGGAGCACGCTGCGTTTCGGCTCGCGCCCGGCAACGTCGCCCGAACCCCCTGGAATGCTACCCTGCGCTGGTACATCAACGCCCTGAGCGGCAAATGCTTCCAGCAACACGCCCCGCTCCATCGCCAGACCGTGCCGGTGGGCCACGCGGTGCGCTTTGGCTACCTGATGGCCGCGGCGGCGATGCTGGCCCGCCTGGATGGAAATAGAAGTTTGCTGCCCGTGATGGAGCAGGCCTGGGAGCACATGGTCTCCCGACGGATGTACGTGACCGGGGGCATCGGGTCGCTGCCTTCCATAGAGGGGTTCGGTCGGGATTATGAACTGGACCCTGAATACGCCTACGCCGAGACCTGCGCCGCCATCGCCGGTGTCCTCTGGAACTGGGAAATGGCCCAACTGGCCGGCAACGCGCGCTACAGCGACCTTCTGGAATGGCAACTCTACAACGCCGTCTCGGTGGGAATGGGTCTGGACGGGACGGCGTACTTCTACAACAACCCTCTTGCCAGCCGCGGGAGGATAGAGCGGAGAGCCTGGTTCGCCGTCCCCTGCTGTCCGTCCAACCTCTCCCGCACCCTTGCCAGTCTGCATCGGTTCATCTACTCGGAAGGGCTGGAGGAGTTGCAAATCCACCAGTACACCGGTAGCCGATGGGTCGGGAAGTGGGGAGAGGTAGAGATGGAATCGGGCCTTCCCTGGGATGGCCGCGTCCGCCTGCGGCTCGCCCCGCGCCGCCCTACCCCGTTCACCCTCTCCCTGCGCATGCCGTCCTGGGCCGATCCGATAGAAGTGAGAGTGAACGGGAGCGCCCAAATGATTCCGGCCCCACCGCCGGTTTCCCCGACCGCCAGCGGTTACGACCCGCGCCTTAGCCAGTGGCTTTCCCTGCGCCGCACCTGGGCGCGCGGGGATACGGTGGAGATCGCCTTCGGGATGCCGATTGTCCTGCGCCGCGCCCATCCGCGCGTGCGGGGACATCGGGACAAGGTGGCGCTGACACGAGGCCCGCTGGTCTACTGCCTGGAGAGCGTGGATAACCCCACTGTGGACCTTTTCCGCGTGGCGCTATCTCCGGAGTCCTTAGAGGCCGTTTTTGACGCCGACTTGCTGGGGGGCGTGGTCAAAATTGTGGGCAGGGGTCGCCGGGGCGAGGCGCTGACGTTCATCCCGTACCATCTCTGGGGAAACCGGGGGCCGTCCCGGATGACGGTCTGGGTGAGGGAGAAATAGCAGTCCGGGCAGTTGACATCTTCCCAAAACCCGGCGTTCTGGTACAATTGGAGCGGTAAAAGTTCAGCCCACTCCAGAGCGTGAACCGGCGCGCGCTGGCGCGTCGCAAACCGGAAGTCCGTACATTGCCCACTGCGACGGGCGGGTGAGCCGTAGAAACCATGCCTACTCCGGTCAATCATCTGTTGATGGCTCGCGAGGTCCTGGAGGAAGGAGACCTGAGCGTTCCCGCGCGGGAGTTGCTCTGGACCCAGTACGGCGCGTTCCTGCTGGGACACACCGCCCCGGATGTGCAGACGGTCAGCGGGCAACGGCGGGAGGAGACCCATTTCTACACGCTGCCCCCCTCCACCACGACCCCGGCCGCACAGGTTCTCCTGGATACTTACCCGGCTCTGGCCCATCCGGAGCACCTGCGGCCCGCACACGCCGCGTTTCTCGCCGGATACATCGCCCACCTGCTGGCCGATGAACTGTGGTGGCGAGAGGTCTTCCACCCCTATTTCGGGCCCCATGCCGGATGGGATTCCTGGGAGGAGCGGTTGTTCCTGCACAACGTTCTGCGCACCTGGCTGGATGAGCAGGATCAGGCCCGCCTGAACGGGCAGGAGAGGATCGCGCTGGCGACCGTGGAGCCGGAGGGGTGGCTTCCCTTCATACGGGATGAGGACCTGCGGGCCTGGCGGGATGACCTGGTGGAGCAACTCCAGCCGGGGCACCGCATTCGCACCGCCGAGGTCTTCGCCGAGCGGATGGGCGTCCCGGCCGAGGCGGTGGAGGCCGCCGCCCACTCCCCGGAGCGGATGGTCTGGATTTTCCGGCACGTCCCGCCGGAGCACCTCCGGTTCTACCGGGAGGAGGTCCGGCAGCAGAGCGGCCGTTTAATCAACCGCTACCTGCGAACCATCGGGCCGGGATGAAGGTTTCGGGGGCGGGCGGCCGAAGGCCGCCCGCCCCCGAAACCCCTTCCCCCTCAACGTTCATCCGCGCGCTTTTTCCCTCGCGGCCGGAAGACCAGCCGCAGGGGCACCCCGACGAATGGGTAGTACTCCCGAATCCGGTTCTCTAAATACCGCTCATACGAGAAATGCACCAGGTTGGGGTCGTTGACAGAGAAGACGAACGTCGGCGGCGCGACCTCGGCCTGGGTGACGTAGTAAATTTTCAGCCACTTCCCCCCTTTCCCCGGCGGCGCGTGCCTTGCCACCGCGTCCCGCACCAGCCGGTTCAGTTCCCCCGTCGGGATGCGGTAGTGGCGGGCCCTGTGAACCTCCAGCGCCTGGGGGATCACCCGCTGCGTCCCCTGCCCCGTTTTGGCGGAGATAAAGAGCACCGGCACATAGTCCAGGAACTTCAGCGCCTCCCGCACGTGCGCAGTGTACTCCTGCTGAGTCCGGGGTCCTTTGGGGACGGCGTCCCACTTGTTGACCAGCACCATCACCCCGCAGCCCTCCTCCAGGATGAACTCGGCGATATGGGCGTCCTGCGCGGTGACCCCCTCGGTGGCGTCGGTCATCAGCAGGGCGACATCGGCGCGCTGGACCGCCCGCAGCGCCCGCAACACGGAATACTTCTCCACCCCCGGCTCCACCCGCCCGCGCCGCCGGATGCCCGCCGTATCTATCAGCGTGACGGGCGTCCCTTCCCACTCCATACGGATATCTATGGCGTCGCGCGTCGTCCCCGGCACCGGGCTGACGATGACCCGTTCCTCTCCCAGCAACCGATTCAGCAGCGACGACTTGCCCACATTGGGCCGCCCCACAATGGCAATTTTGACCGACTCGTCCTCTACCTCCGCCTCCCACGTCGGCAATGCCTGGACTACCCGGTCCAGCAGGTCCGCCACCCCGTAGCCGTGGAGGGCAGAGACAGGGTGAACATCGCCCAGGCCCAGTTCGTAAAACTCCACCGCCGCTTCCCGTGCTTTCGGGCTTTCGGCCTTGTTGGCAGCCAGAAAGACAGGCTTCTGAGACCGGCGGAGAATGTCGGCGACCTCGCGGTCGGCAGGGGTCGGGCCAGTGACGGCGTCGGTCAGGAAGACCACGACATCGGCCTCGGCGATGGCCTGCTCCGCCTGAGCGCGGATGAGCGGGATGTAGGGGGCGGAATCCTCGGCGAGGGGACGGTCCGGGGCGGGACGCTGCCCGACGGCGACCCGTTCGGGCCATACCTCTATCCCGCCCGTATCCACCACGGTGAAGAGCACGCCGTTCCACTCCGCCGTGGCGTGGATCCGGTCGCGCGTCGTGCCGGGGCGATCGTCCACTACCGCCAGTTTCCGCCCGATAATGCGGTTGAACAGGGTGGACTTGCCCACATTGGGCCGTCCGACCAGAGCGACCATTGGCATCGGCATCTCTCACCTCCCCGGAGTGGGCGTAACCGGTGGGGAAATCTCCACCTGCACCGTAGCAGGCAGGACCGCGGCCACCGTCAGCCCCTGCGGGGTGACCACGATCTGCGGCTCCAGCGAGTACTGGCCCGGCGCCAGACCGAACAGGTCCACCAGCACCCGCACGTCTTCGGGACGGAGTTCCTCTAAGACGGGGAGCGGACCGTTCAGGATAACCTCCACCTCCTGCGGCGCAATAGTCGCCGTCAGGCCGGGGGTCAACCCCTGAATCTCCACCGGTCGGCGGAAGGTGGCACTCCCTTCTATCGGGACGACGTTGACCCGCACAACGACGACCGGTTCCGGCATCAACAGCGATACCCCTTCTGGTGTCTTCAGAGGCAGCCGGACCTCCAGGTTCTCTTTGGTGTTATCCAGGTTCAGAAGTTCCGTCTCCAGATAGCCGGGGATCTGGGCGATGATTTCCGGCGCGCCGTAGACGGTCACCACCGGCGGGTCCACAGTGATGCCGGAGATGCGGTATCCGGGGGCGACCTGTCCCTGGAGCCGCGCCGTCACCGCCAGGTCGCGGAACCCGCTCAGTTGCTCCACCGCGACGTGGACGGCAATGCGGGAGGGCGTAACGGTGATGTAAGGAACCTCCTTCCCCTGGGCATCGTACGGCCTGAGGTCAAACTCGCCGTCTATGTCTGCTCGGCGGCCCTCCACCGAGACGACCGCCCGCACCTCCACAACCTGCGCCACCAGGGACGCCGGCCCGCGAACCGTGGCGGTCAGCGCTTCCGTCTCCGGCGGTCGGGCGACATATCCGATGGGCGTATTTCCCTCCAGGCGCACCCGCACCGGGACTTCCGCCTGCTCCACCAGTTCCAGATGTACCAGCAGGGTCGCAGGCTCTACGCGCCGGACCTGCGAGGGTTTCAGGTTGACCTGGACCTGGATGGGCAGGTAGTGAGTGCCCGGCTTGAGGCCGTTCAGGTCCACGACGGCGCGGATGTCTTCCGCCCGCAGGCTGCTCCATACCGATTGGGGCGCCCGCAGCACCACCGAGACCCGCGCGTCGGTCTGACCGTAGGCGATCATCCCCTCCGGAGGATAGGTCATAGAGACCGGGATCGGGGCCGGGAAGGCCTGCTCTACCGTGGGATTTTCCTGTTCCACCGCCGTGGCCCAGATGAGCAGGGAAAGCGCCAGGGAGAGAATAAGCAACCCCAGGTTGCTCCAGAGCCATCGGATCGCCTCCTTCATGGCAATTCCTCCGTTTCCCGGCGAGTTTTCCGCAGGCGAACGGGCCAGCGGGGCTCCAGAACGTTCTGGTAGAAGGCCCGGAGCACCCGTTCCAGCCGGTCCGGATCCAGGTCGCGGAGGATGCGGCCGTTGTGGGCAACCGAGATACTCCCGCGCTCCTCGGAGACAACGATGGCGATCGCGTCGGTCTCTTCGGTGATGCCCAGGGCGGCGCGGTGGCGCAGTCCCAGCCGTCGGTCCTCTAGGAACGCGGTGGAAAGGGGCAGGACGCACGCCGCGGCAACCACGCGCCCTTCCCGCAGGATCACCGCGCCGTCGTGGAGGGCGACGTGGGGATCAAAAAGGGCCAGCAGAAGTTCGGGGGATGCTTCGGCATTCAGTACGACCCCCGTCTCCACGTACTCCTGAAGCCCGGTCTCCCGTTCCAGGACGATGAGGGCGCCGATACGGCGGCGAGCCATAATCCGGCAGGCCTCGGTAATGGCGCTGATGGCCCGACCGATCGCGGCCCTCGGGCCGGTGGGACGACCGAAGAGGGAACCGGCCCGCCCCAACCGCTCCAGGGCCCGGCGGAGTTCAGGCTGGAAGATGACCGGGATGGCGACAAGCAGGGCAGGAAGAGCCCGGTCCACCAGCCAGCCGAAGGCCCGCAACTGGAAGACGGTGCTCAGAAGGGCCAGAAGGATCAGCAGCAAGATAATCCCGCGCAGAAGCGAGACAGCGCGCGTCCCCCGCACCAGGTAGAGGATGACAAAGAAGATGGCCGCGACCAGGGAGATGTCTACCAGGTCTACCCAGCGAATTCGTTGAAGGGTCCACAGGAAATCCAGCATTGGCGAGTGTGCAAGGGTGCAAGGGTGCAAGGGCAAGTTATGCCCATTGGGTTTGGATATGTCAGATTCGCAGGCCTGGTTTATCAACCCCTCCCCCCTGCCCCCCTCCCCGTTGAGGGCGGACGGATCGTCCGCCCCTACGGCCGCACGGGGAGGAAAGGGCAAGGACAAGCCTTGCATTTTTCTCCCCCTTCTCCCCCGCTTGCGGGGGAGAAGGGGGTTGGGGGGATGAGGGGGTGTTAACGCTTGCCGACCGACGATTTTCGCTTATTGTCCGAACCATTTGTCCAGCCGGGATATCCCCAGGCGGCAGATGGGGATTCCCCGGTCCTGAGCCATTGGTATTACCCCGCAATCTGCCATAAAACTGAAATGCACCTATGTCCGTCCTCCCCCCTCCCGCCCTATCCGTTGCGGGATTTGCGGGGGGGAAAGGCGAGGACAAGCCTTGCCCTTACAGGGGTTCGGTGCGGGCGGCCACAGATCGCTCGCCCCGGAACCCCTTCCGCATTCTGCCCACTTGCCTGCTTGCTCTCTTGCTCCCTCGCTTGCGGAGGAGAAGAGGACTGGAGAAGATGAGGGGGTGCTAAAGGCCAAACCCCGCTTACATGAAGTCTGAACGCAAGCCAGAACTGAAACGCACCCAGTTGTGCATGTGGGCAAGCAAGAAACACTGCTGGCAACAACTTTAGTATACCGCAAAAGGGCGGGGGAGACAAAGGTTAGTCCCGAATCACCGCCACCGATGCAACCCGGTCGTCGCCCTTCAGTTCCATCACTTTGGCCCCACGGGCGGAACGTCCCATCACCGGAACCGACGTTACCGGTAGCCGCAGGACCACACCCCGCGCGGAGATGAGGGTGGCTTCGTCCTCCGGACCGACAACCCGCGCCGCCGCCACCGCGCCGCGGCTCTGGACCTTGCCGCCCACGCAGACGACCCCCTTGCCGTAGCGGCCCTGCAGCGGGAACTCGGAAAGGGGCGTCCGTTTGCCGTACCCCTGCTCCGTCACCACCAGCAGTTCTACGCCGGGCACGACGACGTCCGCGCTGGCGACCCGGTCCCCGTCCTCCAGCCGGATACCGCCCACGCCTCCCGCCTGGCGCCGGGTCGGGCGGACCTCGTCTTCCCGGAAGCGCAGCGCCTGCCCGCCCTCCGTCACCAGAACCAGTTCGGCATCCCCCGGAGTGAGCCGGACCCAGCCCAGTTCGTCCCCGTCCTCCAGGTTGATCGCCACCAGCCCCCCGGCGCGGATGTTGCTGAACTCCGCCAGTTCCGTCCGCTTGACCCGCCCCTGTACGGTGACCATCGTCAGGTATCCGGCCGAGAAGTCCCGCGCCGCCAGCGCTGCCGTCACCCGCTCGTCGGCGTCCAGCGAGAGCAATCCCGCCAGCAGGACTCCCTGTGCCGTCCGGTCGGCGGCCGGAATCTGGTAGACCCGTTCGGCGTAGACTTTGCCCCGGTTGGTGAAGAAGAGCAGTGTATCCCGCGTGTGCGCCGAGAGCAGATAGAGGACGGAGTCCTCCTCCTTCGTCTGGACGCCGATGACGCCCCGACCGCCCCGCGCCTGGGCGCGGAAGACCCGCTCCGGCATCCGCTTGATGTAGCCGCGCTGGGTGATGATGACCAGGACCGTCTCCTCGGCAACCAGGTCCTCCTCATCAAACTCCGCGGCCTCGCCGTAGACGATCTGAGTGCGGCGCGGGTCACCGTACACCTTCTTCAGTTCCTCCAGGTCGGTGCGGATGAGGGCCAGGACCTTGCGCGGCGAGGCCAGCAGGTCCTCCAGGTAGGCGATCCGGCGGATCAATTCCTCGTACTCTTCGTCTATCTTCCGGCGTTCCAGCGCGGCCAGGCGGCGCAGGGGCATATCCAGGATCGCCTGGGCCTGGACTTCCGTCAGGCGGAAGCGCTTCATCAGCCGCGCCCGCGCCGTCTCTACGTCGGGCGACTGCCGGATGAGGGTGATGACTTCGTCCAGGTGGTCCAGGGCGACTTTCAGCCCCTCCAGGATGTGCGCTCGCGCCTGGGCCTTCGCCAGTTCGTACCGGCTGCGGCGGACGACCACCTCCCGCTGGTGTTCCACGTAGATTTCCAGCGCCCGCTTGAGCGTCAGGAGGCGCGGCTCACCGTCCACCAGCGCCAGCAACTGGATGCTGAAAGTGGACTGCAACGGGGTATACTTGAAAAGGCGATTGAGGACGGTCTTCGGCTGGGCCCCCCGCCGCAGTTCTATGACGATGCTCATCCCCCGCCGGTCGGACTCGTCCCGCAGGTCGGAGATATCTTCCAGGCGACCGTCGCGCGCCAGTTCGGCGATCCGTTCCAGGAGCGCGCTCTTGTTGACCTGGTAGGGGATTTCGGTGACGACGATGCGATACCGGCCGCCGGACATCTCCTCCACGTGGGCCTGGGCGCGGACGGTGATCTGCCCTCGACCGGTAGCGTAGGCCTGGGCCAGCCCCTCCCCACCCAGGATAACCCCACCGGTGGGAAAGTCGGGGCCGGGCAGGAACTGCATCAGGTCCTCCACAGTGACCTCGTCGCGCTCCTCCCAGCGGTCAATCAGATAGGCGATCGCGTCGCAGACCTCGCCCAGGTTGTGGGGCGGGATGGAGGTCGCCATCCCGACGGCGATGCCCGACGAACCGTTGACCAGCAGATTGGGGAGACGGGCGGGCAGGACGGCGGGCTCCTGGAGGGTGCCGTCAAAGTTATCCACCCAGTCCACCGTCTCCTTATCCAGGTCGTTCAGCATCTCCATAGCGATGCGCGAGAGGCGGGCCTCGGTGTAGCGCATCGCGGCGGGGCTGTCGCCGTCCACCGAACCGAAGTTTCCCTGCCCGTCCACCAGCGGGTAGCGCAGGGAGAAGTCCTGGGCCATCCGGGCCATCGCTTCGTAGACGGCGGCATCGCCGTGGGGGTGATACTTGCCCAGGACCTCACCGACGATGCGGGCGGACTTTTTGTATGGGGCGTTGGGGGCCAGCCCCAGTTCGTGCATGGCATAGAGAATGCGCCGCTGGACGGGCTTGAGGCCATCGCGGGCATCGGGCAACGCCCGCGCCACGATGACGCTCATCGCGTAGTCCAGATACGCGCGGCGCATCTCCTCCTGAATGTCTACCAGTACAACATTCCCGATTTCCAACTTCCCTCCCGATAATTCTGCAACGAATTACACGAATTTCACGAAAAATTGGCACACCAAACCCAACGTACCACTACCCACTACCCACTACCCACTACCCACTGCCCACTACCCACTACCCACTGCCCACTACCCACTACCCACTGCCCACTACCTAATGCCAATACACCGATCTACCAGGAACTACCGGTCGGCGGTGGAGGCGATGGCATTCATCGCCACCCAGACCTGGTAGACCGTGCGCATATCCTCGCCGGTCCATTCTACCGTCCGGCCGTCTATCCGGCGACTGCCCGGCACCAGCAATGCCATATCGGCGTGCAGGGCGCGCTGGAAGGAGACCCGCAGGGTGATCGGCGGCAGGACCACCAGCGGGGCGACCTTGCGTTGGAGCGCGCGCCGGGCGGCCTCGCGGATCAACCGGTGGACCTTCTCCGGAGGCAGGCAGCGGGCAGCGGTGCGGGTGATGCCGTCTTTCACCGCGACGGTCTCTATGTCGCCCAGCAGGGACCGGGCCTCTTCGGTGACGGAGCGGTCGCCGGTAACCAGGACGACGGGGACACCGTAGGCGCCAGCCAGCGCGGCGTTCAGCCCGGCCTCTCCCACTGGCCGGCCGTTGAGCCGTGCCCCGACGACGCGCCCGCTCCAGGTGTGCTCCAGCACCGATTCGGCCGTGCCGGAGGCGCCGTGATAGCCGATGAGGAAGACGGCGTCCACGTCCGGGCCGATGCCCTGCATCATCTCCAGGGGTTTGGGACTTCCGGAGATGAGTTCCGCCGCTGGGTTCAGTTCCTCAATCAGGATGTTGGTCATCCCGGCGTGACTGTCGTTGACGACGATGTGCGTGGCGCCCGCCGCCAGCGCGCCTTCAATGGCAGCATTGGCCTCGGCGGTCATCAACCGTCGGAAGCGCTCATACTCCTTGTGCTCCGGTCGGACGTGCTCCATCGCCACGACGCCGGAGATGCCTTCCATATCCACCGAAATCAGGACGTTCACAGGCCCTCCTTGTTTGGAGAAAACTCCCAGATGTGCAGAGAATTCACGCACTTCCTGCTGGTCTGCCACCGCGCAAGGACGGGACAACTTTCTCATTATACCTGCTTTCCTGCCTTACGCCAGTGGAGGCAGTGCACTCCCGAACTGAAGCGGCGCTGTGGAGCGGAGGAGCAGGGGAGCGGGGGAGCGGGGGAGCGGAGGAGCGACAGCAGGGTTTTGCTTTGAGCCGGAGGGTTCAGCCTCCGGCAAAAACTTGGTTCGGAATATTAAAAATTCCCGAAGGGCTTGACACGGGGGGGGAAGCGATGTATAATTGCCGTAGGGGGCAATCCCGATGGGCGGGTCGCGGACAGAAGTATTGTTGCTGCTGTTGACCGGAATCGTCCTGCTGCTGATGGTTGCCATCATCGGCCTCTTCCTCCGGATGAACCAGTTACAGCGGGAGGTGCTGGTGGCACTGGAGCCGCTGCGGAGGGGGGATAGGCCGGAGGGGCTGCCGGTGGGTAGCAGGGCTCCCTCTTTTTCCCTCCCTGATCTCTCCGGCCGTCTGGTCTCCCTGGAGGATTTTGCCGGCCAGCGGCTGCTGCTGGTCTTCGCCTCTCCCCAGTGTCCGGCCTGCCGGGAGATGTATCCCCACCTGCGGGCCTTTGCGGAGGCGCATCCGGCGGTGGCGGTGGTGATGGTCTCGCTGGGGACGGTGGAGGAGAACCGGCGGGTGGCGGAGGAACAGGGGTTGGGGTTTCCGGTGCTGATGGGGGATGCGGGGGTGACCCAGGCCTATCAGGTGCCGGGTGTGCCCTTTGGGTATGGGATAGATGAGGACAGGGTGATCCGGAGCGGGGGTTTTGCGGGGACACGGGAGGAGATAGAGGCGCTGGTGCGGGCGCTGGGGGATTAGGGGAAGGGAGAGATGGGAGGCTTGCATGGGTAGGTTTTTTCACTAAGGGCGCTTAAGCGCCCTTTTCCCCTCAGCCCCGCCGTTCACGGCGGGGCGAGGAGGGCCGCTCCCCAAAAAAACTTACCCATAAAAGAGGAGGGTGCTGAGAAACTCTTTCTATAAACCACTAAGACGCAAAGGCACCAAGAAAAATGGTTGTTTTGTTCCACTTTCAGGGCATTTTTCGCCCTTTTCTGGGATTTTCGTTCCCCCAAAGCGACTTTTTCAGCACCCTCAAGAGGATGGGAGGGGGAAAAGGACAAGTATATCGCCGGTATACGGAAACATCCGGTTGTCATTCAGGAAAGAGGATGGTGCCGCGTATATCTGCGAATTGTTGATCCTTGCTGGGGCTATGAAGCCTGCTATTATAACCACAAATGTGCAGAGTTTGTGGGTAGATGTCCGTAACCCGTGACGGTGATGTGCCGCCTTGTGTTTTCTCCCTTACGCAATCGCCCTTTCCGCACGTTGCTGCTCTTCTCCGCCGTGCTGGTCGTCAGCGCGGCTTTCGGTCTGTTCCTCTCCGCTTCGGAGACCACCATCGTAGAGGTGGACCAGGACCTCGCCCGCTACTGGCGCACCACCTACGACATCCTGGTGCGTCCCCCCGGTTACCGCTCGGAAGTGGAGGAGCAGTACAACCTGGTCCAGCCCAACTACCTTCTGGGGATTCCCGGCGGCATCTCTTTCGCCCAGTACAAGGCCATCCGGAACATCCCGGGGGTGGAGGTGGCTGCCCCGATCGCGGTCGTCGGTGGGTTTGAAAAATCGCTGAGTTTGCTGATTACCGAGGTGCTTCCTCCGGGAACCTACGCCACTTATTGTGCCTTCACAGAGGACGACGGGGTGCGCCTTTTCCGGGAGGGTTATGGCCCCGAATTTTACCACATCGGCCCCGACGCCAGCGCGCTTTCCGATGAGGAGTTGACCGCGAAAGGAGTATCTCCCGCCTGGGCGATGCCGTCCTGTGCCTTTTCGGTGTCCGGGCTGCTGGTGGGGGTGGACCCGGAGGCGGAGGAAGCCCTTGTGGGCCTGAGTCGAGCGGTGACCAGTGGGACTCCTCTCCAGAAGGTGGCCATTCCGCTTCTCCCCATAGACGAAATCTTCCCCAAGTTTCCCAGAGTCTCGGAGACGAAGCTCTACTCCGTTCCCGTCCTGCTGAACGTCACTCCCTATCTTTCCTTCACCGTATCCGGGCAGGTGGTGCAACTGGAACTGCCGTCAGAGGTTCAGGGGATTCGGGACATTCTCAGCAGGGGCGGCGCGGAGTTTCTGGCGACCCTGCCCCACGGGGAAGTCGTAGCGGGCAACACACGGGAAGGGTGGGAGGCTTACAGAGAACGGGTCGGGGCCTTTTCGGAACCCGGGGGAACGATATGGTTTCACCCTTTCCAGGGCACGGTGCCCCCGGTGTGGAGGGCATCGCCGGTGGAGTACCGGGTGCTTCCCCCCTTCCAGGGCTGGGAACCGGTGCTGGAAGCGGTCCCCAGGGAAGAGGGTTTCCGGGAGGTGACCCAGCACTCCGTCTCTCCCTTCGCCTGGTTTGTCGTTGGGACCTTCAACGTGGAGAAACTGGGCTTGCCGGAGGAACTATCTGCCGTTCCCCTGGAGACCTACTTTCCCCCCAGAGGAGTCCTTCGGTACGACGAAAACGGCGATCCTGCCCCCCCCATCCTTATCCGACCGACGAGCAAACCATCCGACTATTTCCAGTCCCCGCCGCTGCTACTGACGACGCTGGAGGCTGCCCGGGCCATTGCCGGAGAGGATTGCATCAGCACCATCCGGGTGCGGGTGGCGGGAATTGACCGTTTCTCCCCTCAGACCCAGAGTCGGATAGAGGCGATCGCCTCGGAGATCATCCGGCGCACGGGTCTGGAAGTGGATGTGGTTGTCGGCTCATCCCCACGGCCTGTGCCGGTGCACATCCCCGGCCTGGGGTATATGGAGGAGTACTGGGTCCAGAAGGGAGTCACCCTTACCACCCACCGGGAGGTTCGGCGGGCCGACCTGCTCCTGTTTGTAGCGCTGCTGGGGGTCTGCGCGCTCTTCATTTTCAACACTTCCGCCACGACGGTGGTGGGGCGGGTCGGGGAGTTGGGCCTGTTGAAGGCGCTGGGGTGGCGGGGGCGCTCGCTGGCGGCGCTGATCCTGACGGAAGGGCTGCTTATCGGCGCGGCGGGCGGGATCGTGGGGATGGGGCTGGCCGGGGGGCTGGCGAAGGGATTGGGGCTGGTGTTCCCGGCGGGTCGGGCGCTGCTGATCCTCCCCACCGGGATATTGCTCTGCCTGGCGGGTTTCGCGCTTCCGGCGATTTGGGCCGGTCGGGTACCGCCAGTGGTCGTCATCCGGCAGGGGGAGCAGGCAGTGCAGGCGAGGGCGCCCCGCTGGCTGGGGTATGCGGGCCGCTCCCTGTGGAGGCGAGGGGTGCAGGCTTGGCTGGCGGTGGGGGTGATGGCTGCTGGTGCGGGGATACTGACGTTTCTGCTCTGCCTGCTGGCGGGGATGCGGGGGTACTTGGCGCTGACGCTGCTGGGGCAATACATCCTGATGCGGGTGAGCGGGTATCATTGGGGGATGGTGGGCGTGACGGTGGGGATTGGTGCACTGGCAGTGGCGGACGTGCTGCTGGTGGAAATGGAGAGACGGCGGGCAGAGATTGGTGTGCTGAAAGCGATAGGCTGGCGGACAGGAGCGGTGATGGGGCTGTTTCTGGCCGAAGGGGCGCTGCTGGGGCTGGCGGGCGGGCTGGCCGGGACGGCGCTGGGGCTGGGGGTGTATCTGGCGCTCTACCGGGAGTTCGGGCTGGGGCTATTGGGGGCCGCGGCGGCAGGGCTGGCGGTGCCGGTGGGTGTGGGGATGCTGGCGGCCCTCTACCCGGCCCGGGTGGCGGCGCGGGTTCCCCCGGCGGAGGCGGTGCGCGCGGAATAAGCAAGTTTGCAAGTTTGTAAGTTTGCAAGTGGGCAAGTTTGCTAAGGAGGAGAGCGGTGATGATTCAGACCGAAAATCTGAGCAAAATCTACAGCGATGGCGCGCCGGTGCGGGCGCTGGACGGGGTCACCCTGGAGATTGCCGCCGGGGAGTTCGTCGCCATCACCGGACCCTCCGGCAGCGGGAAATCCACCCTGCTCAACCTCATCGGCACGCTGGACCGGCCCACCTCCGGGCGGGTGGTGGTGGACGGGGTGGACCTGAGCACCCTACGGGGAGATGCCCTGGCGGACTTCCGCCGGGAGCGCATCGGCTTCGTCTTCCAGATGTTCCACCTGGTGCCAACACAGACGGCCCTGGAGAACGTGATGCTCCCGCTGATCCCCTACCGTCGGGGGCTGAAGTTCCGCCTGGAGGAACGGGCGAAGGAACTGCTGACGGCCCTGGGGCTGGGAGAGCGCCTGCACCACCTGCCCGGGCAACTCTCCGGTGGGGAGCAGCAGCGCGTGGCGATCGCCCGGGCGCTGATCAACACCCCGAAAATCATTCTGGCCGACGAGCCGACGGGGAATCTGGACAGCTGGGCGGGGGCGGAGATCGTGGCACTCCTGCGGCAGTTGAACCGGGAGCGGGGGATCACCGTGCTCGTGGCGACCCACAACGACGCAGTGGCAACACAGGCCGACCGGGTGCTCCGACTGCGGGATGGGCGGGTGGAGGGAGTTTTTTAACCCATCTCCTCCAGATGACAGCAATCATTCACCCCGCAGATGCGCGGGCGACCGTCCTCTATCTCCACAACGCTCAGCGACCCGTTGTCCAGGCGCAGGGGTATCCGCCACCCCGGTTGAAGCCCCAGGAGCGAACTCAGATACACCGCCAGCGTGCCACCGTGGGCCACGACAGCGACCTCCCCCTGCGGATGGGCGGAGATGATGTCGGCGAAAGCCGCCGTCACCCGATCTCGGAAAGATGCCGAGAGTTCCCCTCCGGGAAAATCGGCCCGGTTCGCCTCCCAGGTGCGAACCACCTCCGGAAACCCCTGGCGGATTTCCTCCACCGTCAGGCCGGAGATGGGCCCAAAATCCCGCTCCCGCAGGCGGGGGTCCAGAATCAGCGGCCGGCCCAGAAGGTCGGCCACGACCTGCGCCGTCTCCCGCGCCCGACGCAGGTCGCTGGAGTAGACGGCCTCCACCGACCGCCCTGCCAGCCGCCGGGCGACGGCCTCCGCTTCCGCCCGGCCCCTTTCGTCCAGCGGCGGGTCCAGCCACCCCTGAACCCGCCGCTCGGCGTTCATCGCCGACCGTCCGTGGCGAATCAGGTAGAGACGAAGCATCGGCCCATCAGCGCCTGCACCGCCGTATAAACGTCCGTCTCCCGACGGACGAGCCGGTCCACCCAATCCTCCAGTTCCTTTTCCCCCACTTCGCAGAGTAGATGGGAGAACAGTTCCCCTTCCAGCGCGCGGAGCAGGTCCTCCCGCGCGCGCTCCCGCTCCCGGCGGTCCCAGAGCCCACTGGCCTGCAGGTACGCCCGATGGGCCGCGATCGCCTCCAGTACCTCCCCCACCCCACTCCCGTCCAGCGCAACGGTCTTGAGGACGGGGGGCCGCCAGGCCGTCGCCCCGGTATGCCCGGCGCTGTTCCGTCCCAGGTCCAGAGCGACCTCCAGCGCGCGGACCGTCTGCGCCGCACCGGGCCGGTCGGCCTTGTTCACCACCAGAACATCGGCGATTTCCATCAGACCCGCTTTCAGGGCCTGGACGTCGTCCCCCAGGCCGGGGGCCTCCACGACGATGGTCGTGTGAGCAGTGCGGGCGATGTCCACCTCCGCCTGTCCTACCCCCACCGTCTCCACCAGCACCACCGAAAACCCGGCGGCATCCAGGACCTTGACCGCGTCGCCGGTGGCGCGCGCCAGTCCTCCCAAACTGCCCCGCGTCGCCATACTGCGAATAAAGATGCCGGGATCGCCCGCCAGGTCGCGCATCCGCACCCGATCGCCCAGGAGCGCCCCGCCGGTAAAGGGACTGGTCGGGTCCACTGCGACGATGCCCACCGTCGCCCCGCGGGCGCGTAAACCCTTCGCCAGTTCATTGACCAGGGTAGATTTGCCCGTGCCCGGGGCGCCGGTCACGCCGACGACGTGAGCCCGACCGGTGTAGGAGTAGAGCACCGCCAGCGCCGCGCGGGCCGGTGGACCGTCGTCTTCTATCAGCGATATGAGCCGCGCCAGCGCCCGCCGGTCGCCGTTCAGAACATTGGGGACCAGGTCCACTTTATTCCTCGCCCACCGCCCGCCGGACGGCCTCCACAATGGAGAACGTGGAGGTTCCGGGGCCGAAGATTTCCTCCACCCCTGCAGACCTCAGGGCGGGGACGTCCTCATCGGGGATGATGCCGCCAACGAAGACCTTGACGTGGTCCAGCCCCGCTTCCCGCAGCCCTTCAACGACGCGCGGGACCAGGGTCATATGGGCGCCGGAGAGGATGCTCAAGCCCACGGCGTCCACGTCCTCCTGCAGGGCGGCCTCCACAATCATCTCCGGCGTCTGCCGCAGGCCGGTATAGATGACCTCCATACCGGCGTCCCGCAGTGCCCGGGCGACCACTTTCGCCCCCCTGTCGTGACCGTCCAGTCCGGGCTTGGCGATCAGCACTCGGATTCGCTTTCCCATCCGTTCCTCCGAAAAGTTGGGATTGGGGTCCGGTTTCAATTATACCCGCTTTCTTGTCCAACGCCAACCGGCGGTACAGGCGCCGCCCATCCAGATGCGCTCCGTGGCGGACTACGAGCGACATCACTCCGCTGTGCTCTGTGGCAGACTACGAACGGGTGCAACAACGTTTGTAGTGCGCTACGGAGCGAAAATGATTTGCTGCACAAGCCCTTGCCCTGTTGATTCTCATAAAGTCGTATCACCCGGTCTTTCACAAAGTCTCACAAAGTCGTATCATCCCTTGCCCGGATGGGAGTCCGAATGTTCGTTCCGAGGTTTTCTTTGTTGCCAGGGATTCCCTTTATCCCCCTCACCCCCCTTGCCCCCCTCTCCCCCTTGCCCTGACGGGCGGGGGAGAGGGGGGAAGAGAGGGGTTTTTGGGGCGGCGGC
>Ga0209721_1000338_pt1 | contig 44196 bp, 44 predicted proteins | sample TshhotsprinmetaG_FD_184139 | JGI IMG/M metagenome (GOLD analysis project Ga0209721, IMG submission 184139) | Hot spring microbial communities from South Africa to study Microbial Dark Matter (Phase II) - Tshipise hot spring metaG (SPAdes)... | ecosystem: Environmental > Aquatic > Thermal springs...
ATTTTCTTTAACATCCATTGATTTTGAATCCGGTCATGATCAGGGTTTGAAAAAACCTTCCCTAATCTATTTATATTGTTGTGGATCTGTTGTCGGCATAAGTCACTGAAACAACTTCCGGAAAAATGTTTAAACTTAATGAGGGGATAACGTCTATACCTATTTCTCTATCAGGCTACCGATGGATGGTGGCGGATGAACCTAAAGGGATTTCGAAAAACTGGCCTTTATGGGAAAATCGAACATACTTAGAAGAAATCTCATCTACCCTCACGCCTTCGATGATTGTCCCTTCGGTAACAATGGTGTCATTAACTGAGGCAAGGCGTTTGGCAGGGTCTTTATCGTAAGAGATCATCGTTAGCCTAAGCGACACAGGAGTGGGAGCAGGTCTTTCCGTAATGGGGGCAGGTCTTTCTTGTATGGGTTCAATAGGTGCTTTTTTCTTCTCAGGAACGAGGGGCACCTCTTCCGGGACAACATCCTGTTTTGCCTTTTTAGGGCTCGACGGGATACTCTCTTCGGTCTGTTTCTTGATTTTTGGCGCCTCCTGGCGAATCTCTTCTCTTGACTCCTTAACCAATTCAGTTGGTTTGGGCTCAGGTAAAATCTTCTCACCGGTTGAAGGAGGGCCTTCGGTTGAAATTGATGGTGGTGGTAAAGCGGGTGGTGATTTCGATAGGGTGGGAGACTCCGTACTGATGAAGTAGGTGAAGACCGCTGTGACAATGGCAGTGAGGAGGACGATGATGACGTAAAGCGGCATTCTGCTTCTAAGATGAGACTGATCGGTCCTTAGAATTTCGGAAGCGATGTTGCTCACCCGGCGCCTGCGAGAGGATCGTTCGCGATCCAGTTTTTTCATGGCATCGAGGATAAGGCTCATTCTACCACCTTAAATTCTGGCGCTTCGAAACGAGGGGAGGAACGATATAAAAGCATGAGTGTTTGACCGCCGACGATACCGTCCTGATCAATCCCTTTTAAGGCTTGGAATTTCTTGACAGCATATATCGTATAGTCATCAAGCAACCCGGTGGCAGGTCCATCGAAAACTCCTGCCTCTTTGAGAAGCCACTGAAGCTGTTTGACAGCACCGACCACGGCTTCGGGCGATAATCTTGGCAGAATCCTAAGCGGATCTCTCCAAGGAATGAAACTTCGGCCAGACCAATTCTTTTCAAGCTCTGCAAACGTGATGGAATCTTTCCCTCCGATGGGTGGATCGATACGAATCTGCTTTCCCTCGACCCCCACCATTGCAATGAAGCGCTTTCCCGGAAGGTCTGGAAAGTTCAGTTCGAGCACAGCAGGGTGATGGAGGCGAAGCAAAGCGCCCAGATTTCCATAAAATCGATAGAGGCGGAGATTTCGGGTCAGAGCTACACGCTCCATCTCCCTGAATTGGCCCAAATTAACTTTTTCGTTAACCGGTTCAACCTTCCAGAGGCTGGTTAGGACATTAAAGGCCCTTCGCGCACTTTCTGATTCCGAAATCTCCCTGAATTCAGTCTCCATGGCACGGATGAGAGAAGGTTCTCCAACCTTGGCAGGCTCTATCTTAGGTTCTTCAACAAATGAGTCGATAAGGGGGGGAGCATCGAGCTGGTGGATGGGCCGCCGCTCCGTGAAATAGATGTCCGCCACAAAAAGGGCCAAAAGGATAGCAACTGCTGTGGCGATAATCAGACGACCTCTCTTTGGATAGGGCATCTGACTCTGAATGAGGTCTTTGATTCCGGAGGCGGCGATTCGCGAATTGATCTTCATGGTGTCTTTGGTGTAACCAGCCAGTAAGGTCCGATCACAGGCCACATTGATGAGCCTTGGTAACCCTCTGGAATACTTATATATTTCTCGCAGGGCCCCCTTGGAAAAGACGACTCCCTTGCCTCCTCCGGCCACTTCAAGTCGGTGGTTGATATAGGCAACAGTATCTTCAAAATCCAACGGTTTCAGATGGTGCCTCACGGTGATGCGCTGATTGAGTTGGCGCATCTCCTTTCGCTCAAGGATATTGATAAATTCAGGCTGCCCCGCCAGGATGATCTGTATCAGTTTGTCTCGATCTGTCTCAAGGTTTGAGATGAGCCGGATCTGCTCAAGCACGGGGGGCTCAAGATCTTGCGCTTCATCAATGACCAGAACGACTGTTCGATCCTCAGCATTCTGCTGGAGAAGAAAAAGGTTCAAGGCATCCAATGGGCTTGCATCGTTGGGGATCGTTGAAATACCAAATTCACGGTTTATGCTTTGGATCAGCTCCGAAGGTGAGAGAAAAGGGTTAAAAATTAAGGCGGTTCGGTGATGATCCGAATCCAATTGGCTAAGCAACGAACGTAAGACCGTGGTCTTCCCGGAGCCCACCTCCCCGGTCAGGGCAATAAATCCAACACGATTATTAATCCCATACAGAAGATGCGCAAAGGCCTCCTTGTGATTCTTGCTTAAGAATATAAAGCGAGGGTCCGGAGTTAAGTTAAAAGGTTTTTCTTGAAAACCGTAAAATTCAAGATACATCCGAAAATACCCTCAGATACGTTTCTTTGTCAGAATAAAATAAACCTTTTACTTTAAGTGACAGGAGAGCCAGCCGGAGATTTATTCATATCATTTTTTGAAACTTTTTAAAAGTCAAACGGAAAGAGGCTAAATGAGTAACCCCTTAGTTACGGTATTAAAGTTTCTGGTAAAGATGTAACTCAGGCTTCAGCCCTGAGTTATCAGCCCTAAAGGGCTGGTTTACGAATCATCGTACCATTGTCTCCCCCTCAACCGAAGGGTTACCTAAATGAGGTATTCGGTGATGTTGATTCCATATTCATTCGGATCAAGTGTCTTCACGATCTCCAATTTATATTGACTGGTGGCCTCATCTTTTTCCGTGAGGTCCACCACTTTCCCTTTCAAATACTGTCCATCTTGTTGAACGAGGAGGTTCACTTTGGGCCGGTCAATAAACTCACCCTCTTCCTGGGTTTGAACGACAATGCCCATTTCGTTCGTGTTCAATAGAACAAGTGCCCCTAACGGGAAGATGCCAACCATATTGATAAAGACCTTCACCAGGAGAGGGTCAAAATCCTTTCCGCTACGCTCCATCATCAGCATTAAAATCTTCTCTGAGACATAGGGGAATTGGTGGTAGACCCGCGGCCTGCCCAGAGCATCATAGAAATCGGCGATAGCAATGATTCTTCCGAAGAGGGACAATGGTCTCTTTCTAATCATTCTGGGATAGCCGCTCAGATCATATTTGAGATGGTGTTCGAAGGCGCCTATAATCATCCGAGTGGATAGGTCCCCCCACTCCTTCATCTTCATGACGATCTCTGACCCAACAATCGGATGGGTTCGCATCACTTCCCATTCCTCTGGGTCCAACTTTTCGGTCTTATTCAAAATCTCCTTCGAAATTCGCATCTTACCGATATCATGAAATAGCCCGGCCATCCCCAGTTGAAAGAGATGCCTCTTGGGAATACCAATTCTCTGGCCGATAGCAATGGCGTAGATGGCCACGTTAACGGAGTGGTTAAAGGTGTACTCATCATAATTTTTTATGTTAGCCAACCCCAGGAGGATCGAATCGTCCTGGGCGATCAAATTGACCGCATTCTGCATGAACCGCTTGGCCTTCCGGATATTGACCAGTTTCTGGTTCTTCACGTTCTCCATCACCTCTTTGACCAGGCTGATCGACTTAAAATAGAACTCCTTGCATCGTTTTTTCTGATCTTCGGAATCGAAATAGATCTCCTCATCCTTGAAAGATTCCAGCTTCTCTACATGGATATCCGGAAGGTTCCTCAATTCAAGTTGTTGATTCGCATAGAGGTAATTGCTCTCGTTATTTTCTGGCAACCCTGCAAGTAAAAAAATGAACTCCTTGAGATCTTCTTTCTTGATCTCCCCTGAAAATTCGATCTCTCCGATCCACCGTTTCTTCAACTCATTCATTAACCCCTTAAAGATGGGATAATTGTCTGCCCTGATTTGGATCTTCGCATTGTTCAAAAAGCAGTTGTTAGAAACAATCTTGAATGAGAGGTTGCCCTCTGATTTGATCGCCGAGTTGATTGTCTGGAGGCAGCCCTGGGCATATTGATCTATAATGACATTGTTCCGATCGTAGATCGCTGTCCCCTTGAGGAAGCGGTAGACCTTGGTAACAAACTCTGTCCCCATTTGGGTCGCAAAATCATCATGTGTAGAAAGGTGCTTTTCCTGAATCAACTCTCTATTCCTTTGTTAAGCCTGTTTTTAATGCCTGCTGACAGGCGTTTCGAATCATCTCATCTTTTGAATTCTTGCCTCTCTCCAGAATGGCTCTTGCTTCGGACGTCCCAATCATGGCCAGCGCATGCGCTGCCCCTGACCGAACCTCGTTTCTTTTACCGGCTCCAAAGAGACTCTTACCCTCTAACATCTGCTGAAGCACCGGAAGGGCCTCATTGGAGCCTACCATGCCAACGGCATTGAGAAAGGCTTTCATCTCGTCAGGTTCCTTCTTATAAAAATCCTTTGACTGCACCACTTCAAGAAGGGCCTTTAGACCGATATGCTTCCCGATTCTTCCGAGATGGATCGCAGAGATGGTTCGAATTCTGGAATCCCTGTCACCCAGGGCTTTAATCAGTAATGAGACCGCTCTCGGGCCACCCACCATACCCAATGCTTGAACCGCCTCGCGTCTCACTCGGAATTCCTCACGATTGAGACCCTTCTGAATATGCGAAAGCGCTTTCTCTTCTCCGATCCGGCCAAGAATATAGATGATATTTCGAACAAGGTACCATCGGTAGTCGTCGATGAAAGGGGTGAAGAATTCAATTGTATTCTTGCCAATCACGGCAAGGGCGTCACAGATGACTCTCCGGGTTTTTGAACTCTTCAGTTCTCCCAATAATTTAATAAGCGGTTTAATGGAGTTCTGTTTAAGAAGAATGAGATAGGCATGGACATCCTCTAACCGGATTCCGCTTTCTCGGTCAAGAATCTGGCCAATCCTTTCAACCCTCTCCTCTTCTCCAGCATTCTCAATCATCTTATGAATGGCTTCGGCCTGCCAGTCCTTCAGGTCACAGGTCTCGATGAGGTGATAGAGCCGCTTCAACAGATCGCTTGCCCTCTGAAACTGCCCAAGCGTGAGAAGACCGTCTAACATCTTCGTTAAGAGATTGATACAATCCTGGTAGGGCTCTTGTTCGTTTTCGAGCACTAAAATCTCAAATAGGATTTCAATGGCATTGAAGACAACGGTGGGGTCAGTCTCCTTCTCGACCTCGATTCTCAAACGTTCTAACTCCTCGGAGGTGAGAAAATAGACATTTCGGTCTCTGATAGGTGCTTCCCTAATCGTCTTAGCCAGAAGCTTGTCAAGATCGGCCTCTCCCTCTTCCAAGATGTCCACCTGAACATTATAGGCAAGGGGTTTATTGATAAGATTGCTTCTGAACTGATCCATATTTTCAGGGATGAAAACGGGACTCTCTTCAAGGAACTCATCCGTCGCAAGATAACTGATGTGAACAAAATCCTTCTCCCAGAGCAGGGTGACGACATCATCTTCCATCTGATTAATGCTCTCACTCCCACGGATCACATCCAGCAACTCCTGAATCTCCCACTCTTCCACTCCCCTAATAAACCGGAGCTCCTTGAGCCCATCTTTGTAAAGGGAAAAAGCGAGGCTTGACTTGGGATCCCTATTTTCGTAAAAGACGTTCTCTTTAAAAGAGAGCGAAAACTCATCAATCCGTAAAACAAAGGAGGGATATTTATCTAAAAAAGATTGAAATTTCTTGAAGAGCTGGTCTCTAAACCCTTTGGTTGCAGGATTGTCGGGCGGATAAAATCGGATGGCCTTAATCGTCTTAAGGAAATGAACGGTCAACTCCCTGGCAAGGATAAGCTCCTCATCCTTTTCGATCCCTGTAACCAGGGGAATCTCTTCGATCAGGTCGAGCGGTCTCTTCTCCAGGGAGGTTTCTTCGGGCATAGAGTCCTGATGTGTAGATTTATTTCCAATATATATTTATTGTCTTTGCCAACTATTGTCAATATTCTCTTGTGAGATTTCTGAAAAACTGCTTATCGTCGCTTAATCAGAGATTCCTGACCTTTCTCAGGGCTCTCCTTATGAGGGTTGAAAAGCCGTTTCAGGTTCTCACCATTCCTCTCCGATGAAAGGTCTTGATCCGTTTCTAAAGAAGTGATATGGAATCAAATATGGCCTCCTTACCAACCAACCGGAATAAGGGAACTCTCTATGTCGTCTCCACCCCCATAGGAAACCTTGAGGACATCACCCTGAGGGCACTCCGGATACTAAAGGAGGTGGATTTAATTGCCGTAGAGGATACCCGACGTACCCTGCTCCTTCTCAAACACTTCGGGATACAGACCCCCCTCACCAGTTACTTCGAAGGAAACGAGGAGAAGAAAAAAGAGTACCTTCTCGGCAGGTTGGTTGAGGGGGAACGGGTGGCTCTTGTCTCCGATGCCGGTACGCCTGGGATATCCGATCCAGGATACCGTCTCATCACATTGGCCATTAAAAACGAAATTCCGGTCATCCCGATTCCAGGCCCCTCTGCGGCCATTACGGCCCTCAGTGTTTCAGGTCTTCCCACAGATGCCTTTCTCTTCAAAGGCTTTCTCCCCAATAAAACGAAGAAGCGAAGAGATCTATTAAAACAGTTAGAAGAAGTGAAGGAGACCCTCGTCTTCTATGAATCTCCCCATCGCCTCGCTGAAACCCTTAAGGACATTTTCGAGGTTCTCGGAGACAGGGAGATCGTCTTCACAAGGGAATTGACCAAAATGTACGAGGAGGTTTTAAGAGGAAAGGTGAGTGAGGTTCTGAATCAAATTAAAGAAAGAAGATTGAAGGGGGAGATCACGCTCGTCGTCTCCGGAAAACCCCGCAAAAGGATTGATTAATGCCAAAAGGGCCGGGTAAAGACGACCAGGACTGTAAAAATCTCCAGACGGCCGACCATCATTAAAAAAGAGAGGGTCCATTTTGCCAGAACCGGCAGATGGGCATAATTCTCCACTGGACCCACCGCACCAATCCCTGGACCCACATTGCCGAGAGTGGCAGCCACCGCACCGATCGAAGTATCAATGTCCAAACCGAGACCGGTCATGGCCATCACGCCTAAAAAGAAGATCAGGATATACATGGCGATGAATCCAATGATATTCAAGACCAAACCCTCTGGAACAGCCCTCTCTCCCATCCGGATCGGGAAGATTCCATGGGGGTGAAAGAGCTTCTTCAATTCAGACCCCATAAATTTAAAGGCGACCAGAATCCTCACATTCTTCATTCCCCCGCCGGTCGAACTGGTACAGCCTCCGAAGAGCATCAATGCAAGAAGGATGATCTGGGTGACAAAGGGCCACTGTTCATAGTCGTGAGTGACAAAACCCGTCGTCGTCACGATTGAAACCGTTTGAAAGAGTGTGCTCCTGAAAAATTCTTCTGAAAAGGCATCTCCCTTTGCAAGACGCGAGATCATGATCAGGCCCACAGCCAACGCATTGATGAAGAGGAAGAACCGGAACTCGGGATTCGAAAAATAGTGCTGGGGTCTTCCTCGGAGGGCCCAGTAGTGGAGAGAGAAATTGACCCCTGCAATAAACATAAAAACGATGACCACATAGTGAATATAAGGAGAAGGATAGGCTGCAATGCTCGCATTGGTTGGGGTAAACCCACCCGTTGCCAATGTCCCGAAGGTCACACAGATAGCATCGAAGAGATCGAGTCCGCCTAACATCAGAAGAATCACCTCGGCCACGGTGAAGAGAAGATAGACCGCCCAGAGGATCTTGGCGGTCTCGCTGATACGGGGTGAGATCCTGTCTTTGATCGGACCTGGGACTTCGGCTTTGAAGAGCTGAACGCCTCCAACACCCAGGAAGGGAAGAACAGCCACTGCAAGAGCGATCACACCCATGCCTCCTAACCACTGCGTCATGTTTCGCCAGAGCAGCAGACTCTTCGGAAGGACCTCAATATCAACGAGAATCGTGGCTCCTGTTGTGGTGAATCCGGACATCGTTTCAAAGAAGGCATCTGTCAGATTTGGGATATGACCGGAGGCCAAAAACGGGATAGACCCAAAAAAGGAGAAGGTGACCCAACTTAAGGTAACCGTAAGAAAAGCCTCTCGGATCTGGAGTTCAACCGGCTTCTTGATGAGGCGCCGAAGAACCAGACTCAGCAGACCCATCCCAATCATCTCACCGATATAGATGAAAAAGAGTCCATCTCTATAATAGAGTGAGAATCCCAATGGAAAGAGGAGAAACCCGCTGAGTAGAAGCCAGAGGCTGGATAAGGTGTAGATGATATTTGAAAGTTTCAATGTCCTATTCCATTAAGAATCGCAACGTTGATCATTTCGATTGGGGTCTATGAAAATCTTTTATCGATGGCTGAAATAGCCTTGGGGAGTGCAAAGACAATCACCTTATCTCCAGGTTCAAGGCTGCTCTTCCCGTGTGGAATAAAGACCTCGCCTTTTCGAACGACCGCTGCAACCAGAGAACCCTTTGGTAACCCTAAATCTTTGAGCGGCTTTCCAATCACCCGACTCGATCTTGTCACTTCAAACTCAATGGCTTCGGCATCAATCCCGTGAAAGGTGGCCGCAGAGAGAATGGTTCCCCTCCGAATAAAACGCAAAATGGCGCTTGCCGTTGAGAGCCGCACATTGACCGTTGAATCGATCCCGATGACAGGCAAAAGCGGAATATAGGTCGGCTTATTGACCAGGGCAATCGTCTTATGAATTCCAAGATGTTTTGCGAGCAGGCAGGAGAGGATATTGTTCTCATCATCGGAGGTGACCGCAATGAAGGCGTCCATATTGAGAAGACCCTCTCTGGCGAGAGTATCAATCTCGGTGCCGTCCGCCTGATAGACAGCGGTTCTTTTAAGCCTGGAAGCGATCTTCACCGACTTTTCCCGATTCGACTCGACCAAGATCACTTCGATCTGTCGTTCCAATTTTTCTGCTAACCCCCGACCGATCTTGCCTCCCCCCAAGATCATGATCCTTTCGAGTTTCTGGTCTGTCTTTCCAGTGAGGGAGAGGACATGGGAGAGGCTCTCCCTCTTGGCGATCACAAAGATCTGGTCGTTTTTGCTGAAGTAGTCCTCGCCTGTAGGGATGATCGTCTTCTCTCCTTTCAACATGGCAACCACCCGAATATTTCCCCTCTCCTCCTCGCTTCCAATCTCTTTGAGCGGTCTATTTAAATTGGGACAGCGATCATCCAGTTTCAACCCAACGACCATTATCTTACCATCTTCGAACTCGATCACTTCTGAGGCAGAAGCTCGCATGAGGAGCCGAGTGATCTCTTCGATCACCTCCTCTTCAGGATGGATGAAGAGATCCACGCCGAGATCTTCGGGCTTGAGGATGGACGATTTTTCGTAGTAATCCGGATTTCGCACCCTGGCAATTTTACGCTTCACTCCCATTTTGGAAGCGATCATACAGGCGATCAAATTGATTTCGTCCACGCCAGAGGCCGCAATGAGCATGTCCGCTGAATCGAGACCAGCCTCTTTGAGAACACCCTGGCTTGAAGCATTCCCCTCAATAACAGCGACATCGAGCGCCTCCTGGGCATGAGCACACTTCTCGGGATCGTTGTCAATGATAACCAGATCGTGCTTCTCAAGGGAGAGCCTCTGAGCGAGATAGAAACCCACCTCTCCGGCTCCAATAATGACAATCTTCATCGTTCTTCCAATCGCCTCATTTAATCTTCTGGATGTCCTCCTCCTTGCCTATGACGACCAGAACATCACTATCCTTGATCACAAAATCGGCACGGGGAACCATGATGATACGCTCCGGAAGTACCTCCCGAATGGCAATCACCTCAATATGATATCGGCTCCTCAGATGGAGTTCGCCAATCGCCTTCCCCATAAAACTGGGAGGTGGAACCAGCTCACAGATCGTATAATCTTCGGAGAGGGGAATATAGTCGAGCACATTGGGCGTGATCAGGCTTCTGGCGACTTTGTCCGCCATCTCCTTTTCCGGGATGATCACTTCGGTCGCCCCCACCTTTTCAAGGACACGCTTATGATCCTCATCCGGAACTTTGACAATAATCTTCTTCACCTTCATCTCTTTGAGGTGAAGGGTGAGCAGGGTTGCCGCAGCCAGATCCTCCCCAAATGAGACGATGACCACATCGTCCTCTTGCAGGCCGATCGATTCCATCACCTCTTTATCGGTTCCATCGGCCAAGATGGCCTGGGTAGAAAAATCTTTGATCTTCTGTATGACCTCTTTATCTTTATCAATGGCAACCACCTCCAGGCCATTCTCATAGAGGTCTTTGGCGATATTGAAACCGAAAATCCCAAGTCCGATCACCACCACCCGTTTCATCTGCTCTCTCCTTATGGTTCCTTTGCGTTTTTTACTCCGCAATCCGAATTCCGAAATCTGCAATCGTTTTATCCCACCATCACTCCCTCTTCGGCATAGGTGAAGCCTTTCTTCCCTCTGCTTCTTGAAAGGGAATACGCAAGCGTCAAAGGCCCTACCCTTCCCGCAAACATCATCACAATGATGGCCAGCTTTTGAATATCATTCAGCCTGGCCGTAGTTCCCATGGATAACCCCACCGTACCAAAGGCAGAGACCGTTTCAAAAAGATACTCGACAAAATGGTGTCGGCTCTGTAGAGCTGGAAGATCCCATTCTCCTGTGATCAGAAGAATGGATGTGATGATCGAGATGGAAAAGGCAGAAGCGAAGATGATGGAGATGGTTCGGCCGACAACCTCTTTTGGGATCGTCCGATGATAAATATTGATCTCCTCATTCCCCTTCAACCGATTCCAGATCATTAAGAGAAGAAGGGCTGTGCTGGTCGTCTTAATTCCACCACCTGTCGAGCCTGGAGAAGCTCCGATGAACATCAGAACGATGAGAAGCAGAAGGGTCGCATTGGTCAGAAGTCCAATGTCTACCGTATTAAATCCGCAGGTTCTCGGAGTAAGCGATTGAAAGAAAGAGACTAATATCTTATTCTGGATGGACATCTCCTTAAGGAGATGATTCCTTTCAAAGAAGTAGAAGAAGAAGGCGCCTGTGAGAATGAGAATAACCGTTGTCACAAGAACCATCCGGCTATGGATAGAGAGCTTTTTCTGATCCCCCTTGAGTTGTGAGAAGACTTCATACTGGACAATAAATCCGATTCCTCCGATGGCTAACAATCCCATGATGGTGAGGTTGACCCATAGGTCGCCCTGATATCTCACGAAACTGTCCGAAAAGAGAGAAAACCCGCAGTTGTTAAAAGCGGAAATGGCATGATAGATCGCTTGGTAGAATGCGGTCCCCACTGAAAAATCTTTTGAAAACCGGAGGAACAGGAGAATCGCTCCTATCGTTTCGAAGATGAATGTAAAGAGGAGTATCGATTTCAAAATGATGAAAAAATCTCTTCGACGCGTATGGAGAAACGTGGACTGAACAATCTCTCTTCCTTTAAACGAGATTCCTCGACCCATCAAGACGAAGAAGACCGTTGAAAAGGTGATGATTCCCAACCCTCCGATCTGAAAGAGGAAGATGGTGATCACCTGGCCAAGTAAGGAAAGGTCCTTTCCATTATCCACCACAACAAGACCTGTGACACAGACAGCTGAAGCGGAGGTGAAGAGTGCATCAATCAAACGGAGAGGCTCTTTTGAGGCCGAACATGGAAGAGAGAGCGCAACCGTGCCGATGAGGATGACACCTGCAAAACTGAGAATAAAGATTCTCGGAGGAGTGAGGCGCCGTGAAATGAGGTTCTTCAGCCGGATCGCTATCTTCATGACGGAGGTTGCCCCGTCCATACTAACAGGGCTAAAAGAACTTTACTGAAAACCTAGCCTTCTGTCAATAAGAAGAGAATGAGAGCTCTGAAAAACGGCCTTTCACTCCCTCATTAGAGATTGATGACCTTTTCCAGAAGTCTCGAGAACGGCCGACATCTCTTCCAACATCTTTTCTGATGGAAGGGTTGACTTCGAAGATTTCATTGATTAAGATTCATTCGGTTTAAACAATCCGACTCTGAGAAACCAATGGTCTTCTTATCAACCTTCGTCATCCTGTTCGGTTTCTGGATCTTCCTTTCGGGTATATTCGATATCTTCCATCTCTCGCTCGGAGTGATCTCGTGCAGTCTGGTCTCATGGATTTCGAGAGACCTCCTCTTCTCAGAAAAGAGAGTGGCGAAGAAGCACCTCATACAAATCTTTCGCTTCCTAAAATACCTGGTCTGGCTTCTCTATCAGATCGTCTTGGCCAATCTGCATGTCGCCTACCTGGTGCTTCACCCGAAAATGTATGCCTTGATCGATCCTCACATTCTTCGGTTCCGAGTGCACTTGAAGTCAGAACTTCCCCTGACCACCTTCGCCAACTCGATCACCCTGACTCCAGGCACGATCACCGTCCTCATTCAGAAGAACCATTTTTTTGTCCATTCGCTCAGCCAGAAAGTGGCAGATGACTTATTGACAGGAGAAATGGAAAAGAGGGTATCTCACATCTATGAGGAGGAATGAATTTGGAACGTTTCTTTCTCTTCATCAGCATCTTCATCGGACTTTTGGTCTTCCTATGCCTCTATCGCGTCGTGTTCGGGCCTGGGATCTTTAACCGTCTGATCGGTGCGAGCGTCATCGGAACGAAGACATTGACCCTTCTCGTGCTCATGGGGTTTATTTACAAACGGATCGATATGTTCGTGGACATTTCTCTGGTCTATGCCCTGCTCAATTTCATCGTCACAATTGCAGCCTCAAAATATTTTCTGAGAAAGGGGGCCACCAGGTAGATGGAATTCGTATCGATCTTTTTATTGCTGGCTGGAGCCTTCTTCTATTTTGCTGGAACGATTGGCTTTCTCCGTCTTCCGGATTTCTATTCCCGGATGCACGCCACTGGAAAGAGCGATACCTTGGGCACCCTTCTCTCCCTTCTTGGACTGGCGCTCTATGCAGGTTGGTCATTGACCAGCATAAAGATCCTCTTCATCGTCGTCTTCGTCTTTATCACCAGCCCGACCGCTACCCATGCGCTTCTTCGGGCAGCCTATGATTCGAAGATCCCACTCTGGACGAAAGACGGAAGAGACCTCAGGGAAGGAGAGGTTAAGGGAAGATAAGATGATCTGGCAGATTGACCTCATTCTATTGTCCTTCGTCTTCATCTGCGCCATTGCTTCGATCACGGTGAAGGACCTTTTGAGCTCAGCGATCATTTTCGGCGCCTATAGCTTCTTCATGTGCCTCCTCTGGACAGAGATGGGCGCCGTGGATGTGGCCTTCACCGAAGCCTCGGTCGGAGCCGGAGTGAGTACACTTTTCTTCATTGCCGCAATTCTGAAAACGACGAGGAGGAGCAAAGATTGAAACGGATCGCACTCATTGCCGTCTTTTTGACCGGCGCCCTTCTCATCTATGGCACGGTGGACTTTCCTGACTGGGGGGATCCGGAATCGCCGGCCAGCCGCCATGTCTCTCCAAGGTACATTGAAAAGACCGTGGAAGAGACAGCCACACCCAATATGGTCACCTCTGTCCTTGCAGATTATCGAGGCTATGACACCCTGGGAGAAACCACAGTCATCTTTACTGCTGGGATCGCCTGTATCCTTCTGATCCGGAGGTTGTCAAAGTGATCTCCCATTTTGACGATCTCATCATCCGAACAGTCTGTCGACTGCTCATCCCCTTCATCCAGCTCTTTGGCCTCTATGTCATTGCCCATGGCCACAGCAGCCCAGGAGGCGGCTTCCAGGGAGGTGTGATCCTGGGTGCAAGCTTCATCCTGCTCAGCCTCTCCCATGGCATTGAGGAATTGAGAAAAAGGATGAGAATTCGGACGATCCTTATCCTCACCAGTCTGGGCGTCATCATCTATGCCGGGATCGGGTTTGCCTGCCTCTTTTTAGGCGGAAAGTATCTCGACTATGGAAGACTCCATCTCGTCTTGCCAGTCGACTCTGTGGTGGCACGATCAATGGGAATTCTTGGGGTAGAAGTTGGAGTGGGGATCACAGTCATGGCGGTCATGGTCTCAATCTTTCTGGATCTCGCCGCCGAAGAGAAAGAGAAGAAGGAAGCAGAACAACATGGAATTCATCATCAGTAAATATAACTACTGGCTCTATATCAGCCTCATGATGATCGGCTTCTATGCGATGATCGGAAAAAAGAATCTGGTCAAAAAATTGATCGGGATGAATATCTTTCAAACCTCCATCATTCTCTACTTCATCTCCATCGGCTCGAAGAAGGGCGCAACCATTCCCATTGTGGCGCATGGTGAACCGGTTCTTCAAGCCAGCCAGTATATCAATCCCCTTCCCCATGTGTTGATGCTTACCGCCATCGTCGTCATGGTCTCCACCTTTGGCGTTGCCTTAGCCATTCTGTTGTTGATCCACCGGCGATACCATACCCTTGAGGAGGATGAAATCATAAGGTTACGAAGATGACCCCTTCTCCCTTTCCCATCCTCATCATCGCTGTTCCTTTAATCACGGCCTTCCTGGTCATCCCATTGGGTTGGCTCAAAAGGAGCCTCTGTTATCCTTTGATGATTTTAAGTCTCAGCCTCTCCACGCTCTCCGCTCTGGTGATCCTCATCCATCTCCTCTCTGATGGAACCCTCCATTACCGTCTCGGAGGCTGGCCACCTCCTTGGGGCATTGAATATGTGATTGACCATCTCAATGCCTTTGTCGCCCTCATCGTTTCGGTGATTAGCCTCTTAATAGGAATCTCTTCAAAGGAGATGGTGCAGAAGGATTTCCCAGAAAAGACCGTCTTCTTCTACTCTCTCTTTCTCCTTCAGGTCACCGGTCTTCTGGGAATCGTAGTCACCGGTGATCTCTTTAACCTCTATGTCTTTCTCGAGATCGCCTCCATTGCAGGTTATGCGCTCATTGCCATTGGTGAGGATGGAGCTCCTTTTGCCAGTTTCAATTATATGATCTATGGGACGATCGGCGCTTGCTTCTACCTGCTCGGTGTGGGCTACCTCTATATTGCCACGGGCTCCCTCAACATGACAGATCTTACCCAACTTCTGCCTAGCCTGACCTCATCGAAAGTCGTGCTTCTGGCCTTTGCTTTCTTCGTCGTCGGGATCGCCATCAAGATGGCGCTCTTTCCCCTTCATGTCTGGCTTCCAGATGCATACACCTATGCTCCTTCTGTCGTCAGCTCCCTTGTGGCTCCGCTCACAACAAAAGTGGGAGCCTATGTGTTGATTCGAATATTGCTCCATCTCTTTCCTCACTCCTTCTTCATCGAAACAATTCCAGCAGCCCTGCTCCTGCGCTGGGTCGCTGGCATTGCGGTCATCTTCGGTTGTATCCTGGCCCTTGCCCAGACCGATTTGAAGAGGATGCTTGGCTATGTCCTGATTGCAGAGATCGGTTATATCGGACTTGGGATCGGTTTGGGAAATCGAAATGGCCTCATTGGAGCTATCCTCCACATCTTGAACGATGGATTGATGATGGCCTGCCTCTTTTTGATCGTAGGCGCTATCACGTTTAAGGGTTGGCCTCGTAAGATGAACCTATTGACCGGAATCCACCGAAAGATGCCTCTGACCATGGCCACCCTTGTCATTTCTGGACTTTCTGTGATCGGAATTCCACCGACTTGTGGTTTTTTCAGCAAGTGGTATCTCGTGCTGGGGGCTATCGATTCGAAACAGTGGCTCTCTGTCGCCATCCTCCTCGCAAGCAGCCTCTTCAATGCCATCCTCTTCTTCAGGGTGATTGAAAAGGCCTATTTCGAACCTGCCAGAGATGAGCACGAATCAGAAGATCGGAGTATCGAAATGGATGGGGTTCCATTCACCATTCTGATCCCGCTCTTCATTCTGACGGCAGGGATTCTCTCAGTGGGACTGCTGAGCGGTAAGATCATCTCCGGGATCATCCAACATGCCATCCCGGCAGGGTTTTAGAGAAATGGAAATGAAGGTCTTCGTGAAAATGAATGGGAAAAAAACACGAAGATAGGACTATCAACCTTATTATTGCCGACCATTTTTATTGACAAAATCTCCCTTAGCCTACCTTTGCCAAAGGGGAGGAAAGAAGAGGTGACTTGATTAATGGGGTAAGGGAAAAGTAAAATAACCCACTCAATTTCGCGATAACCCCAATTTAATTGAGGGTTTAGGGTTTGACCATGTTCAGTTTCTGCCATTCTAAATCAGTCTAAAGGGTTAATCATTGGAAACAATCTATTCCATACGTCCATTTCTCGCTGTATCGGTCTCGGGGGTGGCAGCCCTGTTCATCCTCTTCACAGGTGAGCAGAGAAGAAACTTAAGGGAGTTCTGGACATTTCTGGCATCGGTCATCAAGCTAATCCTTGTCACTTCTTTGATCCCTGACATCCTCCAGGGGAAGGTGATCGAGTGGACCCTGATCGAACTCTTTCCGGGGGTCTCCCTTCAGTTCAGGGTTGATGGCTTTGGTCTCTTCTTCGCTACACTTGCCTCATGCCTCTGGATCGCAACGTCCACTTATTCGATCGGATATATGAGAGGACTTCGGTCCAGAGCACAGACTCGGTTCTTCTTCTGCTTTGCCCTTGCCCTCCATAGCGCAATTGGTATTGCCTTCTCTGGAAACCTCCTCACCCTCTTCATCTTCTATGAGATATTGACCATCTCGACCTTCCCACTGGTCGCCCATAAAGAGACCTCGGAAGCCATCTCAGGAGGAAGAAAGTATCTTGCCTACCTCTTGACTGGAGCTGCCCTGATCATCTTTTCCATGGGAATAACCTACTCTCTCACTGGCACACTCGACTTTAAAGGGGGCGGCTTTCTCAAAGGCTCTGGCTCCGAAGATCTGCTTCTTCTCCTCTTTGCCACTTTCATCCTCGGATTTGGAACGAAAGCTGCGCTCATGCCGATTCACGAATGGCTGCCCACGGCCATGGTCGCTCCGACTCCGGTCTCTGCGCTTCTCCATGCAGTGGCCGTCGTTAAAGCAGGGGTTTTCTCTGTTCTACGGGTCATCCTCTTCGTTTTCGGTCCGGACCTCCTTACCCAACTAAACCTCTGGATCCTTATGGCCTATTTCGCTTCCTTCACGATCCTTGTCTCTGGAATGCTTGCCTTAGCCCAGGACAATTTGAAGCGGAGGCTTGCCTTCTCAACAATCAATAACCTGGCCATCATCATCTTGGGAGCATCTTTGCTCTCTCCAAGCGGAATTACTGGCGGAATCTTTCACATTGCGGCCCATGGCTTCATGAAGATCACCCTCTTCTTTGTGGCTGGAGCCATCTACGTCAAGACGCACAAGGAGAAGGTCAGCGAACTCGATGGCATCGGAAAAACCATGCCCATTACCATGGCCTGCTTTGCCATCACTTCTCTTGGCATTGCAGGCATCCCGCCCATGGCAGGATTCATCACCAAATGGTATCTCTGCCTTGGATCCCTCGAGTCAAAAGAGATCATCTTTCTCGGAGTGCTGCTGGCAAGCGCACTATTGGACATTGCCTACTTTGTGCCCATCATCTATCGTTCATTTTTCAAAACATCGCCGGAGCAAATCCATTCCGGCATGGATGAGGCATCGCTCTGGATGCTCATCCCAATTGGTATCTGTGCTTTAGGCTCTATCTCTCTTGGGATCTGCCCCAATGGTTTTGTCCATCTCTTTGAAATCGCAACGCTCGTCGCTAAAACTGTGTTGGGAATAAACTGATATGAGAACGACCATCCAAAGGATTCTCTTCGCACTCACCCTACTCTCCATCCTGCCTGGATTTTTTCTTGAACACGACCACGCTGCCTTCTGGTGGCATCACATCCCTTCTCTGGACGTGATCATCGGAGGAGCAGGAGCGGTTCTATTGGTGATTGCGAAGAAAGTGGTTGCCTCCTTTGCCTCGAAAAAGGAGGACTTCTATGATTAAATCGATACCTCCTTCCATCCTCTTCATCCTTGGAGCCCTCTTCGTCCCTCTGGTTAAAGGGAGGCTTAAACAGGCCTACCTACTTCTTCTTGGATGCCTAAGCTTCATTAACCTCTTTTGCCTCGAAATGGGAACCCACTATTCGATCCACTTCTTAAACTACGAACTCATCCTTCTCAAAGTGGACCGCCTCAGCATGGCAATGGGTATCATCTTCGTTCTGATTGGGTTCTTTGCCATCCTTTACGGCCTTCATGTGAAGGAGGATGGACAGCATGTGGCTGCTCTGCTCTATATGGGCAGTTCTCTGGGAGTGGTCTTTTCAGGCGATTACTTCAGCCTATTCTTCTTCTGGGAGATCATGGCCATTACCTCTACCTTTCTGATCTGGTATCAGCGGGAGAAGGGCTCACTTGACGCAGGCTTTCGATATCTTTTCATGCATATCCTCGGTGGTTGCGCCCTACTCACCGGTATCATCCTTCATGTAGCCTCCACGGGCAGCATTGTTGTCCAACCTTTGACCGGCTCATTAGCCTCCTCACTCATCCTGATTGGTTTTGGTCTAAATGCCGCCTTTCTCCTTCTCCATACCTGGCTTCCCGATGCCTACCCCGAAGGAACGGTGACTGGAAGCGTCTTTCTATCGGTCTTTACGACCAAAACAGGCGTCTATACCCTTGCAAGATCTTTTCCGAATCATGAGTTCATCGCCTATATGGGCGGAGCCATGGCTCTCTTTGGTGTGATCTACGCCCTGCTTCAGAACGATGTTCGAAGGCTCATCTCCTACCATATCATCAGCCAGGTGGGATATATGCTGGCAGGCATAGGGGTTGGAACAGCATTAGGCGTCAATGGAGGAATTGCTCATCTGATCAACAACCTTCTCTATAAGACACTTCTTTTCATGACCACGGGTTCTGTCATCCATATGACCGGCAAGAGGAAACTGACAGAATTGGGTGGTCTCGCACGGAAAATGCCCCTGACCTGTATCACCGGTATCATTGCCTCGCTCTCAATATCGGGTAGCCCGGGGTTTAATGGATTTGTGAGTAAGGGCATGCTTCTCTCTTCCATGGCAGAGGCAAATCAGCCCTGGCTCGAAGGGATGCTGAGGCTCGCTTCGGTGGGAACCTTCCTCTCCTTTACAAAACTCTGCTATTTTACTTTCTTCTCAAAGAATGGAGAGGTGGAGGCCAAAGACCCACCGCTTCATATGTCCCTGGCCATGGTATCTGTTGCTTCTCTCTGTATGCTCATCGGAATCTATCCGAGCCTCCTCTTCTCTATCCTCCCTCATGCTCCAGCAGAATACCATGCCTACACAATCTCGCATATCATTGGAGTCTTTCAACTCTTCTTATGGGCAGGCCTTGTCTTTATGCTCTTTAAATCTGCTTTCTCACCCCACAACTGGATCATCCTCGATTTCGACTTTTTCTACAGGAAGGCTTTTCAATGGATTGGAGGGATCATGAGAGGGCCCTTAAATGATCTCCGGCTCTACATCCAAAAACAGTGTTCCATCGCTGTCCATAATCTGACCCGCCTGAGCCGGAATCCCTTTAGCCTGTTGGAAGGTCCATATGGAAGTAAAGATATTCCCTACAACGAACATATCTATAGAAAACCGATGGGCCTGGGTGTGCTCCTCGCCATCCTCTTCCTATTTATATACGGGCTGATCTTTTTGATCAGCTCGTAACCCGGACCGGCCGTTAAGGTTATAGTTATGATTCCCGTTTCGGTTACCGGTTACGTGTAAGGAAGGGGGGAACGATCAACGTTTCCTTCTAATAACGATATAGGCTTCGTTACCCTTACCGTCAGGCCTTTATTTTCTAAAAGATATCCGCCGAGAAGATATAGATCTCAGTCTCTTTATCTTTCCAGGCATTTGAAGGAAGTCCTGCCTTTTGACAAGTATGCTCAAGAAAGGTTTTCCGATCCCATCCATACTCGGTGGCCACCTGTGGAAGGAGTAGGCCAGAGTACCACCCCTTCTTGATATAGATCCCATGTTTTCCGACTTCGATCTCATTCACATCGGAAATCCTCTGAAGGGGGGTGAGGACCGAGATCTCAATATCGAGTTCGGGCAGTTCTCTTTCGGTCACTGGAGAAAAACGTGGGTCACGAAAGGCTGCAGCCTCTGCCATCTCTTCAATCGTCTTATGAAGTGGCCCCCTTCCCTCAATATACCCGATGCACCCCCTTAACTGTCCTCTCTTATGGAGCGAAACGAAGGCACCCCGATTTTCCTTCAATAGGGGGGAGTCAATCTTAAATTCAGGAACGGGTTTCCCTTTTGTTCTATTTTCGATCACTGTCTTAGCGATCTGATGGAGTATTCTCTTCTCTTCCTCGCTCAAGCCCAGATCCACACCAACCTTCTTCTCTCCTTTCATCTCCTCCTCTCCTCCTGCTGCTCTATAAAAGACAGCGGCTGCATACCCGACGACACGACTCCGATCCCCTGTCACATCTCCTGAATTGAGATACTTAAGGACCTTACTCCGGTTGGCACCCAAGGCCTTCGATGCCAACATTACCGTGATGACCGGCCCTCCACCACAGGCTTCACACCGACCCCCCTTCAGATCACGATTTAATCCCTCGATATCGAACCGCTCAAGATGTTGGAGCACGATCTTATCCAGTTGAACGGCCTTGTCATAGGGATGGAAATGGGAAAGGTCTGTGCTGGCTACAAGCAAAACATTTTTCCCTCGCACAGACTCAGCAATAGCCGAAGCCAAAAATTTACAGGTCTCCCAACTCCAGTAGGGCTCCATCACAATAGGTATGAGTTTGAACGATTTTAAGATGACCTGAAGAAATGGTATTTGGACTTCCAAGGAATGCTCCTGATCGTGGGCCTCTGGAAGAAACCGGATCTCTTTCCATCGCTCCATCATCACCTTCGACAATTCCACATCAACCGAAACGAGGCCAAGTGGTGTCCGGTAGGCACCGCGGTCGTAGAGGGAGGCACCTTTGAAATCAACCCGGTGGCTGGGTGCGACGACGACCACAGAATCAAAACTCTTCCCTTCGATCAATTTATACGCATGGGCGGCTACTTGGCCCGAATACATATAGCCTGCATGAGGAGAGACGAGGCCAACGACCTCTCCATCAATCTTCTCTTTCTTCGCAAGCTCAAGGTATTTCTTGATATCTCTGGTTAAAATCTCCGGCCGATCTGGATAGAACGTCCCTGATACTGCAGGTTCCCTCACTTCTTTCATCCTTGACTCCTTTCCCATGAACCATGTCAGGTTCAGAGTATTGCCCTGTACCCAATCCTCAGTTTTCTCCGAATTGAAATCGACCGTTGATTTTCTTTCGCGACTGGAGTGGTGCAGGGTCTCCCTTGAGATCTGGGCGTTACAGATTAGGGTTGAGAAAAACAATAAGCCGATGAGACAGAGGGTAATGATATGCCTTTTCACTTCCCACCTTCTACCTTCTACTATCCAGTATCAGCGTGACCGGCCCATCATTGATGAGATGGACTTCCATTTTGGCCTGAAACTCACCTGTCTGAACGGAAATCCCTTGCTCTCTCAATCTAATAACGAACCGTTCGTAGAGTTCTCTGGCAAGGACAGGGTCTTCCGCATCGGTAAAAGAGGGTCTTCTTCCCTTTCGGCAGTCGCCGTAGAGAGTGAACTGGGAGACGACGAGTATCTCTCCACCTATCTCTCTGAGGGAAAGGTTAAACTTTTCAGATGAATCTTCGAAAATTCGTAGGTCATGTATCTTGGAAGTGAGGTAGGTAAGATCGCTTTCACTGTCGCCCTTAGCCACACCCACGAAGACGAGAAGGCCTTTTCCAATCTTTCCGGACAAACGGCCATCCACAAGAACTTCAGCAGATTTCACTCTCTGGATGACTGCCCGCATGATGCACCAAAATTCCAAATGTCAAAGTTTAAATCAACCTTTAAATCCAAATGTCAAAAGTCTTTTAGCATTAGACCATTTTGACATTCCTCTGGCATTTGGATTTTGACATTTGAAATTTCATCTTTTCGCGATTAATCTTCTTTCTCTTTATCTTTCTTCGCCTGGGCGATGACCTTCTCGGCTAACTGGCCGGGCACCTCTTCATAATGGGAAAACTCCATGGTGAAGGTTCCCCTTCCGCCTGTTTTCGAATTCAGGTCTGGGGCATATTTGAGCATCTCGGACATGGGGACATTGGCCTGAATCACCTGATAATTTCCTTTGGCGTCAACCTTCAAAACCCTTCCTCTCCGGCTGTTCAAATCGCCAATCACATCTCCGATATTCTCATCCGGGGCGACCACTTCTACCTTCATGATCGGTTCAAGCAAGACTGGATTGGCTTCTTGCACCCCTTTTTTGAAGCACATGATCGCTGCAATTTTAAAAGCCATTTCAGAGGAATCAACCTCATGGGACTTCCCATCGTAAAAACGGACCTTCACATCAACGACGGGAAAACCTGCCAGAACACCGCTCTGCATGGCTTCAGCAATCCCCTTCTCCACTGCAGGGACAAAGTTCCTTGGCACATTCATCCCGACAAGAGCATTTTCAAATTCGAAACCCGCTCCTCGTGGAAGCGGCGAGATATCGAAGTGGACCTCTGCAAACTGTCCCCGTCCACCTGTCTGTTTTTTGTGTCGGTAGATCACCCCTTGTTTCGAACCCCGGATCGTCTCCTTATAGGGGACCTTCGGCGTAGACAGATTCACCTCCACACCAAACTTTCTCTTCAACTTCTCGATGACCACCTCCACATGGGTCTGTCCCACTCCTGAAAGGAGAATCTCTCCGGTCTGTTCATCCCTTCCCACATTGATCGTTGGATCTTCCTCATGAATTCTGACGAGCGATGCGGCAATTTTTTCCTCATCGCCTTTCGATTTGGGGGTCAGGGCATATGAGATCATCGGCAGCGGTAGCTTGGTCTCTTCAAACAGAATTGGATTTTTTTCATCGCTGAAGGTATCACCAGTCGTGGTCTCCTTCAGCTTGGCCACAGCTACAATGTCTCCGACACTGGCAAATCCAATGGGTTTCTGTTTTTTGCCGGTCAGCAGAAAGACCTGACCAATCCGTTCCTTCACATCCTTTTTCGAATTGTAAACGGTCGAATCGGCGTTAATACTTCCCGAATAGATCCTGAAGAGGTTTAACTTTCCTGCAAAAGGGTCTGCAATCGTTTTAAAGATGAAGGCCGAAAAGGGGGCGTCCTCTTTGGGCTCCCTTGAGACCACCTCTCCTGTCTTTGGATGTTTTCCTTCAATCGTTCCTCGATCCGTTGGAGAGGGAAAACACCGAATCATCAGATCAAGAAGAGGCTGTGTCCCGATATTCCGAATGGAGGACCCGCAGACCGCAGGGACCAGTTTTCTTTCTATCGTTCCTTTTCTTAGGCACTGCAGGATCTCTTCGTTCGAGACTTCGCCTGATTCAAGATACTTCTCCATCAGTTGATCGTCCATTTCCACGACCGCTTCGATCATCTTCTCTCGAAACCGTTTGACCTCCTCTTTTAACTCAACAGGCACCTCTTTGACCTCAAATTGGCCGCTTCCGTCCTCTCGATAGAAATAGGCCTTCTCATCAATCAGGTCAACAACTCCTTTAAAACTCTTTTCACTTCCGATGGGACATTGTACTGGAACAACATGGGGCGACGAAAATGACTTCTTCACATCTTCAACAACTTTGAGAAAATCGGAGCGCTCGGTATCCATCTTGCTTACATATAGGATTCGGGGAACCTGAAACTCATTTGCGTATCCCCAAACCGTCTCGGTCTGAACCTTTACCTCTGAATTACCGCCGACAACGATGACTGCCCCATCCACGACTCTCATCGAGGCTTTTGCCTCGGCAATAAAGTTGGCATATCCGGGTGTATCAATGAGATAGAATCGGTGTTTATCCCATTCGAAATGGGCGAGCGAGGCACTGATGCTGATTTTGCGATTGATCTCCTCCGGCTCGAAATCCATCAAAGAAGAACCATCATCCACCCTTCCCAGACGCGTATTCTCTCCTGTATTAAAAAGAATGGCTTCCGTCAGAGAGGTTTTACCCTCGCCGCCATGTCCAAATGTCCCGATATTGCGGATGTGGCTCGGATCAAATCGTTTCATCTTTTCTCCTTTCTCTTATCCACCGAATCAGAATGGAAACATTAATATTACCTAAATTGTAAATTGAGCGATTTCTTTCACCCTTCACAAGGGGGGCGGGGAGGCCGAAAAGCCTTTTAGAGCGATGACCTTAGATTGATTAAATCAACCATAGGGTCTGTTCAATCATCACCCGTTGGGTGAACGCTTAAGGTCCATGACCCAGACGTTCAACGTATCGCATTCTAAAAGGGTTTGAGGCATTGCCGCCCCCTTGGGAGATTGGGTGTATCGCTCAATTTAGGTATTAACTACCTTATTTCTCAAATAAAATCAACCTATGTCCTCCGCCGATAACTGGGTTAGGGCAACGGTGACGAAGCCTGTATCGCTCATAAAAGGTTATGGTTACTGTTTAATTTTTATACGAGACCGTTACCGGTAGCCGAAACAGGCCTCGTTTCCGTGACCTTTATACCTTAGACATACTCTCTCAACATTGACACACTTCAGCCATTCTCTTAGAATTTCGGGACGGAGGAAACCCTATGAAAAGCTATGTCTTCTTTGCTGACCTGAAAGTGGAACCCCAAAAGACTCTCTTCGATAAGCTCGATCTACTTCTTGATCGAACCGATCTAAAAGGAAAGATCAAGGAGAAGGATCTGGTGGCTATTAAGCTTCACTTTGGAGAAAAGGGAAACACCGCCTATATACGACCCATCTTCTTAAGAAAGGTCGTAGACCGTGTAAGGGACTTTAAAGGAAAACCTTTTTTAACGGATACAAACACCCTCTATATTGGAACTCGGTGTGAGGCCGTTTCGCATCTCACCACGGCCTATGAACATGGCTTCACCGAATCGGCAGTCAATGCACCAGTCATTATTGCGGATGGTCTGAGGGGAAACAGCGCGGTTAAAGTCAGAATTGACAAACCCATCTACAAGTCAGTCTCCATTGCCCATGCCATCTATATGGCAGATGTTCTGATTGGTGTGACCCATTTCAAGGGGCATGAACTTTCAGGATTTGGTGGAACCTTAAAAAACCTCGGAATGGGATGCGCTAGCCGTGAAGGAAAGTTGAGCCAGCACTCAAACATATCTCCTAAAGTGAAAGCCAAGTCATGTATAGGATGCGAAACCTGTCTCTCCTGCTGTCCTTCTGACGCCATCTCCATGATCTCACCAGAGCCAGAAAACAAGAGCAAACATCCCTTTGCCCTCATCAATCCAAAAAAATGCATTGGATGCGGAGAGTGCATCCTCTCCTGCCCAGTTGAATCCATCCAGATCCAGTGGAATGAGTCCATCCCCCTCTTTCAGAAAAAGATGGTGGAGCATGCTTATGGCGCGGTTCAGAAGAAAAAAGGGAAAACCCTCTTCCTCAATTTTCTCACACAGATCTCTCCTGCCTGCGATTGTTATGGGTTCTCCGATGCTCCAATTGTCAGTGACATCGGAATCCTTGCCTCTGAGGATCCTGTAGCCATTGATAAGGCCTCCGTTGATCTGGTCAATCAAGAGGAGGGAAATCGCTCATCGAAACTGACCAAAAACCTCAATGCAGGGGGAGATAAATTTCGCGGCCTCTATCCCGAAGTGGACTGGACCATTCAATTGGCTTATGGGGAAGAAATCGGACTGGGACTCAGGAATTACGAATTGATTAGGATATAAAAAACCAGACCTCGCCCAAAATCAATCCAGAATCCATTGTACCTAAAAATGCGATCGCATTTTTAGGTACAATGGAAAGAGAGACTATTATGCAAATCAAAATGAGGGTTTCTAAGAGCCACAAGCTTGGAAGAGGTCCTTCTGACCGATCTCACCCAAGGGGCAAGTTAGCCATAGAGTTATTGGCAATGATTGCCGATGGTGTTATGATCCCTGCCGCTTGCCTTTCGCCGATCCTTCCCAAGGCCCTGCGTCCTCTGCTTAATGAACTTTCGAAAAGGTGTCGTATAAAGAGATGCGAGCCTTTAACGAAATCTCTCTCTTACCTTTATCGAAAACGTCTCGTTTCTGTTACTGAAAAGGAAGGTCAAAAAATTCTAACTCTTTCCGAAGAAGGTAAAAAACGGATATTACATTTCAATCTCGATAAAATGGTCATTAAAAGGCCTGTTAAATGGGACGGTTATTGGAGAATTGTATTATTTGACATACCTGAACGAAAGAAGCAGGCAAGGGAATCCCTTCGGAGTATGCTCAAGCAACTTGGGTTCCACCAGTTACAAAAAAGTTGTTTCGTTCATCCCTTCGATTGTAAATCTGAAATTGATTTCATCTCCGAGCTTTTCGAGGTTTCACCTTATGTCAATTATATTCTGGCAAAGGAAGTGGAAGGAATAGCAGCCCTCAAAAAATTCTTTCATCTTGAGTAAAACCGGCCCCTCTTACTCCAAACTTTTCACTCTTCAAACATTATTGTATCTAAAAATGCGATCGCATTTTTAGGTACAATGATTGGGGGGAGTTTATAAGACTGTGGTTATGGGGTTAATATCCTAAAAGGCATTTTATAGGTGCTCATCCAAAATTCAACTGGTTGTCTTCTCGATTAGTTTTAACAATATTGTTCAAGGAAGATGATATGCCTTCACCTATATTGGCATTGGGTCGGTCACTTTCAATTCCTCTTCAGCGACCTCCGCTTTGTTGACAATCGGAGCAAAGCAAAAGTAGGCCATCTCGGTAGTTTCTCCCTCGGATGCCTTTCGATGGATCTGTAGAAAAGCCTATTTTTTGTAATGACCTGAGTGCGGAAGTTCACCTGAATCGAGTTAGACCCTTTCTGTGTCTTACCTTCAGATAAACCCTAAGTTCACTATAGGCGAAGGTGATCCATTAGAGTACCTCTTGGGGTGGGACTTTCTTGTTTAACGACCTCCAATTTTAGTACTTTACCTCCTTCAAAAATAATCCATGGGCAGGGGCAGTTGGGCCTGCCTTTCTTCTATCTTGCGACTCGAGAATCTCTTTAAATTCTTCAGCGCTGATCTTTCCTCTCCCCACATCGATCAGTGTCCCCACAATAGCTCTGACCATCTGTTTTAAAAAACCGCTGGCCTCGATCTCGAATCGAAACAGGCCATCCTTTCCCTTTTTCCATTCTGCACGGAATATTTTTCGAACCGTAGTCTTGGTTGAGGTTCCGGTGGAGCGGAATGATGAAAAATCATGCTCGCCAACCAACTTCTGGGTCGCTTTCCTAACTTCTTTCCAGTCCAATTTATGTGGGATGTGCCAGGCATATCCTCGATGAAATACCGATCGAATCGGTTGATTGAGAATCCGGTATTCATAGACCTTACTCTTCGCCTGTTTTCGAGCATGAAAAGACTCTTCAACCTCCTCCACCCTTTTGATGGCAATATCAGAAGGAAGCAGGCTGTTGAGGGCCTTCTGTATCGAAAGAGTATCCATTTGGCTTCGGGTTTTAAAATGAGCAACCTGCTCATACGCATGCACACCTGAATCCGTCCTCCCTGATCCAATCAGGCAGACTTCTTCGCCTATCATGAGCTTTAATTTCTCTTCGATCATCCCCTGGATAGTAGGCCCTTTTGACTGCACCTGCCATCCTAAGTAGTTTGTACCGTCATATTCGATGATCAGTTTAATAGTACGCATCAGAAGGCATTGTAGATTTAAGATTGCAAATTGTAGATTGAAAAAATCTACAATCTCATATCTAACATCTGAAATCTAAAATCAGACCATTCCACTTTCTATCTTCAACTTTCCACCGATCAGCTTGGTTGCCCACCCCGGCTGGATGATAATGGCTCCTTCGGGGCAGATTTCTTGGCAGCAGAAACACCGGATACATTTTCCGTAATCAAATATCAAACCTTTTTTATTCGCCTTAATGGCTTCGGGCGGACAGAACTTTATACATTGATTGCATTCTTTACATATCTCTTTATTGACAACCGGCTTTGAGTCGAAGGCGTTTTTTAAAGGTTTTCTGATAAAGCCTGGCAAATTCCAATCGATCCGCTGGAAACTGGGAAGATTAAAATTCTTTATCTTAACCTCTTCAATGCTTTTGCCCACCGCCACAACGCCACCTTTCCCCAACCCCTGTTCAAAAGCCACTCGATTGGTCAATAGTGATTTCCATGGAATTCCTATGAGGTCGCAAACGATTTGATCGAGACAGAGTGGGTCTGAACTGGCCAGGATCAATCCGAGTGGAATGGGTTGTCCGCTGTTCGGACCGTTCCCCTCCATTCCAACAATGCCATCCAATATTGTAAGAGAGGGCTGAATCAGACAATAGATATCCACTAACATCTGCGCAAAGAGCTTATGATCCTCTCCGGCCTTGATGTGCCAGAGCGCCTTTCTTGTTCCAGGAACACACCCGAAAAGGTTCTTGATGCCAAGAGTTAGCAACATCTGGCCGTGAGTCTTCCATTTCGGAAGATTAATGATTACATCGGCTTCAAAAATTGCTTGATCAATCTCAATATTTTTAAAGACTTTTCCCTGTCTCCCTGGAGGTAAAACTGGCCGATTAAATTCGATGATCGGACAGCCCAATGAATCGGCCACTGTTTTTATTCCTGCTTTCTCGGTAACTCGCTTCGCACTCTCAAGCCCGGGACTATCTCCAAGGAAAGGAATACCCCCTACCTCTTTAACGATTTGTATCACTCCCTTGACCACAGCCGGATGGGTCGTCACGGCCTTCTCTGGACTCTTTCCGTAAAGGAGATTGGGCTTGAGAAGAACACGATCCCCTCTTTTGACGAACGCATGGATCCCTCCGATCAGATCTACCGATTGCTGAATTGCTTTTAGGACTTCGTTTTCGTCATAGTTTTGACACTTGACTATGGATACTGGAGTCGCCATTTATCCGAGCCTTTCCTTGCCGGTCATATTGTGGATAGAGATTTCGATGAGCGCTGTTTTCTTAAGAACTTCATCTTCCATTGTCTCGTATCCACCTTCGGGCTGATACTTCTCCATCATCCTTTCCAGGATTTTCCGTTTTTTATTAATATCTTTTAGCAGAACGGCCTTTCCTTTGATGAGGAGGCTTCGGTAGTAATAATTGGCTTTGCATGCAGGACCTTTTGTCGCCACATAGGCAATAGGTTCATCCAGCTCGAAACAGACAAGGCTATTGCGGCGGATATCCCTTACCTTCTCTCCCCTCATGGATGAATGGACATAGATTCTCCCTGCCTCATATACAAAATTAACAGGCTTAATCACAGGAAATCCCTTTGAATTGACCGTGGCGATTCTGCCTATCAGCGATCGTTTCAATAGAGCAGTTATTGTCTCCTTATCCTTAATCCTCCTCTCCGGGTGTCGCATCATCTCTTCACTCCTCTTCATCCATCGTCTCTCCTCCCTCGTCCTTCGTCCTTCATCTCTCTGGATTCACCGAATGCGGATCACCCCATCCCTAAATATCGGAACAACGTTGGTAATATCCACCTGAGCGCAGTATGACAAATCTTCTTCAAATCCTCGTTCAATCAGATCTTGTCCATGCGTTGACAGACGTAAGGCCTTAACCAGATTCTCCTTAAATCTCTCATATAGGATGAGGGCCGATTGGCTGGCATCAGTTAAGGAAAAAGGCCCTTTCCCCTTTTCCAACATACGATCAATGAGCATCCCTCCGCAAACCACATCTTCAAGGGAGAACCTTCCTTCATCGCCGGAAGGGAAGATCAGGAGGTCTGTCCTCATATCCAGACAATGGTGGGAAATGGCTCCGATGTTAAAAAAACTGGTGGCAAGAATTTCTCTTCCCGATGAGACGAGGTGAAAAGCCTTTGTCCCATTCGTGGTAGTGAGGATCAACCTCTTTCCCTTAATTCTTTCACCAATATACTCTCTTGGTGAATTGCCAAGGTCAAATCCTTCGATCTTTCGACTCTCTCGTTCTCCGCCAAGAAGGGTAGTCCCTTCTGGAAATTGTGTGATTCGACTCAATGCTTCTTCGATTGTTGCCACCGGTATGATTTCAGTTGCGCCCTGGGAAAGGGCATGAATGATGACCGAGGTCGCTCTCAGCACATCGATGACGGCAACTGTATGTGCAGAAATCGAAAGGGGATCGAATTTGATTGGAAGAAGTTGTATGTCAATCAACATTGCAGGAATCTTTACCTTAACATTACAAAAAATTGGACCAAATGGATATGGGTGAACCGTTCGGAAACGATTCGAGGCGAACCTTCAGACCGATGGGCACTCACGTTTCTAACCCATACTGGAATTCTCCTTTCGTGAAGTCCAGCCATTCCCTTAAGACATCCAATGAACCGCCATTCGAAGCGTTGGAGAGCGGTTTATCCAGGTCCCTTTATGCAACGATCAGGTTTATACTTTTTAGACATCACTAAATATTAAGATTTTATGTAATATAGCCCATAGAACCTATTTGAATATTAGCGGTTAAGCGGCCACTTGATTTGAAATTCGATTTCCTCCTCTGTAGAACTACGCTCGTGTTCAATATTGATCGTGGCATCAGGTGGAATGACGATTCTTTCCCTGGCCACTTGTATCCGAAACCGTTTCCCTTTTTCAACACAGTCAGCTAATCGTCTTAATTTTTTCGCAAACTGTTTTGCCGGATAATCCTTCTCAATATCCCTCTTCCGTTTTCTGATTTTTGCAGCCATAAATTTTAACCTTTCCATAAGGCTTTATTTAATTGCTTAACGGAGCTTTTTCTGCGTAGTTTCGATCAATACCCATCTTTCAGAACTGCGCGACCAAACATTATTTTCTATATTGGTTGAGGATATGCTATGAAAAACAGCTCGCCCTGTCAAGATGAATTTAGGTTAAATCGTGAATAAATTCAATTGATTTTAAATTTATTTTCCCCTATATTGGTCATGGGTTGTTATTGGTAAAGCTTATTATTCGGCCGCTAATGACTGTTAGGCGTGCACCAAAGATGAAAAGCGTTCAATCCCATAAAGGGTTTTTCCTTAAATGTTAGATCGAAGAAAATTTCTTAAAGCGATGGCCGTGATCATTTCTGGCATGAAATCCTCACCATTGATGAATGACGAAGCATCTGGAAAACCTATTTCTAAAGAAGCGATGTTTTACAAAAACCTTGATGCTCAAACCGTCCAGTGTCTGCTTTGTCCGAGAGAGTGCACCCTTGCTGATGGTAAAAGAGGTTTTTGTAGAAACCGTGAAAATCAGAAAGGGAAATTGATCACACTCGTTTATGGAAAACCCGCAGTCGTTGACATCGGGCCGATTGAGAAGGCGCCTCTTTATCATTTTGCTCCTGGCCATTTCAGGCTCTGTCTCACCTGTGCCAGCTGCAACCTCCGTTGCAAATATTGCCACAACTGGCATCTCTCCCAGAAGAGTGTGGAAGAGTTATCACACGCCAACTACTCACCTGACGAAATCATACGGGAAACAAAAAAACATCGGCTTGACTCCATCTCCTTTACCTATACGGAGCCCACGGTTTATTATGAATATATCTATGATATCTCCCTCCAGGCTAAAAAACACGGAATCAAGACTTCGATCGTCTCAAATGGCTACATCAACCGAGAACCCTTACAGAAGCTCCTTGACGTCCTCGATGCTGTCAAGATTGACCTAAAAGGGTTTAGCGAAGAATTTTATTCAGAGATCTGTTCTGCATCCCTTAAGCCAGTGCTCGAATCCATTGCGACTGTCAAAAAGAACCGTACCTGGCTTGAGATCGTCAATCTCATCATCCCTACGTTAAATGACGATCCAAAGATGATTGACCAAATGTGCAGATGGCTCAAGGAAAACCTCGGGATTGACACACCCATCCACTTTACCCGTTTCTTTCCCAATTATAAATTGACCCATCTCTCTCCGACACCTGTCTCAACTCTCGAAAAAGCCTATGAGATTGCCATCCGAAATGGTTTGCGGTATGTTTATATTGGGAATGTTCCGGGTCATCTCCGGAATTCGACCTTCTGCCCATCTTGTGGCCGAAGGATCATCCATCGGACCCATTTTGATATCCTTGAGATGAATGTGACCAATGGAAAATGTAAGTTCTGCAACTTTATGGTGGCTGGTCAATGGACATAACCCTGAATCGTCGAAATTTTCTAAAAAATTCTCTGTTCTATGGCGTGTCGCTGGTTGCAGCCTCCCCGGCCTCCGGCCACCTCGCCTCTGCCAAGCATCTCATGGAACCCAAGGCCATGTTTTATAAAAAAGGGGATCAAAATCTGGTTTACTGTGAGCTCTGCTTTCGTAGGTGCACCATCCCAGAAGGCCGTAGGGGATTCTGTCGTGTTAGGGAAAACCAGAAAGGGGAACTACGAAGCCTTGTCTATGCACAGCCTGCCGGACTTCAGATAGACCCCATTGAATTAGAGCCCATGTATCATATGGTTCCTGGTCATAAGAACCTCTGTGTCTATACCGCATCCTGCAATTTCCGATGCAAACATTGCCAGAACTGGACGATCTCTCAGTCTGCCCCAGAACAGATTCGGTCTTTCAAATCGACTCCTGAAGAGATTGTGAAAGAGACCTTAAAACAGGGATGCCGTTCCATCTCCCACAGCATCAACGAGCCAACAGTCTTTTTCGAATTGATGTATGATGTGGTCCGGATCGCCAAGAAGAAAGGCCTTCTCACCCTCTGCCATACGAATGGAGGCATGGCAAAAGAACCGATGATGGAGCTCCTCAAATTTTTGGATGGCGTGACCGTGGACTTAAAATCCTTCAACCCAAAATTCTACCGAGACATTTCAGAGGCAAAGATTGAACCCGTTTTGGAGACTCTTAAAACCATTCGGCAATCCGGTAAACACCTCGAAATCGTCAACCTCATTATCCCAACCCTCAATGATGACATGAGTGACATCCGAAAGATGTGCCGATGGATTATAGAAAATCTCGGACAGGAGACACCGATTCACTTCACACGATTTTCCCCTCAATATAAGATGACCCATCTTCCCCATACCCCCATCCGAACACTCGAACAGGCTTATGAAACCGCCAAGGCAGAGGGTTTAAAGTATATCTATGTCGGAAATGTAATCGGCCATCCTGCCAATAGTACCTATTGCTCTAAATGCAATAAAAAGCTGATTGAACGGAGCCATTTCATTATGTTAAAGAACGCCATTAAAGATGGCCGTTGCCCATTCTGCAATGAAAAAATCCCGGGAATTTGGAGTTGATAAGATTCTCAGAATGGCCTATTTATTTTACCGCCTCTAATACATACAATGATTCATAACCCTACCTTCCTCCCCTTATCTCAAGGGGAGGGATATTCCCTCTTAAGCTAAGAGGGGGCAGAGGGAGTGACTTATTCTGAATTCAAGGATTAACAACAAAAGGAGAAAATGAATGAACGGAAAAACAAATCCAGCAAACCATCTCATCCTGGCAAGGACGCATAGAGACCGGATCAAAGACGGTCTTACAGTGGTCATGAAAGGGGAAGGCGTTTGGGTCTTCGATCAGGACGGAAAGCGTTATCTCGATCTCGAAGCTGGGATGACCCGGCCTGTTCATGTGGGCTATGGTCGCAAGGAAATCGCTCAGGCGGCCTATGACCAATTAGTTAAACTCTGCTACTTCACGCCGATGGAATACGCAAACGACCCCGCTCTAAAACTGGCAGAAATGCTATCTAAGATCGCCCCGGGAGCGATCAACCAATTCTTCTTCGTTTCAAGCGGCTCCGAAGCTGTGGAATCAGCCATTAAACTTGCTAAACACTATCATTATTTCAGAGGAGATAAAAAACGTTATAAGATCATCTCCAGACGGGGAGCCTATCATGGAGTCACGGGTGGAGCATTAAATGCCCTGGGCACAGTGCTTCCCATGCGGCAGATCATGGAGCCTCTCTCGCCGGGAACCGTATTCGTGGAATCACCTTATTGTTATCGTTGCCCTTTTCATCTCACCTACCCTGCCTGTGATCTCCTCTGTGCCAGGGATATCGAACGGATCGTCCAGTTTGAAGACCCTCAACAGATCTCCGCCTTTATCGGCGAACCCATCCAACAGGGCTTTGGAGCGTATGCCCCACCCAAAGAATATTGGAAAATCATACGGGAAATCTGTGATCGTTATGGAATCCTCCTTATTATTGATGAAGTGATCTGCGGATTTGGAAGGACTGGAAGATGGTTTGGAATCGATCACTACGGGATTCAACCGGATCTTCTCACCATGGCCAAAGGGATCTCAAGTGGCTATCTCCCTCTCGGTGCAACGGGATGCACGGATCAGGTCATGGAGCCAATCGAAATTTTTCACCATCTTCATACCTACTCGAACCATCCGGTCGCCTGTTCTGTTGCACTCAAAAATATTGAGATCTTGAAGGACGAAAATCTAATCGAACGCTCCTTTGAGATGGGAAACTACTTTTTAGACCAGCTAAAATTACTGGAGTCCCATTCCATCGTCGGAGAAGTGAGAGGCACCGGACTGTGGGCAGGCATGGATTTCACACTCGACAGGAAGAAAAAATCTCCTTTCCCCCCTAGTCGGGTTGTCCGAATTACCGATCGTGCCAAGAAGAAAGGCCTACTCATTAAGACCATGGGGCAGGCTCTTGAATTCGCTCCTCCTCTCATCATCCAAAAGGAAGAGATCGATGAGGCAGTCCGGATTCTTGATGAGTGTATCACCGAAGAAGAGAAATCTTAACTCCTGTAGGTCCTGTTAGAAAGCCTATCTAATCCTTTTGAAAATCATAGAATTGCAGTTTTAAAAATATTGAGAGTTTTTTCTTGACAATAAAAGTTTGTTTCGTTAAAATGCCATTGCTTTTTAAAACAGTGTTCTCTATACAGAACGTCAACCAAGGGATCACCTATCTTGAAACACACCGTAGAGAAAGTCAAAAAAGCTAATAAAAAGGTCCTATCCTACCATTCAACGGTTCCCGCTGTAGAGCAGGCTTGCCGGATCCTGCTGTGTTTGAGTAAAAATTCGAATCATAAATTAGGGCTGACTGAAATATGCAGAGAAGTCGCCATTCACAAAAGTAAAGGGTTCTCTATCCTGAATACCTGTGCTAAATTTAGGCTGGTGGAAAAAGATCCTCACACGAAGACCTACTCCCTTGGACCTGAACTTCTCTCATTAGCCCGCCATTTCCTCGATCACCTGCGCTACCCAGAAGTGGTTTCACCGTTCCTTCAGTCCCTCGCCACAGCGACAAATGGAACAGCTCTTTTCGGCTTAATTGACGGTGAGCATGTGATCGTAGTGGGCAAACATGAGGGAAGTCATAACATTGGTTTCACCGTGAAGCTGGGGCATCGCTTCCATATCACTCTGGGGGCTCACGGGAAATCAATCGTTGCGTTTATGCCGGAGACCGAAAGGGAAAAAATTCTCTCTAAAAAGAAAACTTATTTCTACAGGGAGCCATCGCATCTGCAGTTAGATCGTCTTAGAGAAGAGCTAAAACAATGCAGGGAATCGGGCTTCGCTCAGGATATTGGAGAAATCACCCCTGGAGTCAATGTGGTAAGCGCTCCCCTGTTTGCCCATCGGGATAAACTCATCGGATGCCTCATTCTAATGGGAACTTTCTCTGAAAGCAAGATTCGGGAATATGGAAGCGCTGTGGCAAATCTTGCCAGACAGGTCTCTATTAAGCTTGGGGCAGAAGCAGAACATCTCTATCAAGGCAAAAGGGTATCGGAGCAGGGGAACAGGTCTTTTATCCAATCTTCAACCATTCATTAAGAGAGGAGGAATGAAAAATGAAACAGAAGAAAGTATTTAGGGTAATTTTGGTAACGGCTTTTTGTGTGGGGTTTTTGGCATCTGTTTTGTTTTCTGGAATGGCTCATGCGCAGGCTGTAAGATTAAAGGTAGCCACTTATTTTCCTGCGCCGGCAAGCCAATCCACATTGTTAGAAGAATTCTGCCGTGAATTAGAAAAGCGAACCGGCGGGCAGGTCAAGGCCGATTTCTTCGCCGGAGGCTCATTGGTTTCTCCTGTGGCGATGTTTGATGGTGTATCAAGGGGAATTGCGGATATCGGTTATTCCCATGTTTATTACACCACAGGCCGCATGCCGGTGACCGAAGCCATCGGTCTGCCACTGGGCTATCCCAGCGCATGGGTAAGCGGTCAGGTGATGAATGATTTTTACAGACAGTTTCGACCCAAGGAATTTGATGCGGTCAGGGTGCTCTGGATGAACACGTCTCCGCCCAGCGCCATCGCGACGGCTAAAAAACCGATCCGCAAACTGGAAGACCTCAAAGGTCTCACCATTAGAGCGCCTGGAGTTGCTGGCGACGTGATTAAGGCTTTGGGCGGAACCCCTGCTCCTACTCCAATGCCTGAAGTTTATGACGCCATTTCAAAAGGCGTGATTGATGGCGAGGCATCAAACTTTGAAACGCTTCGAACGTTCCGATTTGCTGAGGTTGTCAAATATACCATTTCCGTCTGGCAAATCACCAATCCCTTTCCATTTTATCTGGTCATGAACAAAGACAGCTATGCCAAGTTGCCGGCAGACATCAAACCTATCTTTGATGGCCTTGTTGGGGAATACAAGGAACAATACATTGCCATGTGGAATGCCGTAGATTTTGTCGGCAGAGAATATGGAGTGGAGAAGGGTGTAGAATTTTCTGAGCTCTCTCCGGAGGAGGCGGCAAGGTGGCGAGCCGCTGTTGAACCAGTCATCGAAAACTATGTAAAGACCATGGTGGGAAAAGGGTTTCCCGAAGCCGAGGTAAGAGGCTGGATTAAATTCATCAGGGACCGCATTGATTTCTGGACAAAAAAGCAGATCGCACTACGTATCCCTTCGGTTGCCGGGCCTCCCGAGTTAAAACCGAGGAGATAACCATCTCCTTACGGAAAGCCTTTTCCAGCCTTTTGGAGGAAGGAGGCGTTCGAACGCGGAAGTCAAGTCTGAGGTTTTTGGATGATTTGCCGTTTTATATGACAACCCGGTGGTGGAGGCAAGGGGCTCCCCCTGCCCCACCACTCATAGGAGGAAGCCTCCGTGCTTGCTAAATTTGAAAAGTTTAATCGCCAGTTGAGCAGCCTGTTTGAATGGGTAGGGCTCACGGCGATGCTGGTGATGATGGTCATTACCTGCATTGATGTCGTGGGAGCCAAGGTTTTTCAATGGCGTCTCTTTGGCGCCATTGACATCGTGATGCTATGTCAGATTGTAGCCATTGCTTTTGCAGCGAGCATGACGCTGATTCTTGGCAGGCATATCCAGGTAGATTTTTTTATCAATCGGCTGCCAAAGCGCCTCCAATCCGTGATCAATAGCGTTGTTTTTCTTATTGGGCTCGGACTCTTCAGCCTGATCGTCTGGCAGCTTTTTGTGCTCGGTTATTCTTTTCAAACCCAGGGCGAATCGAGTGCAACAGCCCGTATCCCCTATTACCCCTTTGCTTATGGCATTGCCCTTGCCAGCATTCCCGTCTGCCTGATATTCCTACTGGAATTTCTTAATTCAATAGGGAGGATTACACAGAAATGAGTCCTGTTGCCATAGGTATTATCGGTATTGGCCTCCTCGTCTTACTCTTTCTATTCAGATTGCCGGTGGCCTTCTCCATGGCTGTGGTTGGATTTGCTGGTTTTGCTTATTTGACATCCATTGATGCGGCGCTTGGTGTTTTGAGCAGGGATATCTTCGACACCTTTTCCTCTTACCCATTAAGTGTGATCCCCATGTTCATCCTGATGGGGACCTTTGCCTTTGCTTCTGGAATCAGCGAAAGGCTTTATAAGGCCGCCTATACCTGGGTCGGCCACCTTCGGGGAGGCCTGACCATAGCCACGGTCTTTGCCTGTGCAGGCTTTGGCGCTATTTGCGGATCGAGCACAGCCACGGCCGCAACGATGGGCCAGATTGCGCTTCCAGAGATGAAGAAATATAAATACGATGACACGCTCGCCACAGGCACGGTTGCGGCTGCCGGCACACTTGGCATTCTTATTCCGCCGAGCACTGTTTTTATAGTCTATGGCATTATGACCGAACAATCCATAGGCAAGCTTTTCATTTCCGGAGTATTACCAGGAATCCTCCTGACCATCTTTTTTGCCGGAACCGTTGTCTTTCTATGTTGGCGCAAGCCTCATATCGGCCCCCCCGGCCCCCCAACGAAACGGAAAGAGAAACTGCGAGCAATGACACAAGTAACCGAGACACTCATCCTTTTCCTTTTAGCCATTGGGGGTCTCTTTTTAGGATGGTTCAGCCCCACTCAGGCCGGAGCCATCGGAGCTGGTGGAGCATTGTTTATCGGTTTAGCCCGGCGACAATTAAGCTGGAAGTCATTTTTTGACGCTGGTAAAGAAGGACTACGAACGTCTTGTATGGTGTTATTCATTATCACCGGAGCAATCATCTTTGGAAAATTCATGGCAGTATCGAGAATACCTCTCGAGTTAGCGGAATGGCTTGGAGGACTCCCCATACACCCGATGGCCATTATTACAATCGTCATTATCATCTACTTTATCGGCGGCTTTTTCATGGATTCCATGGCGCTCATTGTGCTGACCATCCCTATCTTCTATCCATTAGTGAGAAAGCTTGGCTTTGACCCGATCTGGTTCGGGGTCATGATTGTGGTTTTGGGCGAGATGGGGGTCATTACCCCTCCGGTTGGAGTTAACGTTTTTGTTATAAAAGGGATTTCTCCTAATGTACCCCTTGAGTCCATCTTTAAAGGGATATTCCCCTTCCTGGTGGCATTGATTATGGTTGCGATCATACTGATGATTTTCCCTCAGATAGCCACCTTTTTGCCGGGTTTTATCACCTATTAGAATAAAAGGGACAATCGTTATCCCACAAAGCAGGAATCAAATTTTTATTGAAAGACAATGAGTTCAGGAGGATGTGAAATTATGTTCAACCAACAAACCAAGAGCGAAGAGATGAAATACTGGAACCCCTATCTTGAGACATTACCACGAGAGGAATCGGATAAAATTGAGATCTCTTATTTCCGAAATATCATGGCCTATGCAAAGGCAAACTCCAAACTCTATCAGGACAAACTGAAAGATATAGATCCTGAAAGTATCCGGACACTCAATGATGTCAAGAAGATCCCGTTCACTGAAAAGGAGGAGATGAGGAAGTATCAGGAGATGGAGCCCTTCCCTTATGGAGGCCTTTTGGGAACCAATATTGAAAAAGTGACCACTTTCCGCCAGACCAGCGGGACCACAGGAAAACCGATCTACGTTCCTGAGACCTATGAGAGCTGGCAATGGAGAATCGAATCGTGGTGCCATATTCTCTATATGGCAGGCTTCAGACCCCGTCACCGCGTTTTTCTGCCTTTTGGATATAATGTCTACGTGGCTTTCTGGGAAGCGCATTTTGCATCGGAAAAAGTTGGCTGTGAGCTCGTCCCGGGCGGCGCCCTTGACACAAAGGGAAGGATTCATAAGATCCTAGAAATAAAGGCCAATGGGATGATGAACACACCAACTTATGGACTTCATATTGCTGAAGAGGCAAAAGCCATAGGCATTGATCCAGCCTCTCTTGGAATCGAAAGGATGCTCTGTGCCGGAGAACCCATGCCGCCAGCAACAAGAAAAAGGCTCGAAGAACTTTATCAATGCCATGTCTTCGATCATATCGGTGGAACTGAACCCTGTGCCTGGGCTGGCATGTGCGAGGCTAAAGATGGCATGCACATCATTGAGCCTTTCTTCCTCGTTGAAATCTTGGATCGCGAAACCCTTCAGCATGAGGTGGAGGAAGGAGAAATTGGCGTTGCTGTGGTCACACCCCTCGGCAGAAGGTCCTTCCCTCTAATCCGCTTCAATACGAAGGATCTCGTCATCAAAGGCCAAAGCACCTGCTCCTGCGGCAGGACTTCTCAAAAAATCAAAGAAGTAGTAGGTCGAATCGATGATCTCCGAAAGGTTCGTGGAGTCCTTTTTTCTCCCAAAACAGTCGAAGAGGTCCTCCGCAAAGACTTCCCGGAAGTGGAGGAGTTTGAAATCATTGTGGAACGCAGAGACTTGATGGATGTCATCACACTCAGAGCTGAGCCAAATCCCAGCCTTTCTATCAGTTCGATTGAACAGGCCAAAAAACGGCTTCAAGAGAGCCTCAAGATCGCTACGAACCTGACATTCAATGTCATCATGGAACCCCCTGGTTCGCTTCCGCGGTACACGCTGAAGGCAAAGAGATTTAAAGACCTAAGGGAAGGAGAACAATCATGATGGAACAGATAAGGAACGAAATCGAAAAGATTGAAGAGAGCGCCAAGAAGATCCAATCTCTGGCCGGGAATAACCCCTCGATCCAGAAGAATGCGGAGATCATCATGACCTTCGCTTACATCCTGAGGTTTGCCACGCCCCTCCTCGGTAAAGAGGAAAAATGAGGAAGAGACCGACTCTTCCTTCAAATGATGCCAGGCCTCCTCAAAAAAGGAGATTCTGTATGAACTCAAGAGAAAGGGTGCTAACCACCATTGCCCATAAAGAGCCGGATAGGGTTCCACTTTTTTTCAACTCCATCGAAGCCAAATTCGCCCGGGCGATTGCTCAGGGCGATATGATTAAAACCTGGAAACACCTTGGGGTGGATGTCTTTGTCATCGCACGCAGATCTTGGTGTGAAGGAAAGCCTTCAGGCCTGGGGTATTCACCCGATCCACCTCCTCCTGAAGATTCTTTGGGAGGCGCCATCTATGCTGGATGGAATGGAATCGATGAGTTTGGCAGAAGATGGGAGCACGGTCGATACGTAGGCGGTGCTGTGGCTACCCGAGAAGACCTTCTCAAATATTCTCCGCCACTCAAACTCGACGAACGATACAATCGAGCAATGATGGAAGATTGGAAGAAAAATTACGGAGATCATGCCTTTGCCCTCTTCTCCCATTCCGGACCTCTCGGCCTGACCATCGAAGCCTTCGGACTCGTGGAGTTCTGTTATGCCCTCTTCGACAAGAGATCGCTCATCCAGGAGAGCGTTGAATTGAAGACAGAATGGTTCATCGAGACTTCGAAATATGCGGTTGACATGGGGGTGGACTTCGTCATCATGGGCGACGACATGGGATTTAAAGACCATGGATACGTCTCCCCTTCTGACTTCAGAGAGCTGGCTTACCCTTACTATCGAAGAATTGTGGATTCCATCTCTGTTCCTGTCTTCTGGCACTCCGAGGGTTATATTCGGGACTATATCCCGATGGCTGTCGAAGCAGGCATCAAGGGCATTCATGGCCTGGAACCTGCGGCAGGAATGAACATGGGAGAGATCAAGAAGGAGTTTGGAAAGGATCTCGTCCTTTTGGGAAACGTCGATGGGAATGTCATCTTGTGCCAATCCGATCTGGAACTGGTAAGAAGAGAGGTGGATCGGTGTTTGAAAGAGGCCATGAAAGGTGGAGGATTCATGCTTTCCATTGCAGGTTCAGCCCATGAGGGCGTTCAATTAGAAGCCTTAATCGAAATGTGCCACTATAACCAGACAGCAGGTGTTTATCGTTAAAGTTTAATCATCGAAGTAGATGGTCGGAGGAGGAAGAATGGTGGATGTAGAAAAGTTTTATACCACATTAAGTCAAGGGAAGATGGAAGAGACAAAGAAGCTGACTCAGGAGGCTCTGGATGCAGGGGATCCGGTTGAAACGATACTAAAAAGTGGTCTGATCGCTGCAATGGAACGAATCGGCGCCCGTTTCCGAAATGGAGAAGTCTATATCCCTGAGGTTCTGATTGCAGCTCGTGCCATGCATGCAGGAATGGCTGTTCTCAAACCAATCCTTTCCAAATCTAATGGAATCATGTCAGGAAAGGTTCTCATGGGTACAGTGAAAGGAGACCTCCATGACATCGGGAAAAACCTGGTGATCATGATGCTTGAGGGAGGAGGGTTCGAAGTTGTGGATCTTGGGATTGATGTGCCAGCAGACAAATTCATTGAGGCCGTTAAAACCCATCAGCCACAAGCCCTCGGGTTATCGGCCCTACTGACGACGACGATCATGGAGATGAAAAACGTCATCCAGGCATTTGAGAATGCAGGGTTACGTAAGAAGGTGAAGATCGTTGTCGGAGGTGCACCAGTCACGGAAAAGTTCGCTAAAGAGATCGGTGCGGATGGTTACGCTCCGGACGCCGCCTCTGCTGTAGAAGTGGTTAAGTCTCTTGTTCATTGATTGGTTAGAAGAAGGCAACTCATGTTGATCATTGGTGAATCGATTAATGGAACGATCCCAAAGGTTGGCGAGGCCATCCTGAACCGGGACGAACAATTCCTCAAAAAATTGGCCCGAACTCAATACGAATGCGGCGCCCAGGTGCTCGATGTCAATGCAGGAGTGGCTGGCGGAAATGAAATCGAAAATCTCCCCTGGCTGGTCCAACTGGTTCAACAGGAAGTTTCAATTCCTTTGATGCTTGACAGCGCCAATCCTGAAGCCTTAAAGGCAGCTCTATCGGTCTACCGCCATTCCGAGCCTCCTATCCTCAATTCCATCTCCGGCGAAAAAGAAAAATGGGATAAACTCTTCCCGTTTGTTTCTGAGAAGAAATGCAAAATCGTCGTCCTCTTGATGGACGATCAGGGCATCCCCAAAACAACCGAACAGAGGCTGGCAATTGCCAAAAGACTATTCGTACAGTTGACTGAAGCGGGTCTTCCACCCGATTACATCTACTTTGACATCCTCGTCCTCTCTGTCGCTGTGGAACCAGAAGCAGGTCTGCTTGCACTGGAAACGATCCAGACCATTCGATCCCATTTTCCCAACGCCCACCTCATTTGTGGAGCAAGTAACGTCAGCATGGGACTGCCGGGAAGAAAGCTCCTTAACCGAACCTTCATCACTTTGGCCATCTCCGCTGGTTTGGATACCCTGCTGATCGATGTCAGAGACCAGTCCATGATCTCCTCTATTTACGCCACCAGGATTCTCGTCAATAAGGATCCATACTGTCTTGAATACATCCAGGCTTACCGAGAAAAGAAGATCACTCTTTGACATCTCCCCTCGGTTTCCGATAAACTTAATAGCTAAAAAAGAGAGAGGAATAGTCCGAAAGTGGAAAAGGTGAAGGTCGTATTTCTCCCTGACCATAAAAGGGCAGAAATCTCAACAGGAGAGACCATCCTCGAAAGCGCTCAGGCATTGGGGGTCGAATTATTATCTGTCTGCGGAGGGCATATCACTTGTGGAAAATGTAAAGTGAAATTATTGGAGGGAACCCTCTCTCCGTTGACTGAAGAAGAATCACCTTTCATCTCTGAGGAAGAAAAAGCAGAAGGTTACCGCCTCGCCTGTGTGGCTCGGATTCTGAGCGATGTGACCATCTTCGTTCCTCCTGAAAGTCGTTTTGAGGAGCACGAAGGGACAAAAACCTTCTTTGGACAAAAGATCGAATTGAAGCCCTCAATCATCCCTTATTCTGTCGAACTCACACCTCCTGCTCTGGATGATTCAATGGGAGATTTTGAACGCTTAACCAAGAAACTGTCAGAATTGTATTCTCTCCACTCCCTGACCATTGACTACCCTGCCCTTCTCAAACTGCCTCACTACTTACGAGGAGGACATTGGAAGGTCACCGCAATAGTAGAAAAAGAAAAAGAGATCATCGATATAAAACCCGGAAAAGTGGATCACCTTTATGGTCTGGCCATTGATATCGGAACGACAACGGTTGCTGGCTATCTATCCAATCTTCAAACAGGAGAAATCATTGCCACCCAATCCCTACTCAATCCCCAGATCGTTTACGGGGAGGACGTCATGTCCCGAATCACCCATGCTACCATGCACTCTGAGGGCCTAAAAGAATTACATACCTCCATCATTCATGGATTGAACCAACTCATCCAATCCCTCATCGAGGGGAAAGGGCTATCTCGAGAAGATATTGTTGAGATCTCCATCGTCGGGAATACAGCCATGCACCACCTTTTTCTCGGTATCGATCCAAAACCCCTCGGTGCTTCCCCTTTTTCACCAATCATCCACCGATCCATAGATATTAAGGCAAGAGATCTGGGTTTAAAGGTCCATC